>Ga0070707_100000546_pt1 | contig 37594 bp, 38 predicted proteins | sample KBSK5502metaG_FD_65468 | JGI IMG/M metagenome (GOLD analysis project Ga0070707, IMG submission 65468) | Corn, switchgrass and miscanthus rhizosphere microbial communities from Kellogg Biological Station, Michigan, USA - KBS K5-50-2 metaG | ecosystem: Host-associated > Plants > Roots >... | reverse complement strand
CGAAGCTGTCCGGTGCCCAGCACGACGAACTTGGTGCTCGTGAGTTCCTCCAGGCCCATCGCGCCTCGTGCGTGGATGCGGGTTGTGCTTATGCCGATCTCCGCGCCCAGGCCGAACTGGTAGCCGTCATGGAGCCGCGTCGAGGCGTTATGGAACACGGCGGCAGCGTCCACTTCGTTCAGGAACCGTGTGGCCCGCTTCTGATCCTGCGTCACGATCGCCTCGGAGTGCTGCGAGCCGTAGCGGGCGATGTGCGCCATCGCCTGTTCCAGATCGTCCACGACGCGGACGGCCAGGATGAGGTCCAGGAACTCGGTGCCCCAGTCGGAGTCGGCGGCAGGTTTGATCCCGGGCACAAGCTTGACGGTCTTCGGGCAGCCGCGGACCTCCACACCGGCTTCCTTGTAACGCGTGATGAGCGGCGGCAGAAACGTCGGGGCGACGGCCTGGTGTACCAGCAGGGTTTCCATGGCGTTGCAGGTGCCGGGCCGCTGCACTTTGGCGTTGAAGCAGATGGCCTCGGCCATCGTGAGGTCGGCCTTGTCGTCCACATAGGTATGGCACACACCCTTGTCGTGCTTGATCACCGGGATGGTGGACTCCTTCATGATGAACTGCATGAGGCTCTCGCCGCCGCGCGGGATGATCAGGTCGATCAGCTTGTCCTGCTTGAGCAACAGCGTCGAAACCTGGCGGTCGGGGTTGTCGATGAAGGTGATCGCTCCCGCCGGGACGCCCGCCTTTTCTCCGGCCTCCATTAATACCCGGACGATCGCGGCGTTGGACTGGATCGCCTCGGACCCGCCGCGGAGCACGACCGCGTTGCCCGACTTGAGGCAGAGCGAGGCGGCGTCCGCCGTCACGTTGGGGCGCGCCTCGTAGATGATGCCGATCACGCCGATCGGCACGCGCACCCGGCTGACTGTCATGCCGTTCGGCCGCCGCCACACCTTTATCACCTCGCCGATTGGGTCGGGGAGCGCCGCGACTTCGCGCAGGCCCGCCGCCATCTCCTGGATGCGCTTCTGGTTGAGCGTGAGGCGGTCGATCGCCGCCTTCGACAGCCCGGTTGTCGCCGCCACATCCTTCTTGTTGGCCTCCAGCAGTTCGGCTTCGCGCGACTCGAGGGCGTCGGCCATGGCCAGAAGCGCCTGGTTCTTCACGGCGGTGGGCAGCATCGCCAGCTTGCGCGCGGCGGCTTTCGCCTGCGAGGCCTTCTGGATGACATAGTCGGTGAGGCTCATAGGATTACCAGATTATCACGATGGATGACCTCATCGTAATCCTTGTATCCCAGGGTCTTCTGGATCTCGCTGCTCTTGAGGCCCTTGATCTTGGCGATGGCCTCAGACGAATAGTTCGCAAACCCCTTCGCGACCTCGCGCCCGGACCGGTCCGTGCAGGCCACGCAGTCGCCGGTGTTGAAGTCCCCGTGCACGGCGGTGATGCCGGAAGGGAGCAGGCTCTTGCCCTTGCGCGCGAGGGCCTCGACGGCGCCGTCGTCCAACGTGAGGCGTCCCTTGGCCTTGACGGTATAGCCGATCCAGTGCTTGCGGCTGGGGAGCCGTTCTCCCTTCGGCAGGAACACGGTGCCGATTCCCTGTCCGTCGAACAGCGCCGAGAGCTGTCCGGGGCGCTCGCCGCTCACGATGGCCGTGGCGACGCCGTAGGTGGCCGCTTTCCTGGCGGCCAGGACTTTCGTGCGCATGCCGCCGGTGCCTTCGAAGCTGGTCGTGCCGCCGGCGCGTTGCTCGATCTCCGCCGTGACTTCCGTGACCACCGGAATCAGCGTGGCCTTCGGATTGTGGCGGGGGTCCGCGGTGTAGAGACCGTTCACGTCTGAGAGGATCACGAGAAGGTCGGCGTCCACGAGGTGGGCGACCATCCCGGCCAGGCTGTCGTTGTCGCCGAATCGGATCTCGTCCACGGCGACAGTGTCGTTCTCGTTGATGATCGGCACGACCCCGTGCTCGAGCAGAGCCGTCAGGGTGTGGCGCGAGTTGAGGAACCGCGCGCGGTTCGCCAGGTCTTCGCTCGTGAGCAGCACCTGCGCGACCTTTTGGCCTTGCTTCTCAAAAGCCTTCTCGTAGGCCCACATGAGACGTGACTGGCCGACGGCAGCGGCGGCCTGCTTGAGCGGCAGGCTCTTGGGATATTCCTTCAGCCCCAGCTTCTCGATGCCGCAGACGATGGCGCCGGACGACACCATCACGATCTCCTTGCCCAGGGCCTTCAGGCCGGCCAGCTCGGCGGCAAGCTGATCGATGCGCTCGCCGTTCAGGCCCATGCCCTTGGAGGCGACGAGGCGGCTGCCCACCTTGATGACGACGCGCCTGGCATCTTTGACGATCTGGTCGCGCATCAGACGCTCGCTTTCAACGGCGTCCGGAGCTTCGTGACCTGCGAGCCGAGGTGCCGGATCAACGGCTTCAGGCCGTCGCCCGTGACTGCCGAGATCGCAAAGAGCCGCAGGCGGCGCTTCTTGCAAGAGGCTTCCAGCTTCTTCAGGTTCTTGCCTTCGCCCGCTGCGTCGAGCTTCGTCGCCGCGACGGCATAGGGCTTCTTGGCGAGGTCCGGGTTATAGAGCTTCAGTTCCTTGCGCAGGGCCTCCAGGCTTTCGACGGGATCGACCGTCACGCCTTCGGAGATGTCCACCAGGTGGAGCAAATACGAGGTGCGCTCCAGATGGCGCAGGAATTGAAAGCCCAGGCCCTTCCCTTCATGCGCGCCCTCGATGAGCCCCGGTACGTCCGCCACGACGAAGCTTTGGTCCTCGTTCACGGCCACGACGCCCAGGTTCGGCGTCAGCGTCGTGAAGGGGTAGTCGGCGATCTTGGGGCGGGCCGACGAAATCGAGCCGATCAACGTGGACTTGCCGGCGTTGGGATAGCCCACCAGGCCGACGTCCGCCAGAAGCTTCAATTCCAGTTGGACCCAGCGCTCTTCGCCGTGGCCGCCAGGATCGCAGCGCGTCGGGACGCGGTTGGTGGAGGTGGCGAAGCGGGCGTTGCCGCGTCCGCCGCGTCCGCCATGCGCGAGAATGGCTTGCTGGCCGTCTTCCGTCAGGTCGGCGAGGATCTGTCCCGTGTCAAATTCCTTGGCGATGGTGCCGACGGGCACGCGGATCACGAGCGGCGGTACGGAGCGGCCGTGGCGGTTGCTGCCTTCGCCGTGGCCGCCGCCTTTCGCGATGTAGTGCTGCTGAAATTGCAAATCGAGCAGGGTGGACATGCGCTCGGTGGCCTCCAGGACAACGTCGCCGCCATTTCCGCCGTCGCCGCCGTCCGGCCCGCCCTGCGGGACGTGCTTCTCCCTGCGGAAACTGCGCACGCCGTTCCCGCCATCCCCCGCCTTCACATAGATTTTTACCTGATCAACAAAGTCCACGACCTGTCCTCACCTTTACAGGGTGCAGACAGTATAAATCCCAAGGACTTACAAAGCAAACTAGCGGGGTGGTGAATGGTGAGGCGAGGAGATGGGGCAGGCTACTTTCTAAGCGAGTGCGCGGAAGGGATACCTAGAGCGGATGGGGAGGGGCTAGATCCAAGACGGGGCGTGGCGCGCTAGTCTCGTTTGTAGCCTTTCGATTCCATGCAGGTATTCAGGTCGGCCTCGAAATGGGGAGAATCTTGGTTGGGGATGGGGCCATAGCGGTCGCGCGTCACCTTCTCGCATTCCTTGTAGTCGCGCTCCGTTTCTTCCTGCGTCTTTCCTTCCTGCTTCCAATGCGGCGTTGAACTGCACGCGGCACACAGGCATAGGACCAGGGCAAGACAGAACAACCGCTGGCTCATCCTTGTATGATACCTCGTCACAGGGTTTTCATGTCAATGACGAAGCGGTAGCGAACATCGCCGTTGACCGTCCGGTCGTAGGCTGCATCGACCTGCTGTATGGGGATTACCTCGACATCCGACGTGACGTTCTTTTTCGCGCAGAAATCGAGCATCTCCTGCGTCTCGCGGATGCCGCCTATGAGCGAGCCGACAAGCTTCCTTCTCTTGTGGATGAGCGAAAAAGCTTGGATCTCGAGCGGTTGAGGCGATGCGCCCACCAGCGCCAGTGCTCCGTCCCTGCGCAACAGATTCAGATAGGCGTTGAGATCATGGGGCGCGGAAACCGTGTCGAGGATGAAGTCGAAGCGACCGGCGAGGGCTTCGAGGTTCTTGGGGTCCTTCGATACGACGAAGTCGTGCGCTCCAAGCCGGCGCGCATCCTGTTCTTTCGCTTTGGACGTGCTGAACACGGTGACCTCGGCGCCCATGGCGGCGGCCAGCTTGATCGCCATGTGACCCAGCCCTCCCTGCCCCACCACTCCGACCCGCTGGCCACGACCGACGTGGAAGTACCTGAGCGGCGAGTAGGTGGTGATCCCGGCGCAGAGCAGGGGAGCGGCGCTCGCCAGCGGAAGCTTCGGGGAGATCTTGAGCGTGTAATTCTCATCCACGACGATGTGCAAGGAGTAGCCCCCGTACGTCGGCGTCTTCTCGTCTCTCTCGGTTCCGTTGTATGTCCAGACGATATGCCCTTCACAGAACTGCTCCAGGCCTGCCTTGCAGTTCTCGCAGACCCGGCAGGAGTCCACGAAGCAGCCGACACCGGCCAACGCGCCGACCTTGAAGCGCTTCACCCGGGATCCGACGCGCGCCACGCGTCCCACGATTTCATGTCCGGGGACCATGGGGAACATCGCGCCGCCCCATTCGTCCCTGACCTGATGGATGTCAGAGTGGCAAATGCCGCAGTAGAGGATGTCGATGAGCACGTCGTGGGGGCCCGGTTCGCGCCGCTCGAAGGTGAACGGTTCGAGCTTCGAAGCAGGACCTTTGGCGGCATATCCGCTGGTCGGGAGCATGCGTGACCGCTCGTGAGATTCCGCTGAAAAATCCTACATAGCAATGTGTTTCTTCAGGATCGCCGAATCCTTAATCGCTGTGTTTGTTGGGGCCAGCTCGGCCGCCTTCTTGAATTCAGTCGTCGCCTCTTCATGCTTGCCCATCTTGTCGAGCGTCAGACCAAGATTGTAGTGGGCCTCAGCTAGGTTGGCATCGGCCTTGATGGCCTTGCGGAAGTGGCCTTCAGACACATCCCAGTGGCCTTGCTTATAGTGTCCGACGCCTTCATCGTTATCCATCCGTCCGGCCGAACTCGCAGGGGACATGAGCGCTGAATCTGCTGTCGGCGTCCCACCACCGGACTTACCGTAGTCGCAAGCCACTCCGAGAATGAGGAGCCCGAGGACGAGCCCAATAGAGAGAAAAACCTGTTTCATGACAACCCCTCCTTCCATGATGTTCATTGATATAAATAGGACCGGACCCTGCTTAAAGGACTATCCCTTTGAGGATCAGTCTACTCCCCTCACTTTTCTCTGGGCAACTATGCGACTTATGGGACTGACCGGATCCCCGAACCGTACGCTTTGCGAACCTTGCGATTCGAGTTCCAGAGAAACCCAACAATTGAGTCATAGCTCTGTCCCAATCTTAGTGGGACACAGCACCTCAGAGAAACACGGCCTGCAACAGGTCAGATATTAAACTGTTTGGTCAACCTCCCGCATGTACTTTTCACCCATACGGCCACCGTACACTTTGATTTTAGAGAAAGCAGTTTCGATCTCACGAAGATCCGCAGGCGTCAGTTGAACATTAATTGCAACTAAGTTCTCGTTCAGGTGATCTATGTTGCGTGTACCTGGGATTGGAACAATCCATGGCTTCTGCGCCATAAGCCATGCAAGGGCAATTTGGGCAGGTGTTGCGTTCTTTTTTTCTGCAAATCGTTTCAGCAAATCAACAACCGACATATTTGCTGCTAAGTTTTTAGGAGAAAAGCGATCGAATCCAGCTCGAAGGTCCGTTTTCGGGTCGAACTTCGTGCGAGCATCTATTTTTCCAGTCAGATAACCCATTCCAACCGGGCCCCATGGGACGAAGCCGATTCCTCGCTCCTCACAAGTTTTAAGTACGCCGTTTTGCTCTGGATCTCTTGTCATAAGCGAGTATTCACTCTGAATTGCTGTAACCGACTGAACAGCATGTGCTCGGCGGATTGTTTTTGCACTCGCCTCAGAGAGACCGAAGTGCAAAACTTTTCCCTCCTTGATGAGATCTTTAATCGCACCAGCTACATCTTCGATTGGCACTTTTGGATCGACCCGGTGCTGGTAATAGAGATCAATCCGGTCGGTTTTAAGGCGCTTAAGCGAGGCCTCAGCCACTTTCTTGATGTGCGTTGGTTTGCTATTAAGACCGCCTGCTTCTAGGTCATAACCAAATTTGCTTGCGATAACGACTTTATCGCGGAAAGGTGCGAGAGCTTCTCCGACAAGCTCTTCGTTTGTATATGGGCCGTAAACTTCGGCTGTGTCGAAGAACGTGACGCCTTTTTCGACCGCTGCGCGGATGGTCTTAATGCCTTGATTTATGTCTGATGGAGGTCCGTAGTTGGCGCTAATACTCATGCACCCAGATCCTATTTCCGAAACTTCTAATTTTCCAAGTTTTCGCGTTTTCATTTTGTTTTCTCCTTGTACTGCCTCAGTTAAATTGGGGCAGTACACCGAAGAGGCTCCACATGCCCCGTATCGAACTGATTCGCAAAGAGTAAAGATCGCTCCCCGCCCAGGACTCGAACCTAGAGTCAGAAAAGAGGGTAGGCTGCTGTTCTAAGTAGTCTGTCTTTTGTAATGAGAAGTGTCAACGGAAATTAGGATCAGGGCAGGTGGGGCTAAGGTCTAGGAGAAGATGAAGGGATATGAATGGGGTATGAAACTCCCCTAGGCGTCTTTAGCTGACTGCGTTCATGCCCTTAGCCCCGCGGTTACTTCACTCCAATCACACCACATTTCCTATCGCCCAAAGGTGTGTTTTGGGGCTGCTGCCTCACCCGTTCAGTCATCCCGGATCACTAACGGTTCCGCATCGAACTGGGAGGCCAGTCGCTCGGCCAGTTCCTCAGCCTGTTGCTCTGAGGTGAACTCCCCGACTTGCACCCTGTAGTACCTCCCCGACGACAGCTCGACCGCCACGATTCGCACGTCTGGATGTTTGCCTTTCAGTTTCCGCGCCAGCGCCTGAGCGTTGGCCTGCTCGACAAACGAGGCGACCTGGACCCTGAGATACCCCAACGCGCCTGGGCGCCCGTGGTACCCCACGACCCGCAGTTCGACCTGATCGGTACCCCGCCCGGCCATCGCCAGGGCCTGCGCCGCTGCCAGCGAGAGATCAATGATCCGGCCCTTGACGAAAGGACCACGGTCGTTAATGCGTACCGTGACCCGACGCTCATTGGTCAATGATCGCACCTGCGCCACGGAGCCAAAAGGGAGCGTCCGGTGGGCTGCCGTTAACTGATGGCTGTCGTACACTTCGCCATTAGCGGTCTTATTCCCGTGAAATCCCGGACCGTACCAAGAGGCATATCCCTGCTGGACGTACCCGATAGGATAGCCGGCAGGATACACGGCATTTTTCTGCGGCCGACCCGCACAGCTGTTCCCCCCCCACGCAATCAGCAGCAGAAGCAGGAGCAACAGAAAGGCAGGGAGAGTGCGTGCTCCGGAAGCGGGGTTCATTCTTGTGCCGAAAGAGGAGTTTGCATACAGTCTCAAGCCATTGAAAATAAAAAAGATCCAACCGATCAGAGTAGAAACCCTGAATTAGATTCCCTTCAGTTTACCATGTTCTCGCACGACCTTTTCAAGTGTCAGGCTCCATAACTTGTTAAAAATATTTGCTTTTTCAGGTGTGGTATTCCCTTTGCTCCAGCGTAAAAGCCATGAGCGACGCATATCACTATAAAGTCTGGGCTCTCTACCCCGGCCAGGATGAGCCGGTGTGGTGCGACACGCTTGAAGAAGCCATCACTTACATGAACGCTGAGAACATCGGACGGGGCCTGCCCCCATTCACAGACCTGCAGATCATCCAGGTCGCAAAGGGCCCCGACGATGATAACCCCCATCTTATATGAGTAAGGAGGTGACGTTATGAAAGCGAGCAGGTGGATGATTGGAGGCTTCGTGTTGCTGGCCTACCTTGCCATCGCGGTAGTGGGTATAACGCTTTCAGATTTGGGGGTTTTATTTGGTCGGGCCGATCACATCTCCACCGGCGATCAGGCTGCTGCCAAAGTCACTTCTCAGGTATTCATTCCTCAGGCCTTCAGTGGCACGATCGAGGGGATTGATCCGGCTGGTTTGCGCGTCTTCATCCAGACAGAAATGGGGATGAAGTCCCTCCCGGTCGCGAATGCAGAAGTCATTCAAGAGTTCAGACTCGGCGACCAAGTCATTGTCGAGTGGGACAAGCAGGGGTATGTCCTGACGATCGTCAAGAGCGACGATCCCTCCCTCGCCCGCACTCAAACCGAGGAGCTCAGGACGCCTGAAAGGGCCCGCTTGTTTTATTGATCACGTTAGCTCTTGATGCCCGTGGCGATGGTCAGGAGCATCGCGGTCACGTACATGAGGCTCAGGCCGGCAAACACGCCGGTGGCCGTTTGCATCCGCCGCGTGGCCGTATAGAAGATCGTGACCAGTGAGAAAACCACATACAGCAGCGATCCGGCCGCCAGGGCATAAAAGATGATCGAGAGGTAGGGCGAGACCACCAGACCGCTGATCACCGTCCCCAGGCACGTCGGCCCGCCGGCCACCAGTCCCATGAGGACCACCTCTTTGAGGGGCAGTTTCGATTTTCCCGCCGACGCGATGATGGCAAACCCTTCCGTGCCGTTATGGAGCGCGAACCCCCCAACCAAGAGTCCGCTCAGGGTCCAGGCCCCCTGGGCATAGCTGGCGCCGATGGCCAAGCCCTCTCCAAGATTGTGGAAACCCAAGCCCAGCGCGATCATATACGGCAGGAAGAGAGGAGAGGAGTCCGGCGATCGGTGTCGTCCCTGTTGCTGCTGCTCGAGAGCGACGAGGCCGACGAAGCCGACGAGCAAACCGCCGAGGAAAAAGAGCCACGAGAGAGGGTCTTGCGCCGCCGTTTGCTCCACGGCTTCATGCATTAGGTCGAAGAAAAGATAGACGAGAATGCCGGTTGAGATGCCCGTGAGGAATCCTTCCCACGACCGGCTCGAGACTTTCACGGCGAGCAGGGCAGCGGCAATCCCGATATAAATCGGGATGACGCCCGCGATCCCGCCGAGCCCGATCAGCTGCCCCACATTTCCGAGATGCATCGCCTCTCCATGATCTTGAGTATGATTCTCAATTGTATAGGAAGCGGATCGCGTTGTCAAGGCCGTCCCGTCATCCCCGTGACCGTTGCAGTGGGCGCGCGTGCATGGGACAATGAGATATAATGAGCGCCTCAGGGACCGGCCAGGAGGAGAGACCATGAGCGGACCCAAAGCGACCATCGGCTCCTTTTTGCTGGAACGCCTGTACCAGCTCGGCCTGCATCATATCTTCGGCATCCCAGGCGATTACGTGCTCGGCCTGTATAAGCTGATCGAAGCGTCCCCGATCAAGCATGTGGGCACGACGCGCGAGGATTGCGCGGGCTTTGCGGCCGATGCCTATGCGCGGATCCACGGTATCGGGGGGACCTGCGTCACCTACTGCGTCGGGGGGTTGAATCTCGTCAACGCCATCGCCTGCGCGTATGCGGAGAGGTCGCCGGTCGTGGTGCTCTCCGGCTCGCCTGGCCTGGCGGAGCGCGCGCGCACCCCGTTGATGCACCACATGGTCCGCGAGTTTTCCACCCAGCAGGAGGTCTTCGAAAAGATCACCGTCGCCGCCGTCGTCCTGGACGATCCGCTCACGGCCCAGCGCGAGATCGATCGGGCGCTGGCCGCGCTCATGCGGTACAAACGTCCCGTCTATTTGGAAATCCCCCGCGATCTTGTCCATGCGCCTATCGAGATTTCGTCGCCGTCGCCGGTTGCGGCGGAAGAGAAGAGCGATTCGGCCGCGCTGGCCGAGGCCATCGCAGAAGTGCGGGAGATGCTCGCAACGGCGACCCGGCCCGTCGTCCTGACCGGCGCGGAAGTGCATCGTTTCGGTCTGCAGGACGACCTGGCGAAGCTGGTCGAGCGTCTGAACGTCCCGGTCGCCTCCACCCTGTTGGGGAAATCGGTCATCCGGGAGGACCACCCGCTCTATGTCGGCGTGTACGGCGGCCTCATCGGGCGCGATGAGGTCCAGCGATTCGTGAACGACACGGACTGCCTGCTGATGATCGGCTCCATCCTGACCGACATCGAGGATGTCGACGCGCACTCGACGTTGTTCCAGCAGGGACGCACGGTCCACGCGACGGCTGACGCCGTCACCATCAAGCACCATCGTTATGAGGGCGTCCTGTTCGCGGACTTCGTGCGCGCGCTGGTGGCCGCGCCGATGCCCTCATTCACCAATCGGACAATGCCGGTCCGTGCGGACACCTCGCCGAAGCCTCCCGCTCACGCCGCGCCCGTCACCTTGGGCGGCCTCTTCGGCCACCTCGACGGCCTGTTGACCGAGAAATCGCTCATCATCGCCGACGTCGGCGAATCGCTGTTCGCGGGCGCCGATCTGCGCGTGCACCGGAGCGCCGAGTTCCTGTCGCCGGCCTATTACACGTCTATGGGCTTCGCCGTGCCGGCGGCGGTGGGGGCGGGGTTTGCCGATCCCGCGCTGCGATCGATCGTGCTGGTGGGGGACGGCGCGTTTCAGATGACCGGAACGGAGCTGTCCACCTGCGCTCGGTACGGCATCGCGCCCGTGGTGGTGATCCTGAACAACCGGGGATACTCCACCGAGCGGGAGATCCTGGACGGGTCGTTCAATGACCTCTATGAATGGCAATACGAAAAGGTCTGTGACCTGCTGGGCAGCGGAGTAGGGCACCGGGTGGCCACGCACGGCGAGCTGGTCTCGGCGCTCGGCGCGGCCTTGACCGACACGGGCCGGATGCATGTGTTGAACGTCCTGCTGGACCCGGCTGATCGCTCCACGGGGATGAAACGGATCGCGGCCCGCCTCGCCAAGCGCGTCGCGGGTCGGCAATAAGTGTTAGCTCTTTTGATCGAAAGACAGGTGCGAAGAGTGACTTAGGAGGCTTTGGCAGCTGATGCAGCGGCTTTCGGAACCGGAATCACGCTCACCCGGCGGCGGTCCTTCGGGCCTTCGAACCGGACGATCCCGGGAATTTTGGCATAGAGGGTGTCGTCCTTCCCCTGGCCGACGTTGAATCCCGGATGGAACTTGGTGCCGCGCTGGCGGACGATGATACTCCCGCCCGGCACGGCTTCACCGGCATAGCACTTCACGCCGAGATACTGGGGATTGCTGTCTCGCCCGTTCCGGCACGCGCCCTGTCCCTTTTTATGCGCCATGACTAGCCCTCGACGATTCCGGTGATCTTGAGTTTGGTGAACGACTGCCGGTGCCCGTTCGTCCGCCGGTAGTTCTTGCGGCGTTTCTTTTTGAACACGATAATCTTGGGATGCCGGTCCTGGGCCAGGATCTCCCCTGTGACCTTCGCCTTGGCGACGGTGGGCGTCCCGATCGTAGTTCTCTCCTCGCCGGAAATCAGCAGGACCTTGTCCAGCGTGACGGTGGCCCCGACGGCCCCTTCCAGCTTTTCCACTTCCAGGATGTCCCCGGTCGTGGCCCGATACTGCTTTCCGCCTGTCTCGATGACCGCGTACATTGCCCGTTGCTCCGTTGGGTTCTTCGAATAACTAGGAGAGCGGTTTTTTTAACACAGAGTGGAGCGGCCTGTCAAGACGACGACGACCTGCTGTTCTCGTGGCGGTCTGCTGGGAAGCCCTCAGTCTTCGGGCTCTGGCGACAGCCTTCCTAGCTTCCGTGAGTTTCTCCTTCATATGCGCTTGCTTAAATTGAAATTCCGCTAGTTGCTCCCGGATGCGGGCTTTCTCCTGGTTGTGCAAGAGGCGGCACGCCGATAGAGTCAAGCCTATCCATGCGCCCACTTTGACGGCTCGCTTGATGCGGTGGTCCAGGGACTCCTGAAGCTGCTTGTTGCGCAGGGACACGAGCGATTTCAATGCCAACTGCCGGAACTCGATCTCCGTTTGTTCCGAGACTCTTTCTTGCGTGTTCTGGATGATCATCACACTAGTATACGCTATCCGCCAGCCTTTGCGCCAGTCGGCCCGGAGTGGCGCGTCGTCCGCAGCCGCGCACCGACTCAGGCGTTTGACTTGGTCCAGACCCGCTGCTATCATGCCTTTTGTTCAATCTGACCGACGTGAGGGGGGCAGCGGTGCTACAGGAATCCGAGAAAATCTGGTTGGACGGCAAGTTCGTGCCCTGGAAGGATGCGCAAATCCACGTCCTCACGCACAGCCTCCATTACGGCCTGTCTGCCTTCGAGGGCATCCGGTGCTACAAAGGCGCGCGGGGCTCGGCCATCTTCCGTCTGAATGAGCACGTGGACCGGCTGTTTGCCTCGGCCCACATCGGGCTGATCACGATTCCGTTCGGCAAGAAGGAGATCGCGGACGCGATCCGCGAAACCGTCCGTGTCAACAAACTCGACGAGTGCTACATCCGGCCCATCGTCTTCATCGGCCACGGCGACATGGGACTCTACGTGCCCGACAATCCGATTCGCATGGCGATCGCCGCCTGGCGCTGGGGCGCCTATCTGGGCGAGGAAGGGTTGAAGAACGGCATCCGGGCGAAGGTGTCGTCCTTCACCCGGCACCATGTGAACGTGAGCATGACGCGGGCGAAGATCGGGGGCTACTACGTCAACTCCATCCTCGCCAAGCGCGAGGTGAAGACCAGCGGCTATGACGAGGCCATCATGCTCGATCCCGACGGGTATGTCTCCGAAGGGACAGGCGAGAACATCTTCCTGGTGCGCAACGGCATCGTGAAGACCACGCCGCTAACCTCGATTTTGGAAGGAATCACTCGCAACTCGATCATGCAGCTCGCCCGCGAGCGGGGACTGACGGTCGCGGAGGAGCGGTTCACCCGCGACGAGCTTTACATCGCCGACGAAGTGTTCATGACTGGCACGGCCGCCGAGCTGACCCCGATCCGCGAAGTGGACGATCGCACGGTCGGCACCGGCAAGCCGGGCCCCATCACCAGAGACCTGCAGAGCGCCTTCTTCGACATTGTGCAGGGGCGCGACGCCACGCACGCCTCCTGGCTTTCCCCGCTGTAGCTGCACCCGTACGATGTTTTCCAGGGCGCGGAGTTCCGCGTCGCTACTTCGATTGGAGGGAATGATCGTACGCTCTGATTGTTTCGAGGACTTCGTCTGTCAATTGGGGGCGCAGGGTCACCGCATGGTTGAAGTCCGCGAGCGCCGCGTCCCGATTCTTCATTCCCAAGTGGGCTTTTCCCCGCGCCACGTAAAAGTCCGTGTCGTTGGGATCCAACCTGATCGCCTGGGCGAAGTCGTCCAGCGCCCCCTGGAAATCCTTCATGGTCAGCCGGTTGACGCCGCGATTGTAAAACGGAACAGCTCGGGGAGGGTTCAGCTTGATCGCTTGCGTGTAATCCTCGATCGCGCCATGGGAATCGCCTGCCTGCCATCTCAGCACGCCGCGGTTGTTGTAAGCCACGGGCTCGTTGGGATTGATCTTGAGGGTGCGCGTGAGATCGTCCATCGCGCCTTTGACGTCATCCAGTGCCCACTTCGCCATGCCGCGTTCGTAGTAAGCGTCGGCGAGCTTCGGGTTAACCGCGAGCGTTTTGGTAAAGTCTTCGATCGCGCCTTGCCGATCGCCCAGGTGCTTCTTCGCCAGGCCGCGTTCGTAGTAGGCGTCGGCGAGCTTCGGGTTGATCGCGAGCGCCTGGGTGAGGCTCTCGATCGCCCCTGCATAATCGCCATTTTTTCGCTTTTTGACGCCGCGGGCCTCGTAGGTCTCTGCGAGCTTCGGACTGATGGCGCGCGCCTTTGCCACATCGTCCTGTGCGCCTTTGGCGTCACCTAGTTTCCCTTTGATCGTGCTGCGGTCGTGGTAGGCTTCCGCGAAAGTCGGGTTGATCGCGAGTGCCTGGGTGAAGTCCTCGACCGCTCCGTGGAGATCGCCCAGGTTGCGCTTCTGCAGGCCGCGCGTGTACGCAACCTCCGCCAGGTTGGGGTTGCTCGCGAGCGCCTGGGCGAAGTCGTCCTGTGCGCCCTTGGCGTCGCCGAGATTTTTCTTGGCCAGGCCGCGAGCATAGTAGGCCTCCGCAAGCTTCGAATTAATCGCGACCGCGCGCGTGAAGTCGTCGATGGCTCCTGTGGAGTCCCCCATTGCTGTTTTCGTCAGGCCGCGCTCATATAGCGCGTCGGCTTGTGTGGGATTTGCCAGGTTCAAGTCTTCGAGCGCGCCGGGAAAGTCCCCCAGTTTCCGCTTGGTGAGGCCGCGATGGTAATAGGCTTCCTGGAGCTTCGGGTTGATCTCCAACGCGCGCGTGAAGTCGTCGATCGCGCCTTTGGGGTCTCCCGATTTTCCCCTCGACCGGCCGCGGTTGTAATAGGCCTCCGAATCATTCGGGGCGAGTTTCAGGACCTTCGTGAAGTCCTCGATGGCACCCTTGTGGTCATCGGATTTTGCCTTCCGGATGGCGTGATCGAACAGGTCCAATGCCTCCGGATCCAGAGCCATCGCTGCTGAACCGCCGGCCAGGCATGCCGCCGTCAGTATGATGATGAGCACCTTTCCTGTCGCGGACTGCGTCATACGTCGGCGCGAGGCTGCGGCTGCGCTAGGGTTTAGTTGGAGCTTGTGTGGCGGGAGTGGTGGTGTTGGAGTCGTGGGCGCCGTGTTCGTCTTTTGCCGGCTCGGATGTCGGCCTGGCGGGTGGAGCGCCTGGAGCGGTTGGGACAGTCGGGGCAGCTTGCGTGGCTGGAGCGGCCGGTGCGGTCTGCGTGGGGACGGGCTTATCCAGTCCAAGCGGGGAGGAATAGTTCTTTTGCTTGGACAGGATCGCCAGAGAAAGCGACGTGACCATGAAGATCGCGGCACTGATGGCGGTGAGCTTGCTCAAGAGCGTGCTGGCGCCGCGCGCGCCGAAAACGGTCTGACTGGACCCGCCGAACGCGGCGCCGATCTCCGCGCCCTTCCCTGATTGGAGAAGGATCACGCCGATCATGATGAAAGCGACGATGACATGTAGAACGATTAAGGCTGTATACATAGCGTACGCTCCTACGTGGCCGAGCCGGCAATGGACAGCATCTTAGCAAATTGGAGAGGATCGAGACAAGCCCCGCCGACGAGCGCGCCGTTGATCTCGCGGCTGGCGAGCAATTCGCCGATGTTGTCGGGTGTCACGCTGCCGCCATAGAGAATCATGAGGCGGTCCCCGGCGTCCTGTCCCCACAGCGCCGTCACTTTCGCCCGGATGTGACGATGCGCGTCGTGCGCTTGCTGCGCCGTCGCCGGATGGCCCGATCCGATCGCCCAGACCGGTTCATAGGCGATGACGACGGCGCCCGCCTGATCCTTCTCGATGCCGGCCAGCGCCGCCGTCAATTGGGCCGACAGCACCTGCTCGGTCTGGCTGCTCGTGCGCTGGTCCCAAGTCTCGCCGATGCACAGGATGGGCCGCAAGCCGTGGCGGAGCGCGGCCGCCGTCTTCTTGTTGACCATCACATCGGTCTCGCCGGAATCCCGGCGGCGTTCCGAATGGCCGACGATTACGTACCGGCAGCTGAGGTCCTTCAGCATCAGGGGCGACACCTCGCCGGTGAAGGCGCCAAGATCCTCCCAGTGCATGTCTTGCGCGGATAATCCGATGGGAAGAGATTTGATCGCTGTGGAGACGGCGGCCAGAGCCGTGAACGGAGGGGCTATGACGATGGTGACGTGGGCGGGAGGAGATTTCGGTAAGAGGCCGGCGAGCTGCTTCACGAAATCCCGCGCCTCGGGGATCGTCTTGTGCATCTTCCAATTCCCGACGATCAGCCGATGGCGTGGGGTCATGGGATCCCTGTGAAAAAATTATGTCTGCTTGTCGGGAAGGGCCGCGATCCCCGGCAGGACTTTGCCTTCCAGCAGTTCCAGCGCGGCGCCGCCGCCGGTGGAGATGAAAGACATGCTTTCCGAGACGCCCGCCCGGTGCACGGCCAGCGCTGTGTCCGCGCCGCCGACGATGGTCAGCGCGTAGGCGTCGGCGACCGCGTGGGCCACCGCCATTGTGCCGCGCGAGAAGGCATCCTTTTCGAAGATGCCCATCGGGCCGTTCCAGAGGATCGTCTTGGCATTGCCGAGCGCTTCAGTGAACAGCTTGACCGACGCCGGCCCGATGTCCAGGCCGTACCAGCCTTTGGGGATTTCTTGGGACGTCACGATCTTGGACTCGCTGCCGTCGTCCCGCGAGGCTGCGACGACGCAGTCCACCGGCAGGTAGAACCGGACGCCGCGACTCCGGGCATGTTCGTAAATTTCCTTGGCGAACTTGAGCATATCGTTCTCGACGAGCGAGTTGCCGACTTCTAAGCCTAGGGCTTTCATGTAGGTGAAGGCCATCCCGCCGCCGATGATGACCTTGTCCACCTTCTTGCCGAGGTTCTCGATGACGCCGATCTTGCCGGACACCTTGGCCCCGCCCAGGATCGCCACGAAGGGCCGCATGGGGTTGGCTACGGCCCCTTCGAGGTATTCAACTTCCTTCCGCATGAGGAAGCCGGCTCCGGCCATCGGCAGGAACTTCGTGATCCCTACGATGGAGGCGTGGTTTCGGTGCGCGGCTCCGAAGGCATCGTTGATGTAGACATCGGCCAGCGAGGCCAAGGCCTTGGCGAACCGCTCGTCGTTCTCCTCCTCGCCGGCGTGGAAGCGGAGATTTTCGAGCACGAGCACATCGCCGGGCTTCATCTTGCTCACCAGCATCTCGGCCTGCGCCCCGACGCAATCTTCCGCAAAGCCAACTTCCTTCCCGAGCAGACGCTGGAGGCGGCGCGCGACCGGCGCCAGGCTCATGCGCGGATCCACCTTGCCTTGGGGCCGGTCTAGGTGGGAACACAGGATCACACGGGCGCCTTCATCCACTGCGTAGTTGATGGTAGGCAGGGTCCCCCGGATGCGGGTGTCGTCCGTGATGTGACCGCTGTCATCCAGCGGTACGTTGAAGTCCGCGCGAATGATGACGCGCTTTCCCTGGAGGGGCAGGTCTTCGATGGTGACTTTGTTCAGATGCATGGGCGGCGGCGGAGGCGATCAGTCGCGTGAGGCTATGTATTTCACGAGATCCCGGACCCGGCACGAATAGCCCCACTCGTTGTCGTACCAGGCGATGACCTTGACCATGCGCTTATCCAGCCCCGCAGTCAGTGGTGCGTCCACGATGGACGAGTGGGGGTTCCCGTTCATGTCCACGGACACCACCGGGTCTTCGGAATACTGGAGGATGCCCTGGAGCGGGCCCTGCGCGGCGGCCCGGAACGCGGCGTTGACATCGGCGGGCGTGGCGTCGTTCTCCAGCTCGACCGTGAGATCGATCATGGACACGTTCGGTGTCGGCACCCGGATGGCCAAGCCGTCCAGCTTGCCCTTGAGCTGGGGGAGCACCAGATGCAGGGCCTTGGCCGCGCCGGTGGTCGTGGGAATCATGGACATGGCGGCCGCGCGCGCCCGGCGCAGGTCCTTGTGCGGGAGATCCAGGAGCTGTTGGTCGTTCGTATAGGAATGGACCGTGGTCATGAGGCCGTGCTTGATACCGAAGCGCTCCAATAGAATTTTGGCCACGGGGGCCAGGCAGTTCGTCGTGCAGGAGGCGTTGGAGACAACGCGATGAACCTTGGGGTCATAGGTTTTTTCGTTGACCCCGAGGACGAGCGTGACGTCCGCGTCCTGCGAGGGCGCCGAGATGATGACTCGCTTCGCGCCGGCCGCGAGGTGACGGCCGGCATCATCCCGGTTCGTGAACCGCCCGGTGGACTCGATCACGTAGTCCACCCCGAGGTCCCGCCAGGGGAGGTCCTTCGGGTCTTTCTGAACCAGGATCTTGATGGGCCGGCTGTCGACCAGCAGGTGATCGTCCTTGGCTTCGACCGGCACGTCCAGCATGCCGTGGACCGAATCGTACTTGAGCAGGTAGGCGAGGGTTTTGGCGTCGGTCAGGTCGTTGATCGCGACGAATTCCAGGGCCGGATCGCCCAGCGACGCGCGCAGGACATTGCGCCCAATGCGCCCGAATCCATTGATGCCGATGCGAATGGCCATGTCAGTCGAATCTTAGGCGAACGGTCCCGAAGAGTCAATCGCTGCTTACGTGCCCATTTCCCAGGACGCGAGATACTTGGCCTGCTCTTTGGTGAGCCGGTCGATGTCCACGCCCATGCCGGCCAGCTTGAGCCGGGCGATCTCCTTGTCGATCGCCGCCGGCACCGGGTACACCTGGTTCTTGAGCGAGCGGCCGTGTTTGACCAGATACTCGGCCGAGAGCGCCTGGTTGGCGAAGCTCATGTCCATGACGCTGGAGGGATGGCCCTCGGCCAGCGCCAGGTTGACGAGCCGGCCCTCGCCCAGCAGGTTGACGCGTCGGCCGTTCGGCAAAGTGAACTGCTCCACGCCGTCGCGGACCATCTTGCGCCGGCGGGCGAGTTTCTCCAGCGCCGGTATGTCGATCTCGACGTTGAAGTGACCAGAATTGCACACGATGGCGCCGTCCTTCATGGCGGCGAAGTGTTCCTTACGGATCACCTTGAGGTTGCCGGTGACGGTGATGAAGAAATCGCCGACTCGCGCGGCCTCGTCCATTGGCATGGCGCGATAGCCGTCCATCACAGCCTCGAGACCCTTCAAGGGATCGACTTCGGTGACGATGACGTCCGCGCCCATTCCCTTCGCCCGTGACGCGATGCCGCGCCCGCACCAGCCGTAGCCGGCGATGACCACGACCGAACCGGCCACGAGGCGGTTGGTCGCGCGGATGATGCCGTCCAGCGTGCTTTGCCCCGTGCCGTAGCGGTTGTCGAACATGTGCTTGGTGTCGGCGTCGTTGACGGAGATAACCGGGAACTTCAAGACGCCCTTCTTCGCCATGCTCCGGAGCCGGATGACTCCCGTCGTCGTCTCTTCGGTTCCCCCGAGGATGCGGACTGTTTTCTTCTCGCTGTGCAGCGTGGAGACAAGATCACACCCATCGTCCATGGTGATTGTGGGGTTGTGGCCCAGCGCCGCGTGGAGATGCTTGTAATAGGTCTTCTTGTCCTCGCCCCTGATGGCAAACACCGGGACATGGTCGTGGGCCACCAGGGAGGCGGCCGCGTCATCCTGCGTGCTGAGCGGATTCGAGGCGCACAGCCGGGCGTCGGCGCCCCCGGCCTGCAGGGTCTGCATGAGATTCGCCGTCTCGGTCGTCACGTGGAGGCAGGCGGCGATGCGCACCCCGCGCAACGGACGTTCCTTTGAGAATCGTTTCCGGACGAGACGCAGCACCGGCATGGACTCCTCAGCCCATTCGATCCGCATGCGGCCCTGGTTCGCCAGTCTCAGGTCTTTGATGTCGTAATCCACAATTCCCCCTCTATATAGAGCTTGCTCGTCAGTAAAAAGGGGACAGATTCGAGAATCCGTCCCCCTGGTGTCGGCCTGCTTGCCGAACGTGTTACTTGCCCGCGTCCCTTCTGAGAGCCTTCGCCAGGTTGGTCTTCTCCCAGGTGAACTCCGGCTCGCTCCGCCCGAAGTGCCCATACGACGCCGTCTTCTTGTAGATCGGCCGCAGGAGCTTGAGTTGGTCGATGATCCCGCGCGGGGTCAGGTGAAAGTGCTTGCGCACGAGCTTGTCCAGGAGGTCCACGGAGACTCTCTCGGTGTTTTTGGTGTCGACTAAAATGGAAACCGGCTCGGGTATGCCGATTGCATAGGCCAACTGGATCTCGCATTTGTCGGACAGCCCCGCGGCGACGATGTTCTTCGCGATGTAGCGGGCCATGTAGGACGCCGAGCGGTCCACTTTGCTTGGATCCTTGCCGGAAAAGGCCCCGCCGCCGTGGCTGCCGACCCCGCCGTAAGTGTCGACGATGATCTTGCGGCCCGTCAACCCCGTGTCGCCCATGGGGCCGCCGGTCACGAACCGGCCGGTGGGATTGATGTGGTACTTGATGCTGAGGGGGTCGAAGATGTCCTTCGGCATGACGGGCTTGATCACGTGCTCGATGATGTCCCGCTCGATCTTCTTGCTGGTGACGTCCGGGCTGTGCTGGGACGAGACCACGACCGTGTCGATCCGCACCGGCTTGCCGTCACGGTATTCGACGGTGACTTGGGATTTGCCGTCCGGACGGACCCAGGGCAGGATGCCCTTTTTCCGAACTTCCGCCAGGCGCCTGGTCAGACGGTGGGCCAGGACGATGGGCATGGGCATCAATTCGGGCGTCTCGTTCGTGGCGTACCCGAACATCAAACCCTGATCGCCTGCGCCCCCTGAGTCCACGCCCATGGCGATGTCGCCGGATTGCTGATGGATCGAGGTGAGGACTGAGCAGGTGTGGTAGTCGAATCCCCAGGTGGCATCCGTATAGCCGATCTCGCGAATCGTCTCGCGGATGATGTCGGGGATCTCGACATAAGCCTTGGTGGAGATCTCGCCGGCGACGAACGCGATGCCGGTGGTCAGGATCGTTTCGCACGCGACCCGGCAGCGCTTATCTTGGGCCATGATCGCGTCCAGAATGCCGTCGGAAATCTGATCCGCGATCTTGTCGGGATGGCCTTCGGTGACTGATTCGGAGGTGAACAGGAAGTTATGTCGGCTCATTGTTCGCGGTCCCTCTATGTAATGGATCGGGAGAGTCTGGTGCTCAGGTTCCTGGACGGATCAGGCCCTCAGAATAGCGAGAGAAGTCCTCGGTTGTCAAGGAGAAATTCCGCCTTCATGAGCGATCAGTTCCCGCTGACGTTGCTTGACAGTGCGCGCGCCGGCCCTGTACGATTGGACGATTTGGTACGGTTGTCAATCACACGCTAACACACACTCAATGGATGCCATCACCAAGCAGACCGAGGCGGCGAAGCCATTCAGTTTCAAAGAGTTCGGCGACGCCCTGGCTGAATTCTTCAGCTCGCTGAAGCTGGCCATCTTTCTGATGATCACCCTCGCCATTCTGTCGACGGTGGGGACGGTGATCCAGCAGGGCGAACGGCCCGAAGTGTATATCAAGGAATACGGCGAGAGCGCCTACTGGTGGTTCGTCAAGCTCGGGTTCGTCGACATCTATCACACCTGGTATTTCTCGACCATCCTCATCCTGCTCTGCATCAATTCCCTGACCTGTTTCCATCAACGCTTCCCCGCGATCTGGCGTTCGATCCGGCAGGACAAGGTCAACGTCACGGCCCAGTTCATCCAGAATCTCAAGCGGTCCGCCACGGTCGATCTGGCGGGCGACCGCGACACGGTCACCGAGAGTCTCGGGCTGGCCTTCGCCGAACGGGGCTATCGCGTGTTGGTGAACAAGGGCGATACCGAGACGACCCTCTACGCGACGAAGGGAATCATGGGGCGGGTCGCTGCGCATGTCGCCCATCTCAGCGTGACGCTCATCGTGGCGGGCGGGCTCCTCGGAAATGTCTGGGGCTTTCGCGATTTCGGCGTATGTCTGGAAGGGGAGACCTATCACATCCCGCAGGGCAACTTCGATCTTCACGTGGATAAATTCTGGATCGACTATTACGACAACGGCGCAGTCAAGTCTTACAACAGCACCCTGACGGTGATCGAGAACGGCGAGAGCAAATTGACCAAGACGATCACCGTGAACGATCCGCTGGTCTACAAGGGCATCTGGTTCTATCAGTCCAGCTATGGGGATTCCTGGGACCGCGTGGAGAAGGCGCGGGTCGTGGTGCGGGAGAAGACTACGGACAAAGTGGTCGGCGAAGCCATCCTCGACTGGCAGAAAGAGGTTGCGTTGAAGGACCTTGGCCTGAAAATGAAAGTGATCAATTTCGTGGCTGACTTTGGCTTCGACCCGAAATTGCGCAATGCCAAAAACGACGGAGTCTTTTCGAAGACAGTCGAACATGAGAACCCCGCCATCAAGCTCGCCATCACCGAGCGGGAGCAATCGCTCTCCGCGCCGTGGATCTTCTACAACTATCCGGACCTGTTCGACATCCAGGGGTCCAAGTACAAATTCGAGCTGACCGGCTATTTGACGAAGAAGTTCACCGGTCTGCAGATCGCCAAAGATCCCGGCGTGCTCATCGTCTGGGGCGGCTCCACGCTGCTGGTCGTGGGGGTGACGCTCTCGGCGCTCATCTATCACCGCCGGGTGTGGGCCAAGGTGGTCTCCGAGCCGCACGGGACGACGGTGTATCTGGGCGGCACGGCCTACAAAGGACAGATTGATTTTGATCGCGAGTTCGAACGGTTCACCGAGCGCCTGAAGGCGCAAAGCAAGCCGACTGTATAACAGGCAAGGGGGAAGCGATGTTTCGTTCACTGTTTCTCTTCGATGTGACCTTCTGGCTCTATCTGGCGGCCGTGTGTCTGTATTTCGGTTACCTCACGGCTTCTCGCGCGATCTTGCAATTGGCTCCGGCCGGTCACTCGGCGGCGTCGGAAGACAACGGCTGGGCGCAACCGCTCGGACAACTGGCGACCTGGGTGACGTTCTTCGGTCTCGTGGTCAACGGCCTGGCTCTCGGCGCCCGCGCCTATGAGCGGATGCAGATCTCCGGCACGTTCGCGCCCTGGTCCAATCAGTTCGAGGCGATGGCCTATGTGTCCTTCGCGATCATCGCCGGCTACCTGTTGCTCGAGCTGAAGTACGGCATTAAGGCCATCGGGGCCTTCGTCGTGTCCATCGGGTTCATCGCGATGGGCGCGGCGTCCTTGTTGCCCTACCGCTATCAGACCGCCGAGCCGCTCGTGCCCGCGTTGAACAGCTACTGGATTTACATCCATGTCTCGATCACGCTCACCAGCTATGCGGCCTTCGCGATGGCCGGCGGTTTGGGGGTGATGTATCTGCTGAAGGAGCGGGCGGAGCGGCGCGGCATGGCGGCCACGTCCGTCTACGCCACGTTCCCGAGCCTCGAGAAGATTGACGAGTTGGGCTACAAGGCGGTCATGGTCGGCTTTCCGCTCTTGGCCTTCGGCACGATCTTGGGCGCGATGTGGGCGAACTATGCGTGGGGCGGATACTGGTCATGGGACCCGAAGGAGACCTGGGCGCTGATCGTGTGGCTCATCTATGGGGCCTATATCCATGCCAGAATGAATCGAGGCTGGGAGGGCCATCGTGCGGCGGTCTACCAGATTTTCGGCTTACTGATGGTGGTCTTCTGTTTCTGGGGCGTGAACTTCCTGCTCTCGGGGCTGCATGCCTATGCGTGATCCTGAAACAACCCCGCAGCGCGAGATGGAAATGAGCATGACGACCGTGACGGGTCCGGCCAGCGGGTCGGTGTCTCTGCGCCGTCGGCTGATCGTGCTCCTCGGAGGGCTGGCCATCCTCGCGATGGCGTTCGGCGTCGTCTGGCTCCAAAGCTCGAAATACGAGCCGCTCGTTGTCGGCATGACCGCGCCGGACTTCAGCCTGCCGGATCTCCAAGGGAAAAAGCAGCAGCTGTCGGACTATCGTGGCAAGGTCGTCTTCCTGAACTTCTGGGCCACCTGGTGCAAGCCCTGCAAGGAAGAGATGCCCTCGATGCAGGTGCTCTGGGAAAACCTCAAGAAGGAGGACTTCGTCATGCTGGCCATCAGCATGGACCGGGTCACGACGACGAAAGACATCCCGCCGTTCGTCGAGAATCTGAAACTGACGTTCCCTATTTTCACGGACTCCTGGGGCCAGACCGACAAGCGGTATAAGCTGATGGGCGTGCCGGAGACGTATATCATTGATCAGGGCGGCGTGCTCCGGGAGAAGGTTATCGGGCCACGTGACTGGACGAAGCCCGAGAGCGTTGAGACCATTGTTCAACTGCTGCAGAAGCAGCGCAAGTCTGCCCAGGGCGACTAACTTGTGGCCGGCCCTTCGACACACTTCCCTTCATGTTGTTCTGCTTGGCGCCCTGTTAACTCTGATTTCCTGTGACGGAGTGCCTGAGAGCGAGGCCACGGGAGGTCCGGAGACGTTCGCCGTTCCCGCTCTCACTGAGGCGCCCCGCGTCGGCCACCTGGCGCCGGATTTCGTTCTCACCACGCTCGACGGCCGGGAGGTGCGGCTCTCCGATTATCGCGGCCATGTCGTCTTTTTGAACTTCTGGGCGACGTGGTGCGAGCCCTGCAAGATTGAGATGCCAGACATGGAGCGCCTCTACCGGGAGTATCGCCGTCAGGGGTTCGCGATCCTGGCGGTCTCCACGGACCCAGAAGGCGCGGCCGTGACGCGGCCTTACCGGAATTCATTGGGATTGAGCTTCACGATCGCGCACGATCCTGAGGCGTTGGTAATGCATCTGTACGGCGTGCAGTCGCTTCCCCAGACGTTCCTGATCAACCGCAAGGGCGTGATCACGCACCGGCTGTTCGGTTCGCGTGATTGGCAGGACCCCGAGGCCCGGGAGAATATTCGCAGCCTGTTGAAGGTCCGCTGAAATGTTCCCACACGCACCCGACATTTCCCTCTTCATCGCCTTTGCCGCGGGGCTGCTGTCCTTCGTGTCCCCCTGCGTCCTACCGCTGGTCCCGTCGTACGTGACCTACATCACCGGCCTCACGCTGGAGGAGTTGACCAGCGAGACGGAGCGGGCGCGGGTCCGCGGCGTCATCATCGTCAACTCGCTGCTCTTTATCGCGGGATTCTCCGCCGTGTTCATCGCCTTCGGCGCCTCGGCCAGCCTGGCCGGACAGCTGCTCATGACCTACCAGGATTTCCTCCGCAAAGCGGGCGGAGCGCTGATCGTGGTCTTCGGCCTCTACATCATGGGCGCGGTGAAGATCAAGTTCCTCATGAGCGAGATGCGGGTCCACCTCAAGCACCGGCCGGCCGGCTATGTCGGATCGGTCCTGGTCGGGGTGGCCTTCGCCGCAGGATGGACACCGTGCGTCGGACCGATCCTCGGGACGATTCTGCTCTATGCCAGCACCACCGATTCTATGCTCACGGGCGTGAAGCTCCTCGCCAGCTATTCGCTGGGCATCGCGCTTCCGCTCTTCGTCACCGCGCTGGCCGTGGACTCCTTCCTCAATTACTTCAAGAAGCTCCGCGGGTACATGTACGGCATTTCCGTCGCCAGCGGCGTCTTCCTCATACTGGTTGGCGTGATGATCTACACCAATTCCTTGACCCTTCTTACCGGCGAACTCGAGCGGCACGGCATCGGCTGGTACATCGGACAGTAAGAAAACAATGTATGACGTGATCGTGGTCGGGATGGGTCCCGCTGGAGCCATGGCTGTCGCCGAATTGTCCCGGGCCGGCTTATCTGTGATTGGGCTGGAATGGAAGGCGCATCCCCGTTACAAGGTGTGCGGGGGCGGGCTCTCGGCCCGCATCGACCGGTTGCTGGAGCCGGACTACCGCTCCGTCGTCGAAGATACCATCTTCAGCGTGCGCTTCCAGCTCGCCGGCGCTGAAGCCTTCGAGGTTTCCTCTCCCGATCCGATCGCCTACATGGTCATGCGTGACCGCTTCGACGCGTATCTCGTCCGCAAGGCGCGGGAGGCCGGCGCGCAGGTTCGCGAGAACGAACGCGCGGTCGCCGTGCGCGAAGATGGCGCTGGCGTGGAGGCGGAAACGGAGCAGGGCCGATACCGGGCACGCCTCATCGTGGGCGCCGACGGCGCCAACAGTCTCGTCGCCCGTTCGCTGTTTTCGGGGCGTCGCGGGCGTGTGTGGAGCGCTCTCGAAGGAGAGGCCACCGTGTCCACGATCCCGCCCGGTTTAGGGGCCGGCGCCATCGCGCTGGATATCGGAGTCGTGCCGTGGGGGTACGGATGGGTCTTTCCGAAAGAAGGCCGGCTGTCCGTGGGGATCGCGGAGTTTCAGGGGCGAGAGCGGAATCCCAAGGGCAGCTATGATCGTTTCGTACAGGGAGAGCCGGTCCTTGCGGGGATCGCCGCCCCAAGCGGCCTCGGACATCCGATTCCACTCTACGGCGGAGGACCGGCCGAGCGGATGCCGCTCACCACGAGACGGGCTGTTCTGGTCGGCGATGCCGCGCACCTTGTGGATCCGGTGCTGGGGGAGGGGATCTATTACGCGATCCTCAGCGGGCGGATGGCGGCGGCGAGCATCGTGGATCATCTGCGGGGCCTGACGCCCGACCTTCGGGCCTATGATGCGCAGGTCGCGGGTGAGATCTATCCGGAGTTTCGGATGGCGGCCCGCATGGCCTTGGCTGTATACACATTTCCCCGCGCCATGCACCAGGCGCTTCGGCGCAGGCCTGACATCGTGCGCCTCTACTGCGACGTCCTCAAAGGACGCGAGACCTACCAGAGCTTCTTTGCGACGATCCGGGACAGGGTGGAAGCCTTCTTCGCGCGCCTCGTGCGGGAGAAGGCCGCGTCGGTGTTCAGTTCCTGACATCTTTCAACGTGACCCCGTCCCCTATCACCCTCCGCTCAGCGCGCAGATGATGTGGATCTCATCGTCCGGTCGAAGCGCGACAGACAGATCCCGCGCCTGTTCCTCATTGACGAAGATCCTGATGTGCTGCCGAATCGTATCTTGCTCGGTGATGATGCGGAAGCGCAGACCAGGGTATTGCTGATCGAGCGCCGTAAGGACTCCTTTAAGAGTCGAGCCCGCGACGTCCACTTCGGCCTGCTGTGCTGTATAGGAACGGAGTGGGCTGGGGATGCGTACCGTCACGGTCACAATTCCGCAGCTTCGACAGAGTAAATCTCGGGAAGATTTCTCACAAGACAGGTCCAACCCGCACCGCCGGTACGACTGCCCCAGAGCTCTCCGCTGGTCGTGCCGAAGTAGAGGCCGACCGGCTCGTGTGCATCCGCTGTCATCGCCTGGCGTTTCACCGTCCACCAGGCCTGACTCTTCGGAAAACCCTTGTCCTGGCGCGTCCAGGTCTTGCCGGCGTTGCGCGTCATGTAGACGGCCGGCTTGCCATCCGGACTGACGCGCGGCCAGACCTCGGTGCCGTCCATCGGAAAGACCCACACGGTGTCCGAATCACGCGGATGCAGGACGATGGAAAACCCGATGTCACCGACCTGCTTGGGCATGTTCTTTCCGATACGCACCCACTCGTTCGACGGTCGATCGAGCCGATAGATGCCGCAGTGGTTCTGTTGGTACAGCCGGTCCGGATTGTCAGGACAGAGCCGGACGCAATGGGGATCGTGGAACGTCACATTGGCCGCGTCGAACCCCTGGACCACCTCGAGCCCTTTCACGAGAGTCGTGAAGGTCTTGCCGCCGTCGATAGATTCGTGCACGCCGCCTCCGGACATCGCAAAGTACAGGTGTAGGAGGTCGCGCGGGTCCACGATGATCGAGTGCAGTTTGGGGCCATCCGGCGTGCCGTCCTGTACGGTGCCCATCCACTCACGGTACTGCCGATCGTCATTGATGTAGGAGAACGGTTTCCAGGTGACGCCTCCGTCCTCGGAGCGGAACAGCCCCTGTGGCGATGTGCCCGCGTACCACACGTTGGGTTCGCTCGGATGTCCCGGCGTGAGCCAGAAGACGTGGTCCACGACCCGGCCCTTCTGCCCCTCCGGCACTTTGGGAAAAGCCGGGGGTGCCTGGGCTTCTTTCCAAGTCTTGCCGGAATCGGTGGACCGGAAGACCGTGGGACCCAGATGACCGGTGCGCGCTGCCGCGAGCAGCGTTCGCCGATCTCTCGGGTCGAGCATGAGATGGTGCACGATGTGGCCGAGAAAAATCGGCTCTGTCAGCTTCCAGGTCCGACGGGACCGATCGCTGCGTAAGATAAAGGCGCCTTTGCGCGTGCCGATGAGCAGGGCGACTGAACCGGTGGCCGGTTTGAGCATGGCAGTCTTCGACTTTCCAGCAGTCCGACGTCTTGGTGGCATGGCAGACCTCCTCACATGGAATCTTCAGCTTATTGTTTTGTATGAAACCACAGAGGTCGTGTGCTGGGCAAGAGGCGGTTACGCGCGCTCGGCCTCTCGCTCGAAGCCAGGAAGGATCGCCTTGAAGAAGGCGTTTTGGATCAGGCGCATGACAGTCTGCCAGGTGCTCGTCTGGGGGTTCGCGACCTCACCTGAGATCTCCGTTTTGGTCGCCACTTCCTGCCGGGGCTCGTTTTCGAGGAGGGACGCGATGCCGCCCACCACGCCTTCGTACAACTTCTGTGAAAAACTCTTGTCTTTATCCTGACGGGGGTCGTAAACCTTGAGGTCCTTGAAAAGTGGTTTGACGTATCCGTGTATTTCGCCGTTCTTCACGCTGAGTTCCGAATAGACCGAGAAGAGGCCGGCGGTCACATCAAAACCTGCGTAGGCGCGCAGCAGGTTGTTCATCGCGCGCATCTGGGTCTTTTCGATTTTCACCGTGAGATCGAAATCAGGAGACTTGCTCTCGGGTCGGAAAGTGCCGTTGAGCAGCGCATCCCCGCTACCCATGAATTTGCCCTTCAGCGTGATGATGCCCCCCCCTTGGGCGGACTGATTGCTGATGTTGTCGAGGGACAGTTCCGCCTTGGATATGAACACCCGGTAAGGCGGCTTGGCGGTCTCGTTGATGAAGGCGAAGTCGCTGTTCTTGATGACCGCATGCTCGATCTTGATCAGTGTCTCAGGCTTGTTCTGAAGCGCCTTAGCGGTCTCCATTGTTTTCTTTGCCACGCGTTGTTCTTTGCCGGCGGTTTCGGGAGCATGCACATAATCGACCTGGGCGTTCTCGATCGTCAGATTCTTGAGGTTCGCTTCGGTTTCGCCCTCCGCGGTATATTCCACATGTCCTTCGGCGGAAAGGATGCCCCCGCGGAGCTGAACATTATACCGACTGGTGACGGGAAGCAAATGCTCCAGCGGCACATGGTCCAAGGCCATGTCGGCATCGATGCCGGCGCTTGGCTCGGCCATAAAATTCGCGTGGCCCTTCATCCGGATCTTGCCGGACTCGAAGATGATTCCCTGGAAGCTGATGTCGGAGGGATAGGCATCATTGGGAAAGTGAATATTGCGAATGTTCCCGGCCCGGAAGTTAAGGTGTGTGAGGTGCAGCGGCCGCGAAGGGTCCTGGTCCACATAGGTCACGTCGGCGTCCACGACCTTGAACTCGTTTATATCGAACGGATAGAACGAGTACACGGCGTCCCGCCATCCCTTCTTATGGATCGGCACCGCGCCCAAATCCTTGACCTCCTTGCGGGCCTGGGGAAGCGTGATATGAAGCGTCGGCCGATCGATCAGATAATCGCTGACGAGCAGCCCGCGGAAGATGTGCCGCCATTGGATGCTGAAATGCCATTTCGGAATGTCGGCGACGGGAGGATCGGGATGCTCGGTCTGGGTCATCACGACGTTCTTGAGATCGAGCGACAGGTTGGGGTAGAGATGCGCTTTGCCGATGGTGAAGTGATAGCCCTCCACCCCCGCATTGAGTTGGCGCTCAATAAACGCCCGGAGCGGCTCTTGAAAATAAAAGAAAGCGCCCCAGGCGATGAGCAGGAGTGCCGCGAAGCTGACGGCAAACCAGATGAAGAACTTCCTCATTCTTTAATATAACGCCGGGAGAGTACGCTGGACAACCGCCCGTCACAAGTAGAGAAAAACCTTGGAGAAAACAGCTAGCAGCTGGTGTTCAGCTTGCAGTCGATGATGGCGGGCGCGTGACCGTTGCCGTTCGCAGCGGGGGGAGGGGTACCGTCACAAGGAGCATTCAAGTTGCAGGTGATAACCTGATGGCCGTTGCCGTTGGCGCCGGCGGGAGGAATGTCCGCGGGATTCATGGACAGCGATCGAGTCTTGGTCAGGGGCGGCAAGGGAGGCGGGAGCGAGGGTTTGGAAGCGGCGGATGACGCGACCGCCGTATCCTTGACGGGTTTTCCGTTGAGGGAGGACAACAGGGCCTGGCTGTCTTTCCGAATCTTGGCCTTTGGGTAGTTCGTCAGCAGCACGTTCAACTGCTCGACCGCCCGTTCCGGCGAGCCGAGGTCTTTGTAAGTCTTCGCCAGGTAGTAGAGCGCCTCGGCCGAGTCGTCCGAGTCGGGATAGAGGGTGATCACTCGCTCAAACCGGTGCAGGGCCGCCAGGTAGGCGCCCTGGCGATAGTAGTGCTTGCCGACATAGAGCTCGTAAGCGGCGGTGTTCGCGCGGCCCTCTTTGATCTTTGCCCTGGCGTCAGCCTCGTACGCGTTGCCGGGATAGTCCTTCAGCAGCTTCTCCATCGCTTCGATGGTCAGACGGGTATGCTCCGGATCGCGGTCTTGAGTGGTGACCTGCTTGTAATGGCACAGGCCCAGGCGATACTGGGCGTAGGACGCGAGCATATGGGCTTTGTGGAGGTCGAGGAAATGCTGGTATTCGACCGAGGCCTCCGCGTAGTCCTCTTTCTCGTAAAACGCTTCGGCCCGTTTCATGATGACGTGCGGGTCGTAATTGCGTTCGATGGGATCGGTCTTCAGGACCTGCTCGTCGGCGTTGGCGATGGGCGCCGCCTGGTCTTTGGCTTGGCTGGTCTTGGTCGTGCTGGAACAACCAGCCAGCACGAGCAAGACCCACAGAGTCATAGCGACTGGTACGTAAGCGCGCATTTAGGAAACCTTTTAGCAGATAACCGGTTGGAAAGCAAGCAGAAATTGACACCGGACGAAAGCGGCCCCATAATGCCATCCGGTAACCACGTGGGCTGCAATTATCTATGAACGCCAAATCGCGCATCGTCGGGACGGGAAGCTACGTCCCGGCACGCATCGTCACCAATCAAGAGATTGCCGGTCTGACCGGCCTGACCCCTGCTGCCATTTACCGGCGGACGGGCATCAGAGAGCGTCGGTGGGTGGGACCGGAGGAGGCGACGTCGGATCTGGCCCTCAAGGCCGTGACGGCCGCTCTGGAGGCGGCGGGCGTGCGGGCGACGGAGCTCGATGCGATCATCCTCTCCACGACCTCGCCGGATACGCCGATGCCTTCGTCGGCCTGCCACCTGCAGCGGATGCTGGGCGCGAAGCAGGCGTTCGCCTTCGATCTGGCAGCCTCCTGCTCGGGATTCCTGTACGCGTTATCGGTCGGGGATCTCATGATCCGTCTGGGTCATGCCCGTCGGGTGTTGGTGGCCGCGGCTGAGGTGAAGTCGCGCTACCTCAATCTTCAAGAACCCAACACGGCGATCCTCTTCGGCGACGGGGCGGGAGCCGCGGTGCTGGCCAGAAGGGAGGAGCATCACGGCGTCCTGTCGGTCACGTTACGTGCGGATGGGGCCTATGCCGACTTGATCCAGATTCGTGCAGGAGGCTCACGCCTGCCTGCTTCCGAAAAGACGGTAGTCGAAGGACTCCATGCGATTCACATGCGCGGCCCGAGTCTCTTCCGAGTGGCGGTACGTCGCCTTGAAACCGCCGTCACCGAGACGCTGAAGGAAGGTGGCCTGACGGTTCCTGACGTCCGCTGGTTTCTCTTTCATCAAGCCAACGGCCGCTTGCTGGAGAAGGTGGCGGAGCGGCTGGGCATTCCCGCCGCGCAGACGTTCAGTGTGATCGAACGGTACGGGAACACCTCGTCATCCTCGCTCCCGCTGACGCTGGACACAGCGGTGCGCGCAGATAGGATCAAGCCCGGCGACCTCGTCTGCTTGGCGACGATCGGCGGCGGATTGACCTGGGGCACCGCGCTTATCCGGTGGTAGCGAAGGGTGCTGTCTGCCCTGCCTTCTAGTTCGGTGACTTCCGTTCGAGGTTCTCGACGCGCTGGCGGGTCTGGTCCTGTTGCTGTTGGAGATGGTCGTAGGAGCTTCGGATGAGGGCGTGCGTTTCCTGGAATTGCCGATCGATTTTGGCCTGATCCTGCGTGTACCGGCCCTCGACAAAGATTGCAAAGCCTTCGGCCACGAGTTGTACCTCATGGCGGAGTCCTTCGGTTAGCACGCCGGTATGGCGTTTGACCTCCTCGATCCGCTCATCCAGTCGTTGTTCCTGCCGTTCGAAACGCTGGTCGATTGCTTCAAAGCGTCGGTCAATTGTATCGAATCGAGCATTGAACCGTTGCTCTTGCCTGTCCAAGCGTTCCTCTAGGTATTGAACGAGTTCCTGATCCATACCGCCTCTGCCGGTGAAGAGTAAGCCGCTACACCCTCTTTGTCAATGAGACACGGCGTGTACAGAAAAGGTAAAAAATAAAATCCGCGACTCTTATCCGGTGGTAGCGGGTTCTTTTTCTTTGGCGGGGGCGGATTCGGTCGGCTTGTCCGCAGCCTTCTCGGCGGCTTTTTCGACGGGCTTGTCAGAGGCTTTCTCGGGCGCCTTCTCAGCTACTTTCTCGGCCAGTTTTTCGGCCGCTTTCTCGGCGGCTTTCTCCACGGCCTTGCTCTCGCGCTTGGAACGTCCCTCCTTGAGGATAGGAAGGATGCGGGCTCGAAGCGCTTCCTGAATTTCATCCGGCGGGCGCCTCGCGTCCACCACCTGGAACCCGAATTCCTCGGCCACCTTATCGAACTCTTCAATAATGAGCCCCTGGTATTTCTTGAAGCTGTCGTAGAGATCGCCCCCCAGCCGCATGTCCATACCGGATTCCCAGTAGTTCATGCCCTTGGATTCGATCACCCGCAGCGCCAGGGTGTCCACGTCGATCCGCAAATAGCAGACGAGGTCGGGGACGATCGCGAAGCCGAAAACGTCGTGGATCCACTGGCGGTCGCAGCCGCGGACGACGTTCCTGACGAAGGCGGTGTAAATGTACCGGTCGGCGAGGACTATGAAGCCCGAGCGCAAGGCCGGAATGATCTGGTGCTCCAGACGATCGGCGAAGTCCGTGGCATAGAGGAGGCTATAGCTCCAGGGATCCAGGATGTTGCCCTGTTTGGCGCTCGCGATGGTCTTGGACATGAGCTCCGAGCGCGTCCAGCCAGTCGTCAGGACTCCGTAGCCCTGGACTTCCAGCCATTCCTGGAGCGACTCGATATGAGTCGAGCGCCCGACCCCGTCGGGGCCCTCAATGGCGATCAGTTTCCCCTTGAGTCCCTTCAGACTCAGGTATGCCAAACCTTCGCCAAAATAGCTTTTCTCGTTTTGCATGGGTTCCCCGCTTCGGCTTGTATGTATCCAGAGCTTTCGTGACGATGTCGCGGACCTGTTCCTGTTGCTCGTCGATCTCCAGCGTGGCGTCCATGACGGTCAGACCGAATTCCTCCACGATCTTGTCGTATTCGCCGAGCACCCGCGACTGGAAGATTTTGAAACTCTCCACGATGTTCGTGCTGAGCCCAAGGTCCATCCCGGCCTCGTAGTACTTCAACTCCGCACGCGTTCCTTCAAGGAGACGCGACAGCGAGACCTCGATCGGAACCCGAAAGTAAAAGGCGATGTCGGGCTTGATGGCGAAGCTGTAGAGGCGGCGCACCCAGCTGTGCGAGATTCCGCGCACCGCATCTCTTGCGAAGGCCGTGTACATGTACCGGTCCGCCAGGACGATCATGCCGGCCTTGAGCGGAGGCAGGATCTGGTGGTACAGGCGATTGGCGAAATCGGTCGCATGCAGCAGGCTGAAGGTGAGCGGCGTCAGGACTTTCGTCTTCTTTCCGCGCTTGGTCGTCTCCTTGACGAGCGCGGAGGAATTCCACTCGGTGAAGAAGACATTGTACCCCTGGGACTCCAGCCACTTGCGGAGCAGGCTGAGCTGGGTGCTCTTGCCCGAGCCGTCGATACCCTCGACGACGATCAGCTTCCCCGGATAGGGATGAGCGGAATCATAGGGGGATTTAATCGGTGGGGTCATGCGTCAGGTTCCTCCGGGACCGCTGTCTTCGTAAAACGGATCGTCCGCTTCAATCCCTGGGCCAACAAATCCGTCCGTTCGCGCGCTGCCCAGATCTCTAGCGCGGCCTCATCGGTGGCGGTCAAGCCGATGTCCACGGCTTCAGACGTCACTACGCACCGGACCGACCGGACGACGCCGAAGTGGCTCCGGTCCAGCGCGTCTCCGACGCGGAGGATGCCTCCGAGGACGGTGAGTGTGTCCCTGAGGTCGTTAGGGAGATCCTTGAGGGTCCGATGATCGTCTTCGGGGATGGCCTTGCGGTGGTACCGGGCGATGTTGGCGATCAGCTCGATTTCGTCCGCCGTGAAGCCGACGAGATCGCAGTTTTTGATCAAATAGTAGGAATGCTTATGGTGCTGGCGGATGTTGATCAGGTAGCCCACGTCATGGAGAATCGCGGCGTACTCCAACCACTCCCGTTCGCGCTCTCCCAGCTTATGCATGGTGGCGGTCTGGTCGAAGATCTGCAGGCAGAGTTTCGCGACGTGGTGCGTATGGACGAGATCGTACTGGCATTTCCGGGCGACGCGGAGTACGTCGCGGCGGCGGATGTTGGGAATCTCCTGCTCAGCCTGGATGCCTTCGCGGTGCCGCTCGATGAAATCATACAGCAGGCCTTCCCGGATAGCCTTGTCGCTGACCGTCAGCCCGGGACTGTCCAGCCGTTCCATCAGGGTTCTGAGCACGATGACGGCCGGCACCAGCACGTCGACGCGCTTAGGGTCCACTCCTGGAATCTCTGCGCGATGCTTCAAGGGGGTCTTCAGCAGGAGCTTCTCCGCCGCGACCACATCTTTATAGGAGAAGCGGGCCAGGTTGATTTGCGGGATCGGCCGGCCGGTCTTTTGATTGTGCATGATTTCTGCGAGGTTGCCGATCATGCCGGAGGTGCCGACAAGCTCATCAAACCCGACCTTCTTGAAGCGGGGGAGCGCGGTCTTGAGTTGAGTCCCCACGGCTTCTTCGAGTCGTTCGAGACGGCCAGCAGAGGGCGTGTCCTGGCGAAGGTAGAGGTCCTTGAGCCGGATCGCGCCGAGTTTCAGGCTGGCGGCATGGAGCAATTTGTTTCGGTTGCCCACGATCAGTTCCACCGACCCGCCGCCGACATCCGCGATCAGCACGTTCCGATCGCCGAAGTCCATACTCTGCCGCACGCCCAAATAAATCAGGCGGGCTTCCTCTTGGCCCGTCACCACGCGGATCCGGACCCCGGTCTGGCGTCCGATGGCCTCGATAAACTCGCCACCGTTGGAAGCCTCCCGAACGGCGCTGGTGGCCACCGCTTCGATCCGGGTAAAGCCGCGGTTGCGCGCCAGCGTGACGAAATTTTTGACGACCTCGGTACCCTTCGCAAGGGTGGCCGATGAGAACTGCCCTGATTTAAAGGTCTCCTCACCCAACCGTGTGACGTCTTTGAACCGGTCGAGGATCTTGTAGGAAAAGTCGGGCTGAATCTCGGTCAAAATCATGTGAATGGAGTTGCTGCCGATGTCCAGAAGAGCCAGTGTGAGCATACGTTAACAGGCCATTGTCCCACAATTGGAAGAAGGGTGGCAATGCTTTCTATGTCTTTGGAAATACAGGAAATGCCCGGTGTTTCAGCAGCTTGTAAACTCTCGGTTAACTCGCTCTCGATCGAGCGGGGAGTGAAATCACGCGAGATCAGCGAAGTATTGTAAGCCGGAGATCGTCGAAGTAGGTGACCGCATCGGACTTGGTCCAGAGCCCAATGCGGCCCTCCTTGAACGTCTCGTCACAAAGATCGAAGATCGGCTTGTCGTCATAAAACACTTGGATCTGACAGCCCCGAGTGACCACGTGTAGGCGATGCCAATTCTTCACATCGATAATCTGGTCGAAGTTTTTCAGCATTTGTCGGATCCCCTTGACGACGTGGTAAATTCGAATATTCTGCTCCAGGGGGTTCGCGCGGACGAGATAGTAGTTTCGATCGTCTTTGGCGCGCCAGATAAGCCCGCCGCCCATGTCGGCTTTGCCTGCGATGGGAAGAAATGACACCGACAGATCCAGGGCCGTCGCGTTGGTGTCCTCGACGATGACGAGATTGTAGTTGTGCTCGGCGCCCTTATTGCGAAGTTGCGCGAGGACCTTGGGCGGGCTGATCGCTTTTGGACTCTCAATCACTTTCCAGTCGCCTGCCGGACGGCCGTCAAAGAAGGTGCCCATCAAAAACTTCGGTGGAAGCTGCTCGAGAGGATCGCCATCGAAATTCCAGGTGCGAACAGGCTCCGAGGCCGGCATCGCTGCTTCTGCCGGCCCCCAGAGCCAGAAAAGAAAGAGCGAGCCCAGAAGGAGAGACTGAACCCTCACGGTGATTCCTTTTCCTTTTTCATGGCGTCGAGGCCGGCCTTCAGCCCTTTCGCTACTTTGTCCGCACTATCGTTGGCCCAGAAATGCATGAAATAGAGGTCTGGCGTGCCATGCACAAGATGGTTATGCAGCGCCGTCACCGCGATTCCATTCTCGGCCAATGCTTTTGTCACCCGATCCACTTCATCTCTGGTCAGGACAAAATCACCCGTTGCGGCGACCTTGCCATCGTCGGCGGCCTGAAAATTTAGAGCGGTCGCCATGCCCATGCTCGGTGGCAACGTGACCCCTTCCATCTTGATGTGTTCCGACCTCGGGATGGAAACCTGCAGGACACCGCCTTTCACCTGTCCCTTATGGCCGAGCGTCTCCTGTATCTTATCGGTGTTGAATCCGACTTCCTCGGGAGCCGTCTTTCCGCTGGCTTCGATCGGCGTCTTCGTGAGGCTCAGGGCATTCTTTATCCCACTCGCGAGTCCAGCCGCATCTCCTTTGCCGGCGATGTGCAGAAACATCACGCGGGGAGTTTCACCGATCAGATGGTTATGCAGCGCCGTTACTTCAATTCCTTCCTTCCTGAGTTTCTGAAAGACCGGCGCCACCTCGTCCTCTGTCAGCACCAGATCGCCATCAACCACCGCCTGGTTGCCGGCCCCCTTGAAGGCGACCCAGCTTCCAAGCGCCAGGCCCGGTTTGATTTTGACGTCTTTGACCGACACGCTGAGGTCCGTGCGAGGCAGCGAAATCTTGTACACGCCGTCCTTCAGCTCGCCGGCTTTGCCGATGGCCTTTTCAATGGCCATGGTGTCCAATGCGGAACCGGCGCTGTGGGCTGCGAAGGGGATTGCAAAGATAATCGTCGCGAGACCGAACGCCAAGATTTTCATAATAAGTTCCCTCCTAATTTTTTATATCTTTACCATGTAACATATATTGCAATTTTATGCAATATGGGTTAAGCTGTTGAAACTATGAGGTGGGTGGTATTTTCATACTCGCTGCCGTCCAAAGCGTCCTCTAGTCCACGGGTCGCATTGTGGCGTCGGTTGCAGCGGTTGGGGGCAATCACCCCGAAGGCGGGGGTTTATGTCCTTCCTGATCGGGATGAGTGTGTCGAGGCCTTACAGTGGTTAGCGCAGGAGGTTCAACAGGCAAAAGGTGAAGCTGTGGTCATGCGCGTGGAGCGGTTCGAAGGATTGACCGATCCGCAGATCATCGAACTGTTCCGTGATTCGTGCAGGAACAAATACTCGGAAATTGAAACAGAGGCGGCAGATGTAGAAAAGGCCCTCCGTGCTACAAAGAAATCGAAGAACAACTCAGAAATCCTGGAGCGCCTGGAGAAGCTACGAAAAAAGTATGCGGAGGTGGCGCAGGTGGACTTCTTCGAGTCTGCTGAAGGAGCAGGCATAGCTGCGCAAATACGCCGTCTCCAGCAAGCCCTCCGTCAAGGGTCCTCGTCTGACTCCACGGTTGCGTCGGTCACGC
>Ga0070707_100000544_pt1 | contig 37677 bp, 42 predicted proteins | sample KBSK5502metaG_FD_65468 | JGI IMG/M metagenome (GOLD analysis project Ga0070707, IMG submission 65468) | Corn, switchgrass and miscanthus rhizosphere microbial communities from Kellogg Biological Station, Michigan, USA - KBS K5-50-2 metaG | ecosystem: Host-associated > Plants > Roots >... | reverse complement strand
CCCTCGGGCTCGGCTTGGACCGGCTCTGGTCGCTCCAGCTCTCCTCGACCGGGATCTCTGAGCTCGAGTTCCGCGACGACTGGACGGCGGTGCACCGCATGAACACCCTCGTGCACCTCGACCGCGTGCCGGTGGCGCGGCCATGACGCCCGAGCGCAAGGCCCACCCGACGCAGCTGCCCACGGGCGCCAAGATCTACCTGCCCGACGAGGCGGCACAGAAGCGCGCCGTCGAGGACCGGCTCTTCGGCGTGTTCCGGAAGTGGGGCTACCGGGAGATCGTGACCTCCGCCTACGAGTATTTCGACGTGCTCTCACAGGGGACGGACGCCGCGCTGCAGGAGCGGATGTTCAAGATGGTGGACCGCGACAGTGGCCGCCTGCTCGCGCTCCGCGCCGACGTCACGCCGCAGATCGCGCGCATCGTCGCGACGCGGATGCGGGACGAGCCCAAGCCGCTGCGCCTGGCCTACGTGACCAACGTCTTCCGCTACGACGAGCCGCGGGTCGGGCGGTACCGCGAGTTCTATCAGGCCGGCGCGGAGCTGCTCGGCCTGCCGAACCCCGAAGGCGACGCGGAGATGATCGCGATGACCGTCGAGGGGCTCGGCGCCCTCGGACTCGAGCAGTTCCAGATCGACGTGGGCCAGGCCGAGTTCTTCCGGGGCATTCTCGAGGACCTGTCCGTGGACGACGCGGCGGCGCGCACGCTCCGCACAGCGCTCGGCCACAAAGACGTCTCCGCGCTCGAGCGGCTGGTGGGCGAGCTGCGGGCGCCGGCCGCGATCACCGAGCTGCTGCTGGCGCTCCCGACGCTCTACGGCCGGGGTGACGTGCTCGACCGCGCGGAGCGTCTGGTCAAGAACGCGCGGTCGGAGGCGGCTCTGGCCAACCTCGCCGAGGTGTACCGGCTGCTGCGCGCCTACGGGCTGGCCGACACCGTCCTGCTCGATCTGGGCGAGGTGCGCGGCTTCGACTACTACTCGGGCGTGCACTTCGAAGCGTATGTCTCGGGCCTCGGCGCGCCGCTCGTTGGCGGGGGACGCTACGACCAGATGCTGGCGCGCTTCGGGTACGACTGCCCGGCCACCGGCTTCGCTTTCGAGGTCGGCCGCGCGCTGCTGGCCATGGAGTCGCAGGGCGCGGGCGCGGAAGCGCCGGGCGCGGCCTTCTTCGTCATCGACTTCACGCCGGACAAGACGCGGGCGCTGGCCCTCTCGCGCCGCTTCCGCGACCTCGGGGCCGCCGTGGCGCGGGACATCCTGAGCCGGCCGCTCGAAGAGTCGCTGGCCTACGCGCGCCAGCAGCGCGTGCGGTGGGCGCTGGTGATCGGCGCGCCCGGGTCGCGGCCCGACGACGTCAGCGTGCGGGATCTGGTTGAAGGCCATGAGCGCACCGTGAGCACGGCGGACCTCCTGGCCGATCCCGCCCGCCACTTCTCGGGCTTCCCGAGCGGCGCCCGAGCGCAGCGAGGGGAGGAGCGCCGTGCCTAATATCGTGGTCGTGGGCGCTCAGTGGGGCGACGAGGGCAAAGGCAAGGTCGTGGACGTGCTGGCGCCGCACGTGGACGTCGTCGTCCGCTATCAGGGCGGCAACAACGCGGGCCACACCGTTGTGGTGGGCAAGGAAAAGTTCGTGCTCCAGTCCATCCCGTCGGGCATCCTGCACCCGGGCCGCCGCTGCGTGATCGGCTGCGGCGTCGTGATCGACCCCGCCTCGCTGATCGAGGAGATGGAGTCCCTCGTCCAGCGCGGGGTCTCACTCGACGGCAATCTCTACATCTCCAAGAACGCGCACCTGATCATGCCGTACCATCCGGCGCTGGACCGCGCCAGCGAATCCAAGGCCGGCAAGCGCCGCATCGGCACGACGGGCAAAGGGGTCGGGCCCGCGTACGCGGACAAGGCGGCGCGCGTCGGCATCCGCATGGCCGACCTGCTCGACGAGCGGCTCTTCCGCGAAAAGCTCGAAGCCAACGTGTTCCAGAAGAACCGGCTGCTGCGGGAGATCTACGATACCGACACGTTCACGGTCGACAGCATCCTGCACCAGTACCTGCGCTACGCGGGCTGGCTCGCGCCCTACATCACGGACACGGCGCTGCTGCTCTCGCGCTGGATCGACGCGGGCCACTCGGTGCTCTTCGAGGGCGCGCAGGGGACCATGCTGGACCTCGATCACGGCACCTACCCGTTCATCACCTCGTCGAGCACCACGGCGGGCGGCGCGTCCACCGGGACCGGCATCCCGCCGACCAAGATCAACGGAGTCCTCGGCATCTCCAAAGCCTACTGCACGCGGGTGGGCGGCGGGCCGTTTCCCACCGAGCTGCACGGTGAGATGGCGGAGCTCCTGCGCCGCCGCGGCAATGAGTTCGGCGCCGTGACGGGGCGGCCCCGGCGGTGCGGCTGGGCGGACGCTGTGGCGCTGCGCTACGCGGTTCGGATCAATGGGTTCGACACCATCGCCGTGACCAAGCTCGACGTGCTCGACGGCTGTGAGACCGTGCAGATCTGCTCCGGCTATCGCTACCGCGGCGAGATCCTCACGGACTTCCCGGAGGAGGAGCGCATCTGGCACGAGGCCGAGCCCGTGTACGAGGAACTGTCGGGCTGGCAGAGCCCGACCAATGGGCTGCGCGATTACGCGGATCTCCCGACCAAGGCCCGGCAGTATCTGGACCGCCTCTCCGAGCTGGTCGGCGTGTCGTTTTCCCTCGTCTCGACCGGCGCCGTGCGGGACGACACTATTCTGGTGGCGGACTCGGTGCTCGCGCGCTGGTTCCCCAGCCTACAGAGCGCGTTTCCGGCGCGCTGAGCATGGCCCGATCCCCGCTGTCCCCCGACCCGCGGAGCTTGGCATGGCATTCAAGATCCTGATCGCTGACGACGAGGCCACGGCCCGGAAGGGGCTGGTTGCCCTGTTGACGGGCTGGGGCTATGAGGTGGAAGAGGCCGCCGACGGCGAAGAGGCCTTCCGCAAGGCCGCCGCCTCACTTCCCGCCGTCGTGATCTCGGATCTCGTGATGCCCAAGCTCGACGGGCTCGGCCTCCTCAAGGCGCTGCAGCAGGAGCTGCCCTTCGCGAGCGTGATCCTGCTGACGGGGCAGGGGAGCATCGACACCGCCGTGGCGGCGATGAAGGAAGGCGCCTACGACTACCTGACCAAGCCGGTGGACGCCACCCGGCTCAAGCTCCTCATCCCCAAGGCCGCCGAGAAGGGTGAGGCGCTGCGCGAGGTCGTGATCCTGCGCCGGCGGGTCCGCCAGGTCTGGGGCCTGGGCAAGCTGGTCGGCACCAGCGCGGCCATGCAGGAGGTGTACCGGCTGATCGAGATGGCCGCGCCCACATCGGCGCCGGTGCTGATCTCGGGCGAGAGCGGTACCGGAAAGGAGCTCGTGGCGCGCACGCTGCACGATCTCTCGCCGCGCGGCCACAGCCCCTTCGTCGCCGTCAACTGCGCCGCGATTCCCGAGACCCTCCTCGAGAGCGAGATCTTCGGCCACGAGAAGGGCGCCTTCACCGGAGCCCTCGAGCGGCATCCGGGCTGCTTCGAGCTTGCGCACCAGGGTACACTGCTGCTCGACGAGATCGCCGAGATGAACCCAGGCACGCAGGCCAAGTTCCTTCGCATCCTCCAGGACGGGGCGGTGCGGCGCCTGGGCGGCAAGCACGAGATCTCGGTGGACGTCCGCGTGCTGGCCGCGACCAACAAGGATCCGGTCAAGGCCCTGCGGGACGGGAGCTTCCGCGAGGACCTCTTCTACCGGCTCAACGTGGTGAGCGTGTCGATTCCGCCGCTGCGCGAGCGGCCCGAGGATATTCCGGTTCTCATCCAGGCCTTTCTCGAGGAGTTCAACGCGAAGTATGACAAGCACATCCGCTCGGTGGACGACGGCGTGCTCAGGACGCTCACCGCACATTCATGGCCCGGCAATATCCGTCAGCTCCGCAATACCCTGGAGCGGGCGGCGATCGTTTGCGACGGCGACCTGATCACGGCCACGCATCTGCCGCCCGAGCCCGTGCCGCGCACCGAGGGCGAGCCGGCGGAGGGGCCCGACAGCGTCACGTTCCACGTCGGCACGAGCCTCGACGACGCGGAGAAGGGACTGATCCTCAAGACGCTGGCTTGCAACGGCAATAACAAGACGCGGGCGGCCGAGATCCTCGGCATCAGCCTGAAGACCCTGCATAATAAATTAAAGGCCTACGGTGGCTAGCATGCGCTTCGGGGTCGGCTTCAAGGAAGCCCTCGCCGTCACCCTCCTCACCCTGCTCGTGGTGGCCACCACCACGGCGGTTCACCTCTCTCAGCTGACGCGCGTCGTGGTCCAGGAGGCCTCGCGCCAGGCCAGTCTGGTCGCCCAGCAGATCTACGCCCAGAGCGCCCAGGCTCTGGCGCGCTCCGCCGGCAACCCGCGGGACGTGCTGCGCCGGGACCGCGACCTCCACAGTCTGCTGGATGCCAGCGTGGGCTACTCGCCCCATCTCTTGTACGCCTACATCGCGGACCGGACGGGCAAGACCCTGCTGCACACGGAGCGGCAGCGCGAGGGGACCCTCGCCGTGCCGCGGCGGAATCTCAACGAGCTGCTGGAGGTGGATCCGGTGAGCCGCCTCGTGGCGCTCTACGGCGGCAGCCAGACGTTCGAGGCCGTGCTGCCGATCAAGCTCAACGATCAGCCCTTCGGCAGCATCCATCTCGGCGTATCCACGATCCTGCTCCAGCGCGAGCTCAACGGCGCGCTCCGGCAGAGCATGACGTTCGCCGCCATCGCGCTGCCGCTGGCGTGGCTGGCCGCCATGGGGCTGGCCCGGCTCATCCGGCGGCCCCTCCGAGTCTTGACGGCGGAGATGGGCCGCCTGCGGCGCGGCGAGTTCGACGTGGGCGGCGGCGTGGGCGGCAGCGACGAGTTCCAGGAACTGGCCGGCCAGCTCCAGCGCCTCGGCCGGGAGCTCCAGGCCGACCGCATCGCGACGCTGAGCGAGAGGGCCCGCCTCCAGCACGTAGTGAATCAGCTCGAGGACGGAGTGATCTTCCTCAACGCCGAGCGCCGGGTCCTCTTCTTCAATCACGCCGCCGAGACCGTGGTGGGTCGCCCGCTCGAGCAGGTGGTGGGATCGGGACTCGACGATCTGCTGGCCGACGACCACCCGCTGCGCTCGCTCCTCGACGACGCCTTCGCCGGCGGTGGGAGCGCCCGCAACGCGACGCTCGTGCTGCCCCAGGCCGGCCAGCCGCGGGAATTCCTCGTCTCGGTCGTTTTCATGCTGGACGCGAACCAGATGATGGGAGCGGCAGTTCTCCTGAAGGACCTGGAATCGGTCAAGACGGTCCAGTCCCTTGTGAGCTACTCGGCCAAGCTCGCGGCACTCGGGCGGTTGACCTCGGGTGTCGCCCACGAGGTGAAGAACCCGCTGAATGCCATGATGATCCACCTCGAGGTGCTCAAGGAGCGCCTCGACGACGCGACGCCCGAGGTGCAGGAGAGCCTGGAGGTCATCGGCAGCGAGATCCGGCGGCTCGACCGCGTGGTGCAGGGCTTCCTGCGGTTCATGCGACCGCAGGAGCTGGTCATCAAGCCCGTGGATCTCAACGGCTTGCTCCAGAGTCTGGGGGCCCTGCTCGAAGCCGAATGGCAGACGCAGGGAATCCGGCTGGCCTATGACCTCGACGCGGCCCTGCCGCCGGTCGGAGCCGACGAGGAGCTGCTGCGCCAGGCCTTCCTCAACATCCTGCAGAATGCCGGCCAGGCCATGCCGCGCGGCGGCACCATCACGATCAAGACGGCGCGCGACGGCCGCGAGAGCGCCCGCGCCGAGATCGTCGATGAGGGCGAGGGCATCGCGCCCGAGGATCTGGAGCGGATCTTCAAGCTCTACTACACGACCAAGCCCGACGGCAGCGGCATCGGCCTGTCCGTCGTCTACCGGATCGTCCAGGTCCACGACGGGATGATCGACGTGCAGTCCGAGTTGGACCGCGGAACCACCGTCGCGGTCCGGCTGCCGCTGAGGTAGCGGACGTGCGGGCCCTCGCGCTCGTGCTGGCAGTGACGCTGGCATTGTCCGGCTGCGTGAGGATCAGGGAGATCTTCTCAACGGCCCCACCCGCGCCGCCTCCGCCGCCTGCGGCGGGGCCCGCGCCGTCTCCGCCGGCTCCGGTGGAGCCCGCGCCGTCCCCGCCGCCTCCGCCGCCGGCCGTGCTCTCGCCCCAAGTCAGCTCGGAGCAGGAGCGGCAGCTTCAGCGAGACGCGCAAGACCGCATCGACCGCACGGAGCGCCTGCTGAGTCAGGTCGACCCAAAGCGCCTCGCCGGGCAGCAGCAGGAAAGCTACCAGACGATTCAGAGCTTCCTGGCCAAGGCCAAGGAGGCTCTGTACGCCCGCGACATGCAGCGCGCATTGACCTTGGCCGACAAGGCCCATGTGCTTGCCGGCGAGCTGACGCGCAGGATTCGCTGAGGGTCGTGTAAGGCTTACCTGACAGCGGGTAACTCTTTCCCACTCTCTTTCCCACGCACAGCCGGGAGCCCGTCCCGGCTGCCTCGTAAGCTCCTGAAAGTAGGGAATTCCCCATTTCCTGCGCATGGCACGAGGGTTGCCGACCTAGTATCAGGTTTTTTTGAAGTCCGAAACGAGCAGGAGGGGACCTATGCGAAACGGGCTGGCTCTCGGTTCATTGGTTGCGCTGACGGCCCTTCTCGCGACCGCATGCGTGGTCGAACCGCCGGTGGGCACTAGGCCGGCGCCGCTGGTCGGCGTGATGCCCGGCGATGCGCGCGCCTTCCAGTACGGCGCGACGGGCCGGGAGGTGCTCGACCATCCGGCGCTGCGCGAGAGGATCATCGGGCTGTTCGGTCCCGATTGGAAACCGTCCGCCGAAAGCGGCGGGAAGCTGCCCACCGGCGCCGCGTCGTTCTTCGCGCACTCGTCTCCGCCGCAGCTGGTGCGCATGGAAGGGGCCCATTACATCGCGGTGACGGGCTGCATGCCCAGCGCCTGCGCGGGCAACCGCGGGCTCATCCTGATCCGTGAGGATAGCGAGCTGCTCCTGGCGCGCGTGGACGAAGGCGGCTACGCGCATTACTACGCCTGGGGCGCCCCGGCGACGCGGGCCACGATCGGACCGACGGTCGTCGACAGCGCGTGGCGGGCGCTCGAGAGCTCCGGCGCCTCCCCGTCGGCCGGCGCGCGTTGACGAGGGGGAGCGACCACAGTATGATGCGGGCTACCTTTCTTCCTCGGCGGTCTTCGCCGAGTGCGTCAGTGTGGAGCGATGACCGTGAGTGACGACCTTCAGCGCATCCTCGCATGGCTCACCGACTGGCTCGCGGGCGGCGGCGGGCTGCTGCTCATGACCGACTACGACGGCACGCTCACGCCCATCGTCTCTGACCCCGCCGACGCGGATCTCGATCCCGAGGTGCGGGCGCACCTCGCGACGCTGGGCCAGTCCCCCCAGGTGCGCATCGCCATCATCTCCGGCCGCGACCTGGCCGACGTCCGCCGCCGTGTCGCGCTGCCGGATCTCGTCTACGCCGGCTGCCACGGGCTCGAGATCGAAGGCCCGGACTTCGCCTTCAGCCATCCCGAGGCCGAGGCCCAGCAGGAATTCGTGCGCACCGTCGGCGAAGCGCTCAGCCGCCGCGCGCCTGCCGTCGAGGGCATGCGCGTCGAGCCCAAGCGGCTGGCGGTCGCCGTCCACTACCGCGACGTGGCGGCCGACGAGATGCGCCGCGTGGAGATGGAGCTCGCCCGCGCCATCCAGCGGCCGGGCAGCCGGCTCAAGGTCTTTCACGGCACCAAGGTTCTCGAGATTCTTCCCCAGGTCGGCTGGAACAAGGGCGACTGCGCGCTGTGGCTCCGGGATCGGATGGTGCGTGAGCTCGCCACCCCTGCCATGGTCTTCTACATGGGCGACGACTGGACGGACGAGTTCACGTTCGAGGCCCTCGCGGGCCAGGCCATCACGGTGCGCGTCGGTGCCGGGGACATGCCGTCCAAGGCCGACTACCGACTCGACAGCGTGGCCGAGGCCCAGGCGCTGGTGGCAGCCCTGGCCGGTGTCGCGCCGCCGCGGGGCGCGCGATGAGATTCACCCTCCGGCTCATCGTCGCCATCTGGCTGTCGACGCTGGTCGTCGTGGCGGCGTTCGCCTATCTGCAGATGATCGAGGAGCGCCACCGGCTCACCCAGGACCTCGAGCGGCGGGCCGTGCTGCTGGGCGAGGGGTTGAAAGAGGTGGTGGAGCCGGCGCTGGGGCGCAGCTCGCGCGGGACGCTCGAACGGACGCTCAAGCGATTCGCCCGGCGGGACCAGGGCCTCGCCGTGTACGACAAGGTCGGCACGCCGCTGGCGGCCACGGCCGAGATCGCCGCGACGCTGCCGGAGCCCGTCCCTCAAGTCACTGCGGCTCTGGCCTCGGGCACCGTGCAGCAAGGCTTCACCCGCGAGGGCGGCCGCCGGATGTTCGTCTATGCGAGCCCCATCCTGCGCGAGGATCGTCCCGTGGCGGCGCTCGCGATCTATCTCGACGCCTCCCCCGTCACGCGAGCCGAGTGGGCGATCTGGCGCCAGAACGGCATTCGCTTCCTCGCGCTGGGCATCGTGCTGTCCGGAATCGCCATGCTCATCGTCCGCTTCAGCATTACCCGCCCGCTGGCCCGGATGACGCGGTGGACCCGCGCGCTGCGGCGCGGGCATCCCATCGAACCCATCGAGGTGGGCGACCCGGGGCTGTTCGGCCCCATCACGCGCGAGGTCTCGGTGCTGGCCAAGAGCCTGCAGCGCGCGCGGGCTGTGGCGGAGGAAGAGGCGGCGCTGCGGCTCATGGGGCAGAGCCTCTGGACGGAAGAGCGCCTCAAGCAGTTCGTCAAGCTGCGGCTCGGCGAGCAGCCGCTGATCGTCGTCTCCAACCGCGAGCCGCTGCGGCATGTGTGGAAGGACGGCCGGGTCCGCGCCGAGGTCCCCGCCAGCGGCCTGGTGACGGCCATGGATCCGGTGATGCGGGCCTGCGGCGGGGTGTGGGTGGCCCAGAGCAGCGGCGACGCCGATCGCGAGACCGCCGACTCGCACGGCCGGCTGCGCGTCCCGCCCGATGATCCCCGCTACATGCTGCGGCGGGTGTGGCTCTCCAAGGAGGAGGAGGACGGCTACTACTACGGTTTCGCGAACGAAGGCCTCTGGCCGCTCTGCCACATCGTGCACACGCGGCCGCAGTTCCGGCCCGACGACTGGGGCCACTACCGCGCGGTGAACGAGAAGTTCGCCTCCGCCGTGCTGGAAGAGATCGCAGGCACCGACGCACCCCTCGTGCTCATCCAGGACTACCACTTCGCGCTCCTGCCGGCGCTGATCAAGCGCGAGCGGCCGGACGCTCGGACGGCGATCTTCTGGCACATCCCGTGGCCGAACTTCGAGGCCTTCGGCATCTGCCCGTGGCAGCAGGACCTGCTCCAGGGAATGCTCGCTGCGGATCTCATCGGCTTCCACACGCAGTACTACTGCAACAATTTCCTCGATACCGTGGAGCGCACCATCGAGGCCCGGCTGGACTGGGAGCACTTCGCCGTGACGCGGGGGCAGCACATCACCTATGTCAAGCCATTCCCGATCAGCGTCGCGCCGGACTTCGTCGAGAACCCGCCCAAGACCACGCGCCAGGCGCTGCTGGACCAGCTGGGCCTCTCGTCAGTGGAGTTCTTCGGCGTGGGCGTGGAGCGCCTCGACTACACCAAGGGGGTGCCGGAGCGGCTGCGGGCGCTGGGGCGGTTCTTCGAGCGCTTCCCAGAGTACCGGAAGCGCCTCGTCTTCGTGCAGCTGGCGGCACCGAGCCGCAGCACGATCCCGCGTTACCAGCAGCTCGAGGCCGAGGTGGAGGCGGCGGTCCGAGAGGTCAACAGCGCCTTCCAGAGCAACGGCTGGCGGCCCATCGTCTACCTCAAGCGCCACCACGAGCACCGCGAGATCTGGCCCTTCTACCGCTTCGCGGACTTCTGCATGGTGACCTCGCTGCACGATGGGATGAACCTCGTGGCGAAGGAGTTCATCTCGGTGCGCGAGGACGACGACGGAGCGCTGATCCTGAGTCAGTTCACCGGAGCCTCGTCGGAGCTGCGGGACGCCCTGCTCGTGAACCCCTACGACCTGGACGGGGTGGCCGAAGCCATCCGGCACGCGGTCTCCATGCCACCCGAGGAGCGCCGCGCGCGCATGGCCCGGATGCGCGGCGCCGTGCGCGAGCACAACATCTACCGGTGGGCGGGCCTGCTGCTCAGCGAGCTCTCACAGATCCCGGAAGAGGCGGCCGTCGGGGCCTCGACGTCCTGACCCGCGAGCCCGCGAGGAGGATGCGCGATGAAAAAGGTCCGCGACATCATGCGGTCGGGATTCCTCTTCATGGTCCAGCGTGACGCGATGGTGACCGAAGCCGTGCGCGTCATGGGCACGCACAATGTGGGCATCGTCTCGGTTCTGGACGGCGACCGGCTGGCGGGCGTCTTCTCCGAGCGTGACGTGGTCCGGCGGGTCGTGGACCGCGGCCTGGATCCCTCGCGGACGCCGGTCAGCGAGGTCATGACCACCGAGCTCGTTGTGGCCGACCCCGACGAGGATTACCAGTCGGCCATGCACAAGATGGATCAGGCCAACATCCGTCACCTTCTCGTGGTCAAGGACGGCCGGATGCTGTCCATGATCTCCGTCCGGGACCTGATTCGGGTGGACATGCACGACAAGGGCGAGGAACTCCGCTACCTCCGGGAGTACCTCTACCAGATGCCGCCCGAAGTGCCTGTCTCGCGGACCGACGCCTAGCCGCCTAGTCCTGATCCACCAGTAGCGTCACCGTCACGCGCCGCTTCTTCTCGTCGGGCTGTCCGCGGTCGGCGATGGGTCCGAACCCAATGGACTGGACCCGCGACAGTTGGATGCCATTCTGGGCGAGATGCCGGCGGACCGCCTCGATGCGGCGCCGGCTGAGCTGGTAGTTGTACTCGAGGGCGCCCTTGGGATCGGTGTAGCCCTCGAGCGCCACGATCAGAGCCGGGTTCGCCTTGAGCTCTTTCACGAGGCCCAGCAACGCGGTCTGCGCGCCGTCCGTGAGGTCCGACTGGTCGAAGCCGAAGTAGACCTCCATGCTCTCCACGATCTTCTGGTTGTGGCGATTGGCCCAGAGCCGAGTCAGCCGCTGGTCCGTGCCCTGGGCCTTTTCGAATGCCGAGTCGGCCCGGCCGCGAACTTCACCGACCTGGGTGGACACACCGTCGATCCGCTGGTTGCTCTCGTTCACCCGCCCCTCGACCTGACCGAAGCGCTGGTCCACCTCGGCCTGCCGCTTCGTGAACAGTTCCTGCACCCAGTTCTTCGTGGCGCAGCCTGAGGTGAGAAGCAGCACGGCCGGCAGCACGATCCCGATCGCCATCCGTCGCATAGACGCCCTCCTTGCGTGGAAGTGGGCCACCCTCGGGTGCCGAATCGGACGTGAAGGCATGCAACTAGCGCGCCAGCCGGGACCGTAGTCGGTACCGTGCAATCGCGCAAGGACTTCGAAGACATGGGTCCCGCCGGCGGCAGCCGAGGTGCGTCGAAAACGCGTAAACCTTACAGGGTCATGGTGTAAGCGTTACACCGATCGCGCGGACGCGTCACTCCCGCAGCGCTCCCGCCAACACCCCTCGGAGCAGAAAGCGCTGGAGGCCCACGACGATCAGAATGGGCGGCAGGCTGGCCAGAACCGAGGCCGCCGCGATATCGCCCCAGGGCACCTCGAAGACGCCGGGGAAGAGAGCCAGCGCCACGGGGACGGTGCGGCTGGCCTCGGTGGCGGTGAACGTGTAGGCGAAGAGGAATTCGTTCCAGCTGATGAGAAAAGTCAGCAGCGCAGCCGAGGCCAGCGCGGGCGCGGTGAGCGGCAGCATGATCCATCGCAGGGTCTGGAATCGGGTGGCCCCGTCCAGCGCTGCCGCCTCCTCGATCTGCTCCGGCACCTCGCGGAAGAATCCCGCGAGCAGCCAGATCACCAGGGGCAGCGCGAACGACGTGTTGGCTAGGATGAGCGCGGTCCAGGTGTCGCGCAGGGCCAGGGCCCGCATCAGCAGGTACAGCGGGCTCACCGTCGCGATCTGAGGGAAGGCGGTGCTCGCGACGATGCCGAGCATGAGGGCGCCTTTGCCGCGAACCGGCAGCCGGGCCAGCGCGTACGCGCCCAGCAGCCCGAGCACGACCGCGACCGCGGTGGTCAGGACCGCGACACCGAAGCTATTGACCAGCGCCCGCGGCATCACGCTCTTGGCCCACACGGCGTCGTAATGCGCCAGCGTGAGTCGCGCCGGCAGCAGCGGCGGCAGGGTCAGCAGCTGGGCGTCCGGCTTGAGCGAGGTCAGCACCTGCCAGAAAAAGGGCATGGCGTACAGGCCCAGCATCGCGAGCACCAAGGCGTCGCGCACCGCACGCCCCGCCTTCATGCTGCGGCCTCGTCCCGCTCGAGCGCGCGCAGGTATACCCAGGCGATGGCCATGACGGTGAGGAACACGATGACCGAGATCGCGGAGCCGAAGCCCAGCTGGAGGGTTTGGAACAAAGTGCGGTAGGCGTACACGGTGAGGGTCTCGGTCGTGCCGGCCGGGCCGCCTCCCGTGAGCACGAACATCAGGTCGAACGCGCGGAGGGCGTCGAGCGTCCGGAAGAGGAGCGCGATCAACAGCACGCGCCGCAGCAGCGGCAGCGTGATGCGGGTCAGCATGGCGAGGCGGCCGGCGCCGTCCACCTGCGCGGCCTCGTAGATTTCAGGAGGAACGCCCAGCAGGCGCGCGTAGCAGAGCAGCGCGACGAACGGCATGGTCCGCCAGACGTCGGCCACGATGAGCCCGGGCAGGGCGAGTCCGGGATCGCCGAGCCAATTGAGCTGCCGTCCGCCGATCGCGTAGTTTACGAGTCCGGCGGTCGGGTGATAGAGCCACTCGAAGAGCTTGGCCGTGACGACGGCGGGAAGGGCCCAAGCCAGCAGCAGCAGCGAGATCGCGAGGCGGCGCCCGCGACGCTGCGCCCGCAGGGCCAGGGCCGCGAGGAGGCCCAGCGCGAGCTCGAGGGCCACCGACGCGGCGGCGAAGACGGCCGTCACCCGGAAGGCATTCCAGAATCGGGCGTCGACGGCGAGGAACTGGTAGTGCTCGAGCCCGGCGAAGCGCGCGATGCCGAAGACGGGGATGCGCTGCTGGAGCGAGAGCCAGAAGAGCCAGATCGCCGGGTAGACCGTCACCACCGCGAGCACGGTGAGAGCTGGCGCGAGAAAGAGCAGGGCCGTCCGGTGATCGCCGCCCCGCCCGGGTTTCACCGCCCGTTCGGATCTCACTTGAGGTCGCGCAGCATATGCGCCACGCGCGCGCGAGACTGGCGGACCATGTCGCGCGGCGACTTGATGCCCACGATCACCGCCGAGAGCTCGGGCTGCAGGGTTGCGGACAGCATCAGGTAGTAGGGCGTGACCGGGCGCGGCCGGCCCGCGAGCGTCAGCCGGTAGATCTCCGGGAAGCCCGGGTGGCTCGGCAGCAGCGCGGGGTCGCGGTAGAGCGCCGTGCGAGTCGGATTGAGTGCCACGCCTCCGGCCATGGTTCGCTGGGCCTCCTCGCTCGTGAGGAAGCGCACCAGGGCGGCGGCCAGCTCCGGATGGCGCGTCTGGCGGTGAACGCCCAGGTGCGCGCCGCCGGTCGAGCCGGCGCCGCCGATACCATGAGCGTGGCGCGGCAGTGCGGCGATCCCGATCCGGCCGCGCACCGGGGACTCGGGCTGCTGGAGGAGATCCAGCACGTAGGGCCAGTTTCGGAGGAACACCGCGCGCCCATTGCCGAAGGCCCGGCGCGTGAGCTCCTCGTCGGCGGCCGTCACCCACGGCGGGCTCACGCCCGTCGCGATCAGCATGCGCAGATCGGCCAGCGCCTCCTCGGCGCGGGCCGGATCCGGAAAGAGCCGGCCGTCGCCGTCGAGCAGGCTCGTGCCATTGGCCCACAGCGCCTCGAGCGCATTGACCACGAGGCCTTCGTATTGCTTCCCCTGCCAGAGGAAGCCGTCGAGGCCGACATCCCGCTCGCCCACCCGGATGCGGTGGACTTGGCCGACCAGCTCCTCGTAGGTTTCCGGGGGGCGCAGGCCGTACTTGTCGAGCAGGTCCTTGCGGTAGTAGAGGAGGCCGACGTTCATGATCCATGGCAGCGCCCAGACCCGGCCGCGGAACGTGGCGGCCTCCACCGCGGAGCGGAAGTGGGCGGCCAGCTCGGCCCGAGGCACGTGGTCGGTGAGGTCGAGGAGCCATCCCGCGCGGGCGAACTCCGGCACCCAGATCACGTCGAGCATCAGCACGTCGAAGGCTGGTGTGCCGCCGCCCTCCATGTTGACCACGTAGTACTGGTGCTGCTCGTCCGTCGTCCAGGGCAAGGATTCGCTTTTCACGCGGACGCCCGGGTGCGACGCCTCGAACTTCCTGAGCAGATCGGCGACGGGGTCCGTCGGGCCCAGGATCTTCGCGTGCTTGAATACCAGCGTGACCGGCCCGTTGCCCGCGGGCGGCCGGCCGCAGGCGGCCGCGAGCAGCGCGCCGGCCAGGAGCGCGACAACGATCAATCCGCCCGCCGCGCGGCGGCCGGCGAAGCGGGCGAGGCGAAGCGGTGCGGAATTGTGATCCAAGCGCATGGGCCCGGAAGGTGAGGGGAGTCTAGTGGGCCCGATCGAGGTCGTCAAGGCCGTGGCGGCGCGGCGGGACGGGCCGGCGGAGCATCGGAGGGCCTGGGGAGATCCCGGGCCCCCGCCGCATTGGGAGTGCGCTAGGACTGTTGCATGGTTTTGACGTGGATCGAGATGATGACTTTCTTGCCGTCCTTTTCCTCGTACGACGCCGACACCATGGCGCCCTTCTTGAACGCCTCCTTGGGCGGCTTCACCGACTTGGGGATCGTGAGCTGGGTGCCGTCCTCGAGCGTGAGCTTCGTATGGAGCATGTTCACGCTCTTGACCCTGCCCTCGATGGAATGCCCGGTGTCCGCCATGGGCTTCTGCTCCATCGTGGAGGTGCCGGTCGTCGGGGTGCGGGCGGTTTCCTTGGTCTGCGCCATCACGCTCGGCGCGCCGAGCGAGGCCGCCAGGAATCCGGCGGCGATGAATGCGATCATCCGCTTCATGGTTGCCTCCTGCGTGGGGTGGTGGGGAATTGGTTCCCGTCCCGCGCCCGTTCGGTCTTCTGGACGCAAAGTCGGGCCTGCTCATACATGGAGCAACTCACATGCCAGCCGTGGCACGGCGATTCGGCCCCTTCAGACGGAAAGAAGGGCGGCGTGAGGGGCAGGAAGGAGCGCCGCGGGAAGGAATTACGCAGCAGGATTTACCGCCGGTCATCCGGGCGGTGACCGCGCCCCGCGGGCTCGCGGCCGGATGGCCCGAGCGCGGCGCCCTGACGGATCAGCTCTTCCTGCACCTCGGCGAACGGGACCTCGCGGGGCGTTCGGCCGGAGCGCGCGGCGACGGCCGCGCAGACGCCGGCCGCCTGGCCCGTGGCCATGGCCACCGGCATCACCCGGTAGGACGAATGCGCTTCATGGGTGCCCGAGATGCAGCGGCCGGCGACGAGGAGCTGCTCGACCCCTCGCGGAACGAGACAGCGCAGCGGGATGTCGTAGGACTCGCCGGCGGGCAGGCGCTGGAGCAGCGTTCCCTTGCCCATGGGATTGTGGATGTCGATGGGATAGGTGCCCCGCGCGATGACGTCGGGCCACTTGCGCGCCTGCAGCACATCGTCGGCGGTGAGCTGGTACTCGCCGAGGATCCTCCGGGTTTCCCGGACGCCGATGGTCACCCCGCTCTGCACCACATAGGCCTGCTCGAATCCGGGGACGTAACGCCGGAGGAAGGCGACGATCTGCCGCATCTGTCGCCGGGCCTGCCACTCGGCCTGAGTGAGATCCCACACGCTGATGCCCAGCGCGCCGGTGACCCGCGTGCTGTTCACGCTCACCTCACGCTCGTGGGGCGTGCCGAAGAAGAGGATGTCCTCGCGCGGCAGGTCGAGCTCGCCGGCCGCCACTGCCTGGCGGATCAGGTCCCAGAGTCCGTGTACCCCGCGCCACTGGCCTGGATGGGCCTCGTTGTAGGCGGCAAAGGCGGCGCGCTGGAACTCCGCCATCCGGAACATGAGCGTCATGGGCTGGACGCGGCCATCGGGATCTCGTCCGATCTCGAAGCCCGTTCCGGCCAACGCGGCCACGTCGCCGTCGCCCGTGCAGTCCACGGTGACGCGCGCCTGGATCACGACCGGGCCCGATTTCGTTTCGAAGGCGACCCCTTCGATGCGCGGGCCGCCGATGACGCCCGCGGCGAGGGCGTGGAACAGGAAGGACACGCCCGCCTCGTCCAGGAGATCGAGGGCGACGAGCTTCAGGATTTCCGGGTCGAAGGGCACGACGTAGCCGGTGCGCTCGGAGGGCGGCACGGCGCCGTCGGCAGCGACGAGTCGTCGGATGAGCGTTGCCAGCACGCCACTCACCGCCGGCTCCCCCGGCCCATGATCCGCCGGCATCAGCGCCGCGGCGCCGCCGGGGCCCCCACTCCGTTCGGTGAGGCCGCGATCGGTGTGAAACGACATGAGTGGCATCACGAGCGCGGCCGTCGCATTGCCGCCCAGGAAGCCGTAGCGCTCGACAAGGATCACCTGGGCGCCGGCCGCCGCCGCCCCCAGCGCCGCGCCCATTCCCGCGGGACCGCCTCCGACGACGAGCACGTCGCAGTCGCCGGCAATGGTGGCGGTGCGCGGCGGGAGCGCGATGGACCGGCGCTCACGCGGGGGAGCGAGGGGGGGCATCGCCCGCTAGCTGCGGGCTCCCACCAGGGGCGGGTGGTTCTCCGCGGCCCTTCGGCTGGTGAGCAGCCGCTCGGCGATTGCGTGGGTGCGCCGCGCGCGCTCCTGGAGACGCGGCAGCGCCCGGTCGATCAGGATTTGCAGATCGCGGCGCAGGTCCCACGAGCGATCGATATGGGCGATGAGCTGACCGGCCTTGACCTGATTGAGCGGGGGCATCTCGATCTCGAGATCCTCCAGGAAGCCGAGCACCTTGCCGGCATACGGCAGCGCGACGAAGGGCACCCGGTTGAGCGCCGCGAAGACGAGGAAGTGCAGGCGCATGCCGACCGCGAACGAGAAGTGGCTCATCAGCGATACTAGCTGCCCGGGCGTGTACTCGCCCTTGAGCACCTTGGCGCGATGGGCGTAGGCCATCTGGGAGACGACCGCGTGGGCATGCTGGGAGTCCTGCACGCGCCGCTCCATGGGCACGAAGACCAGGTCGGATTCCAGGCGCTCCACCATATAGTCGGCGGCATTGGCGAGGAGCGCGTGGTAGTGACGCTCGTCCAGATCCGGCGCGGCCACGCCGGGCTCGCGCACGGACATGCCGATCAAGCGGCGGCTCTCGTCCAGCCCTTCCCGCTTCAGCGCGTCCGGCGGCAGCGGCTCCGGTTCCATCAGGATCGCCGGGTCGGCCGTGACCTCGATCTCCCGCCGGACTCCGACCTCTTCCAGCACCTGGCGCGCGCGCCGCTCCCGCACGGTCACCGCGGCGGCGCGGTTGAGGCAGTCCCGCACCAGCGCCTGGGCCGCGGCGTCTTGAAGCGGCCCCGCGCTCACCGCATAGACGAGGACCGGGACGTCGAGCTCCTCGGCCAGCGCCACCTCGCGCAGATAGATTGCGGCCTCGGCGTCGAACAGGATGCCGCCGCCGCCCAGGATCAGCAGGTCCAGTCCCTTGATTTCGGATAGGACCTCGTCGCGGGAGAGGTCTCGCACCGGCACGGCGCGCTCGACCTTATGCCGGGCAAGCGTGTCTTTCACGTCCCGGGTGAAGACGGTGATCTCCACGGGCAGGGAGCGGCGGAGTTGGGTGACGATGGATTGAAGAATCGCCTCGTCACCGAGGTTGAGACCGCCATAGGAGCCCGAGATGCCGACACGATACATCTCCGTCCCCGTCTCCATGAAGTGTGCCCTCCCGCGAAGAACCGCGCGTCCCCGCGCTGCCCGCCTCAGGCCGCGTGGCGGAGCGCTGAGCCGACGACCACGAGCCGGTCGTCGAGGTAGTATTCGCCGCAGGTCGCGGCCATCTCCAGGTGGATGAGCTCGCGGACGGTGTCGCGGAGGTGCGGCGTTGGCACATGCCCTTTGAGTGCCACCGTCACCGGCTTGCCGCGCCAGAGCGGCAGCTGCACGGCCGGCACGACCGGCAGGCCCGCCACCGTCGAATCGCTCACCAGTAGGTCCGAGAGCCTCGCTTCGAGCGCGAGCGCCTGCTCGGCGCGCTTTCGCCTGAGGTCGACGGCCTTGGCGGCCAGCCCGATGGCGACGGCCACGATCAGCAGCAAGACGATCGACTCGGCACTCACCGGCTCACCTCCGGTCGTCGATCGAGCCGTCCGGCGTCTCCAGCAGGGCGCCGGCGCAGCTCGAGCAGTACCACACCGACTCCATGAAGAATGCGCAGGCCGGGCAGCAGGGCTGGCCGCACTCGATGCAGCCAAGCTGTTCGAAGGCGTACGGAACCGGGGCACCACACCGACAGCGCAGTCTCATATTTTCTCCGCCTTCGCCGGCGCGCCGGGCAGCGGGAAGATCAGGCTAGGCGTTGGCCCCGCATTATCGGCGTCCTCTTCGCCCTCCAGATCTTCGTCCGTCGCCAGCATCCGCACGACCACGCGACCGGGCATGAGGAAGGCTTGGTCGAACCAGACCGTCGACAGACCCATGGCGGCCGCGCCGCGAATGCATTGCTCCACCGCCTGCGTGAGCGCCGCGTTCAGCGACTTGTCCGACTGATCTGCCAGTGCCGCGGCCGTCTCGATCTTCACTACGGTGGCGCCGGCCGGTACGGCCACCGCGAGTACCAGGAGCACCGCCGTCAGGTTTCGGAGCACGCCGACCATTCTCTTGTCTCCTCCCGTCCGGCTCGAGCTCGCCGGACTTCTGAGCGGGGAGGAGCATTGGTCGTGCCACGGGATCAATGCGGGCTAAATGCTTGATGTGGCGTTCGAAGGAGGCCTGGGTGCGAGCGAGAGGCGCGGAGGGGAACGATTGATCCGGAAATATCTGCCGGAAGCGGGAAAGACTTACACGCCGACGGGCGCTAGCTGGTGAGGTGAGCCAGCAGAGTCAGATGATCACGCAGCTCACGAGTGATGAGGAAGTTCTGCCTGACGTGCTCGCGTCCGGCCTCGCCCATCCTGCGCATCAGGTCGGGGTTATTGAGCAGGTAGCGAATCCGGTAGGCGCAGCCCTCCGCCGAGGTGACGGTATAGCCGGTGACCCCATGGATGATCTGCACCACGATGCCGCCCGATGCCCCGCCGATGACCGGCTTGCCCTTCCACATGGCCTCGGTCACGGTGAGGCCGAAGCCCTCGCGCGTGGATTTCTGGATGACGATGGTCGCGGCGCGCTGAAGGGCATTGATCTGCAGATGGGCGTTTGCGGGCAGGGAGAGCAGGTAGATGTCAGGATCGCGCCCGGCCGCCGCCCGCACATCCTCGAGCACCCGGTTGGCCTCGGGATCGTCGGCCGCCCCGCCGCCGGCGAGCACCAGACGGATATCGTGGTAGCGCTTCACCATGCGGTAGGCATTGATGACGCCGATGGGGTCCTTGAACCGGTCGAACCGGGAGACCTGGAGCAGGATGGGCTTGTCGGACGGGACGCCCAAGTTTTCGACGCTCCGCCAGACGTCCTTCCTGGCGAGCTGGCGGTTCTTGTCGGACAAGGGGTCGATGGTCGGGTAGTCGAGGTACTGAGGGATCGGCAGCTCCTGGCCGAAGGCCGGCAGCGAGAACAGGGCCGCGTCGTAGCGGACGACGAAGCGGCGGATGAACGCCCAGACGCGGCGCTGGGGCCCGGACAAATCGATATGGCAGCGCCACACCCACTTGTCCTCGGGCCGGCGCGCCTGGATCAGCGCGGCCGGCTGGGGGTCGTGGATCAGCACCAGATCGGCCTCGGGCTTGATCCGCTCGGCATTGGCCCGGTTCACGTCGAGGTAGTGCTCCAGCATGGCCTCGGTGAGGACCTGGTCGGCCCCCTGGAGCGCGTTGTGGATCGACTTGGTTGTGGCGTAGAACTCGGGGTCGCCAGTCATGACCTCCCACTCGGTCTTGACGCCGAGCTCGCCCATCATTGGAACGAGGCGGCTGAGGATCTCCGCCACGCCCCCGCCCTCACGCGTGGAATTGACGTGCAGGAAGCGCCGCCCCTGGATGTGCTCGGCGAGCCGCAGGAGGAAGTCCACCGTGCCTGTCGGGGCGACCCGCCGATAAGGCTCGAGGCTCGACGGGCTCAGGGTCATGCCGCTTCTCGTCCGAGCTCTCCGTCGAGCAGCCGGAGCGTCTCCTGCCGCATGCGCTCGAGACCGCCCTGGTACGGGTTCATGCGGGCGATCGTCTCGGCCAGGGCCGGGCGGCCCAGATCTTCACCGATCCAGCGGGCGAAATCGCCGCCCGGGACGTGGCGCATGACCTGGGAGTGCAGCGCGTGGAGATAGATGGCGCTCTGATCCACGTCGGCCACGCAGCGGCGGAAATCGTCGAGCGTCCGCGCCTCGAATCCCGTGGAGACCTCGATCAGGTGTGACTGCACGAAGGACAGCGGACTGCCGAAGAGCACCCGCGGGACGGTATGAATCGCGGCCACGTGCTGGCCGATGATGGAGACGAGCTCGTCGCGCAGCTCTTCGAGCCGGACGAACTGGAACGGATCGACGACCGCGAGGCGCTCCGCCAGCGGCTGGTCACGCACCTGGGTCGCGACCCAATTGGCGAAATCGTTGGGATACGCGCCCGAGATGCGCGGGTGGCGGAGGAACACGCTGTGGGTGTGGTAGTAGACCGACCCGAGCGGGATCTGCTCGAGGGCCTCCATCAGCTCCCGCTCGTCCTGCGCCCGCCGGCCCAGGATCTCTTTCAGCTCGACGCATCCGATGAACACAAAGGAGCGAGGGTGTGCCATGCCTGACTCCTCCTCTCCACTGTCCGCCGCTAGCAAGAGGGTGCAATCGGCATGCAAGCGGACGCGTCCGGCAAATCCGCGACATGTTGTGTCAGGCGTCAGGCGAGCTGGCACGAGACGTGAAATATTTACCGTAGCCGGTGTAAGCCTTACATGGAGCGAAGGCAGCCTCCGGAGGGCCCCAGCCGGCCCAGTCGGCAGTCTCAGGCGTAACCCCTCGGAATCCCTGGTCCCCCCGCCGGCGCCGTCCCGAGGCGCTTCCCTGGCACTCGGGTTGCCTTTATCCAACTGCAGGACCGGGGGGAACGGTCCCGCCTATGCATTCAGCCGGCGAACCTCAGGGGAGCAAAAGGCAGTGAAGCACGAAATGACGGGAGCGGAGCCAATCAGGATTCTCATCGTGGACGCCTACGGCCACAGCCGCGAAGGCCTGAGGGTTTCCCTGCTCGGCGGCGGCTGCCAGGTGGAAACCGCCTCGGGGTGCTGGGAAGCGATCAAGAAAGTCAAAGAGGACACCTTCGGCGTGGCTGTGATCGACGCCAATCTGCCCCCGGCTTACGGCGTTGCCATGACCGGCTGGGATCTGGCGCGGATCCTCCGCGCCTTCAGCCCCGCGCTCGCCATCGTGGTGGTTACGATCGAGTCGGGCCCCGAGATCAGGGCCCAGGCCGAGCGCCTCGGCGTGACGCGGGTGCTGGAGAAACCCATCAATCCGCGGGAGCTGCGCGCCCTGGTCCAGACGCTGGGCGCCGAGCGCGACTCGCTCGCGGGGTCGCGGGGGGAACACCGGTGAGAGCGACGATTGCAATGGGGCTGCTGGTGCTTGCGGTCGCCGGCCTCGGGGGCTGCGCGGGCGTGGGGCTCGCGCTCTTCGGCGTGGGAGCGGGCATCTCGGGGGGCACCGGGGTCAATTACACGCTGGACAGTGTCGCGTACAAGACCTTCGCCGCCTCCGAGCCGGAGCTGCGCACGGCCACGCTCAGGACGCTCAGGCGCATGGCGATCGACGTGACCGAGAACCAAGCCACGGAGTCCGGCAGGCAGATCACGGCCAATGCGGGCGACCGCGCGGTGGACATCGAGCTCGACCGGATCACCGCCAAGACCTCGCGGATGCGGGTCAATGTCAAGAAGGGCTGGATCCTCCGGGACCGCGCGACGGCGGGCGAGATCATCGTGCAGACGGAGAAGAGCCTCGAACACGGAATGCTGGCGTCCAAGAACGCGAAATAGGAGTCGGCCATGAGGCGCGCGTGGATCGGAGTGGCGGTGCTCGTGGGGTTCTTCGTGCTGGCCATGTTCCTGCTGGCTGATGCCGAGGGGCAGACGGCGCCGCCCACCGGGTCCAACGCGGGGGCCTTCGACAAGCTCTCGCCCGGCAACCAGAAGATCGCCGATTCGATCTTCGAGTCCCAGCCGCTCTCCACCGCTCCCGGCGCGCCCAAACCGCTATCCCGCGACGACATCGCGGCGATGAAGCTCGGCGGCAAGGGGTGGGGCGTGATCTTCAAGGACATGAAGCAGCAGGGCCTGGTCACCGACAGAAACCTCGGCCAGGCGGTGAGCCGCTACAACCACGAGCATCAGTCCCGGCCGCCCTCAGCCGCCGGTACCCAGATCACCGCGGCCAGCGGGCGGATGTACGTGGTGGGCGGTCATGGAAACGCCGGCGCGTCGGGGCGCAGCATGACCGGCGAGGACGCGGACCACGGCGGCGCCTCGGCGAGCGCGAGCGGGTCCGGGCGCGGCGGCGCGAGCGCGGGCCGCAGCGCCGGCGCGGGCGGCGGCCACGGAAAGTAAGAAACCTCCGGCTTGACACCGCTTTCAGGGCAAGCCTAGACTCCTCGCAGTTTCCCGTCCCAATGTCCGGCCCTCCCTTTAAGGAGGTGTCACCATGTCGACCAAGGTGCGCGTGAACCTGGCGAACCCGGCCGAGCTGCTCGAGCTTCCGGGCGTGGACCCCCAGCAGGTCGAAGCCATCCTGAGATTTCGGGCGGAGCACGGCCCGATCCGTGATGAGCAACAGCTCGCCGGCATCCTGGGTGGCGGATCCGCGCCCGAGGCCTGGTCCGAGCACGCCGACTTTTCCCCCTCCGACACGACCGCGCCCGAGGCGCCGGGAGCCTAGGCGCCCGAGGCGAACTCAACCGTTGTTGACTCCCATCGGGCTGGCGGGCAGAATCACCTGCGAGAGCCGTTAGCTCAGATGGTAGAGCACCTGCCTTTTAAGCAGGGAGTCCAGGGTTCGAGTCCCTGACGGCTCACCACCAATTCCTTGACTCCTTCCTCCGCCTCATTGTAGTAGAGTCCCGACCGGTCCGCGCCTTTCGGTTCCGGTCGCCGCGTGTGCTGGGGCATAATGGCCGGGTGAACTTCGCCAGCGTCGACGATGTCATCCAGGCCGTACGCTTCGAGCTGTACCGCGAGAACATCTATGGCGCGCTCGAGCTGGCCGAGGCGGCCCGCCGCGCGCACCCGGACCCCCGTTACGTCGAGCAAGCGCAGCGCATCCGCTCCTGGCTGACCCATCTCGAGAGCCGCGAGGCTTACATCCATGCCCAGGACGAACAGTACCGGCGGCTGCGCTGGAAGCTCGGCTTCAAGCTGCTCGAGAAGCGCCTCCGGATCTGGCTCGGCCGCAAGACGCGCAAGATGATCGCGCGGCGCGGGCGCGACCCCGAGTTCCAGTGTCTCGAGCGGGAGGTCGCGTCGGCGCGCCCCCGGCGGGTCCTCGATGCGGGCAGCGGCGAGGGCGGGGTGGCGATGGCGCTGGGATCGCGCTATCCGGACATGCGGGTCGAGGGCGTCGAGGTCTCGGCCGTCAACGTGAAGATCGCGCGCCAGCTGAACCGGTTTCCCAATGTGGGGTTCCGCCAGGGGCTGGCCGAGGAAGCGCACCTGCTCTTCGAGCCGGGCAGCTTCGACCTGGTCTGCTCGTTCGCCGTGCTCGAGCACGTACGCGATGTCGAGGCCACCATCGCCTCCATCATGACCGTGCTGCGGCCCGGCGGGCGCTTCTGCTTCGTGGTCCCGATGCACGAGTTCCGCGCGCGTGGGCCCATCCCGGATTACGCGCCGATCCACGGCTACGCGGACCACTGCCGCGTGTTCAGCGAGACGGAGCTCGAGCGGCGGTTCGGCGGCGAAAAGGGCTTCAGCCTGGTCAAAATCCCCGGCGCCTGGAAGCATGGCGAGCTGCCCGACTGCTTCGAGCCCATCGAGTTTGGCTCGTTTTTCGTATCCTATTCGAAATCATAGGGTTCGGGCCAGGGCTCAAGGTTGTCAGGTGTGAGGGGGTCTGTTATCATCGGACTGTTTCTTTTGCTTGAAATGATTGGAGTTTAGACCCCGTCGTCTAGCCTGGCCAAGGACGCGACCCTTTCAAGGTCGAGACCGCGGGTTCGAATCCCGCCGGGGTCACCACTTTCCGGGCGAGGGAGCGCATGGCACGCATGGATATCCGCGATCTGGTCGGGCGGGTGATGATCGACAAGCAATTCCTCGCCGACCTCGTGCGCGATCCCGCGACCGTGCTGGCCGACTACGACCTCTCCCAGGAGGAGCGCGCCGTCATCATGCAGGCCGTGGGCCGTACCGATCACACGACCGAACGGGAGCGCGCCCGCGCACTGCAAAACATCCTGATGAAGCGCTGGGCCACCTGATGCGCGCGTGGCGCGTCGCCCTCGCTCGCTGCGGACGTCGCTGAGTGGCCCCGCGTCCCGACGTCGCCTTCCTCCGCCAGGTCGTCCTCTTCAAGGATGTCGACGAGCCGACACTGCTGGCCCTCTGGCCGCGCCTGCGCGAGCGCCGGCTCAAGAAGGGCGATGTGCTCTTTCGCGCCGGCGAGCGGGGCGAGGAGCTCTTCCTGATCCGCTCCGGGAGCATCGTGGTGTCCACCCTCGTCACCGGGCGGGTGGAGCAGGTGCTCGCGCGGCTGGGGCCGGGCGAGGTCTTCGGCGAGATGAGCGTGTTGGGCGACGAGCAGAAGCGCTCGGCGACCTGTCAGGCCGAGAGCGACGCCGTGCTGCTCGGCTTGGGCCGCAACGACCTCAACCAGTTCATCGAGTCGAGCCCGCGCGACGCCGCCAAGTTCTTCCAGCACATGTCCCAGGTCGCCTTTCGGCGACTGCGGCAGTCCTCCGACCTGGTGGCCGAGGTGACCCGCTGGGGCCTTGAGGCTACCGGGCTCGACGTCGAGCACAAGTAAGGCGGCGGGCATCAGCGTGAGCGAGACTCCCGACAACGCGACGGCGGATCGGCCCAAGCGGGCGCGGATCGAGCTGCTGGTCCGCTCCGCCGAGGGCGAGGGCTTCGAGACCCGCGAAATCCCCAGCGCGCTGGCCTATCTCCACAGCCGCCCACAGCGGATCCCCGACGCGCAGTGGGAGATGGCGCGGCTGCCATACGCGCCCCGCGGTGTCGTCACCTACGCGCTCAAGAATCGCCGCACCGAGCAGATCATCCAGATCACGGACGCCGAGAAGTTCCTCTGGGAGCAGATGAACGGGCATGCCTCGCTGCAGGAGATCGCCACCGCCTACCTGCTGCGCTACGGCTCGTTCGACTTCGAGATCATTCCGACGCTCATCGTCAAGCTTCGCCACGCCGACCTGCTGACGATGCGCCCCGTGTCGCGGCTGCGCGCCGTCCTTGCGCGCAACCGGCGCAATCCGGCGGCGCGGGCGGCCGAAGCCACGCTCCACGCGCTGGAGAAGCTCACCGTCACCAGCCGCCGCTCCCACAACGTTTTCGAGCGGATCTACCGCTACGGCGGGTTTCTCCTGTTCTCGCCGGTCGCCGTCGTCGCGCTGGCCGTCGTCGTGGCGCTGGGCAGCCGCTCGGCCGTGCGGCTCTGGGGCGAGAGCGGCGAGATCACCCACGCGCTGGGCGAGCACGCGCTGGCGGCCATCCTGCTGGTCAAGCTCTGCTTCTGGCTCACGGTGGTCAGCCACCAGATCATCCACGCGCTCGCCTGCATCCACTACCACCGGCGGGTGCGGGAGTTCGGCTTCACCATCCTCCACGGCTTCATTCCGACGTTCTATGCCGACGTCACCGACATCTTCATGGCCACGCGCCGGGCCCGCATCGTCAATGCGCTGGCCGGGCCGCTGGTACACCTCTTCCTCGGCTTCCTCTGCTTCTGGATCGCGGGGCTCTTGCGACCCGGACTCACCTTGGGCTTTCTCGTGGCGTATGCCATTCTCCAGGTGCAGTCGTTCTTCGTCAGCCTCTACCCGTTCTGCTTCCTCGAGATGGACGGTTACCACATCCTGGTGGAGCTGCTGGGGGTGCCGTCGCTCAATCACGACGCGATGCACTTCGTGCGCGAGGGGCTGTGGCGGCGGCTGGCCGCGCGCCAGTGGCTGACCCGCCAGGAAGTGATCTGCGTGGCCTACTTCGGCCTGTCGCTGGTCTCCGTCGTGGGCTTCATCCTGCTCAATGTCTGGGTGCTGGTGCACGCAGGGCGGTCGTAAGCCTAACCGCCCCCGCTCGCGACCAGCGCGATCAGACGCCCCACCGATTCACCGAAGGCGGCGTCCGGCTCTTCCGATTCGGCCCAGGCGCGCTCCTGCTCCGCTTCGCTGAGCGCCTCGATCCTGGACTGAGCCCGGCTCCTGATCTCGGAGGCCAGGAGCCGCGCCACCTCCAGCACTAAGCGCAGCGCCTGCTCCGCGCGCTCCTCGGGCGAGGCGGCGCCTCGTAGCGCGGCCCCCGCGACGTCGCGAAGATGGCGGCTCAGCCGGATCCGCTGGCCGCTCACCGTCAGCAAGTCTCCCGCCACGGGGCCCCACTCGAGCGTGACCGCGGCCATCACATCCCTAATGGCGGTGGCCAGCGGCGGCGCGCTCTCCCGCGCGATCAGGTGAGCGAGGGCGGAGCTCCAGACCGGTGGCAGGGGCGCCGCAGGGCTCGGGTCGGCGCGCGGCGCGGGCGCTTCGACGAGCTCGCCCGACCGGTCGAGCACCAGCCGGTCCTCGATCGGGCCGCCGAGGGCCCAGAGCGAGCAGACGACGCGCTCGCCGTCGTCCCGCACCACGCGGGGCTCTCGGCGCGTGACGGACTGCCATTCCGTCCGGTAGAAAGCCAGGCCGTCCGTGACGACCTTCTCCACCTGGTGGCGGAGCTGCACGCCGAGCCGGGGCGTGACGCGGTGAAGCTCGTAGGGCGCCGGCTGCCAGTCGAGCCCGCCATCGGTCAGGAAGCGCTCGAGCGGCAGGGCTTCGCGCGGGTCGTAGCGGAACGACTCGAGCAGGGTGGTGAAGAGCTGCTCGGTGGGATACGGGCCGCGATAGCGCACGCCCGTGATCCCCTGGTCCTTCATGAGCCCCGACACGAGATTCAGCACCGCGCTGCCCGCTCCGGGAGGCAGGCGGCGCGGCTCGGCCAACGGCGGGATGAAGTCGGGCCGCGCCCAATCGAGCGCCTGGAACACCGTCAGGGCCTCGCGCGGCTGCCACGCGCCGTCGGCCTCGAGCAGCCAGACCTGATCCGAGGCGCCCCATGCCGGATGATCGGCCGCCCGCGGCTCGAGGCCGATCCAGAGGCCGCTCGCGGTGAGACACTTGGCCCACGCCAGCGCGCCCGCCGCCGTCCAGCGCAGCGCCGCGATCAGATGGCCGCGGCGGTCGAGCTGCAGCAGCCGCCGCCGGCCCGGATCGCTGTCGTAGCAGATCACGCTCCCCCACCGCCCCCCGGTCACCGGCGGATCGGCATCCTCGAGGGCCGCGGCCAGCGCGGCCACGCGCGCGGGATCCACCGCGGCGACCTCCTTACGCTCGAGCCAGTTGCGGAGGCGGGGTAGGACGGCGCGGTCCATGGCGGTGATGATACAATTCGGCGGGTGCGACATCCCGCTCGATTGCTGCCTCTGCTTTTCCTCGCGTTCGGGGTGACGGCCTGCGCCTCGACCGGCGGCCTGGCCGTTCAGCCCTTCAACGACATCCCCATTCCCGTTCAGTGGACGCCCTACTCGCGCGACTGGGTGATGATCCGCACGCCCAAGGTCACGGCCGCCAAGATGATTTACTTCGCCGAGACCAAGGTGGATGTGACGCTCGACCACGCGCGCCAGCTCCTGCTGAAGACGGGGTGGACGGAGGCGCGCAGCGAGCGCTTCGTGAACCCGGAGAAGTTCCCGGGCATCTGGGCCGAGTTCACCAAGGGCGAGGACGTCTGCCGCGTCACGGTTATCGAAGGCATGGTCGCCACCCACATCGACTACACCGTCGCCCGTCTCAACCGCTCTCCGTGATGCGCGCCGACGAGCTGGCCTGGCTGCCGGCCCTCGATCTGGCGGCGCGCATTTGTACCAAAGACGTCTCTCCCGTCGAAGTGGTGGACGCCGTCCTCGCGCGGCTCGCCCGGCTCAACCCGAGGCTCAACTGCTTCTGCGCCGTGGCGGCCGACGAGGCGCGGGACGCCGCCCAGGCCGCCGAGGTGGCCGTGATGACCGGGGAGCGGCTGGGCCCGCTGCACGGAGTGCCGGTGTCGATCAAGGACGTGATTTTCACCCGCCGCATCCCGACCACGGCCGGCTCCCGCCTCTTCGCCGACCGCGTGCCGGAGGAGGACGCGGTCTCGGTCGAGCGGCTCAAGGCCGCCGGCGCCATCGTTATCGGCAAGACCACCACGCCCGAGCTCGGCCACAAGGGCGTGACCGACAGCCCGCTCTGCGGCATCACGCGCAATCCCTGGAACCCCGCGCTGACGCCCGGGGGCTCGAGCGGCGGCGCCGCTGCGGCGGTCGCGACAGGGCTGGCCCCGCTCGCCCTCGGCACGGACGGCGGCGGCTCCATTCGCGTTCCGGCCTCGTTCTGCGGGATCTACGGCCTCAAGCCCTCGTGGGGCCGGGTGCCCGTCTCCCCGCGGCTGGCCGGATGGCAGGGCGTCACGGTCGTGGGACCGCTGACGCGCACGGTGCGGGACGCCGCCGTGATGCTCGAAGTGATGGCGGGGCCGGATGATCGCGACATGCATTCGGCGCCGGCGGACGGCGCCCCCTCCTACCTCGAGGCCTGCGAGGGCGGCGTAGCCGGCTTGAGCGCCGGCTGGTCGCCGGATCTGGGCTCTGCCCAGGTCGACCAGGAGGTCGCGGAGATCTGCGCGGGGGCCGCCGAGCGGTTCGAGTCGCTCGGCTGTCACGTGGAAGTGGTCACGCCGGACTGGGAGAATCCCGAGGAGATCTTCAGCACGAAGATCGCGGCGGAGTCCTTCGCCGCCTGGGGCGAGCGGCTGGGCGACAGCGCCGAATTACTGGATCGGAGCTTCGTGCGGCTGCTCGAGTACGGGCGGACGATCACGATCGAGCAGTACCTGCGCGCGGCCTTCCGCCAGGCGGATTTCTGGACCGACGTCCAGCGCTTCCTGTCGCGCTTCGACCTGCTGCTCACGCCCACCGTGGCGGTGCCACCCTTCGAGGTCGGACGCCCGGGCGTGAAGGAGATCAATGGCCGACCGGTCTCGCCGCTGGGCTGGATGCCGTTTTGCTTTCCGTTCAACCTGACGGGCCAGCCCGCCGCCACCGTTCCCGTCGGCTTCACCCGCGCGGGGCTGCCGGTGGGCCTCCAGATCGTCGGCCGGCGCCACGGCGAGCGCACGGTGCTCGCGGCCTCGGCCGCCTTCGAGGCCGCCGCGCCCTGGGCCGGCCGCCGGCCGCCGGTGGATTGAGAGAGCTACGGAAGGAGGCGCGCATGGGATGGATTGGGTACGCGGCGCTCTCGGCGGCCCTGGCGGGGCAGGTCGCGATCTTCGGTAAGATCGGCGTGCGCGGCGTCGACAATACGGTGGCGACCACCGTGCGCGCGGCCATCATGTTCGCGGCCCTGTTCGCGCTCGTCGTCGCGCGCGGCGGCCTCGGAGAGGTGCGGGTGCTGGACCGGCGGGCCCTCCTTTATATAGCGCTGTCCGGACTGGCCGGGGCGGGGTCGTGGCTTGCTACTTCCGGGCGCTGCAGCTCGGTGATGCTCTTCGCGTGGCGCCCATCGACCGGCTGAGTGGCGGCGTTACGCTGGTGCTGGCCGCGCTGTTGCTGCACGAGCGCGCGCCGCTCTCGGCCTGGGCCGGCACCGCGATCATGCTGGTGGGCGCCGTGCTCGTCGCCCGGAGCTGAGCGGTCCCGCCGAATCCGAAGGGAAGCGTTGGCCTCCGAAGACAACCGGCGGCACGAGAAGTTCATCGGGTTCTTCAGGCTGGTGGACGCCTGCGACCAGCGCGGCTGTCCGATCTGCCGCTGCCTCACCGCGGACGCCAGACAGTATCTCGAGGCCCTGATCTACGAGCACGTGAACGACCCGGACACCCGGCGGCGGCTGCAGGCCTCATGGGGATTCTGCAACTGGCACACCTGGATGCTGAGGGAAACGTCCAATCCGGCGTTCGGTGCCGCGATTATCTGCGAGGACCTGCTGCGCGTGACGATGGGACGGCTCGAGCGGGGGGCCGGGCGATCCGACGGGAGGTCGCGCCGCCTCGGCCGCTGGCTTGGACGCCTCGGTCGGCCGCCGCGCCGCCGGAGTCTCGAGGAGCGCTACGGCCGGCGCCCGCCGTGTCCGGCCTGCCGGGAGACGGCCGCCGCCGAGCAGCGCTATCTCCTCACCGCGCTCCGGTTCATTGACGATCCGCAGTTCGACGCTGCCTATGCGCGATCGGCCGGATTGTGCGTGCCGCACCTGCTCGGTGCCCTCACGCTCGGCAATGGCACCGCTCAGGTCGAGCAGATGGTCGCCCGCACCCTGCCCAAGTGGGCGGAGTTGCGCCGAGATCTTGCCGGTTTCGTCCGCAAGCACGAGCACCGGAACCGCTCGCCTTTCACCGAGGCGGAGGCGTCGGCATACCTGCGAGCATTTGAAGTCCTGGTCGGAGCGCCGGGCTGCGGCCGGGCAGCGGCATCCGCGTCGACACGTGCGGGGAGAGTCCGCTCGTGATATAAGAGGAGTGAGGCGATGGGGTTCGCCTAGAACCGCCCGCTGAAGAACAGGGCTGATGACCCCTACCGGTTGACGCCGGTAGGGTCTTTTTTTTGCCCATTCCTGGCGTTTGGGGAGGAGGGAGCGAGGTCGTGGAGAGTCTCTGGATCGCGATGATCGCCGGGGTGCTGATCCTGCTGGCGAGCATGGCCTCCGTGGAGGCCGGCATCTCCGTGGCCCTGGTCGAGATCACCCTGGGCGTGGTGGCGGGAAACTTCCTCGGGCTGACGAGCCCGCCGTGGATGGATTTCCTCGCCTCCTTCGCCGGCATCCTGCTCACCTTTCTGGCGGGCGCCGAGGTGGACCACCAGGTGCTGCGGGAGCGATTCAAGGAAAGCCTGCTCATCGGCGGCGTCTCCTTCCTCGCCCCGTTCGCCGGCGCCTGGCTGGTCTGCGCGTGGGCGCTCGGTTGGTCCACGCCGGCGGCCCAGATCGCGGGGGTGGCGCTCTCGACGACGTCGTTGGCCGTGGTCTACGCGGTCCTGGTGGAGACCGGGCTCACCCACACGTCCATCGGCAAGCTCATCATGGCCTCCACCTTCGTGACCGACTTCGGCGTGGCGCTGGCTCTGGCCGTGCTCTTCATTCGGCCGACGTGGTGGCTGGTACCCTTCCTCGGGGCCTCCGTGCTCATCATCGCGGTGATGATCGCGCTGCAGCCCTGGTTCTTCAGGCGCTATGGCGACCGGGTGATCGAGCCCGAGATCAAGGGCGCCGTGGCCGCGCTCCTGGTGATGATGTTCTTGGCCGAGCGCGCCCAGAGTCATGCCGTGCTGCCGGCCTTCGTCCTGGGGCTGGCCCTGGCGCCCGTGTTCAGCCAGAACCACCAGCTGGGCCAGCGCTTCCGCGTGGTCGCCTTCGCGCTGCTTACGCCGTTCTTCTTCCTCAAGGGCGGGCTGAACGTCTCGCTGGGGCTGGTCTGGGCGAATATCGGACTGCTGGCGCTCCTCCTCGCGGTCAAGCAGGTGACCAAGATCCTCGGCGTGTACCCGCTCGCGATACGCTACGTCCCCAAGCACGCGATGTTCACGACGCTGCTGATGTCCACGGGGCTCACCTTCGGCACCATCTCGTCGCTCTACGGGCTGAACGCGGGAATCCTGAACCGCGCCCAGTTCTCGGTGCTGGTCACGGTGGTTGTGGCGAGCGCGGTCGTGCCGACCTTGATCGCCCAGCGGTGGTTCTCGCCCGAGACGCGGCCCGGGCATCGCGTGGCCGTCGAGCACTGAGGGAGCGGGGAAGCGGGCGGGCGGGCGCGATCAGCGCTGCTGCTGCTTCTCGGCCTGCATCAGGCGCTCCTGGTAGTCGTGGAGCGCCTTTCCGTACCGCCTGAGCATCTCGTCCCGCTGGGCGTGGAACTGCAGCCGCTCGACGAGCATCCCGCCGAAGAAGGCCGCCAGCACGACAACCACGAGGGCCAGTCCCTTGAGAACGCGCGTGGACTTGGGCGCGGCGGGGGCGCTCATGACCGTTATAATAGCAAACATGTCCGACACCTGGTGCGGGCGGAACGGTTGCCGGCGCGAATGAAGCCGCATGACGACGTCGCCGCGCGGCTTGCCGCGATCGTTGAGTCATCGGAGGACGCGATCATCGGCGCGACCCTGGACGGCGTCATCACCTCGTGGAACCAAGCGGCCGAAAAGATGTTCGGATACACGGCGGCCGAAGCCATCGGCCGGCACATCGCCCTCATCATTCCTGAGGACTTGCGCAAAGAGGAGGACGACCTGCTGGCCCGTGTCAGGCGCGGCAAAGGTGTGGAGCGCTTCGAAAGCGTCCGGCTCGCCAAGAATGGGCAGCGGCTCAACGTGTCTCTGACCGTGTCACCGATCAGGGATGCCGCGGGCCAGGTCGTCGGGGCCTCGAAGATCGCTCGCGATATCACGGACCGCAGGCGAGCCGCCGAGGCGCTAGCCCATAGCGAGACGCAGACGGGGGCGATTCTCGAAGCCGTGTCGGAAGGCATCGTGATCGCCGATCAGCGGGGGACCATCGTGTCCGTCAACCGAAGGACCGAAGAGATGTTCGGATACCCGCGTGAGGCGCTGCTGGGCCAGTCGCTCGAGATGCTCTTGCCGGAGCGTTTGCGGTCCAGGCATTCCGGGCATCGCGCGTCGTATTTCCAGGATCCGCGCGCGCGACCGATGGGCCAGGGGCTCGATCTGCTCGCGCGGCGGAGTGACGGCACGGAATTCCCGGTGGAAATCTCCTTGAGCTATGTCGAGACCGAGAAGGGGTTGCGGGGCTTGGCGTTCGTCACCGATATCACCCAGCGCCAGTCGATGGAACGGGCGGCGCGGCAGGCGGAGCGGCTGGCGGCGCTCGGCCGCTTGTCCGCCGGGATCGCGCACGAGCTCAACAATCCCATCGGCATCATCTCGTCGCGCATCGAGATCATGCTGCTCGATGCCGAATCCCAACCGCTGCCGGCCGAGGTGACGGAAGATTTGAAGGTGCTTCACCGCAACGCCCAGCGGGTGGCGCGAATCGCCCAGGGATTGCTGTCCTTCGCGCGCCAGTCTTCGGGCGAGCGCGCGCCGGTGGACCTCAACCACCTCGTCGAAGAGACCCTGCTGCTGATCGAGAGGCAACTCATCGAAAGCGGCATCACGATCGAGCGGGCGCTGGCGCCGGACCTGCCGCCGGTGCTCGGCGACAGTAACGCTCTCCAGCAGGTCGTGCTCAACCTGCTGAGCAATGCGCGCGACGCCATCGAGAAGGGCGGGAAAATCTCCGTGGGAACCAGCGCGGTCGCGGGCCGTCCCGGCGGGGCGCGGCTCACGGTGCGGGACACGGGCTCCGGCATCCCGCCGGAGCACCTGCCCAGGATCTTCGACCCCTTCTTCACGACCAAGTCCGAGGGCACGGGGCTCGGACTGTCCATCTCCTACGGCATCGTGCGTGACCACCAGGGCACGGTGGACGTCCAGTCCCGGCCGGGGCAGGGGACGACCTTCATCCTCACCTTCCCAATCATCGCCGAGGACGGGCATTCGTGAGCCGCGCCAGGGTGCTGATCGTGGACGACGAGCCGGACATGGTGGAGAACTGCGCCCGCATCCTCGGCCGCACCGGCTACGACTGCCTGACGGCCACCGACCCGCGCCGCGGGCTCGCGATGCTCGAGGCTGAGCGGCCGGACGTGCTGCTCACCGATCTCAAGATGCCCGAAGTGGACGGCATGGAATTGCTCCGCCGGGCGCACGACGTGGATCCGGCGCTGCCCGTGATCGTCATCACTGCCTTCGCGACGATCGAATCGGCCGTCGCCGCCGTCAAGGAAGGCGCCTTCGACTACCTCCCGAAGAACTTTTCGGTGGAGCAGCTGCGCGTGGCCGTGGACCGGGCGCTGCGCCACCGGGGGCTCGAGCTCGAGAACCGCAACCTCAAGGAGCAGCTCGCTCAGACCTACGGGCTCGAGAACATTATCGGCCGCAGCCCGGCCATGACCCGGGTGTTCGAGCTGGTCAAGAAGGCCGCGCGCTCGGAGGCCAATATCCTGGTCGTTGGCGAGTCCGGCACGGGCAAGGAGCTCATCGCGCGGGCCATCCACGCCAATAGCCCGCGGGCCGCCCATGCATTCGTGCCCGTGGACTGCGCCTCGCTGCCCGAGAACCTGCTCGAATCCGAGCTCTTCGGCCATGAGAAGGGAGCCTTCACGGGCGCCGTGAAGAGCAAGCAGGGGCTGATGGAAGTCGCCCACCGCGGCACTATCTTCCTCGACGAGATCGCCGAGATGCCGGTGGGACTCCAGGTCAAGCTCCTGCGCGCACTGCAGGAGCGGCAGATCCGGCGCGTCGGCGGGACGGCCATCCTGACCGTGGACGTCCGCGTGGTCTCGGCCACGAACCGCGACCTGCGGGAGGCCGTCCTCAAGGGGCAGTTCCGCGAGGAGCTCTACTACCGGATCAACGTGATCGCCATCGCGCTGCCCCCGCTGCGCGAGCGCGCCGGCGACGTCCGGCTGCTGGCCCACGCCTTCCTCAAGAAGTACGGCCAGGGGCGCGTGCGCGGCATCGACGATGACGCCATGGCGGCGCTCGAAGCCTACACGTGGCCCGGAAATGTGAGGGAGCTGCAGAATGTCCTCGAGCGGGCCTGCGCGCTCGCCGAGAGCGAGAAGGTGACGCGACGGGACCTGGCCGAGCACATGCTCCAGCCCGCGGTGCGGCCGGCGGCCGGCATCGTCCCCGGCGCGGCCCTCGAGGCTGGCTCCGAGCTCACCCTCAAGGACGCCAAGGACAAGTGGATGCAGGTCCTCGAGGCCTCCTACCTGCGCGATCTGCTGGCGCGCCACGACGGCAATGTCTCGGCCGCGGCCAAGGCCGCGGGCATAGACCGCAAGACCTTCCACCGGCTGATCAACAAGTACCGGCTCAAATGATCCGGGCCCTCGCGGCGATGGTTCTATTGGTGTGCCTGCTGGAGGCCCCGGCGACGAGGGCGGAGATCCGCGGCTGGGCGGCCGACACGGGCCTGCGCGTCGAGTGGACCCCGGCGCTGACCAAGCGCGGACAGACCCAGATCAGCGGCTATCTCTACAACGAGCGGGATCAGTGGGCCGCCAATCCACGACTGCTCGTCGAAGCGCTCGACTCCGCGGGGCAGGTGATCGCCTCCACTCTGTTCTCTGCCGTCAGCGACGTGCCGCCGCGCAGCCGGTCCTACTTCGAGGCGCCCGTTCCAGCCGGCGCCGCATCCTACCGCGTGACCGTCCGCTCAGTGGACTGGCGGGGCTACGGCGCTGCGGGTGGGGGCTAGCCCGAGCCCGGCCCCGCCGATCCGGGCGTATCGTTCATTGGACATTGATTCGCTTATCGCCTCGACGTAGTTTGCCGGGGCATGAAGCCCTTCGCGCTTGTCCTGGCGTTGGTGATGGCCACCGCGGCCTCGGGGGCTGGTGACGCCGTCATCGTGATCCAGGAGTCGCGCACCCGGCCGCCGGGCAAGAAGACCTCGATCCGCCACGTCGCCGTGCTGCAGAACACAGCGCCCTACGCAATCCATGGCCTCCGGGTAACCGTCGAGCTTCAGGACTACTTCGGCGCGGTGCTGTGGGCGCGAACCGCGGTGCCGTCGCCGTCGTCGCTCCGCCCCGGCGACACGGCCACGCTCGCGCTCGACACACCCCAGTTCGACGCCTATCGGAAGACGCGCTACCGCTTCGACTACCGTACCGCCGCGATCCCCGCCGCCAAGTCCCGCTGAGCCACGCCGGGCGGGGCGGCAATGTCCCACCGGGGAGCGGCCGTCCCACCCCCGCGTGGTTCGGACGGGCGGAACCCCACGTCTTCATTCGCCTTCTCCGGGTGGCACCTCCGTTGCAATTCACCCCAATCGGCTGGAGCCTTACGACACGAGGTCACAAGGAGGGCGCCATGAAGCTCGACAAGATCCTGGTTCCGCTCGACGGCTCGGCCCTCGCCGAATCCGCCATTCCGAAGGCAGTGGAGATGGCGCGCATCGGGCTCTCGAGCCTCCTGCTCGTGCGCGCCGCCGAGGCTCACACCCTGCCGGGAGCGGACCCGACCGAGGCCCAAGTGGAAGCGGTTCGCGAAGCCGAGGAGTACCTCAAGGGCGTCTCGGACCGCCTCGCCCGCGACGGCGTGCGCAACCTCGAGACCAGCGTCTGGTACGGGCCCGCGGCCCCGGCCATCGTGGATGCCGCGCGGCTGAGGAAGGTGGACTTGATCGTCATGACCACGCATGGGCGCAGCGGGCTGGGGCGGCTTTTCCTCGGCAGCGTGGCGGAATCCGTGCTGCGCGGAACCGCGACGCCCATCCTCCTGCTCCGGGCACCTGGCGCGCCCGTCGAGGAGCCCCAGGGCGCAGGGCAGGTTCAGGCTCCCAAGGAGCCGGCGCGTGTATAAGCGCGCGCTGGTGCCTCTGGATGGCTCGGTTGTGGCCGAGACCGTCATCCCGTTCATCCTCGAGATCGCCGGGCCGCTCGACATGGAGGTCGTGCTGCTGCGGGTCAACCAGCCCGTCGCGCCCATCGTGATCGAGGGCGCGCGCTCGGTTCAGGTCGAGGATCTCGAGGCGCGCCGGATCGACGCCGAGGAGTATCTGGCGCCGATCGCGGTTGAGCTGCGCGCGAGAGGCATCCGCGTCGACACGCGGGTGCGCCGGGGCTTGCCCGCCGAGGAGATCGCGGCGGCAGCCAAGGAGGAAGGCGCCGATCTGATCGCGATGTCCACGCACGGTCGGAGCGGGCTCGGCCGCCTGCTGTTCGGCTCCGTCGCCGAGGCCGTGCTGCGTCAATCCGACGTCCCCGTGTTTCTCATGCGAGCGTCCGAAGCGCAAGTGGCCACGCGCGCGGCGCGCGAGGCCGTGAGGTCCTGACATGATCGCGACCGAGTCCTTGTCCATCGAAGCCATCCGCAGGGAGCTTCGCACCACCACGGTGGGTCGGCACCTCTATCTCTTCGGCTCCGTGGAGTCCACCAACAAAGTGCTGCGCAGCCTGGCGCGCTCCGGCGTGGCCGAGGGCACCGTCATCCTGGCCGAAGGGCAGAGCCAGGGCCGCGGCCGACTGGGCCAGCCGTGGTTCTCGCCCCCCGGCGTCAACCTCTACATGTCGGCGCTCTTCCGGAACAGCCTCAAGCCGCGTGAAATTCCCGTGTTCTCCTTCGTCTCCTCGCTCGCGCTGGCCGATGCCGTCAAGGGCCTGGGCCTCAC
>Ga0070707_100000536_pt1 | contig 37935 bp, 23 predicted proteins | sample KBSK5502metaG_FD_65468 | JGI IMG/M metagenome (GOLD analysis project Ga0070707, IMG submission 65468) | Corn, switchgrass and miscanthus rhizosphere microbial communities from Kellogg Biological Station, Michigan, USA - KBS K5-50-2 metaG | ecosystem: Host-associated > Plants > Roots >... | reverse complement strand
GCTGACGCTGAAAAAGAGTACAAACGCGCGATCGAGCTTAATCCGAATTATCCAACCGTGCACCACTGGTATGCTCTCTTACTTGCCGTGACTGGGCGTGACGGAATGGCAGAGGTCAAGCGAGCACAACAGCTTGATCCTCTCTCGGCCGTAATCACCGCCAACGTTGGGAATCACTACTATGGGAGAGGTGATCTCAATGCTGCCTCCGAGGAGTATAAGAAGGCCATCGAGCTTAATCCCAACCTTGGTTTAGCCCGTAGCTTCCTGGGTTTGACCTATCTGAAACAAGGGCGAGAGCAGGAAGCCAGGGCCGAGTTACAGAAGGGCGTCGAGGTGACCGGGAGAGCGAGCCAGGAACTCGGCGCGCTCGGATACGGTTACGGAGTCATGGGCAACCGTGCTGAGGCAATGGCAGTGTTGCGAGAACTGGAGGAGAAGTATGCCCGACGTGAGTCGCCCGGGTTGTACCTTGCAGAGGTGTACGCCGGCCTCGGAGAGAAGGATCAAGCGTTTGCCTGGCTCGAAAAGGACTTTCAGGCTCGATCGAGCCTCTTGAATCTCCTTAATTTTTTTCCGTTAGACCCCCTTCGGGATGACCCACGCTACACAGACTTGTTGCGGCGCCTGGGGTTGAGGCCGTAAAACGGTTTTGCTTGGAGGCGCAGGATACCGAGCTTGATCGCAAAGTTGCTGAAGACTGCTGACCTTGCTGCAAACGAGGACCGCATGCGCCGTTTCGTTCGGAAGCGAAGGCCATGCATTGCCTGATTTTCGTATGGCTGGGGGACGTTTGGGGGACGGTGTGTCAGTTCAAACACGGTATGCAGCACATGCACGCACATTTTTCTCAACGATTTTGTAACTATTGAAAATAAAGGAGCGTTAGTCCTTCCCAAGCTGGATGTTGCGGGTTCGATCCCCGTCGCCCGCTCCATTTTTCCTAAGTAAATCTCGGATTCAGTTTTCGGAAATAAAAGACGTCCCGCAAACCATTCCGCGAATTCACAGCGCAAGTGTCCGCCTCGAGGGATGACACTCGTAACCGAGTTTTGAGGCATCCAGGAGTTGCCACCCCACCTCTGCCTCGAGTGTTGATTCCGACCCAAATAGTCTTGCAAAACCGCCAAACTTCGGCTATCTTCTCGAAAACCTAGTAACCGTTACGTCCTTATTAGTAGTTGGTACGGCAGGTTGTAGAAGGCTCACGCGCTCTACAAGTACCAAGTAGAAGGCACGACTTTAAAGTAACGGAATATACAATTAGAACGAGGGGTCCTACCTCAATAAGTAACTAGCTAGAATTGCAATCATCTGGACGCATAGGTAGCTATTAGTTGTTCTGAGTTAGCGTGGATATGGGGTGCGGCCCAGTCCCCGGTCGATAAACGTCAGTCTTCGTGATTTCGCATCACGTAAGACCCGTGACTGAGGTGTCGCCCCCTTGCCTGAGCTAAAGGACAGAACGCATGATTTGCCGGTCGCTATCTGGGCTCTCGCCGGCGTACTGGTTGTAGTCGTAACCTTTACAGCCCTTTCCTCGGCCTTTATAGATGGCACAGCCCAAGCGCAATCCCCTCCTGCGGCTCCTGCTCAATTCCTATCTGCCGCAACGGTCGTTCCCGCTGCTGTTGGCGTCAGATGTCTTTCATGCCACCGGCCTTATGTAAATTCCTTTCTTCTGGAGACCCATGGCAAGAGCGCGAAGTTTCTGACCGACTCGCGCTCAGCTCAGTGCGAAACCTGCCATGGCGAAGGCACAAAGCACATTGAGAATAGAGAAAAGCGCGTCGCCGCCGCGGACATAGAGAATCCGACCGAACTGAAGACCCCAGAAGCGAGGAGAAGGGCAAACGTCGCGTGCCTTCAATGTCACACCGGTGATCGCGGTCATTTTAACTGGCAAGGCAACGAGCACGATAGAAGCGACATGAGTTGCATGTCGTGCCACAACGTCCACCATGCCAAATTCGCTCAGTTTGCACTGGCCTCCCGCGAGCGATCCGAATTGGATGGGCCGTCATTAGATTCGTTGGAGATCAAATTCCCTGAGAAGATGTTGGCCAGCTTTACCGTAGAAGAAACCTGTCTCCGTTGCCACACGGAGCAGCGGAAAGCTCTGTTCCAGCGCTCCACCCATCTGTTCCGCACCGAGCTTCGCAACCTGAAGGTCGGCTGCGCTTCCTGCCACAATCCTCATGGTGGGGACGGGAAGAAGATGCTCGTGGGTCTTACCACCAACAACCTGTGTTACACATGCCATGCCGAAAAACGAGGTCCGTTTCTCTGGGAACATCCGCCGGTCCGCGAGGATTGCATGAACTGTCACTCTCCGCACGGTTCGAACAATCCAAAACTTCTGACTGCTCGCGCTCATATGGTGTGCCAGCAGTGTCATATTCATATGTTGCCGCGCCATTCGACCACCGCCGGACAACCTCTGGACATATGGTCCCTTAATCGCGGCTGCATGAATTGCCATTCCCAGGTCCATGGCTCGAATCACCCTGGTGGTAGAACCTTTGGACGCTAGGAGGAGCAGATGAGAATCCGGCCAGACAGAAGTCGCTGCCGGCCGGCATCACAGAATTGGGAGATGTCATCCCGGCTGGCCGGATGATTTGAATTCGATGTACTCCGGCGGGCGCGTAACCGAGCTGGAGGTTTTATGCGAGCCAGTGGCTCGGGACACAATCGAGCAAGAGGGAATCCGGCTTTCATCATTTCTGAGCCTGAACCTGGCACAGGTGAGAGCATGATTTCCTCGGGAAGGGTGAATTTGATGCATTCGAACTACTCTCCTGTTATCCGAACAAGTTCATTTGAGGATCTCTCAAAAATGATTTTCCGTAGGCTGAATTGTCGGATTCTGCCGACGGTGCTCGCGGTCGTGATGTTCTTGCCGGTTACCGGCTGGACGGCGAGCGTAACAAATCTGCCGCCGCAGCGCGGTTATGTAAACGACTTCGCGGCAGTGTTGGATGAAGTGAGCCGCGGACGGCTTGAGAATATCCTCGAGAACCTCAAACAGCGCAGCGGAATCGAGCTGGTCATCGCGACTGTTAAATCTTCTGGTGAAAAGGATCTCTACGAGTACTCGTTGAACCTCTCCAACGAATGGAGTGTTGGGCAGGAGGCTGACGGGAAAAAAGTCCTGACGCTGATTGCAACCGATACGGGCCGCTTCTTTACCCAGTCCAGCCGCGGCGCGCAGAAGAATTTGCAACCGGGGCTGATTGGCTACATGGGCCGGCGCATGCGACCCGAATTTGACGCGCGCAGTTACAAGCAGGGATTGTTCGCCGGCGTCGAGGCTTTCGCAAACATCATTGGCCAGGACTTCAATTTCACGTTCGCGGAGCTGGACCGGCCGGCAATTGACCGCAAGGCGACGGTTGCAGCACTGGCCGTCCCAGCAGACACCAGGAGGCCAACTGGAAAGGAGCCCAAAACTATTCCAGCCTCGGTAGTTGTGCCGCGCCAGCTGAACCCTGCGCTGGCATCGACAGTCACCCTCTCAGCTGGAGGTTCGAAGCCGGCAGTTTCTTCAACAGCAGTCGAGGCTACTAAACCAACCAGCGCCGTAGTGCCGGAAAAGGCGGCCATTGCGAACGGCAGGCCGCAGCTGGCTGCACCGGTGATGATGAATGCGGTCACAAGGGCGGCGCCGGAGAAGGACAAAGCAAAACCAAAGACAGAAACAGCCAAGGTCGACACAATCATCGAAGTCGGCGGCCAGGTTCGTGATGTCTCCGGAGATCATCCCGCTAAGTTCAAGGAAACGCGAGATGTTCCACAAGGGTTCTTTATCCAGAAATTGAAGGTGAATTACAATCCTGTATATTCACCGTACTTTCTCGCCGCGAAAGGACTCGAGATTCTCCAGCTTGACCAGCGTTTCACTGTGGATGCGGGAAGGTTTGGAAAATATCGAACGCAATTTGTCTGGGACCAAATTCCCCATTCTTTCGGCACCGGAAAATCGTTCCTGGTGAGAACTGCGCCCGGGTTGTATCAAGTCAGCCCCACGCTGCGAGCGCGCCTGCAGACTCTCAGTTCCCCGGAAGCGCGAATACTTCCGAACTCGGTACTTTCGAACACCGTTCGCCAGGAGTTGTTGACTGCGCCGACAACCGATGTACGGCTCCGCCGTGATCAAGCTCTATTCAGGCAGAGCTACCGACCGTCGGATAAGGTCGAGCTGTATGCGCAGTTTAGCTGGCTGCGCAATCGCGGAACGCGCCCCATGTCGGCCGGAACATTTGTCCGGCGAGCCGTTCCTGCGAATGGCCTGGCGGATATCGGAGGCGCCTGGGAGGGCGTCGGACAAGAGTTTCTGGAGCCTATCGATCACCGGACCTACGGTTTCAAGTTGGGAGCGCAGTTTCGCGGCGACCGATGGAGCGCCGGGGTGGAGTACGACCTTTCGCTCTTTCGCAACCGTATCGGAGTGGTGACTTTCGAAAACCCTTTTCGAGTAACTGACGAGCAGGGATGTCTTCCCAATCCGGCGAACCCGCTCGTGCCAACCTGCGGTGCTTCGAATAGATTCCGCATGGTTCGGTGGCACACCGACCTGCCTCCAAACAACGATTCTCACACCATCAGTTTTTGGGCCAAAGTAGACCTGACGCGCCAAACTCAAGTGCGCGGCCTGTTCTCGCTGGCCTACTGGACACAGAATGACGATTTCGTCCCCTGGACACTAAACACAGCCATCGTGCCCAGGATTTGGGATCCCGGCCCACCACCAAGTCCAGTCATCAATCCCACCGACGTCAATGAGCTTCCGGCGCGCAGTCTGAACGGAAAGATGCGAAACATCAACCAGGAGTATGCCCTGGTGAACCGGAAAAACAACTTCCGTTTCCAGGCTCAGTATCGTTCGCAGTCGCTGGACACCCAAACAGCCCCCATTTTCTTCCCGGGATATGCTGCGTTTGGCGATTCGACCTGGCGCGCGCCGGGCACAGATTTCTACAATTTGCCTATCGAAAACCTCGATTGGGATTTTAGACATCAGAATGTTCAATCCGGCTTTCAATGGGATCTTCTGCCGCAGCTGACCTGGAAAATGGATTATGAGTGGGACATCTGGAACCGCAAGTTTCGCGATGTGAACCGTAACAATGAGCACAGCATTAGAGGACGGCTGGACTTTGAAACCAATCTTTCAGGAGGTGGAAAACCCGAAGGGGGAAAAAACAGTGGCGCAACTCAGGACACTATGCCAGGAGGCGCTATGCCAGGATCCGTCACGACCCTTCGACTTAAAGCGGACTACCGTTACTCGAACCGACGCGCGCTTGTTTATAACACCCAGCCGTTGACCCTTTGCATGACCGGGAATCCGGATTGCCCGTCCGCCGTGGGCGGAGCTCCGGCGAGTAGTCCTCAAGAGGCCTGGGTAGTCACGCGATTCACGGTGATGAACGTAGGCGTCCCCATGGAGTTCAATCTTCTGCGCAGGTATGATGAGAACGATCGAACGAGAAATGACGCAAGCTTGACGCTGGAGTTGCTGAAAGGCCCCAACACGAGTCTTTCGGCTTCTTATCGCTACCTTGGAGATAAGCACGACAAGAGCTTCTACGGGCGTCTCTTCAATCGGTTCTCGTTTATCGATGCCGAATTCTCCCATGCGTTCGAGAATGGAGTGTTCTTGTATGCCAACTATTCGCGAGAGACGAATAGCTTCGCGTATCGGGACCTTGCGCATCTCTTGCCCAACCCGGCCGCTCCGCCAGGCTTCATAATTCAGGGCACTCTAGCTCAATACCCGATCGCCAATACCTGGGAGCGCACCAGCCGGAGCAGTCTGGACAGTTTTCAATTAGGGATCAACGCGGCGCCCCAGGAAGGAAAGTGGCAGTTTGATCTTTCTTATGCGTATTCCTTTGCCCGCGACCGAATCAACACCGTAAACCCGTTCATTCCTCGCGCAGATTCGATCCTGCATGCGGGGGTGAATCCCTATCCCGATACCGTGGTGCGGCGACAGGACCTGAATATCGTCGTTACGCGCCGCATAAACGAGAGTTTCGAGATAGGCGCACGCTATTGGTATGAACCATACAAGCAGGATGACTTCAGCTACAACGTTCTCCAGCCCTACGCGCATGGAAGTCTCACCAGCGAGACGCCGAAATATCTTTTTCAGGATGCGCGTTATGGTAGCTATCGCGCGAACGTACTTAGCGTTTTCGCGCGCTACGCATTCGAATGGAACAAATAACAACCTCGCCGAATTGGGCTCGGGACGGCCTCACTTCGGGCCACTTTTATCGATGGCCCTTACTGGCACAGACCAATTAGCCATTCTTTATGCCCCGCGAAATCACACATCACGGACAAATCCTCGAAGCCATCGGTAATAGCGGCATTATCGCCGAGTTGGTCGAGGTACACGAAGGCCATCTCAAGCACGAACTGGATGTTGAACTGGTTGTTTACGGCCGAGACTATGCCGGCAAGAGGGTGGGTCCCTATGCGCGTCTGTTTATCTATGACCCCGGTGAAGAGATCATCCACCAAGGCAAATGGAGAGGTAACAGCTTTTACGTTTTGGTTACAGGCCGTCTTGAAGTGTTTGAAACAGGTGACGATGGGATAAGCCGTAAGTGCAATGAGATTGAATCGCATAATAGTTTTGGCGAGGTGTCCTTGCTCTCCGGACAACCAAGCACCGCCACGGTAGTGGTATCGCCGGAAGCAGAAGCAACGGTCCTTGAAATTCAACGTCCAGCGCTGCGCCTGCTCCGAAGGTTCAAAGGTTTCGGAGAGAAGCTTGATCGAGATTACAGTCGACATGGCCTCAGTCACACGATTCTGGAAGTCCAGGAAGCTACCAAACACGGTTTTAATTCTGAGTTGCTTGAAAAATTCAGGGAGGCTGCCCGGTTTACCGTGTACGCGAAAGACCACATCCTTTTTCAGAAGGGTGACGCGATAGAGAAGCTCATTTTCATTAACAGCGGTTGGGTGCGGCGGGTGCGTGATCTTTCGTCGGGTCCGACTGGTATAGCCAGTGCAGTCTCTGATTCGCTGTCCGCTGACATGGTAACGGAACTAAGCAAAGAGGTGGGCCTGGACTTTCTGGGTGCGGGAAACTGGCTGGGGCTTGATGCGGTGTTCAGCAAAGACGAGCTCAGATGGGACTATGCGACGACAATAATGGCCCGCACTGAGGTATTGGAAATCGCTCTCTCGGCCCTTCGATTAAACCCCGAGCTAGCCGCTACGATAGCAGAGCACTTTCCACTGTTCTCAGAAGTCGATGATAAACCGCCGGAACCGCCCTCAGATAGGCAAAGCATCGCTGCTGTGGGAAAAGAGATCGCCACTGGAATTGTGGATGGCACAAACCTGTTGGTTATAGATATGGATCTCTGCATACGGTGCGGGAATTGCTCAATGGCTTGCCACAAGGTGCACGGGCAATCGAGGCTCATGCGGCACGGGATACATATCGCGCGCCCAGTCAAACCGAATAGCAGCGCGATCCAACATGTCCTATTACCCTCAGTATGCCTCCACTGCAAGGACGCTGAGTGTCTGACCGGATGTCCGACGGGTGCTATCGCCCGTCTTCCCAAAGGAGAGATCGACATTCATCGGGACACCTGCATCGGGTGCGGAGACTGCGCAACGCAATGTCCCTATAACGCCATCTCGATGGTCCCGAAGAAATCGTCCGCGCTCCCGTCGATAGGGTTGCTGGGCACGCTCAAGAGCTGGCTCAGCCTGGCTCCTCAAGCCGAGCCTCCCGAAGTCAAAGACACGCAGGATTTGCTGGCCGTTAAGTGTAACCTCTGCGAAAACACATCGCTCAATCCGAAGGGGGCCAGAAAGCCGGCATATTCGTGCCAGGAAAACTGCCCAACAGGCGCACTCGTGCGCGTGAACCCGCGTGAGTATTTCAGCGAAGCCAAAAACGCCATTGGAATCGTTTTCAAAGATCGAACACACGCAATTGGACGCAACATACACAAGCGCGACACTCCAGCACGGGTAATTCATCTAATTGGAGTCTTGGCCATCATCGCCATCACGTCGGCAGTATTGTGGGCCGCCCGACGGTATACGTTGGATGGGCACCTCGGTGGTACTTGGCTGACTATGCGCTGGTTCACCGGCTTGCTCGGTCTTACTATCATTGCGGGTGTCATCACTTACCCTGCGCGCAAACAAATTTACACGCGTCGAGTTGGCCCGTTACGCTATTGGAAGTTGGCGCATGTTTATCTTGGGTTAATCGCAGGCGTTTTGCTCCTGATACACGGTGGGCGGGACTCGGGCGGCCTGCTGACTTCACTGTTGATGGTCTCGTTCGATCTGACAATCGTGGCGGGTCTCTTTGGAATCAGTTGCTACTACATTGTGCCGCGGATCATGACGAGCATTGAAGGAGATCCTTTGCTCGTCGAGGACCTCCGTGCCCGCCGTCTGGAGTTACGGGAGCAGCTTGGTTTGATTGATACCAGTGATCCCGAGCTGCACCATCTAATCAAGGTAAAAATGCGCAAGCGCTTTTTCTCGTTTCGTTATCTGCTGCGGCAATACATCAAACGTGAAGCATTGACAAGGATTTTGGCCGAAGCGCGTGAAGAATTCAGCCAGGATGCGAAAGCCTTGAGCGATCCCAAAGCGCGCCGTGCATTGATGGAAGCGGTTGAAGCAACGGCCACACTACGCCGAGTAGACTCGCTCATCTATCTGCATCAATTGCTCAAGCTGTGGTTGGCGCCGCACGTCGTTTCAGCTTCAATCATGCTGGCGTTGTTGTCGGTGCACATAATTCAGGTGGTGCTGTTTACGGTTCGGTGACTGAGAATGAGGGTTGTAAAGCAAAGCATCTTCACCATCACACGTGAAGACCGTGCGGTCGAACCAAAAACTGTTGTCACTCAGGGACTACGGATTGGGCGCGCACAAGAATCTGATGTTTGGCTCAATCATCCCACGGTCTCGCGGCTCCATGCGGGTATAAGTGAGATTGAAGGGTACTTCTACGTTTTTAACCTCAGCACATCAAGCGCAACCGCACTGAATAATCGACTCATTCCTTTTAATGAAGCGGCGGCCCTGACCGCCGGAGACGAACTCCAAATCGGTCCCTACTTCCTGAGTATCGACGGGGCTGATGAGGCCCTAAAAATCAGGGTCATCGCGCAGTTTGCCCTCGCGGTGGGCGAACGTGAACCGCGCCACAAGGCCGAGGCCCATAAGAAGCAGAGAGCTGCGCGGAGTCGAATAGCTCCCAGGCCCGAAGAATCCAGTTCGCTCAAGATATGGTGGGATGACAAGCGCACGCGGGAAAAGGCGGGCCGTCCGTCACCCTTATACCCGCAAGCGCCTCCGCGCCTGGGTAAGATTCGATTTAATTGGAAGCCCACCAGAGATCTGGTTCGACCCTGGCCATTCGCAATTTTTATTTGGGCGTTCATTATTATTGGAACACTCTCAGCGCTGGCGACGGTGAAATATAAGATTGCTTTTGCTCCCGAGCCGATTTCTTCACCTCATACCGCGCCAACTCTCGCGCTAATGCCGGCGATCGCAAAACAAGCTAATGCCGGTTCCTGCACCTCCTGCCATGCTCTTGGAGTCAGCGTCACGAACAAGGAGAAGATGAGCGCAAACTGCGCCGCTTGCCATCAGACTGAGGCGTTTGCACCGACTATCATTCAAGCGCATCGTGAAGCGGGGCTCACCTGCATTACTTGTCACCAGGAACATCGGGGCGAAGCCTATAGCCCGATGAATGCGGCATTGGAGTCCTGCGCCAAATGCCATAACGACGACAATAAGCATCTTTACAATGGTAAGAGAGTTCGCACTATGCATGGGGGAACTTTCGGCTACCCGGTAGTTAATGGTGTATGGGTATGGAAAGGACTGGATGTCGAAGAATTAGCTTCGAAACCTGAAATCACAACGCTCTTAAAAAGTAACCGGGCCAATCAAAGTGACGTTCAGCAGTGGCGAAATGCACAGTTTCACGCTATTCACGTTCATCGTGTTCGGACAGTTCCAGGGGTCACCGGCATTGAGGACGTGGACAACGGCAATCAGGTCTTGTCGTGCGCCAGTTGTCATCATGGAGGCTACATTGGCGCCGAAGTCGATCGCGCCTATCCGCGCACAACGTGCGCGCGCTGTCACAAGGCCCAAGTCTTTGAACGGAAAGCAAACCTAGCCAGGCTCGAAACGCCGAGCTGCGCGTCTTGCCACGTTCAACATATCAACAACACACACTGGGCTGCTTCTTTGCGCGTAGCTAGAGCAATCGCGCCAGCGGTGCCCGAGACTTCGAAATAGGATTAGCGCTTCATGAGAAAGTCGCAACTGCTAATCATCCTAACGCTTGGGGCGCTGCTGGTTTTGCTCAATCAGTTCTTTACCGAGACTTCTTCCCTAAGAAGATATCTTGGCGGCCTTCCGTGGTTCGGCTGGGCCGGCATAAGTGTGTTCATCGCATTCGCCGGTATTCTGTTTGCGCTTCGCGATGCGCGGCGGGCGCGCCAACTACTCGAAGAGCCAATCGAAAAACCTATCGACGAGGACGTTGGAAGAGTTCGGCTCTCGAAAGAATTACTGGACAAGTACGACCCTGATGGACCGGACTATCCGCATCCGGTAATCATCGACCCTCAATGTATCGGCTGCCAGGCATGCGTTGACGCCTGCCCGCATAATGTATTGGAGATGGTCGGCAGGATCGCGGCCGCCGTAAGGCTGGTCGACTGCATGGAAGACACCGCTTGTCAGGTGGCTTGTCCGGTCGACGCCTGCATCGTGGTAAACACAACGAAGATAGTCAGACCTCGGCCTGTTCCCAAGCGCGATAAAAAAACCTTCATGACGAACGTGGCGGGATGTTACCTCATCGGCGACGTGTCCGGCACACCGTTGATCAAAAACGCCGCCAATGAAGGTGCGGACGTCATCAATCACATCGCGCAAGAGCTTGCGAACTCGTCGCCTGAACCAAGAGCGGAATTCGACGTAGCCATTGTCGGCATTGGCCCGGCGGGATTGTCTGCGGCCGTTATCGCAAGGCGACGGAATTTGAAATACATCGGCATCGAGCAAGACAAAGTGCTTTCGACCATTGAAGCTTATCCGAAGGAAAAGTACATATTCTTTAGCCCGAAAGGGATGGAACCGCGCGGCGCTATCGCGATCGCCGGAGCAGGTGATCAGCGCGAGAGTACTCTCGAGTCGTGGCTCAAGACGATGGCCAATAGTGGCGTCCAGATCAACGAGCGAGAGAGATGCCAGGCCGTCAAACGCGCCGATGACGGCGACTACTTTACTGTTCAGACCGAAAAGAGAGGAAACCCGGAGCCATGCACCTATACCGCCCGCCGTGTCGTCCTTGCCCTGGGCAATCGTGGCGCGCCGATGAGACTCAGAGTGCCGGGCGAGGAGATGAAGATTTCGCGCGACGGCCGCACCGAAAACAAAGTTATGTATGTGCTGTCTCACCCGGATGACTTCAAAGGCAGGAAGATGCTGGTCGTCGGCGGTGGCAACTCGGCTGTGGAAGCGGCGGTAGATCTGGTGGCTCGGCGTCACCATGAGCAAATTACGTTTCGGCCGCCCGAAGAGATCAACGAGGTCGCTTTGGCCGTACGTAGCGGGTTTACCAATGACATCAGATTCGGCAACAAGCTAAAACTCTATCACTGTATTGACGAAGGCAGGATTAAGCTCTACTGGGACACCAGCGTCAAAGAGATTCGCGCCGGCGAAGTAGTTCTGGTGGACCGGGACACGCAACAGGTGAAGGCGACCGTCGCGAATGACTATGTACTGGCGTTACTCGGCGCGGACCACCCCAGGAACTTTTTGAAATCAATCGGCATCACCATTCCCGAAAGCTAGCGCAAACTGGGATTCCCACGAGTTGTGGGCTAGGTCTTACTTACGTGACAATCTCCGCATCCTTGCGGAGATTTCAGTTTTGGATCCCTCTTCTTCGCAGCATCATGGCAAGCGATACATCTGAGGTGGTAAGCGTTATCGTTGGTCAATTTTCCTGATGGCGCGAGTCGCATTTCTTTCGGGTATTTGACGCCGGCGGGTGGAAATTCAGCCGTTTCGGCTGTCGCTTCCTGAAAGTGGCAATGGCGGCATGAATTGACTGGCTGCTTCGAGGTTTCAAGTTGCGCCGCGGTAAGCGCCTCAGCTCGCTCGGACTTTTTGAGGTATGGCTTTCCGGCTACGGGCATTGGCTGCTCCGTGTGGTGACAGTGAACACAAGCTGTCACCGTCTTGCCATCGAGCGTACGGGTGACGTCCGTATTGTGCTTGGTGTGATCGAAGGTAGCCTCGGGCTTAAGTTCACCCCACTTCGGGTCATTACTGTCTTTCGACAGGATTATGGGTTTATCAGGCTGCGTCGCGCTTGAATCCGGAATTGTCTTTCCAGCAGTGTCCACGGCATGCGGAGGATCAGTGCCATCAAATGAGGATGCGGCGTTGTAGGCGACCGCCAAGCCGAAACACGCCAGCCCAACGGCAAGAATAGTCAAGAATCTTAACTTCATTCCGAAATCGCGTCCCGAAGTCAATCAGTGAAGGATCTCGATCACAAACGCAGTTGGGAAACCGCAGGGAAGCCTCGAGTATCACCGTGCTGCGAAAATATAGTAACCCTCACCAATGTTGTCAAACTCTTTGGCCCGGAAACCAATAGACATCAGAGAGCTGTAAGGTTCTCACGATTTGAATGTCGCGCCCTTATGGCAACGCTTGCAATTATCAAACTCTGCCTTGGCGTCGCCGAAGGCCCGTCGACCATTGTGGCAAGTCATGCAACTTCTCGCGCGGCCACTGGAGCGATGCAACAAGGGAGAGATGGAGCTAACCTGTCTTGCCTGCGGCAACCCGCGGGCCAGTACGTTGTGGCAATTCTCACAAGTCAAACGCTCTCGCTGATCGTGATCTGCATGGCTAAAACCTAAGCCGTAGGATCGCGCCGCTATCGACGTTGGCGAGTAGCGGCCAAGTTTATGGCAAGAACCGCAGGCAGAACTATCGCTAGCTGACTTGCTCGGCGAATGACATTCATAACATGTCTGATGGGCGCCTAAGCGCGAGGGAATTGTTTGGGCCACGCCCCGGAGCCCGCGAGTGTGACACGCTGCGCAGCCCGCCGCGGGACGAGCGGACTCTATTCCTCGAAGATGCTGCGCATGGTCGAACTCCGCCGTAAAGCTGCGCAGTTGCGGAAAACTCTTTGTCGGCGCATTCGAAGACTTGAGGGCCTCTCTGCTGTGGCAGATCGTACAGATTTGATTCTCAGTGGTAGCAGCGTTTGTGAATTGAATGAGATGACAGCCGGTGCAGTCTTTGTGAGCCGGGAACTTCGGTTCCATTGAAATGCCGCCTCGGCGATGACACCCCGCACAATTTGCGCGCGCCGTCAGATCTGCGTGTTCTTTCGGAGTCGAATGCGAGAATTTCGAATAATCCGGAGCGGGAATTGATCGAGACCGCGAATCCAGCTTACTAAGAATCGCCAAAGTTCGCCGGCTGTTGAAGAGTGGTACAGCTCCTATCAGCAGCAGAGTGAGCAATGCAAAAATGAGCCGTCGCCGCGGTACGTTCCGACGGACACTCCTTTCACTGACGGTTTGCGCGGTTCTCATTTCTTGCATCGCTCAGCAATCTGTTTAGCGCTCTTTGGGTAGTCTTCGAGTGTTAGGTACTGATCGCCGAACAGTAAATAGTGACTACATGGCGGTGGCGCGCCGCCGATTACACTCGTGTGACACCCGGTGCAGGAGTGTTGGCCTAATCTGGATAAGGGGCTGTTGTTTCTTCCTTCGGCAATATCATTGTCCTCTTCGAACATCTCCTTGCTTATGCTGGGACGAGTTGAGGAACTGAAATGGCAACTGGATTTCGCGCAAGTCCCAATCGGCACTTCAGCCTTTAGAAGATCAAGCGTCTCGATCTTAGTGAGATCATGACAGGTCGCGCATTCCTCGTTGTGATCCTTTGATTCATGATTGAATTTGAGTGAAAGACGCTTCGGCCATCCGAGCGGCCAGCTCTTAAACCACTCAACAGCGTTTGGAGAAAGCAGTTTGCGCGGCTTTTGCGCCACCGCCTCCGGCATTAGATGGCATCCGGCACACTCATCCTTCTTGGGTTTCTCATCTTGCCAGTGACACTTGAAGCAAGCAGCGTGACCAGAAGGCGATGTTTTGAAGGTTCCTTCCGGTGGCTTGTAAGCCGCTTCGCCGCCGATCGCTATCGCTACATACGCGCGCTCATCTGTCACATGACAACTTGCACAGTTCACACGCTTATGGTCTCGGTGGTCGTGCGGGTAGTAACCCGGAAACTCTACTTCCATCGTCTGCTCGCTCTGCTTTGGAAACTTGTTCAATTCTCGCGCGCTCAGTCGTGGACTTGAGCGGGTGTGACAGACGGTGCAGATAACGGGAGCCGCGCCACTGAAAAACAATGGCGAGGCCCTGCGGTGACATTCAAGACATGAATCGTGATATGGGAAGCCTTTGATGCTTGCCTTTGATGCGGCGGCTATTTCATCGGGAGCTTCACGCGCGGGTATAGTGTGACAGTTCGAGCAAATCAGCTTTGTCCTAGGCGCGCGATGGGTTTTATGACTAAACGTGGCGCCAGGTGTCTTCGCTTGCGTGTCGGCTTTCGGACGGGTCTTCCTTGGCTTGGGGCGCGCCTGTGCTTCTACCACTGGCGTTGAGGAAAAGCATTGACACCAGCAGAGAGTGATCACCAGCGTTGCGAGGATCGCTAGAGGAATCAGACAGCGTCCGACGTTGCCAGTGAAGAACTTGGTCAGCCTCACTCGCTGTGCCCTTTCTGTGCGGAACGCGCGATTGGTGGTTAGGACGATGATACCTTACTAACCTCAGCCACTTCTTTCAAGCTATTCTGCCCAGGCGGATCTCCCGTTTAGTCAAAAAAATGAAATCACGAATGAGCTTGATCTGCGCAGACGATGAAACAACAGGCAAGGCAGCGATCACCGGCGACTTCGTGCTAATTACGGGCGATGTGAATCCGGTAATCAAGGCATAGCGGCATAACGGTGAGGTTAGAATCCTACAAGCGGGGCACTAGCCCGACCGTGAGGGAGGGCTCCCGCCCGAATCCGAATTGAGCCCTCCCTGACGGGCGGGCTAGTGCACCGGCAACACACCATTAGGCCGATACCAGCAGCCGGCAAAGCTTGAGGGGAGGTCTATACGGGCTGTAGAATTGCTTTCCAAAAAGCACAAGGGATTTTAGTCAGAAAGGAAACGGTATCATGAGATTTGCACGACTCTTCGTGATGCTGGCTGCAGCCAGCGTGACCCTGATCGCCTTTCAGAAAACTGTTTTGGCTCAAACTCAGCAGCCGGCGCCCAAACACGTTCACTATATTGAACCTGCTCAGCAGTCAAAGTCTCCGACCGGGGCCATCGCGCCGCGGTTGCAGAAACTTGGGACACATGTTTTTTCCGTATCGACGAAGAACCCGCAGGCGCAGCTCTTCATGAATCAGGGGTTGAACCTGTCGTACGCGTTCAATCACGCGGAAGCGGGCCGCGCGTACAGAGAGGCGGAACGTATTGATCCGAATCTGGCGATAGCGTACTGGGGAGAAGCGCTCGCGCTCGGGCCGAACATCAATGCGCCAATGGATCCGGCCAACGAGCCTAAGGCCCTCGAAACAATTCAGAAGGCTGTCGCGCTCAAATCAAAAGCTTCGCCACGTGAGCAGGCTCTTATTGATGCTTTGGTCCAACGTTACTCAGGCCGCGCTGAAGATCGTCGCGCCCGCGATGTCGCGTACGCCGACGCAATGCGCAAAGTGCAGCTGCAGTTCCCGGACGATCAGGACATCGCGATGCTCTACGTTGAATCTGTGATGGACCTGCGGCCCTGGGGTTACTGGACACGAGACGGCACGCCTTACGAAAGAACCGCGGAAATCGTTGCGCTGACCGAAAAAGTCATAGCGCTCAATCCGCAACATCCCGGGGCGCTGCATCTCTATATTCACCTGATGGAAGCGTACCAGGCGGAAAAAGCTGAACCGGCCGCTGATCGTCTGCTCACGCTGATGCCCGCCGCGGGTCACATGGTGCACATGCCCGCGCACATCTATCAGCGCGTGGGCCGTTATGCCGACGCCGCGCGCAGCAATGAACTCGCCATCGCAGCCGACGAAGATTACATCTCGCAGTGTCGCGCGCAGGGGCTTTATCCGATGGCTTATTATCCCCACAACCTGCACTTCCTCTGGTTTGCGGCGACGGCTGACGGGCGCAGCGCGGTGGCAATTGCGGCGGCGCGGAAAGCGGCGACAAGAGTTGACGATGAAACATTGAAAGCAGTTCCACTGCTCGCCGGATTTCGGGTAGTGCCTTATTACGCGCTGACGCGTTTCGGAAAGTGGGACGAGATGTTGCGCGAGCCTGAGCCGCCGCCGACGAGCGCGTATCTCCGCGGCATGTGGCATTACGCGCGCGGCACGGCTTTCCTCGGCAAAGGACAGACCGATTCGGCCGATCAGGAATTCGCGAAGTTGGACGCGATAATGGCGGACAAGTCGCTCGATCAGCCGCTATTTTCGCCGAACACCGGGCGCATGGTGCTTTCGATTGCGAGAGAAGTTCTGGCCGGTGAGATTGCCGCGGCCAAGAAGAATTATGACGGAGGCATAGCGCATCTCGAGCGTGCAGTGCGACTGGAAGACGCTCTGGTGTACACAGAGCCGGCTGAGTTCCACTTCCCACCGCGTCACGCGCTTGGCGCAGTGCTGCTGGAAGCAAACCGGCCAGCCGAAGCCGAGACTGTTTACTGGGAGGATCTGAAGCGCAATCGCGAGAACGGCTGGGCGCTGTTTGGCTTGATGCAAGCCCTCAAGGCCGAAGGTAAGAATGAAGACGCAGCGCTGGTCGAGGCGCGCTTCAAGAAGGCATGGGCCCGGGCTGACGTTAGGCTAACCTCATCGCGCTTCGGACAATAAATGACTTTGCTCCCTTCTCCCTCTGGGAGAAGGGTTGGGGATGAAGGTCTACGGACCAATCTTTTTTAGATCTCTATAGTGCGCGAGTGGCATTCAACGACAAGGTAATCAATTTGGAGTTCCGCAGCCTAAGCCCTCACCCTAACCCTCTCCCAGTGGGAGAGGGAAAAGGATCGCATAGCGTTATCTTGATTGAGTTGAATGAAGATTTGGTTCAGGCCTACAACTAGAATTGAATCATTGAATCAACGGCTCGAGATCGATGCCCAAACTCGACGATGATATTGATTCCTTGTTCAAGCTGCCACTGACCGAGTTCGTTGGTGCCCGCAAGGCGCTAGCCGCTCGACTGAAGAAGAACGGTCTCGTTAGTGAGGCGGAAGGCGTAAAGGCGTTGGCAAAGCCATCACTCTCCGCCTGGACGGTCAATCTACTCTATTGGCGGCATCGTGAGGCATTCGATGAGCTAATCGCGACGAGCCAGCGATTTCGCAAGGCGCAAGCCACCGGGAAGATGGTGAACATGCGGGAGGCTCTCGACGCGCGCCGCGAAGCACTGTCGCACTTGTCGGATCTGGCAACCGAAGTACTGGGCGACGCCGGTCACAATCCTTCGCTGGACACACTGCGACGCGTTGGCACTACACTCGAGGCGTTGTCCGCCGCCACGTCAGTCTCAGATCACGCAACTCCCGGGCGATTGACGCACGACATCGATCCTCCGGGCTTTGATTCCTTCGGTTCATTCGCTCCGAGCGCCGGCAAAACAAAGCGCGCCGCGGAACCGCTGCACATAAGTCCTTCAAAGAAGGCATTCACTGCATCGAGCAAGGCACAACGGCCGGCGGCCGAGGCGAGCCGGCGTGAAGCGCGGCAGGCTCGGATAAATGCGGCGAAAGCTTCACTACAGCAGGCGAGGAAATCGCTGACTTCTGCTCGTGCCGCAGCCAGGAGTTTGGAGGGCGCGCAGAAAAAGGCCGAAGCAGCAGCGAAGGAAGAGGCGCAGACCAGGCGCGAGGCAGAGGAGCGCTTCAAAAAAGCGAGCGCTGCATCCACCGATGCAACCCTGCGCGCGCAAAGCATCGCCGTTGAATTAACCAAAGCAACCAAGACGCTGGACGACGCGAAGCGCACTGTCGAGAGTGCAACCAAAGAACTTGAGAACTCTTTTCGAGAATCTGCATAGAATTGAATCAACGGATCAATCGGATTGCCGCACGTTGTTAACATACCCTTGCCTTCATGCGTCTTAACAGGTGGTAACTTGAATGTTTTGCCGAAGTGTCTTTCGGTGACGTGTGCCTTGCCGACTCGTTCTTCTACGCGAGCAATGCCGACAGTGGCTCTGCCACTGGTGTGGTTGCGTTGATGACCAGCGCACTATGTCCGCTCGATGAGCCAGTATATTATTGCCCTTAAAAGGCCGGGCTAAATTCAAGCCGCCGCTGCGCGGCGAAAACTTTCTCTGAGCAGCTGACTCCTGGAGCAAAGCCAATGAAGAGATGGAATAACTCTATGACTAGAAAAAACGTTCTATTCGCTTTCGCTGCTGTTGTGTTTCTTTCAACTGCAACCTGGGCGCAACTTCCCAACAAAGAGCTTCCCAGCAAAGAGAAAGTTGTCGCTGGCGCGGAACGAGCGTTCGAGAAACTTACTAAGGCGTACCTGCCACCGGCACCTGGTTGCGCCGCCGCGGTGTCACTCAATGGAGAGACAGTCTTCGAAAAGGCGTTCGGACTTGCCGATCTGGAGTTCAACGTTCCGAACACACCTCAAACAATTTTTGAGTCAGGCTCAGTCGCTAAACAGTTCACAGCCGCAGCGATCGTACTGCTGCAACAGGATGGAAAGCTCAGTCTCGACGATCCGGTCAGAAAATACATTACCGAACTGCCGGACTACGGTTCGCCGCTGACTATCCGTCATCTGCTGAATCACACTTCCGGTATTCGCGACTGGGGCACAGTCTTAGGCCTGACCGGCGCGGGTCGGGGCGAGCGAGTCGTCTCTCAGGATCTCGCGCTTGACGTTATTACTCATCAGCGCGCACTCGACTTCACGCCCGGTTCGGAATACTCGTATTCAAACAGCGGATACAATCTTTTAGCGATAATCGTCGAGCGTGTTTCGAAACAGAAGTTTCCGGCCTTCGTCGAGGAGCGGCTATTCAAACCACTCGGGATGAAGAACAGTTCGTGGAGGGACGACTACCAGCGCATAGTTCCGGGCCGCGCCCAGGCATATTCGCGCCAGGGCACCGGACCGTGGCGACTTAATATGCCTTTCATGAATGTCTATGGAAACGGCGGTATGCTCACGACGGTCGGCGATTGGATGAAATGGAACGCGATGCTTGATTCGCATTCGCTGGGTGCGCCTCTTGTGAATGCGTTGGAAACTCGAGGAGTGCTGAATGACGGCCGGAAGATAGCGTATGCGCTCGGGCTCACTGTCGGTACGTACAAGGGACTGAAGGATGTCTCGCATGGCGGCGCGACTGCCGGCTATCAAACTTTTCTGGCGCGTTACCCAGACACCTTGGTCTCAATCGCTGTCATGTGTAACGGCACTTCACCTGGTGCAGGAGGAATCGCCGCCGGCATCACTGATGAAATCTTTGGACCCTATCCCGACCCGCCCAGGACCGAACCAGCTAAGGTTTCAGAGGACGAACTAAAGAAGTTTGTCGGTATCTGGCGGCATGAAAAGACGCATGCTCCGGCAAGATTCGTTACTGAGAACGGCGTGTCACGATTTAGCGGCGCGCGGCTTGTACCAATGGGAGGCGGACAATTCGCTGCCGGCGACAGCCAGTTGAAGTTTACTCTCGATAGGGACGGCAAGCCGATGTCTGCTGAATTCGTCGAATCCAACGGAGAAGTCTCACGCTTCGTCCCGGAGCAGCCGTGGACACCAACGCAAGAGGACCTTGCATCATTTAAGGGAGATTGGTTTAGCGAAGAGGCCGGAGCGACAATCACTTTCGCCGTCGAGGCTGACAAGGCGTTCATTAAACAGCGTCCGGCAACGACCTTGGCGATGCAGCCGCTCTATAAGGACCATTTCTTGGTGCAAGGAAACATTGTCTGGTTCACACGGGATAAGAATGGAAAGGTCAATGGCCTGCATGTCGGAGCATCGCGAATGCGCGACATGCCGTTCGTCCGAGTGAAGTAGATCAAATCCCTTGACACGGAGTGTTCGGAAAACCGATCCCCCTTCTCCCGCTGGGAGAAGGCCGGGGATGAAGGTTTACGGAGCAATCCTTTTTGAATTTCTACAGTGCGCGAATGGCATTCAACAACAAACGTAATCAATTGGATTCGCAGCCTAAGCCCTCACCCTAACTTCAGAATTGAATCATTGAATCATTGAATCAATGGATCAATGGATCATCATTGAATCAATCCTTCAATGATGCCAGCGCATATACGCCTTTTTTGATTCGGACCGCATATCCTTCGTCTACCAATTGATGGTTTCCGGAGCCCGCTTCAACGCGGCTCAAACCCGAAGCGCGCGCGGTCTCGCCGAGTAACGTCATCCCGGCGCCCGCCAGATATGCCCGAGCGATCTCTCGCAGTGCCGTCTTGCGCGCTACACGCTTTCTCAGCTCTTCCGCGAACCGGTCTTCGGCCAGGGTCCAGATATATGAAAACGTCGGTTGATAGATGACGTCCTGAGGGATCACTTTCATGTGACGTTGTAACTCATCAAGGGCGCGGGTGAATGCCGCACGTTCGGTGACTCCGCTTTCCGCGCGTAGGTCGCCCGTGGCCAGGTCGTGTTCACGCCGGAGCACTTTGAGAACACGATGGGCTGGTACTGACAAAACTCCGGGCTCGTCTCTCCGTCGTGGCATCCAGATGGCGGCAAAATGACTTATCAGAGCCGGCGCGACAAACATCGAGCGACCGCCCGCGAGTTTCGCGTAGTAAACGCGGCCGCGGCGCATGACTTCGTCCTTGAGGTACCAGGTAAGGCGCGTCTCTTCGTCCTTCTGCACATTGCGGGGCAAACTAACATCGCGCCGACCGCATACCGCGATGTACAACGATGGACCGGCGCGACGGGTATCGGTTAGCGTATTTGCAAAGCCCACCTCTTCGATGAAACGTTCGGCGTCAATAGCTGATTCAACGCGGAGGTCTTCGTCGCGGCGCCACCTGCGGTCGCGATGGAGTTCGATCTGTTCGGGGAGAGACGGAGTAGCCATTGTGTTAAAGGCGGCCGCGATAGAGTTGGGTTTACGCGATAGAGTTTGATTGATTCGGGGAGATTGCTCAACCAGCCCCGATTCATCGGGGCGGACATAGTTAAGCCCAAGGCGAGGCTTTGCGAGCCTTGGGTAACGATGGTGATGAATCTCGGTTGCATGTAATCACTAACCGAGCTGCGAAGCAGCGGACGTAGTTAAGCCCAAGGCGAGGCTTTGCGAGCCTTGGGTAACGATGGTTAATTAATTTGTTGGAGCCGCGGAGCCGCGATCTCTTAACCTTTCGTCACTGGTTTCATCGTTGGCGTAATCACTCACCGAGCCCCGATTCATCGGGGCGGGAGTAGTTAAGCCCAAGGTGAGGCTTTGCGAGCCTTGGGTTGCGATGGTGATGAATCTCGGTTGCATGTAATCACTCACCGAGCCCCGAGCTGCGAAGCAGCGGACGTAGTTAAATCCAAGGTGAGGCTTTGCGAGCCTTGGGTAACGGGTCAGTAAAATCTGCTGGAGCCGCGGAGCGGCGACCTTTTAACCTGTCGCCACTGGTTTCATCGTTGGCGTAATCACTAACCGAGCCCCGATTCATCGGGGCGGGAGTAGTTAAGCCCAAGGCGAGGCTTTGCGAGCCTTGGGTAGCGATGGTGATGAATCTTGGTTGCATGTAATCACTAACCGAGCTGCGAAGCAGCGGACGTAGTTAAGCCCAAGGCGAGGCTTTGCGAGCCTTGGGTAACGATGGTGATGAATCTTGGTTGCATGTAATCACTAACCGAGCTGCGAAGCAGCGGACGTAGTTAAGCCCAAGGCGAGGCTTTGCGAGCCTTGGGTTGCGATGGTTAATTAATTTGTTGGAGCCGCGGAGCGGCGACCCTTTCTATGTCCAGAGGTACTTCTCTTCGAACTCAATTCCGTGACTTCTTAATAGAGCCTTAAACTCGTCCTCAAATGAAATTCTTGAATGATGGACTTCCTGATTGCGAATGTACTCTCGAACACGATCGACCTGCGATTGACTGACAGTGAACGCACCGTATTTGACCTGCCATTTGAACCTGCCGCGAGTCTTGCGATTGGCCCAACCTGATGATTGTGATTTGAATTTGCTAAGAAACTCCGAAATCGAAATCACCGGCTTGATCCGGGCCAGGACATGAACATGATCCGGCACTCCGTTTATTTCCAGCGGAGTGCCATGGAGATCGTTTACCAGACCGCCAAGAAACCGATGCAGATCAGGACGCAGTTCTTTGGTAATTAGCGGTAGCCGATCCTTTGTGCCATAAACGATGTGATAGAGGAGATTCGTGTATGACATTCGACGATCTTAACCCACGAATCAAGCGAAAAGTGGCGGGACAAGTTTATTGGTGATGGCAGTGTGATTAGATAGGTCAGGCAGATTATTGCTACTTCGGTCGCCGCTCCGCGGCTCCGGACCGTTGTTTTCACTCAACCCAAGGCTCGCAAAGCCTCGCCTTGGGCTTAACTACGTCCGCCCCGATGAATCGGGGCTGGTTAAAAGTCATCGCACGAATCTCAAGTCCTGACCCTGATTTCTTTGTTCGCCACTAAGTTGGCTCAACCACCGCGTCAGCCAGATTCTGACTTGTCGGCACCCGCGGTCTCGCGCTCGCCGACAAGGCCGCCCTCATTTCCATCCAGTTGTTGGCAATGTCGGCAAACAGAATCGAAAGGGCCAGACAAGTCCAGATAATTGCCTGCACGATCTCAATGCTTAACAGTTCCCAGCCCGTCACACCCATCACAAATCGCCCGGTGATGAAGACCAGCGCCACGGAATAACTACGAGTCATCCACTGCCGGTGCAGCGCAATCTTACGTTTGTAGGCGAACAGAAACGCAACGGCCGTAGTTGTAATCAGCATGGCGGCGTCAACGATTCCCAGGATGGTAAACGAGCGAGGAGCTCCCATGCGCTCCTGGAAGTACTGAATGTAGGCGCCCATCGGCGCCAGACCAAACGCGCCGATCACGTACACACGCCCCAGAATACGGTGCAGTCTGGTGAATCGCCGGCGCAAGCGTTCGGAGAATTGCATTGGCGCCAGCAGGAGCGCAGATGCGCCGAACAGACCATGCGGCAGCAACCACCACTTGAAAGTGTCGATATGTTGCCAAAACGGGTTTGACGGCTCGATCAGAAATCTTTCGTTGTGATAAAGAACGTAGCTCATCATCACGGCGATTCCGAAAAAGACAACATACTTCGCCTTAAGTCTGGGCATCATTGGAAACTCCTTGAGTTGTGACTGGCGATCACGACCTGCACGCCGCGAGCGTCCAGGCAGAGATCGTATTTTGAGAACCAAACAAGCAATTCGAGATTAGCTGCTGAAAAGCCTTCTCAGTCGGCGCGGCGGTAAACCTAGGCCGTATACGGGTGAAAGTCAATACTTATATAGGTCTCGTATTGGGTCAGTTTAAGGTGGCACACCTATCTTGCGTGACAACCGGCCTTCGATTCTGCGGTTCTCGCACGTGAAGCGATCGCTTGTGATAACTCCAGGATGACTCGGCTTAAGCAACATCTATCGCGAGGTTGCGCATTGAGGATCGCAGAATCGAAGGCCTGACCCAGGCGCTTTGGAATAGAAATGATATATAGCCCGCGGAGCGGGCGGCAGATAACTTTTCGTCACTCATTCATCGTTGCCGTAATCGCTCAACCAGCCCCAATTCATCGGGGCGGGAGTAGTTAAGCCCAAGGCGAGGCTTTGCGAGCCTTGGGTTACACGGTGAACAAAATTTTCGGGAGCCGCGGAGCCGCGACCTAACCGAGAGGTACTGACTCGAAACTCAAAATTCCGACCTCGAGCCTGATGTCGCCCGCTTCGCGGGCTCCGCTAATCTAAAATGGGCCTGGTTACCCAAGGCTCGCAAAGCCTCGCCTTGGGCTTAGCTACGACCGCTGCTTCGCAACTCGGTGAGCGATTACAATCCACCGGATGATCAAAGTTCGGTGGACTCCCGCGGCATGATCGAAGTGCTTCGCAAAACTTTCAAGCCGACGCGCTCGCGAACGAACTGATGAAGGGTTGAGGAATCGGTCTGACCTGAAAACCTTTGAATCCTGATCCGGGTTGTGAGATAGAATCAGCCGGGCTTGGACGCCGCCGCTGGTCGCCGTTCTGACACTGATGATTGCCTGCTTTGCGGCGCAATGGTGAAAGCGTCGCGAATCATCCCATCCAGAGAAGTCGTCAACAACCTAAAGGAGTCCCATGAAACCCGTAGTCTTGCTGGCTCTTATTCTGATGCTCTCAACCCCAGTCCTGGTCAGGCCGCAGAGTTCGTCGTCTGACTTTTTCAAGCGTGGCATCGAGAGATACAAGGCTGGCGATTGGCCCGCTTCTATTGAAGCGTTCACGAAAGTCATAGAGCTCAGTCCGAATAATCTTGAGGCCTCCTTCAACCGCGGTCTGGCCCGAGCCCACAACCGGGATCTGAATGGAGCCGTGGATGACTTCACGAAGGTAATCAATACCGACCCGAAGGCGAGTCGAGCGCTGCTAAGTCGTGCCGAAGTTCTTTATGACCGCGACAGCAATGAAGGCGGCGACCTGATTGCCGCTATCGAGGACTTGACGAAAGTTATCGAACTCCAGCCCGGGTTAGACGTCGCGTACGAAATGCGCGCCCGCACTTACAGCCGTGCCCGAAAACTCGACCAGGCGATCGCTGATCACACTAAGGCTCTGGAAATCAGTCCGAGCGCAAGCGAGATTTACTATTATCGCGCCGAGGACTTCACGAGTAAGAAGGACTTCGACGCCGCGATTTCAGATTACGACAAGTACATTGCCGCTGTGCCTGGGGATTCAGCTGGTTACTTCAAACGCGCTATTCTCCGTTTTAAAAAAAAGGACTTCAAGAATGCGCTGCTGGATTTCAACAAATCCATCGAATTAGACACTTCAGAATCAAACGGCTATTACCTCCGCGCTCGGACAAGACTATTGTTGAATGACAACGAGGGCGCGTATGCGGATGCAGCGAAGTATGTGGAACTGGAAGGTGGTGATTATTCTCACGCAGACATTGTCTTGATTGGTTATTTGGCTCTAAAGCGAAGTAACAAACCGGACGAAGCAAAAGCATTTCTCGCTGCAGCGCTGAAGGGACTTGGGTCCGATAATAATCGGGCTATCTTTGTGCGTTATCTAATGGGCGAAGTTACCGAAGAGCAACTGTTGAAGGAGACTCGACTCCGCTTCAAAACACATTTGTATGTGGGAATGTATCTAGCGTCGGCAGGCCAGGGTCAAGCCGCGCTGGAACACTTGCGCTTCGTTAGCAAAACTGAAGAGGACGTCTACGAATTCGTGCGTTATCTCGCTGACGCGGAAATTGCCCGCATAGAAGCAAACCCTAAAAGCAAATCCACAACACCGAAACCAACGCCGACGAAAGCCGCGCCTTCGAAAGGCCGAATTCGGCATTGACAGTCTCTGGCTGCCAGAAGGGCAACCCGCGGAGCGGGTCAGCTTTGGAGTGCGGCGACAATCCCGATTCATCGGGAGACACCGCTTTGGATGGAGCAATCATCCAAAGCGCCGTCGTCGTCCCGACAGGTCGGAACTCTGCCGGAGCACTCCAAAATTACTCTGTCGCCCGCTTCGCGGGCTCCACTGATCTAAAATGGGGCATGGTTACCCAAGGCTCGCAAAGTCTCGCCTTGGGCTCAACTACGTCCGCTGCTTCGCAGCTGGTTGAGTGATAACGTCCAAGATTCATCACATCGTAACCCAAGGCTCGCAGAGCCTCGCCTTGGGCTTAGCTACGTCCGCTGCTTCGCAACTGGGTGAGCGGCTACGTCCACCTGATGATCAAAGTGGGGAGGGTCAGGCTGGGGATTTTGCGATTCTTCGGCACCTCTAAATGAGAAATACCGGCTGATAAAAATCCCAAAATCGCAAAGCTGACCCCGATTAATGACTCTATGAACTCGAGATTTCTGTCGCCCGCTTCGCGGGCTCCGCTAATCTAAAATGGGCATGGTTACCCAAGGCTCGCAAAGTCTCGCCTTGGGCTTAACTACGTCCGCTGCTTCGCAGCTGGTTGAGTGATAACGTCCAAGATTCATCACATCGTAACCCAAGGTTCAAATCGGAATCATAAGTTAAGTTATGATAAGTACTTAGGGGAACTCAGACGATGGCAATATTGGTCGAATTTGGCATCCAACATGCGGTTAGTACCGGATATTTTCCAAAAGTCCTGGTTAAAATCTCTCGACAATGTCGATCCGGATAAACTACACTGTTTTTCAGCAGTCGTGCCGGGCTTAAATGGTCTGGGCACAAACGCCGGAATTCCCAGCCAAGGCTCAAGATACTCTGCCAGACGGTTGTAAGAAACAACCACCGATTTCACCTAATCCAACAGTTTGATGAAAGCGGAGTGGATGCTTCCGGATAATCCAGCCAACGGTCTTCTGATGCCGGGAAGACTTTTTGACCTCCTGCGCTTCCCAGCGCTTACTAGTGCCCGTCATCTTCTCTGCCGGCGGTAGCAGACGGCCCTCGCTGTGACATGAACATATTCACCAAGTCTCGAGTTTTCAAGTGGTCCTTCATCGGTCTGGGGCTCGCAATCTGCCTGGTTTCAATTTCCAGTTTTCACTGGTTTGGATTCTATGCCGCAGCCACAGTCACACCCATTATCACAATCGTTTGTTTCATCTACACCGTCTATTTGAAAAGGTCGCAGGCCGAGCAAGCTGAACGCCATATTGACGCCCTCCGCGAAAGCGAGCAACTCTTTCGCAGCGCTTTTGATCATGCCGCCGGAATGGGGTTGGTGGCGCCCAACGGTCGATGGATTCAGGTCAATAAATCACTGTGCGACATGCTTGGGTTTTCTGAGGCCGACCTGCTACTGGGCACCTTTCAACGGATCACGCATCCTGATGATCTTCCCTTAATCATCGAGCAGCTTAATAAGTTGCGTGAGGGCACCATTTCCACCGTTCAGTTGGAGCAGCGTTACTTTCATAAGACGGGCCAGGTCAGATGGGTGCTGCTAAGCGTCGCCCCCATCAAAGATGCCCAAAAGCACTCTGCCAATTTGCTTTTCCAGATGCAGGACCTCACCGTCCGCAAACAAGCTGAGAAAAAACTGGTCCATGACGCATTTCATGATGCCTTGACTGGCCTGCCTAATAGAATGTTTTTTTTGGACCATCTGAAGCAATCAGTGCGGCGGATCAAGCGCACGCAGCAACCTCCGTTTGCGGTCCTATTCCTGGATTTCGATCGATTCAAAATCATCAACGACAGACTGGGACATATGGTTGGCGATCAGCTTCTTATCGCAATCGCCAATAGGCTCAGAGCGGCCGTTCGTCCGGGAGATACCGTCGCCAGGCTCGGGGGCGATGAATTTACAATCCTGCTCGATGGCTTAGCGAGTCCAGATGACGCAATCGATACGGCCCGGCGCTTATTGAGCAACCTATCAGAAGAATTCAGGCTTCCGGGCCGAGAAGTATTTATCACAGCCAGCATCGGTGTTGCGCTCAGCACAACTGGATACGAACACGCAGAAGAAGTTCTGCGGGATGCGGACACCGCAATGTACCGGGCAAAGAGCCTGGGCCGAGGCCGTTACGAGATCTTTGACAAGGCAATGGATGCCAACAACACAGATTTGCTGCAGATTGAAACGGATCTTTGGCGCGCCCTCGAACGCGACGAGCTAACTTTGGACTATCAGCCTATTGTATCGCTGCAAACCGGAAGGATTGCTGGTTTTGAAGCCCTTTTGCGATGGATTCACCCATCGCGAGGAATTGTTTCGCCGCTCGAATTCATTTCCGTGGCGGAGGAGACCGGCTTAATCATACCGATGGGCCAATGGGTTCTGAATCAAGCGTGCCGTCAGACTCGTGAGTGGCAAAAGCGGTACCCACAGAAACCACCCATAACCATAAGTGTAAACCTCTCTCCGAAACAGTTTATGCAGCGGGATCTTATCGATCAAATCAGCCTTGCCCTTGACGGCGGAGGCTTAAGTCCGGCGAGTCTAAAGGTTGAAATCACGGAAGGCATGGTTATGCAGAATGTCGAATCAACCATGCAAATGCTCGGGCAATTGCAAGCATTAGGGATTGCCATTAGTCTCGATGACTTCGGAACCGGATATTCCTCGTTGAGCTATCTGCATCGCTTTCCAATTTCGACTTTGAAAATAGATCAATCGTTTGTGAGCTCTATGAGTAACAACCAGGAGAGCCTCGAAATAGTTCGGACTATTCTTGGACTGGCACGCAATCTCAAGATGGAAGTCATTGCTGAGGGGGTGGAAACTCTCGAGCAGGCCGAGGAACTCAGGGCCATGAATTGCGAGTATGGCCAGGGCTTTTACTTCTCAAAAGCGCTTAACGCCAATAGCGCGGTGAGGTTTCTATCTTCAGATTCGACCAACATAATTTCCCCGCCAATAACCAGCAGCAACAGTATATTTGCGCCACCTAATTCTGTAAGTGAATCGCCACCACAAACCAAGATCATAGTGTGTTGAAATTCAGGAAATCGGAATTGCGAGCAGACCTCCGATTTTTCATTCTCAATCCAGCCAAAATCTCAAAAGAAGTATCGTGTGAGGGACTCTTGCTCCTGGAGTCAGTCGGCATAGCCGATTCGCGTGAAGCAGTTTTTACGCAGACCCGTGTGAATCAATACCCTCGGCCTATCCTGTCATCGAATTGTCTTTTTCACGTCGCTTACTTAGTTGGACTCTTCAAAATCTCCGCCAACGCCCGCAGACGGCTGGCGTCGGCTGGGCTTCTTGATACGGTTACATAAGCGACCTGTTCCAACGACGGCGCGAAGCTCTTGAGCTTTGCCAGTGACGCCCGGCTCATTCGTGACCGTTCCGCAGTTTGAATCGCCTGCCTCAAACTAGCGACCTTATCGGCCGGCAGAGCCTGCGAACGCTCCAGCTGATCCACGTACGCCTTCGCGACGATCAGTTTGCGCGGCCAGACGATCTTTTGCTGGTTCTGCACATTGAACCGAAGCGAGCGAACCGCTTTCGCGGCGTCAATCTCGTTCTGGGTCAGGAATTTCGTCGGCGTCAGCTCAAAAATGTCCAAGCCCCGCGCAATCTCAGACGCATAAATGTGTCCGTTGTACCAGTAGGCGGACCAGTCGCCGCCGAGCACGAGCATCTTGGGATCAATCGGCCCGCGATCGAAATAGGCGATTTCAACCGGATGCTCGGCGTCGGTGAAGTCCATGATGGAAATGCCGCCCTGGTACCAGGCTTGCGCCTTGATGTCGCGGCCGGGAACCGGCACGAGCGACCCGTTGTGCGCCACACAGTTTTCGCTGTCCCCCTGGGCCGCCGGCATCTTGTAGTAGCTGGCGAAGCTCAGCTTCTTATCTTTCAAATTAAAAATTGCGTCAGCCCCCCATTTGTTCGGATCGTTCGGCCGGCAGCGCGCGCCGAGTCCGCCGCCCCACTCATCGGTGAACACGACTTTTTTCCCATCGTTCGAAAACGAGGCCGAGTGCCAATACGCATAGTTCGGATCGTTGACCGCGTCGACGCGTTTTGGATTAACCGGATCTTTGATGTCCAGCAGGATTCCATTTCCGGAGCAGGCGCCTGCGGCCAATCCAATCGCCGAATACACGGTGATGTCGTGGCACTGATCAGTGTCCGACGGCTTGGTCAGTCCTTTCGAACTGTGGGTGCCACCGCTATTCAAGGCGTTCAGTACGCCGGTGCGTGGATCCATAAACACCCGGGGATTCGAGACGACCTTCGCATCCTGCGGCGCCGCCAGCGGCACCTTAATTACGTCGATGCGAAACAGCGCCGTATTAGGATCCTTATCCGGCTTCTCACCTGAGCACCCGGCCAACTCTTCGCTTTGACGGACGAAAGAGGTGCCTGATACATAGATGTAGACGTTGTTCTTATCATTCGGATCGACGACCAGCGTATGCGTGTGCGAGCCGCGGCAAGTCTGAACGGCGGCCACTTGCTTCGGACTCTTGATGTCACTGATGTCGAAAATTCTCACGCCGCGGAAACGATCCTTTTGCGCAGCCGGCAACTGGTTCTGATTCTCTTGTCCAGCGGGTGGCGGCGGGTTTGGCGGAAACCCTCCGGTACCGCAATCCAGGCGGCCGTTAGGCATCTCGACCGACATAAACATCAGATTCTTATAAACCGACACGTCGCCCTGCCCACCCGGACAAATCATCGAAGTCAGCAGACTCGTCTTCGCGGGATTAGAGATGTCATAGATACTGACGCCGTAGAAATTGCCCAGAAACAGGCGATTGCCCTGGAATGCCATGTCCGAGTTCGCAAAGCCAAGCCCGGCAAGCACCAACTTCAGCGCGCCTGGCATCTTCGAAGGGTCACCTATGCCGAGTACCGTACTCAGAGTCTTGTTCACTTTCGGATCATTAGGATCGGTGGAGCCAAGGTCGAACGCGTTAGGCTTTTTGAGCAGCATGAGGTGCTTGAGGCCCATTGCTGCTTCACCTGCGTCATACATTCCCGGCGTCAGTTTGGCACGCGGATCGCTCGCATCTGAGCCCGTCATTCCAGCCGGCAAGGTGGGCGCCGGTGCAGGAGCAAATGGATTCGCTTCGTCGTTCTGGTCGGCCGGCTTCGTTTCCGGCGTTGGTGACGGCGAAGGCGTTTGCGCCAGAGTTCTTATTGAAAAACAACAGCACAAAACGAGCGAAGCCAATAGCAAATCAAAAGCGATGGTGGTTACTCGGTTCATCGTTTCTCCTCCAAAGGTTTTTCCACCTTTGCACAAAAGGCTGAGTGCGTGATCTCAGAAGCCTTGAAAAGCAAGGTTACGGAACCGCTCGCGGTAGCGAGCGGGTTAAAGCATCAACTTTTTCAAGGCGTTCCGTAGTAATGACTTCGTCGATTAAACGCGTTGCTTAGGTGCGCCCTTAACCCGGTCGCTACCGCTCCCGGTACTGACTTCATCCTCAAGTTAGGGCACTACCCGCATCATCGTTTGCATAATCCGAATCTCAGCGCGTTGGCCACTGTCGACATCCGTCGCGAAATTGAACAGTTCGGCATCCTGCCCAGCGCCAGCAGTGTCGAACAAGTCTTTCACCATAATCAAGGCGCCGTTGTGGTGCTGAACCATCCCCGTCAAAAACAGTTCGTCGAACTCCGCACCCTTAGCTTTTTTGAGAGCCTCCATCTGCTTTGTCGTAAGCATTCCGGGCATAAGCATCGGTTGCCGGAGCATATCCATGCCTGGCATTTCCGGCATCGGCATGGAGATCGGCTCTCCTCTCGCCGTTAGCCACCGTTTCATAAACTCTATTTCGTCTGACTGCGAGTGGCTGATTCGTGCCCCGAGCGACCGGAGAGCCTTATTCGGCGTATGTGATTCGATTAGCGCGGTCATCTCAACCGCTTGCGCGTGATGCATGATCATACCCTGCATGAACTGAACGTCTGCCGGCGAACGTGGCGGCAGTGTCGCCCTCGTCGATGGCGGCAGTGTCCGCGTCGGCTGGCCCGGCGCACCAGGCTGCACCACGACCGGCGTCCCTCGATCGGCCTGCTGTTGCTCAGCTTGCTGTGCATAGACTGGTAGCGAGAACAAGCCCGCGAGAGTAATGGCCGCCACCAGCCCACTTCGCCACGCTCCGCCTCGCATTACTGACTGGAGCTTACGCTGGTCCTTAAAATAAAAAGACTTCATCGGCACGAATGATTCAGCATCGAGGATTTCAATTTATCACAAAGCGTTGCTAATTATCACAAGGGGCACTTGGATCGACCCTTTAGTAGCTCAATCCAAAGCCATATGAGAAGAGCGGCGCGTAGTTATCGTCGCCGATGTTTTTCAATGCGTCTGTCATTGAGTGGGGAAGGGTCATAGACAGTTTCCCGGTCGGTTTGTATTCGCCAAACAAGACCTCAGCGATACCCTGACCTTCCGTGCCCGGCAACCACCCAGCGAGGATAGCGCGCGACTTCGGCAATATTGGTTCGATAAGGAGCGGACGACCAGATACCAGAATCGTAACCACAGGTACTCCGGCCCGATTCAAATTATCAATAGTGACGAGGTCCCTCGGATCCAGGGAAAGATCCATCCGGTCGCCGCGGCCTTCGGCATAAGGAGTCTCTCCGATAACGGCCACCGCTACATCGGCTCCTCCAGCGTTGGCGCCGTCAAGCGAGAACGTGACGCGTGTTGCGGGCGACACCGCCTTCTCAATGGCTTCCAGAATCGTCGTTCCCCCCGGCATGATCTTGCCGCTCTTGCCCTGCCAATCAATCGTCCAGCCGCCACATTGATTGCCGATGTCGTTGGCATTCTTTCCGGATACGTGAATGCGTTTGACGGATTTGGCGAGCGGCAAAATTCGCTTGTCGTTTTTTAGTAACACCAGGGATTCGCGCACGCATTGACGGGCCACCCGTTTGTGTTCGATCGAGCCAAACTCTGCATGCAACTTTCGATCGGCAAGATGCGAGCGTGATTTGTTCAGCAAGCCCATTGCGATCTTGACCTGGAGGATGCGCATCACCGCGTCGTCTATACGCGATTGCGGTACGCCGCCTTCCTTGACCAGGGCAACAAGCAATTCGTGAAACTCACGGTACTTTTTTGGCACCATCACCATGTCCATGCCGGCATTGATCGAAATCGCAATCGCCTGTTTAAAGTCGGGAGTAATCTGATCGAGGGCGTTGTAATCTGAAATCAGGAACCCCTCAAATCTCATCTTCTGTTTCAAGACATCGGTCATGAGAAGTTTGCTCGCGGAAAGCTTGACGCCATTCCAGCTGTTGTACGAAGGCATGATGGAACCGACACCCGCCCTGATGGCGCCGACATAGCCCTGTCCGTGAATGGCCAGTAGTTCGCGCTCGCTTAGTCGCGTGTCACCCTGGTCGAGCATGTGCTGCGGTTTCGGAAACCCAAATGTGCCTGTGCCCATCGTGGTTGCACCGTCACCAACCCAATGCTTGGCACACGCCAGGACACTCAGCGGATTATTCAGATCGTTAAGCTGAAATCCTCTGACTGCAGCTTCGCCCAGGATTCGCACCAGTGCCGGCGCTTCGCCAAAGCCTTCATAAGTTCTGCCCCAGCGTTTGTCGCGCGGCACCGTGACGCACGGAGCGAACGCCCAGTTGATGCCGGTTGCTCGGACTTCGAGCGCCGATATACGCGCGGCCGCTTGCACGAGCTTAGGGTTGCGGGTACAGCCAAGCCCTACGTTGTGCGGGAAGATGGTCGCGCCCAAGACATTGTTGTGACCGTGAACGGCGTCAATGCCGTAGAGAATCGGAATACCTAATCGAGATTTCAACGCCTCGGACTGCGTGCGATCGTAAAGGTCTGTCCATGCGGCAACTGAGTTGCCGGCTTTCGGATCCGAGCTGCCACCGCTCAGCAGCGAGCCTAGCGCATAGGTTCTGATATCGCTGAATTCTTTCAGCGCGTCCTGCTCAGCCTGCGTCATCTGCCCGACTTTCTCTTCCAAAGTCATCTGCGACAAGAGTTCACGCGCACTTGTCCGGTAAGCGGAAAACGGTTTAAGACCGGTCGATACCGGATTTGATAAGGAAAGGATGCGGGCGGATTCATCAACGCGAGCGAGTTTAGTATGAGGCGTCAAGGCGGCCGCGCTGGCCAAGGCGGCGGATTTGAGAAATTGACGACGGTTTTTAGTTGTCATCGGCTAGTCGCAGTCGATGGGGAAGAAGTCGAAGACACTGCTCACCATGATTATGGCTACGCTACTCTGATGCGCGGCAAGTCTCCGACTTGCCGGAGCACGTTCGCTGAAAACGCGGTCTCCGACCGAATTGAAGGGGTCCGAGACCCAATATGAGAATGGGAAAACTCAAAACGGCAAGCCGAAGGCTTGCCGCGCATCAGAGTGGCATAGCCATAACCATCGTTGCCGCTTCCATCTCATCTGTTCGAATCAGACCAGTACCCAATCTAACTGTCGCTGCAGGATAACTCACTTCTTCGCCACTACATCGATCTCGCTGTAAAACGTATTGCCAAAGTTGTCTGCGACTTCAGTCACGTAACAATCAAACAGCAAGTAGCGGAATCTGCCGAGGCTGCCACTCCTATCAGTAATACTCACGCCGAACTGACCGCCGTCCTTATCTTCATCGTCTGATCGCGTGTCGATGGTGGCGATGAGCTTCCAACCACAAGTGGCCGGATCGATGCTGGCTTTCGGTTCAGCATTGAACCTCAGATGATTGCCGTCACTGGCCCACAATCGATAAACCTGCGGCCCACGCGATTGGGGATGCCATGAGTAACTATTGATCTGCGCGATATCGATCGGCCTTCCCAGATCCATCCCCAAACGTCCGCCGCCTGAGCCGGCGGTCAGGAAAAAGTTACGGCGTGGCTGATCATCAGAGTTCGGAACCAGACCATCAGTAAGCGCGCTGATGTCTGCGCTATTAGGATCGGCTTCGCCATCGACGATCGTCAGCCTTGCGTTGGTTGCCGAGTCGTCACGGGAAGGTGAGGGAACACTCTTGAATTTGAATGCCGCGGTTGCCGCGGTCCCGTGGTTGTGGTCGATTGTGATCTGTGGCTGCGCATGTACTGTCAGCGCCAGGCCGGACAGAGCGATAGTAACCAAAAAGCCTCGAAAAGTTCTATCGGTCATTCCGTTCCAGGGTGTCGTACAGCGGATGCGCCGTAGTTATCGCCCACGGCTCATCGGCTACGGTCACGGCCAAAATGCGAATGCGATCATTATCAGGCAGCCTGAGCGTCCGGGCGCCAGGCGGTAAATCAAGCGCGTAAGCAAAAAGATATGAGTAGGCATAAGGCTCGGCGCTGCCGTCTGCCGCGCGCCGCTGCGAACTGAACCAGGCAACATCCGCGCGCTTGATAAAGCCGGGACGCAAACCGATCATCTCGCCATAGGGATTGACGCGAACTCGCGGCGGCGTTCCCGGCGGCGCGCCCTGTCGAGGTGGGATTTGCTCTTCAGTCGTCTTCCATATTCGATCGTCCCACTGCCCAATGAAACCCGTCCAATCCTGAATGGTTAAGTCAATCGATTTCCCGCCGATCCCAAACGTTCCTTTCTGATCACCATTGGCGGCAGCGGCCAGCAGATAAAGCCGATTGTACTTGCCTGCGGGAAGTGTGATCGTCTGCCCATGTGGAACGACTGCATTCGATTTACCGGCCGGCGCGAGATCGAAGCGAATTCCGCCAAACGTTACTTGCCGCGGCAATAACTCAGCCGGCAGAGCTTTCCCTTGAGAGGCTCCCTGGCTGTTTGGCGCCCAGTCAAAGCTGCCGTCCGCAGGCCGGCCCATGCGTGCAGCGACTGACATTTCGTAATCAAGTGTGACCGGTTGGAATTGCACACTTGCAAGCCTCGTCCGGGATGGTGCGAGCTTTATCGCGAATGTTCGCGGTTGATAAGCGTTGAAGGAAGTCGTTAATTCGCCATTCGAAATCGTTGCCGGACCAGCCGGCAACTCTTGTCCGTTTACTTCGCGCGCGGCGACGACCGGAGCAGCAAACTGAATGTGCACGTTCGCAGCCGGCTTGCCATCCAATTCGACCAGTCGAACGACTACTTCATCGCTCAGCTCAGCTTTCTTCAGAGCCATGACTCGAATTCTTTCGTTGCTAACTTTCAGTAAAGAAAAACTTTTGCCGAGCGCACCGTGGTGCGGCGGACTTTGAAAGGCGATCAGAGGCTGATTGAGTCGATAGGCCTGCCAGTCGGTCTGTGATTGACGCCAATCACCGGTGTGCCCGGCGACGCCGAAAAGGATTTCATGACGGCCAATGTCCTGTGTGCCTTGATCGGCATAACCTCCGCGGGTGCCTGGCGTCCTGATGAGCGTCAAACGGATCGTATTGTCGTCGGGCTTGTCCGATGCATTCTTGCAGTCCGTCAACAGCGTCGCGCCATACCCGCCGTTCTTGTCGGCGAGATCGACCCACTGATGTGAAGCAACTTCGAACTGTCGTTCTGCTGCGTTCGCGCGCTGAATCGTGCCGATGTCCCAATTGTAGGTCGCCAGATTGTTCGTCGCGCTAAATGGAAATGCGGCCTTCAGGTTTGCTTCTTTGGTCTTCCAATCGATTACGTTACTGAATTCGACACGATTGCCGGCGTCTCCGGCGGAGAGCCTTACAGTCTGGACGAATTTTGAACCTTCAGTCTCGCGTTCAACTTCGATTGCGACGCGGGCCGCTCCGTTTTCAACGACGCGAATCCTGGCGTTGCCGGACACAAAACTGCGCGGCGCTCGCTGCTCATCTTCGAAGTCCATGTTCCACGCCGGCCATTGCCGCGGATTGTCAGTCGAAATTGCCAGGCGGATGGGCGCGGAAAGCAATTCGCGATTGAGCTTCTTGTCAAAGATGCTCGACACGTCGCCTTTCTTATCTATGGCCACGCGATAACGAGCATTTTCCAGCGACGATTCCGTGGTTTTCAGATCGCCCCAGGAAAAGAACGAGTCGGCGGGCTCCACATCGTAAACCGCGAAACCAACTGAAGGGACGCTGGCGACGAATAGAACTTTGCCGTTCGTCAATTGACCCGGAACTTCTTTGCCGTCTGGTCCCGTTATGCGAACCGCCCTTGGCGGACCCTTTGGGAAGTCTACAGTGGCCTCGACGATATCCTGGCGGGCAACATTCAAAGGATTGTAAACAACGACCGCGGCTCCCTTCGCTTCAGTATTCAAGCCACCGGCGATCGCATTAGCAGCGCTGGTAAGCACGCCCGCGAATTGATTCATCGCAATCACATCATCGTTCCAGGCGAACTGGAAGGCTTTCGGCGTGGCGGTTCCCGGCAGGATGTCATGAAATTGTCCACCCATCACCAGGGTCCATGCATCGTTCAAACGCTGGCGCGGGTATACACGACCGCCCAGCCATTCAGCAGCGACCGATGCTTTCTCTGCCGCATCGCCGAGCAATTCATTCTTGCGCATCCATCGCTTTTGATAGGCCTGCGACGTCAGCGAACCGGCTGAATGATTGATCAGCTCCAGGTCACCTTTGTAACGCGGCAACCGATCGGTTGGACAGCAACTCAGAATGTCCTGGAACATCTGATCAGCCCTGGACCAGATCACACGCACCGGACCATCTCCGACCTGGACGTCCCGGTTTGGTTGCGTGCCTGGCTGACCGAATGGAAATAATTGCGGAAGCGACGTCTTGCCCTTCGTGGTAATCGCCTCCATCAATTTCACTGAACTTTCATTCGGCGAGCCGCCCACATCGCCGGTGCCGACGTAATGGTAATCAGCAAAGACCCCGGTCAAATTGCCGTTGATTTGAATTCGCCGCGGCCAATCTTCCTGGCCCCTGGTGCGAATTTGGTTCTGTTGCGCGGTAAGAGTCGGATCCGGGCCTGGCGGCGGTGGCGGCGTCTTGCTGAGGTCATAGTTCACCTGGCTGCCATAACTGAGCGGATTCAAGGCCGCGACGACGGTCTTGCCGTCCGGGCCTTCCCAAATGCCAACGTTGAATGGAATGCCAACCGGAGTTTTCTCAGGCGAGTTAGGGCCACCCACGTGAGGCGCAGGCTGCCACGCCGATGACAATTTTTGCGTCGAGAAGCCTTTGATACCTGAGTGCGCGAGGATGCTCGGCAGGGAAGCTGGAAAACCAAAACAATCCGGCAGCATGTATTCGTCACTGGCC
>Ga0070707_100000535_pt1 | contig 37975 bp, 35 predicted proteins | sample KBSK5502metaG_FD_65468 | JGI IMG/M metagenome (GOLD analysis project Ga0070707, IMG submission 65468) | Corn, switchgrass and miscanthus rhizosphere microbial communities from Kellogg Biological Station, Michigan, USA - KBS K5-50-2 metaG | ecosystem: Host-associated > Plants > Roots >... | reverse complement strand
CGCCCAGTGGGTCAACTATCCAACGCCCGGCATCCCGCGCACCGCCGACGGCAAGCCGAACCTCACCGCCCCGGCGCCGCGCACCGCCGATGGCAAACCCGATCTCTCGGGCCTGTGGCAATGGATCAGCCCCGATACCGCCATCGGCAATGTCGCCCTCCGCAAACCCGGGGACCTCCAGCCCGCCGATATTCAGCCCTGGGTGCAAGCCTTGCTTCAGGAGCGCGCCGAGAACTTCGGTATCGAGAACCCGCGTTACCAATGTCTGCCGGATGGTCCGAACTATAGCGCCGGACAAGGTTTCAAGAGAATCCTTCAGACTCCCGCGATGTTCGCCATCCTGCAGGAAGATCTCACTTACCGTGTAATCCACATGGATGGCCGCGCCCTGGAGACGGATCCCAACCCGAGCTGGATGGGATATTCGGTAGGCCACTGGGAAGGAGACACGCTGGTGGTGGAAAGCAACGGATACAACGACCGGACATGGCTCCTTGCAGGCTATCCTCATACAGAAGCGTTGCGCATGACCGAGCGCTTCCGGCGCACCGATTTCGGCCACCTGGAAATAGCAGTGACGTTCGATGACCCCAAGGCCTACAACAAGGCCTGGACACTCCCGGTCAGTGCGCGGTTGGCTGCCGACACGGAACTGATGGAAGCGGTCTGCAACGAACGTCCCGACAACGGGCAACAGCACTGGGTCGGCAGGGTCTCGGACGCTCAGAAATCCGCGGTGAAGGTGGCTCCCGAAGTCCTGGCGAAATATGTCGGCGTCTACAAGGGGATTTACATTCGAAACCCCCGCACCGTCGAGGTCACTTTCTCTGGCGGTACGCTGTCCGTCTCCGTGAACGGAGGGCCGAAACAGCCTATCTTTCCACAGTCGGAGACCAACTTTGCCGGTACCGGCCTGACCTACCAGTTCATCCGGGACGACCATGGCATCGCGACCCACGTTGTCGAGGGTCATGTAGCTGGTGACTTCAAGTTCGAACGCCAGAACTAACATCAAGAAACTGCGTTGGGAATGGTGGCCGCGCCGCGCTTTTTCGGTACACTTGGGTTTTAAGCAACGCATGTCGGCAACGAATGACTATTCTCGCCTGCGATCGGCAGACATTTTGCCTGAGCGTCCCTTTACCAATCCCGCCCATAATGCCGAAGACCTGGTTTCTCTTCACCACATGCTCGATGCGTTGCGACGCCTGTTGAGTCAGCCCGGCGCGGTGCCGCCTCAGCCTCGGCCGTATGTCCTGTTTATGGAAGGTCAACGCCGCCACCGCATTGCGTTGGCGAGACCAGAGGTACTGCTAACCTGCTCTGAGCCGGCAGTCGTCGGCTTCTGCGGCGATAGTTTGCCGGAGGCCGATCGCACTCCGCTCGAACAGGCTGATGCGGAATTGCTGGATGAGTTTATGCAGCATCCTCATCTGCTGAGTTACAGCTCCCTTGAAGTCGGCCACGGCAACTGGCGGAACTTGATCTTGTTCAGTCATCCGCAAGGAATAGATCACTGGGTGGTAAGCAACAAACATAAGTACGCTGCTCAGGCCTTATCCCCTGCCTACTATCGGTATATTCGGTTGCACAACGGAGTTCTGCCCGGAGGCTTGATGTCGGACAGCAAGATCCTCCTCCACCGGACGAAATACTACGATTTTCAGGATCGAACAATTTGGTGGGCCGTGCGCGACTTACAACCGTAACCGCGGCCCGTCAAAATATCAGCTTGGCCGCGATTTGGATCTGGCGCGGATCCCGCGCGCTCGTGATTCGGCCAAAGTTGGCGTTGCCCAAAGGTAATTCGGTGTCAGGCTACTAAATCACCCAATTAGAGTTCAAGGGTTCCGCAAGATCTGGCAGGGCATCCAAAAAGCGGTATATAGTCGCGGCCGCAAACATCACGACTATATACCGGGGGGCCGGCGAAGACTTAAACCTTCGCCGCTACGGAACTGTAGCTGGCAAGCCGGATCGAAGAGTAATAGACGGGAGCCATGATAGCGAGGGACACCAGCAATATTGTGTGGTATGGCAAGAGTTCCAGCGCAACAAGCGATACCATCCCAGCAATCATGAATGATGGCGCAGCAGGTGCGAAGTGTTCACTCCAGATACGCGCGATGGAGCCGCCTTTCGTAAGAGCAACGATCATCGACACAAGCACGGAATTTCCCAGGAAGTAAACAAACGCTGCCACCAGAATCCCGAGAAAACGGCTGCTGAAACTGCCGCCGCTGGCGGAGTTCGTAACCTGATATGCCCAGCCGGCCAACGTTGCCGTGACGGCAATCATGCCGATATTGAACACAAGTTGATGGGGCACGATTTTCCTATTCGGCAGTAGCGCTTGACTCACTACACCGCACACAGCGCTTACAACGGCGACGGCAGGTCCGCCGGCCATCAGCGATAAGAGGACGGTTGCCGTCAACAACGATAAACTCGACGTGCCCGAGAGCTTCACCTTCGCGCGTGATGTTGCAACCGCTAATACGACGAAGAACGTGAGTCGAGCCAAGTCCCAGGCTGGCTGTAGATTCACTGAGAACGCCGCAGCCGTTGCGCCACCCAGTGCAATCACCAGGATCAGTATTCGTGCGGCGATGGGTAGAGTCTGAAAATTTGATTTCATAAAGTTGTTTCCTGTTTAGAAATCTATATTTGTGACTCTACTGAGCCCTGAGTAAGGTTTCGGAGTCCAGGTTTGAGCTGTTTTCGTCCCAAACGATGGTTTGGCCTGCGATAACGCTGTTCAGGTTGCTCACACTCTCGTCCCAGACAATCGTTTCATCCCAGACAATGGTGTCGCCCCAGACGATCGTTGTTCCCCACGACAACTGGTTGTAATACATGTTCGTGCCTGCGGAGTACAGCGAATCGCCCCACACGATAGTTTCGTCCCAGACAATGGTGTTTCCGGTTAAAGATACGTCGGTGTGAGTCAAACCGGTGCCTGCATTCAGAATCCAATACTTCCCGACGCTGGTCGACGCATTGATGTTTGCGGCAAGATCGAGCGCACCCAGGATATTCACGTATCCTGCGCCCATATTTAACGGGTTAGCATCCTTCTTCTCCGACGTGTACATCAGAATGGCTTTGACCGCATTTGGCGACAGGCCTGGGTTTTTGTTCAGGATCAAGGCGGCCGCACCGGCGATGAATGGTGCTGCCATGCTTGTGCCGCTGAGTCTCTCGTAATACGAATTGACTTGAGTTACGGGAAACTTCGTTACCAACAGGCTGCCAGGGCTCAGGTTGCTTACAATCCGGGAACCCGGTGCAACGATATCCGGCTTGATGAGGCCATCGATCGTCGGGCCACGCGAGCTGTAAGAGGCCAGGGTATCGTCCGATCGGGTGAGGGTATCCCACGTCGTCATTGCACCAACTGTAATCACGGATGGTTCTGTCCCCGGGCTCGAGATTCCGCCGTACACAGTATTGCCAAAGTCGTCTTTACCATTGTTTCCCGCGGAAACAACAACGACGATGCCCGCAGCAACGGCCCGACGGCACGCGGCGGTAAGCGGATCGGTAGCGGCAGACTCCAATGGCGCATGTCCCAGCGACAGATTCAGGACGCGGATGTTCAATGACTCGTTTTTGCCGTCATAGCTGGTGTACTTCGCATTACGATTCGCGATTGCCCAGTCAATAGCATTGATCACGGTGCTGGTGTAGCCTGCTCCCTTTTGATCGAGCACCCGAAGATTTATCAGGTGGGCCATCGGAGCAATGCCAAGGTATCTGTAGCTCGAAGATAGGCCGCTTCCAGCGAGGATCCCCGCGACGTGCGTTCCGTGACCATAGGGGTCCGCCCTGCCCGAGATTGGCGACGGCGTGAAGTCAACGGTTTTAACGACATTCGGAAGATCAGCAACACTCGCAATTCCGCTGTCGATCACGGCCACACCGATATCCTGGCCAGCCACTCCATATTTAAACCAAACTTCAGGAGCGCCTGTTGTGTCCCGGTTGTTGTCGAACATCGCCAAATATGACTGGATCTGGGCTGCCGTAAGAGTGCTGGTACTTGTGTCCGAGGTATCGTGGCTTTTTACTTTTTCATCGAGCGATACCCTCGACACTCCGCGATGTGACGCCAGGGCCTGCAGGGATTGCGCCGGAACCTCAGCGACAAAGCCGGAAACTGCGTTGAACTTGTGCAGGACCTTGCCACCAATGGTTCCGATGTGTGAAGAAACGCCCTGGGCATCGGGATCGCCTTTCGTCTGCACAATCACGCGAACTGTGTCCGAGCCTTTTATGGTGCCGGCCCTCAATCCCGCCACCTTCCTCTGGACGGCGGAATCTTCTTTCTCATTCTCCTTACCTTCCGCAAGCAACATGCATGCGCAGCACAGAAAGATAGGTGCAAACAATACGAATCGTCTCATCGACAACCCTCCACGGGTGCTTTTAACTGCTTGAGCCCCCTTTATCGGCAACTTTCGTAAAAGCATTAGTTTTTTTTAAAGTCCCGTTCCGAATTGAAGCTTCCGGTGGAGTGGGTTAAAGTCCCATAACGAGTTAAGGGGAAAAATCGAAATCATGATCAGAAGGCTCATTCCCATTGGCGCCTTACTCCTTCTGGCGAGCGTCTCGATTGCCCAGCAGGACAAGCTTGAGGTCCTCCAGCTTCGGCCGAACTTCTACATGATCGCGGGAGCGGGCGGGAACATCGGCGTCCAGGTCGGCAGCGATGGTGTAATCGTGGTCGACTCCGGTTCGGCGTCCAGAGTGGAAGCGGTTCTCGCGGCAATCCAGAGAATCACGCCACAGCCGATCCGCTACATTATTAATACCAGCGCGGATGCCGATCATGTCGGCGGCAATGATGCGCTCGCCAAAGCGGGCCAGACGCTCTTCGTCGCTGGCGGCGGAGTCGGCATCGGAGCCGATTTCCTTGGCGGCGGCGCTTCGATTCTCGCTGCTGAAAAAGTACTGACGCGAATGAGTGCGGCTAAATTCCCGGCGGCCGCATGGCCCACGGAAACTTTCCAGCAGCCGCGAAAATACATGTACCTCAACGGCGAAGGCATTGAGGTCCTGCACCAGCCTGCGGCCCATACCGACGGCGATTCGATTGTCTTCTTCCGGCGCTCGGATGTCGTTATGGCGGGCGACGTCTTCGACATCACGCGATTCCCCGACATCGATATCGAACGCGGTGGCAGCATTCAAGGCGAGATCGCGGCGCTCAATCGAATTGTGGATACCGCGATTCCGTCGGTGCCTATCGTTTCGCGCGAAGAAGGCACGCTCGTTATTCCCGGGCATGGCCACGTGTGTGACCAACTCGACGTCGTCGAATATCGCGACATGGTGAGCATCGTGCGTGACCGCATTCGCGATCTCATCAAAGCCGGTATGACACTCGACCAAATCAAAGCGGCGGCTCCGACCCGCGGCTACACGCGCCGCTATGGCCCCGAGAACAATTTTGTGGAAGCCGTATATCGTAGCTTTGGAGGAAAGTGATGAAACCACAAAGACACAAAGACACAAAGAGACTGTTCACACTTTCTTTGTGTCTTTGTGTCTTTGTGGTTCGTGCGTACGCTCAGCAGCCAACCTCGCCAAAGTCGTCGGCTCCTGTCGATCTGACCGGGTATTGGGTGTCGATGGTGACCGAAGAGTGGCGTTTTCGCATGATGACACCGCGCAAAGGCGACTACGCCCGCGTGCCCATGACTCCGGAGGCCCGCAAGGTCGCCGACACCTGGGACCCCGCCGCCGATGAAGCCGCCGGCAACCAATGCAGAGCGTATGGCGCCGCCGCGATCATGCGCGTTCCCACGCGCCTCCACGTGACATGGGACAACGACAACACGCTGCGCATCGATACCGACGCCGGCACGCAGACGCGTCTTTTCCACTTCGATGCCGCTCCAATGCCGAAGGAGCGAAGCTGGCAGGGTTATTCGAAAGCGCAATGGGAACAGGCCGGCCCGGGCCCCGCAGCCCGTCCCGCCGCTCCGGTATCGGCTGCAAAATCAGTAAAGGTCGTGACCACGAGCATGCGAAGCGGATATCTGCGACGCAATGGCGTCCCCTACAGCGAGAATGCCGTTGTGACGGAATATTTCGACGTCGCTCCTCTGCCCAACGGCGGTCAGGTGCTGCTGATCACGACGAGGGTCGACGATCCGCAATACCTCCAGCAGCCTTTCATTGTGAGTTCGCAATTCAAGAAAGAATCGGACGGTTCCAAATGGGATCCAAAACCATGCTCCGCGAAGTGGTGATCTTACTGCTGGTGATGTTGGCTTTCCCGGCGGGCGCGGTATTTGCGCAGACCGAGCTTGCCGGCTCGTGGGCTGCTGTGAATCATGAAGACCTTGCGGGCGACGGCATTCCGGTCGACTACACCGGCATGCCTTTAAATGAGGAAGCTCGCACCAAGGCCCTGAGTTATTCCGAGTCGACGTTGGCCATGGTTGAACGTCAGTGCCAGGGCTGGCCGGCGTTTTATCTGGCGCAGGGCCCGTTTGGTTTGCGGATCTGGAACGAGACCGATCCCATCAAAGGCGGAGTGATCTCCTGGACGATCGGAGCATGGGAAGACCGCGCGCCGCTGACGATCTGGATGGACGGGCGGCCGCATCCATCGGCCTATGCCGAGCACACACGGGCGGGATTCACGACGGGAACCTGGGACGGCACGACGCTGGTTGCCTACACCACGCACATCAAGGCCGGATTCCTTCGCAAGACCGGCCCGCCCAACAGCGACGAAGCCACCATCACCTGGCGCTTTGCACGCCACGATGACCTGCTGACCGTTCTTGCCATCATCGAAGATCCGATTTATCTCGCGGAGCCCTGGGTCTTCTCGAAGAATTTTCAACTCAGCTCCGCGCCCATCTCGCCTATTGGTCCGCCATGCGTGACGACTTTCGAAGGTGGGACAGGAGAAGTCCCGCACTATCTGCCCGAGAAGAATCCCTTCGTTGGCGAAATGACAGAGAAGTACAACGTTCCGCGTGAAGCCGTTTTAGGGTTTCCCGAGACGCTGTATCCGGAATACCGGAAGAAGTTCGTGAAGTGATTTAAGCCGCGTCTCCCGGTTTTTCGTGATTTTCGGATGAGCTGAAGATCGGCTGTCTGATAAAAACGTGAAGAACGCCCTGACAGACATTGCATACATGAAGATGCTCTCGCTCCCATGGCTCCAGGTTCACTGTTCCGGCGGCGACATTAAAAAGGCGACGATTGTCGATGTGCACTTCGACAAAGGGAATAACCGCCGGCTTGTTCGTGGCCGGGGTCACGATCTTCTCCTCCACCACGATGGGTTTCCAGACCGTCGGGAGCTTTAGATGGCGCGGACAGTCAGGGAATGGCGCATCAGAGTTGATAACAATCTCAGCGCCGCAACAAAGACTTTTGTATGTTCCGGATTTTTTGTTGATGTCGCCATTCTGCGGCACAGGCTGTCGGCCTCCGCCGATCGTGTCGTTCCATCGACACAACTGTATTCTGGCGAACAAACCAGTGCACACATCGTTCCGATCCAGTCGGGAATTTATCTTATTGAAAAACCATGGCACCACCGAGCCCGGTGGTACGGCAGGGCCACGGCTGAAGGGTAAAAGAGCCCTCTCGACTCGGCTGAAAAGGTCTGTTGATGACCACCTGCGATTTTTTCTTGCCAACCAGACGGCCCTCTACAACAATCTCTCCCGTCCGGCATCACAGGACTTCATGGAGGATTACGGCATGGCCACGGAGGGTACGGCCTTCGCATTTGCTTCGCATGATTCTCGCGGGTTTGGCCCCGAAGGTGCCTTCGATCTAAATCAAACACTCCGACGGCTGGTCTACCATCGCGAGCACCAGCTTCGTCGTTGCAATATCGCTGTCATTCTCGATCTGGCTTCCGAGCTTCCAAAGAGCACTGCGAAGAGCAGTCCAATTGAGAAGGTGGTCTTCGCTCTTCTCACCCGCTCACAGAAAGCCATCACTGACGCCGGAAGGGTCAACGGAACCATTCTGATTCGCACCCGGCTGAAGGGTGGGAACATTCAGGTGTCCATTGCGGATAACGGCGTCGCCGATCCATTTGCGAATGTCTTTCAAGACTTGTTCAAGAACAGGGATGAAAATTCCGCCGATCTGACGGTGTGTGCCGAGTTCGTCCAGGATCAGGCGGGCGAACTCTACGGGTGGCATCTGCACGGTTCGTCGTTCATCACCATTTTTATGGACTTGCCCGTTTAATTACTCCCAAAAAGGTTCGGTATCGAGACCGTCAGAGTCCAATGCCGAACAAAAAGCTTCGGCATTGAGACAACAGACGTCGGCGGCGCCCCTCAGGCGGTGTCGCGTGGCCAAAAATTCAACGCCGGCGCAACTCAGAGCGAAAGCTTGCCGTGTCCGAGAGTGACTCCTGCGCTCCTGAGACGCGTGGAAGCGCTCAAAACCGTCAACAGCGAACGAAATAGTTCGGCGATTTTAATTCTGGATGACAGTTACCGACCGGAAAGTTCCGCTATCGACGCCCGGATCGTGAGCGCCGATGAAAAATCCTCGAACGGCCGCGGTGTGGCAGCGAATTGACGTGAACACTTCTTCAAAAACCGACGCAAAAGCTCCGGCGTTGGAGTTCTGAACTCCGAACTCCGACCAAAAAGCTCCGGCGTTGGTGTTCAAAAGCTTCGCTCGTCGTGTTCTGACAGACGCTCATCGCGGAAAATCAGTGAGCCTCGAAGCTCCAATCTGAATCGATGCCGTTCAGCGGAAGAAGATCGCCGTTCACAGCTTAAACAGCCGCTCGCCGAGTGACAATAGTGGACAAAAAGGGTTGGCACATGGCCTTCCCGATAAATATTGCCGAACAAAAACTTCCATCGTCGAAGTTGCAATCACGGACGTTCCATGAAATTCTTCCGCACATGACTCCCGAAGCATCGGCCGCCACTCCCGCCCGTCCAACGATCCATCCTGCGGATGTTCACGCAGCGCTCGGGAACAAGCTGCGCTGGGAAATGATGGGAATGATGGCGGATGGAAAGACACTCACCGCCCGCGAAGCATCGCGAACGCTGCGGCAGGACGTGAACACGATCATGAAACACCTGCGATTGCTTCGGCGTATCGGGCTGATCGAGGCAGTCAGCAGCACTCAGGATGCCCGTTACCTCTTTTATTACATTCCCGACCGCTGGCGTCCGCATCCCGGCGTGTTCGATTGCAGTGGATGCACCGCACGTTTCCCGGTCCGATAGATCGCTTTCCCTTCTGTCTGGGCCTCAGTCCGTCGCCGTCTGACTGAAGTTGATTCATCCATATGCAATTCTGTGGGGATCTTGAAAGAAGGAGGTCTGTTTATGCCTGATGACAGAACGAAAAGAGGCCCGCAGGACCGTAGCCGGATCAATATCAACGAAGAACATGAACTGAAATACTGGTCTGAGAAATTCGGAGTGACAGCAGAACGCTTGCGTGCGGCCGTCAAAAAGATCGGACCTTCCGCAGAAGCGGTTGAGCGCGAATTGAAGTCGGCTGCATAATCACGCGAAAGCGGTTGGGGGCCACGGCCCCCAATTCTGGAGGTAGCCAATGGCGGATAGCGAACTTCAACAGGTCATCCAGATCTTGAAGGATGTTGGAAAAAGCGCGCAGGCGATAACCGGTGTCGAAGGACTTCGGATGCTGGTGGATGAACTCGCTTTGCAGTTTCCCATGGATGCAGATATCCAGAGCGAACGTGTGGATGCCGGCGGTGTGCCCGCCGAGTGGATTCAAGCTCCGGCCGCAGCGAACGGTGTTCTGCTGTATCTGCATGGCGGCGGGTTCGTGTGCGGCTCGATGAAAAGCTTCGGGCACATGCTCGGGCGGCTTGCGCGCGCGACAGGCTTGCGAGTTATGGGAATCGAGTATCGGCTTGCGCCGGAAAATCCATTTCCGGCTGCAGTCCAGGACGCCATGGCCGCTTACCGTTGGCTGCTGTCGCGCGGGATCGATTCCAAAGATATTGTCATCGCCGGAGATTCCGCTGGAGGCGGCCTGACGTTATCCACTCTGATCGCCCTTCGATATTTCGGAGAACCGCTGCCGGCCGCCGGTGTGTGCCTTTCGCCATGGGCGGATCTCACGAACACCGCCGAATCGTTCGCGATAAAGGCCGCTGTTGATCCATGCGTTCAGCGGGAGGCGCTCGAACTTTTCGCCAACTTTTATCTGGGAAATCGCGATCGGCGGACGCCGCTGGCCTCACCGCTTCACGCAGACCTTCAGGGGCTGCCGCCGCTGCTCATCCAGGTCGGCTCTTCGGAAACGCTGCTGGATGATTCGATCCACCTTGCGGATCGCGCCAAAGCCGCCGGCGTCGACGTGACTCTCGAAATCTGGAACGACATGGTTCACGTCTGGCACCTGTTTGCGCCGATTTTACGCGAGGGCCAGCAGGCCATCGAGCGAATCGGCGAATTTATTCAGAAGCGCACCGCCACTCGCGCCCATCGACAGACACCATGACTTCCCGAAGAATCCTGGAAGCTCTCAGGGAATTTACCGGATTGAGGTGTGAGCAAATTACCGGATGTAATTAAGGTCGTATGGCCAGGCTGTTGTCGGTTAACGTCGGTCTGCCGCGGAACATAGAGTGGCGCGGGAATATTGTCCACACGGGAATATGGAAAACACCGGTCCCTGGTCGATGCATGGTGCGCCGTCTGAACATCGACGGTGACGGGCAAGGCGATCTCAGGGGGCACGGCGGTGAGCAGCGCGCCGTGATGGTGTATCAGGCGGATTCCTATCGATACTGGGAAGCCCAGCTCAAGCGATCCCTCACGAGCTATGGACAATTTGGAGAAAATCTCACCGTCGATGGTCTCGCCGACAATGAAGTGTGCATCGGTGACCGATACCGGATCGGAAGCGCACTGTTTGAAGTAACACAGCCTCGGGTGACGTGCTACCGCGTCGGCATCCGAATGGATGAGCCTCAGATGGCGGCATTGCTTGTGGCGCATCATCGGCCGGGGTTCTATTTCCGTGTGCTCGAGGAAGGCGAAGTAAGCGCCGGCGACGAGATCGTGAAAGTAGCGGATGGTCCGGAGCGAATGACCGTCGCAGAGATTGACGCGCTGCTGTATCTGCCCGGCCATCCGCGTGACCAATTGGAACGCGCTCTACGTATCCCTGCGCTGAGTCCCGGCTGGCAGACTTCTTTCCAGTCTCTCCTGGCGCAACAGATGGGCGGACAGCCCTTAACCGGTAACCCCGGTTTAGCGCCCGCCGATCAATTGCGTCCGTCAACACCGGGATTCCGTTCGCTTCGCGTGTCTCGGATTGATCGTGAGAGTAGCAGTGTGTTCTCTCTGACACTGGTCCCAACCGATGCGCTTCCGCTTGCCGCTGCGTTGCCGGGCCAGTTTGTCGTCCTGCGCCTTCGGCCGAAGCCTGATGAACCACCATTATTGCGCAGCTATTCGTTATCCAGGCTTTCAAGCCCGGACGCCTACCGGGTGAGCGTTAAGGAGGAGATCAATGGAGCGGCCAGCAGCTACCTGCGGTCGCAGGTTCGAATCGGCGATGTGTTGGACGTCAGCACACCTCGCGGCAACTTCACGCTTCGGCCCGGGAACGGTCCTGTTGTTTTGCTCAGTGCGGGTATTGGAGCCACTCCAGTTTTGGCAATGTTGCACGCACTGGCCTCTGAAGGTTCGGCGCGAGTGGTCTGGTGGCTGTTCGGGGCTCGCAGCGGCACGGAACATCCGTTCGCCCGGGAGTCGCGTGATCTTCTTCGGGCTTTGCCTCATGCCCGGAGCTATGTGCAGCACAGCAGACCACGCCCCGAGGAACGGATCGGCATAGACTTCGATGCGTCCGGCCATCTCACAGTCTCTGTCCTCGAAAGACTCGGCGTCCCGCTCGACGCTGACTTTTATATCTGTGGACCAACGGCGTTCCTGCGCGACATCACAAATGGTTTGGCGGCCGTCGGGGTCACCGCCGACCGCATTCATCGCGAAGTCTTTGGCCCGGGCGAGTCCACGACGCCCGGCGTCGTCAATGCGTTTCACCCGCCGCCACACCAACCCGCGGAACACGCCGGCCCTGGACCGTCCGTCTCATTTGGACGCAGTGGCATTACCACTCAATGGGGACCTGCCTATCAGAGTCTGCTCGAGCTCGCTGAAGCGTGCGATGTCCCTGTGCGGTGGTCATGCCGCACGGGTGTTTGCCACACCTGCGAGAGCGGACTCGTTTCCGGCACAGTCCGCTACGCACCGGAACCGCTGGAGCCGCCGGCACCGGGGAACGTGTTGATTTGCTGCTCGCAACCTCTGGACAGTGTTGTTATCGACCTGTAAGGCTTCCCCCCAACGCGGAGTGCTTATCGCAGAGACAGCGAGTCACGGCCTTCAGGTGAGGTACATCCGGCGATGCACCTGGTGGCCGGATTGGGGCCCTTACGCTCGGCGAATGCTTTGTCGTCGGCGCGGTTTCCGCGGAGCAAGCCGGGCAAGCCGAAGTTTCCCTCGTGACAACGTGGCTCGAGATAGATCCGATTGGCCTCGTTACTCTGTCGCTTGAACTCCTGGATCACGGTCCAGGGTCTCGTCCACACGGTCGGGTCGTCTATCGTGTAAACGATTTCGAGGGTGTCGGGACTGGTGCGTGTCCAGCGTTCGATGAGATGCAAGTTCTCGCGGGACCCTTGAAAGTCCCTATTGGGAGAAAAATTCGTCACGTCGACAACGAGGGTATTGCCCTCCCAGCGGGCCCGGGAATCTCCTGACCTTTCCCGGATCTGCGACGGTAGATGGGGCGCGGCCGTGACCGGGACGATGCGGTTCCAGCCCTGCCCCTGGCCTACGTCATACACAATGTTGACCGTCGCCGGGGATTGAACGACCCGGAGATAAATGCCGGTGAAGCCGCCACGGAACTGAGGCAAAGCACCGCCCATACACCGTTCCCCTAAGCCTCGGTCCTCTGGACCGTCGGCACGATTCACGGCGTTTGTCAGATAGTACGGAGGCGCCTCTTGGCGCCTCGGCGACGGCGGTCCATAGGTTATACCTTCGCAACCGGGCAACTTGTCCCTGCAAATCGAGGTGTTTTGCATGAGAGCGCGCTCGAATTCGCGCAGCGTGGCTTGCCTCTTTTGCGCTTCCGGCGTCAGCGGAGGAATCTTTCCATCGGGCGGATCAATGATCATACTTGTGCGCCGCCCGGTAGGCCTCTGGGAAGTGAACACCGCGTTATAAGCGCCGGAGACATCCGCCTCGCTCTCCGGTGCTGCGCGGATATGATTGCCGAAGACCGACCCCTCCGATCGTTCGCGATCCAGTTCGGCAACTTCCTTCTCCGTGTAAAACTGGCTGGTGACCCCGGGCGGTCTTTCCAATGGCACCACCAATTCGACACTCCAGATGCCCTGGAGATCCGCCTCGCCCCAGGGAGTCTTCAGCCCGGCTGCCTTCGCCGTCGCGTTAGGGGCCTGGCCTGTCACAGGGATCGCCACCCGCTGCAAAAGCAGGGATACGACTATGATCGCCGTCACGGCGCCGATGATCTCGAGAGATCGTTTGCTCATATCACACCTTCTTGTCAGCTCGCGTGTCGCAAATTTAGTCCGGGTCTACTGTCCTGTCAACAAGTGCGCATGCCGATGCTATCTGAGGTAGGCGAGCAGTGGTGTCAGCGTGAGGGGACTGAGAATCGTCGAAAGGAAAACCGCGCTCGTCACAAAGACCGGGGCGACGTCGAACTCCAGGGCAAGAATGGTGGTGATGACGGCAACCGGCATCGAGGCGAGGATGACACTGGCCTGCCTCGCGCTTCCCGACACCTGAAGCAATGAGGCGAGAGCAAGAGCAACGATGGGCGCCGCAACGAGCGATAGACCGACGGCGACTACCACAGTCCATGGACGGTCCGGGATGGTCGCGCGTTCGAGCTGCATGCCGAGAACGAGAATCATGACCGGCAGCGCCGCGTCACTGAGAAGGCCGACCGGCCGCATCAGCGCCGCCGGCACCGAAAGCCCGGTCACCAGGACAAGTGCCGCTGCGGCCACCCCGTAAACCGCCGGCACCCTGGCGATTCCGGCAATGGCGCGCGTCATACTGCGCTTTCCTGCGGCGGCGATCAACACGCCGAAGGTATAGGTGAGTATGGCGCTCGTAACAAAATAGACTGTCCCATGCGCGAGTGCCTCGGCGCCAAATGCGAACATCACCACCGGTAATCCATAGTTGCCGCCATTCGAAAACATCGACACGAGCAGAAACGCGCTAAGCTCGGCGCGGTTCAGGCCAAGCGGAATGGCCGCCACCCGCGCAAGCAATCCCATGGTGGCGGTCACGAGGACGGCCATCAGAACCATCCGGCCCGCTTCCGGCCCCGTCATCTTTGATGTGGCGAGCATCTTGAACGCCAGGCACGGTGTGAGTGCATAGAACGACACGTGCGACAACGTCTTCACGCTGGCTTGAAGTCTGCGCGCAATCAGGAATCCCGCGCCCGCAATAAGGAATACCGGAAGAATGTCCGATACGAAGATGGAAAATAATACGTTCACAGAGTGTATAAGCCTATGAGAGGCGCGCGATAAATGGCAACGCACGTTGTACTCGTGCATCCTGAAATTCACTGGAACACCGGAAACGCCGGGCGTACATGCCTCGCCGCCGGCGCGGTTTTGCACCTCATCGAACCGCTCGGCTTTTCGCTTCGTGAACGCCAGGTCAAGCGGGCGGGCCTCGACTACTGGGAGCATGTCGATGCGCGCGTGTGGCCAGGCTGGGAGGCGTTCGAGAACGAGCTTCCGACGCTCGGCGATCCGTATTTCTTCTCCGCGAAGGCGAAGCGGCTTCTCTGGGACGTGCCACTCGGTGGGTCGTCCGATGTCGTCCTCATCTTCGGAGGTGAAACCGCCGGCCTGCCGCGGGAGTTGCACGAGCGTTATGGAGACCGGTTTGTCGGGATGCCAATCCTCTCATCGCGTGTCCGGTCACTCAACCTGTCGACGGCAGTAGCGATCGCACTCTACGAAGTGATTCGGCAGCGCCGCGCTTACCAGGAAGCTTGAGCCACCAGGACCGTCCACCCGGCGCGTGTCTCCGAGCGAATATGCCGCATCCCGAACCGCTGGTAAGTCTGCCGTACTTCAGATTCGAGAGACCACGGAATGCCGGAGAGAATGAGCCGGCCATGGGTCCCCACACGTCGAATGAGGACCGGCGCCATCTCGATCAGAGGAGCGGCGAGCACGTTCGCGACGACAAGTGGCCAGGTGCCATCCACAATATCGGGTCCGCCTAGCACGAGATGCAGCCGGTCCGCCATGTTGTTCAGGCGCGCGTGCTCGGCCGCGATGTTCAGCGCATCGGCATCGATATCCAGGCCAACGGCTCGCGGCACGCCCATCATCAGCGCCGCCAACGCCAGCACGCCCGATCCCGTGCCAACGTCGAGGATGCTGTCGGGAACCGCGATGGTCAGGGACTCTTCGAGAGCTTCGACGCACAGGGCTGTGGTTGGATGATGTCCGGTTCCAAAGGCATTGGAATCCGTCAATCGAAGCGCGCCAGGCGGAGCAGCGACTTCCGGCGGCGCGATCAGAACACTCCCGATACGAACGGCGCGAGGACTCAGCAGCCAGACCGATCCGTTATCCCGTGCGACGGCTGCCGACGCGGTTACACTGGCCGCACCCAGGACGCCAGCCACGAAGTCCGGCGTCACACCATCAGGAATGATGGCCGCAATCCCGTCGCCAACCGGCTCGATATCGAGCGCGCCCAACTGCACAAGCTGGTCAAGCGCATCATGAGGCGGACACGAGATGTCGACGCGATAGGGCACATTTATTGGACGGTGATGACGAGCTTGCCCCTGGCATGCCCTTCGCCAAGATAGCGTAGCGCTTCAGGGACATCACTCAGCGGATATCGTTTATCAATCACCGGGATCACTTTGCCCGCCTCACAAAGCTCCGTGATAGCCTCTAAATTTTTCCGACTGCGTTGAACGGCCAGCACACGGACATTCTTGCTGGTCGCCATTCGAATCCACGGGCCGAGAAGAAAAATTTCGAACAACGTCGCGACCGAGCCTCCGACCGCGAAGTAACTTCCATTAGGCTTCAGTGCGCGCTGGTAGTCGAAAACAGAGCGATGGGCGATCAGATCAAGAATGAGGTCATACTGCTTTCCGTTCCTGGTGAAATCTTCGCGGGTGTAATCGATAACATGGTCCGCGCCCAGAGAGCGCATGAAGTCCTGCTTGCCTGTGTTATCGACGCCAGTTACTTCAGCGCCGTACATTTTGGCCAGCTGTATGGCAAACATCCCCGCTCCACCGCCACCGCCGTTAATCAGAACGTTTTGCCCCGGCTGAACACGGCCCTTATCGCAAATGCTCTGCAGAGCGATTACTCCGGCTTGGGGAATCGCCGCTGCTTCCTCGAATGTCATCCGAGGTGGTTTCAACGCCAGGAATTTGCCGCGCGCACAGACATATTCCGCGAAACCACCACGGTAATCCGCCATTTCCCCGAAGACTTCATCACCGGGTTGAAATTGAGTGTTGTTTTTGCCAATCACTTCGACGCGCCCGGCGATATCTGAGCCGAGGATTTGGCCACGTGGCTTTCGCAGGCCTCCGACCCGGGCATATAGAGGTTTACCGATCAGCCCTTCCCAGTCCGAACGGTTGACGGATACCGCATGAATCTTGATCAGTATTTCATCGTCTGTGGGGACGGGTTTGGGAACCTCGCGAAGTTGAAGAACATCCGGTGAGCCATATTCGGTATAGACAATCGCTTTCATTGTGGGCGTTCTGCAGTTTATGGTAATAGGCCGGGCACGACAATGAACCTCCTGATTGCCTCGATTCGCAATGCCGCCAGACAATTCCGGGCATCGCGCGTGTTCACGGCCGCGGCCGTCCTCACGCTCGCGTTGGGAATTGGCGGGACGACCGCAATCTTCACGCTCATCGATGCCGTTATGCTCCGGCCGCTGCCGGTCTCAGATCCTGCACGTCTGTACAGGGTCGGAGACGGCGACGACACTATCGCCGTGGGCCGCCACGGCCGCTGGGGATTTTTCTCATTTCCGCTGTACGAGCGATTGAAGGCCGGGACACCGGAGTTCGAGGACATCACTGCGTTCGACTGGGGCGGCAATTCGTTGAGCGTCAGGAGGCAAGGCACAGCAGACGCTGCCAGGCCTCTGCTCGCGGAGTACGTCACCGGAACGTATTTCTCCACGCTTGGCGTCGGCGCGTTCAGCGGCCGCGTGTTCGCTCCAGATAACGATCGGCCTTCGGCCCCGCCTGTCGCCGTGTTGAGCCACCGTGCGTGGCAGGGAGTCTACGGGGCCGATCCATCAATCGTCGGCTCAACGTTCGTTGTGGAAGGTCGCCCGTTTACGGTGATTGGCGTGGCGGCGCCGGAATTTTTCGGCGAAACTGTTCGCGCCTATCTGCCGGATATTTGGATTCCCCTGCAGCACGAGCCGATGATCGCCGGCGGCCGCTCGCTGTTGCATCAGTCGGGATCATGGCTGGCCGTGATCGGTCGTCTCCGGCGGGATGCCTCGATCGCCGGAATGGCTCCGCGCCTGACCGAAATCCTGCGCCGCTGGATACTGTACGAATCGGGATATCCGACCAATTGGATGCCCGATATCATTCGCGAGCTCCCCAGGCAGACGATCGCTGTCGTTCCGGCAGGCGCCGGCATCGGTATGGGTGGCCTTTCGGTGAAAGAGCAATACGGACCGAGCCTGCAGATCCTGCTCGCCATCTGCGTTCTCGTGTTGGTCATCGCATGCGCGAATGTCGCGAATCTTCTGCTGGCCCGCTCGGTCGCGCGCCGGGCGCAAACGGCCGTGCGGCTCGCGATCGGCGCGACGCGGGGACAGATTGTTGTGGATGCTTTAACAGAAAGCTTGCTGCTTGCCGTAGCGGGAGGGCTCGCAGGGCTGCTGGTTGCGATCGGCGCCGCGCGGTTGCTGGTCGCGCTGGCATTCCAGAATTCGCCCTTTGTCCCGATCGCGACGACGCCATCGCTCGCCATGCCGGCGTTCGCCGCCGGACTGTCTCTGGTGACAGGCATCGTGTTCGGCACCGCGCCCGCATGGTTCGCATCGTGCACTAACCCGATTGCCGCGCTGCGCGGCTCCGCCCGCAGCGCCGGCCATCACTCTTCCCGCTCGCGGACAGCGTTGCTGATCGTTCAGGCAACGCTGTCCGTCGTGGTGGTCGCCGGTTCCACCATGCTCGCGCGAAGTCTCGTGAACCTCGAACACCAGGACTTCGGCTACGAAGTGCAGGGACGCGTCATGGTCAGCTTGAAACGCCTGCCGGCGACGTACACGATCGAGCGGCTGTCGTCGCTCTATCGCGACATCGAGCAGCGGCTTGCAGGCCTCCCCGGCGTGCGTGGGGCCGGACTCGCGCTGTCCAATCCGCTTACCTCCGGCTCCGGGGGCGAAACAATTTTCGTCGCCGGTCATCCGCCGAACGCGAGCAACGAATCTGGCGCGTCCTGGGACCGCGTCAGTGCGGATTATCTTCAGAACCTGGGCGTCACGATCGTGCGGGGACGCTTGTTTACGGCAGCGGATAACGAGGCGGCCGCTCCGGTTGCAGTCGTAAACGAAACGTTCGTGAAGCGCTTCTTCAAGGACAGTGAAGATCCCCTCGACCAGCACTTCGGCATCGAGGGATCCGAAAATGCGGGCACGTTCCGCATCGTTGGCATCGCACGCGACGCGAAGTTTGCGCGGCCGGGACTGAACCAACCGGCGCTTCCAATGTTCTTCGTCCCGCTCGCACAACGTGTCGAGTACAAAAGCGACCAGAGTAGCGCGAGATTGTTCGAGGTGTTCTCCCATTTCATCCAGGGGATCATGCTGGTCACCGACCTCGCACCCGGCGATCTCGAGCCGCTTCTGCGGAGGACACTGGCGGAAGCTGATCCGAACCTGACGATCCTCGGCGTCCGAACGATGCAGGAGCAAATCGACTTTTCATTCAATCGAGAGCGGGCTGTCGCGAGGCTCGCCGAACTGTTCGGGATTGTTTCCCTCGTGCTGGCCTCAGTTGGCGTGTACGGCGTCATGGCCTACATGGTTGCGCAGCAGACGAACGAAATCGGCATCAGGATGGCGCTCGGCGCGGATCGCGCCAGGGTGATCCGGCTGGTGCTGGCCCGGGCGTTTCAGCGCGTGGCGGTTGGGCTCGTTGTGGGCCTGCCGGGCGCCGTAGGCGCCGCAAGGCTCATGGCGGCGCAGCTCTATGGCGTCTCCTTCTGGGACCCCTTCGCCCTCACGGTTGCCGCCGGATCGCTCGCAGCATGCGCGTTTGTCGCCGCCATCATCCCGGCGGGCCGTGCCGCCGCGATCTCGCCGATGAGCGCGCTGCGCACCGAGTAAGAACGCGGCGAGCGATTATGAAAAAGTCTGCTCTGGTATTGGCGGTCATAGCGATTGTCGCGCTCGCTGCCGGCCGCATTTACGAAGTCCGCGGAGAGAAGCGCGATAGAGAGCTGCTGCCTCAGATCGGACGGTCCATCGATATTGGCGGAAGGAGCTTGAATATCTTTTGTGCGGGGGAAGGTGTACCGCCCCTCATTTTCGAATCAGCCGGGGGACCAGGCTATTTCTGGACTCACATACAACCTGAGATCGCGAAATTGACCACGGCATGCTGGTACGATCGCGCTGGGGAAGGCTGGAGCGACCCGGGACCATATCCGCGGACGAGTGTGGCAATCGCAACCGATTTACACACGCTTCTGCAACGGGCACAGATCCCCGGGCCATATGTTCTCGTTGGGTGGTCCTTTGGCGGCCTGAACGTGCGCGCATATAACGGCCTTTATCCACAGGACGTGGCCGGAATGGTACTGGTCGATTCAGCTCATGAAGATGAGCCCGTCAGAGCCCCAAAATTCTTTCTGGCGCGCACGGCTCCCAGGTATCTGCGCTATCCCGCTTATCTGCTGCTGAAATTTTTCGAGTGGTTCGGCATCGTGCGAATTGCGCAGCCGCGCCCGCCGCAACGTGTCAGTTCACGACAACAAATGGTTCGGGCGTTGCGCCTGCAACCGAAATCGATCGTTAATGACATCAGCACGGGGCTTCAGGTCCCGGAGAGCTACAGGCAAGCGCACGAACTGGGGAGAAAGACCAATGTACCGCTCATAGTTCTGACAGCCGGGAAGCCTCAGCCCTGGGGCGATCCACAAATGGCGAGACAGGCCGCCGCCTATCAGCAGGTCTGGGTACACGAGATACAGCCGCAACTCGTGCAGCTGTCGTCACGCGGGCAGCAGATCATCGTCGAAAACAGCGACCACGGTATACCCGACAACGCGCCCGACGTTGTGATTTCCGCAGTGCAGGAGATCGTGCGAATCATCAAAGCCACTCGTTGAGAGATTCAAGGTGAGTCTGGTGGAAGGGTTTCTGGCGATTAATTCCTAACCTACCTCTATTATACAACGCCCGCTTTCGCAAAAAACAGACTGTTACAAACTCGGAAGCTCCGCTACATTTTGCCGATTCCCACCGGGCGAAGCGCAAGCGCGATAGCGCGCAGCCTAAAGAGAGGCCCCATGAAGGAGTTCAAAGGTCCCGCGCCACGAGAAAGCCGGGACGGCCGTACCGTGCTCGATCGCATTCTCGACACACCGCACCTCGAGCAGGTTGTCCCGCGACTGCAACCCGACGTGCTTCACCGCGTCATTCAGAGCTGCGGACTCGAGGATTGCGGGGAGCTCGTGGTCCTGGCGACGCCCGAACAGCTCACGCGCATCTTTGATCTCGACCTCTGGCGTCCTGCCCAGCCAGGCATGGACGAGCAATTCGACGCCGATCGCTTCGGCGTATGGCTCGAAGTGCTGGCAGAATTCGGCGCCGGCATGGCGGCGCGGAAGCTCGCAGAGATGGACGCCGATCTTGTGATCGCCGGACTCGCACAACACGCGCGAGTCTTCGACGGCGCGGCACTTCCGCCTCACATGACGGCAGATGGACTCGAGTGTGAGATCGGCGGCTACAGGCTCTTTGCGAAGCGCACCGACTCGTGGGAGGCGATCGTGGAGATCCTCATATCGCTCGACGCGGAATATCCTGACTACTTCCATCGGCTGATGCGGGGATGCCGCGCCCTCTCCAACGCCGGCCGCGAGCTCGATGAACTGGATGACCTTCTCGATGAAGAGCATCAGATCATGTTCGATCTGGCGTTCGATCGCGAACGACGCCGGGACGAACAGGGATACGTGCCGCCGGCCCAGGCCCGCGCGTTCCTCGAGATGGCGCGCCAGCTGCGGCTTGGATCCGACAGCATGCCGTCTGCGAATCCGATCGCACGTGCTTATCTCCGCCCGCTCGACGAGACGACAACGGCGTCCACCACAAAGGGTCCGGTTCCTCCCGCGGATCCTTCAGAAGCGGCCGCCGCATTGGTGGATGTACTTGACCTGCTTTTAAGCGCCGGCATCATCGCGCAGCAGCCTCGCGCACTGCTCACAGGGCCGCAGGACCCGACGAGCGACCACAAGGGGGCCCTCCGGCTCATGAAGGCCCACATGCAATTCGTGTTCGACCGCGACCATGCCGCTTACGCCAGACGAAGCGAGGAGCTCACCTATGTTGCGAACACGATGATGGCGGGATGTGCCCTCCAGGGTCGGCCATTCACAGAGCAGGAGGCGTCGGACGCGGCGGTTGCGGTCTGCAACCTCGGCCTGGAGAACTGGCCACCGCGGTGGAGTCCGCCGCGAAGCGCGAGCCCGACAGGGCGAAGCCTGAAGATGAAGTCCCTGCCCGACGACTTTCTTGTCAATCACGATCTTGTCACCGTGTTTCAGGTCGGGTGGACGGTACTTCACAAGGATGTCGGCATGTACGCGGCAGGGCGGCTCCTCGAAGTCCTGGCCGGTTTGCGGTGTGACGACGGCGATATTCAAATCGGACTCGATGCGCTTCACATCAAGCTATCGACATGTTGCCGGGCCGGAATGCCCTGGCGCGCTCGGGACGCGCTGGATGTGATTGCGATCCTCGACATGCCGGCCTGGGCGGCGCTGCTCGGCCTGATTGACGAATGCCCGGTGCTCCACGCAGCCCTGCGCGCATCGCAGAATCCGCGAACACGCTCCGTCAGCCCCTCTGCTTTCGAGTTCATTTCGCAGAACAGCCAGATAGCATCCATCCGCGAGTTCATGCAATCGCTGCCGGAAGCACTGCGCCCGTGAGCCTTTCAAACCGGATCTCGCAGGAGTCGTGTTCGGGCCAGATGCGCGAATTCCGGAGTGAATACCAGGTTCGCCATGGCCTGGCAGCGTCTGATGAGCCGCGGCTCTTCCGCGCGGTAATCCGCTTCAGCGTTGTGCAGCGTCCAGAGATTGTCCCAGACCAGGACGTCCCCTTCGCTCCAGCGATGTGCGTATTGGAAGCGCGACTGCAACTGGTGCTGGAACAGGAACTGCAACAGTTCTTCGCTCTCGGCTTCCGGCATGCCATCGATCCGCACGGTGTAGCCTGGATCGGCGTAAAGGATTTTGCGCCCGGAGATCGGATGCACCATGACCATCGGGTGAGAGACGGGAGGCTTCTGGCGACGTTGCGCATCAGTCAGCGGCAGCCGGGATGAGGCGGCTCGTGCACGGCTACGCATCATCTCCCAGAACTTCTCGAAGTCACGCGTCGCGGTGCGGCCTTCGATGGGCCGCTTCACATCGTCGGGCAGCGTGTTGTAGGCCTCGGCCATGTTGGCAAACAAGGTCGCGCCCAGAGGCCGCCCGTCGCGACGCGGAACCTTCAGCGCGTAGAGCACGCTTACGAACGCGATGGTCCTGCTGAACGACATGTCCGTGTGCCAGTCCTGTCCGGCATCGTCGAGACCCAGGGGTTTGCCGTCACGTACGATGTTGGACAGGATCATTACTTCGGGATGTCCCGGTTCCTGGAACACCCCGGAGACGTGCACTTCCAACTCGCCGAAAGCGCGGCTGAAGGCGACCTGCTGCGCGGCGCTCAAGCGCTGTCCGGGAAAACAGACCACACCGTGATCGGCCAGCGCGCGCAGCGTATAACCGAGCTCGTCAGGCCGGAACGGCTTACTCAGATCGGCGCCTTCGATGCGGCAGCCCAGCGTTTCACCTGATGGTTTGATGCTCCACATAGTTCTTTCCGTTTATTGTCAGCGCATGTCCCGCCAGCAGGCCGGCGATGCTGCCGGCAAGGCCGATGAATATCGCGGCGCCACCTGGCTCGATCGCCAGATTCCAGAACAGGTTCGCCGTCATGCCACCCAGCAGTGCCCCGAGCCCTGCGCCGGTGGAACGCAGGCTGGTGCGATTGCCCAGCACCGCCACCAGCAAAGGAACCAGCATGGCGTCAGCGCGGAAGGCGAAGGCAAGAAAACTGTAGTTGATGATCAACTTCAGCACGTCGGTCGCGCCGATCAGCACGGCCGCCAGAACGACCACCACGATGACGGTGCGCGCTACCAGCAGGCCTTCGCGGTCACCCATCTTCGGATGCACATACTGCTGATACAGATCCCTGGTGACCATCGTCGCGATGCCCAAAACCAGGCCGCCGGCGCAGGTGATAACCGTGATCAGGATAGCGCCCAGCATCACGCCGCCCATCAACGGAGAAAAATAGTGTGTGGCGAACAACGGCAGCGCCTGGGCAGGCGCGATATCCGACTCGTGGACACGCATGAACATTCCCACCGCAACGCCGCCCAGACCGAACACGGTAGTGCCGAGACCTGCCAACAACGTCCCGATCCTGGCCTGGCTTGCGTTTCGGCCCGACAGCACGGCCTGCACGTAGACCTGCGTGGTCAACACGCCGAGAACGATGCCGACCCCATTCTCGAGATCTTTCCAGAACCCGTTGCCGAACAGGCTGAAATACTTGCCCGGCAGCGCCTGGTGCAGCGGCGCCACGCCGCCGGCCAGGAACAGCGCCACTGCACCCAGCACCAGCAGCGCTGCGAACGCGATCAACAGCTTCAGGAATCCGGCAACGCCGGCGCTGATCGCGCCGCCCGTGAGTACGTAGATCACGATCAGCACGGCGACCAGTGCAGCAATCGGGGGCAGGGTCCATTGCAGCAACACCGTCAGGAGCGTGATGGCAGATGCAGCCTGCCCGGGGATCGTGATGAAAATGCCGATGCTGTCGCTGACAGCCACCGCCGGCCGAATGGGCTGACCGAAAGCGGTCGTCAGGTACTGCGGTAGCGTCTCCAATCCGGTTTGGTGCAGAGGCCTCACGAGAAAGGTGCCGAGGATCAGACATCCGATGCCGGCACCAAGCGTGAACCACCAGGCCGGCAATCCGTAGACGAACGCGGCCTGGGCTGTGCCGACAGTTGAGGATCCGCCAACGAGCGCCCCGACAATGATGCCGGAGACGATTGGCCAGCCTGCTCGATGGCCTGCGACGGTGAACTCGCGAGTGGAACGTACGCGCAGGCCCGACACGAATGCGGTCACGGCAACGATCGTGATGACCATCGCCACACCGAAGATCATTCCGGTCTGCAAGCATCTCTCCCGGTAATTTGCTAGGATCATTACCCTAGCAGGCGTTATCGCAGGAGTCCACATGATTACCGTAACCCGCCTCGGCAAACATCTCGGCGCCGAGATTTCCGGAATCGATCTCGCCTGCCCGTTGGACGACGTTACTTTCGCGGAAATCGCGAAAGCGTTTTTCGATCACGGCGTGGCGGTCTTCCGCAACCAGCAGATCACCCCGGAACAACAGATCGCGTTCACGCGCCAATTCGGAGTGCTCGAGCACCACGTGCGGAAAGAACACCGGCTGAACGGCTATCCGGAAATCCTGATCGTGTCCAACATTCTCGACGAAAACGGCCAGGCGGTCGGGGTCGAAGATGCCGGCCGTTTCTGGCACAGCGATCTCTCCTACAAGCAGGAACCGAGTCTGCTGTCCGCCCTCTATGCGCTGGAGGTGCCGTTCAAGGACGGCGTCGCCCTGGGCAATACGAGCTTTGCGAGTACAGCCGCCGCCTACGACGGGCTGCCTGAGGACATGAAACAGCGCCTGCAGGCTCTCAAGAACGTCCATAGTTACAGCTACTACCGCGCGAAGAACATCGAAGCTCAAAAAGAGGAACAGGCGCGCAGCAAACGCGTGGTTCAGGAGCACCCACTGACGGAAGAGCAGTTGAAAAGCGTGCCGGATGTCGAAGCGCCGATCGTGCGTACTCATCCGGTGACCGGCCGCAAGTCCCTGTTCATCAACCAGGCCCATACCTCCCACATCGTCGGCCTGCCAAAGCACGAAAGCGATGCGCTGCTCGCACAGCTTTGCGCGCACATCGTCAGGCCGGAGTTCCGGTACGAGCACCACTGGCAAGCGGGCGACCTGCTTATGTGGGACAACTGCGCGACTCAGCATAAGGCAAACTTCGATTATGATTTGCCGCGGCGCCGGCTGATGTACCGGACGACCGTGCGCGGCACTGCCCCTGTGTAAGCGCTGCAGGTTTTCTTTGCGAATACCGGTCCACAGACGATAGGCTAGCGTCCTGATGCATTTAAGTCTGTCACGACGCGGGCTGCTTCTGGGAACGCTCGCACTTCCATTCATGATCTCAGGATGCGGTCGCCGGCGGACGTCCGAACAACAAGCTGGGGATCTCTATATTCAATCGGATGGTGACTTCCTCGCCTTCCGGCCCGATGAGCTGACGTGCCGCACAGGCACAATGATCCACCTCACTTTCCATCATTCGGGTAAATTCCTGAGCGCCCTTCACAATTGGGTTCTCGTCATGCCTGATGAGATGGAAGCCGTGGATAAGGCCGCGGAAAAGACGGACGGCGAAGTCTCGCCGGACGATCCGCGTGTCATTGCGTGGGTCCCGATGTGCGGCAAAGGCGAAACCGTGACGACTCAGTTCATCGCACCCGCGCCCGGCGATTATCCGTTTTTCTGTTCCACTCCCGGCCATGCCGTAGACATGAACGGGATTTTGCATGTGACACTGTAACGTAAGACACACCAGGCGTGGGGGGACCGGACGGCAACCAAAGAGTCGTACCGAAATATGATGCCGGACGGTGGGCCCGACGCTAAATGAAGAGGTGAAATATGAAAGGTACAAAAAAGATTGTGGCCGCAGCAGCGTCGATCATATTGGTGCTGGCGCTTGCGGCGCCCGTTTTCGCCGCCCAACTCAAATCACCCGACGATGTGAAGACAGCACTTCGACTTCTTGTCCAGGTTTCCAACGACTTCAAGCGGCAGATCACCAACAAGAGCTTCGCCCGCGTGCCACACGAATTCATGGAGTACACCGAGGCCGCCGACGCTTTGCGCATGGGAATCAAAAATGAGCCCGCCGATTTCAAGAATAGGGTGGAAACGCGCTTGAAAGCGGCCGTAACGGCCTACCAGAAGATCTCAGACATGAGTGCAAAGGCGACCGATCCTGATCCTCTCATGGCCGAACACGCCAAGGCCGTGACTGCGATGAACGCCGTCTTTGATCTCTTTCCGGCCGACATGAGGCCCGATCCGAACTTGCCGCCTCCGGGCGGCCGCCGCGGCGGCGGGAAACAGTAACCTGACTGTGGTGCGGGAGATGGAAATTTACTCCCGCACTTCCCAAAGAGGGTCGATCATGAAACGAAATCGCCTGCTCTCAGGAACAGCGTTCTGGCTACTGCTCGCTCTCATCCAGGCCTCCGGTCAGGAGAGCCTCTCCGCGAGGATTGACGCGATCGTGGAAGCACCTGTCAAGGCAGGGAGGGTGGCGGGTGCTTCTGTGGCCGTGGTCAAGGGCAATGAGACCATCGTGCTGAACGGTTACGGTTTTGCCGATCTCGAGCTGGATGTCCCGACGCCTCCACGTGTCACATATGAAATCGGTTCAATCACGAAGCAATTTACGGCTGCAGCGATCCTTCTTCTGGCCGAACAAGGAAAGCTTTCGCTCGCGGACGAGATGACGAAGTTTCTTCCGGACTATCCAATACAAGGCAATCATGTCACGATTCGGCATCTTCTGAACCATACGTCCGGAATCAAAGGATACACGGAGCTTCCTGAATTTCGAGCTTTCCAGATGTTCAAAAAACCACGCGAGGAACTGGTGAAGCTGTTCAGTGCAAGACCATTCGATTTCAAGCCTGGGGATGAGCAGATTTACAACAACTCCGCATTCTTCCTGGCGGGTCTGGTCATCGAAAAAGCATCGGGAAAGACTTACGCCGAGTTCGTCCAGGAGCAGCTATTCGACAAAGTGGGAATGGGGGATTCGTACTATTGCAGTGAGCGAGAAATCCATAGAAATCATGCCCACGGATACGATACCAATAGAAACGTTCTCGTACTCAAAGCGTACGTCGACCATAGCTGGCCATATGCTGCCGGCTCGCTATGCTCGAGCGCGCCGGATCTGGTTGCCTGGAACAAGGCGCTGCATGGAGGAAGAGTGTTGAGGCCGGAATCCTATCGACTGATGACGTCGCCGGCCCTCCTGAACGACGGAACGGCAATTCGCTACGGAATGGGAGTAAGTCTGGCGGAAACGGATGGCCGCCGCACAATTTCACATTCCGGCGGTATCAATGGCTTTCTTTCGGAGTCCGAGTATTATCCCGATGATGATCTTGTGATCGTCGTCCTTCTCAACACTGCCGGCCCCGATAGTCCGAGAGACCTCGCACGGCAGATTGCTGAAGTTGTTTTAGGGAAAGCGCCCGACCGAAGCCGCCCGTTCGAGGGTGACCTGACTCAGTTCGCCGGGGACTTCACCGGAAAGGGTCGCGGCCTGCCCACGACTGTACACATCGGCGTCAGTGGAAACCAAATCACGTTCACCAATACGGAGACTCCGAGAGCCACTGCGAACACGCTCAAATATTTCGGCAACGATACCTTCGGGTTCAAAGATACTGTCGTGCAGTTTAAAAGGGAAAACGCCAAAATCTCCAGCCTCCACCTGGACACCGGATACGGTCACAACATCCTCTTACAGCAGAAATAATTTTGCTACTGCGTTAACGCGTTTGGATTTGAAAGCACCTTTGATTGCGGCTTTCTTTGTGCCTTCGTGCCTTTGTGTCTTCGTGCCTGATGTCATCAGCCTCCTTACCTCCTTAAGTGAACAGTATTGGAGCTAGCGCCGTCGCTGTGGCTTTTTCTTTTTGTGTGCGGCAAGTTGCCAGGCTTCGCGTACGTGTATCTCGAGCGCTTCGTCACGGATTTGATCCAGTTCGATACCAATCCAGCCGCTTGAACCAACGTAGGGCGGTTTGAAGTATGTTGCCGGAGCGTCTTCGATGAGCGCGGACTGCAGACCCGCCGGCGCCGGCAGCCACACGGCGAGATGGCCGTCCTCGTGGTGATTGTCCACGAACATTGTGAAGACGCTTTTGTCCTTTTCGACAAAAAACGTCGGCGCACCGTGCGATACTTTTTCCGAAACACTCGGCATCGTGGCGCAAATTCGGCGAACCCGCTCGAGTTGCGCTTCGCGCCCCTTCCTGCGTGGGCCTTTACCCTTCTCACGCGTTGTCAGTTGCTCCGCGCGGAACTTCGCGATGCGTTCAATCAAATTCACCGGGACGGGCTCAGAGAGCGGAAACCGGATTGTGCCCTTGCTGAGTTCGTAGCCTGCAAGCTCATCCTTGAATGCAGCAACGAGCGCGTCGCTCGCGGGATAAAGCGAGAAGTGGCGCTTCCAACCGGCGAAGTACAGCACCGGAACACCATTCAGTTTGTACACGGGAATCTGGTACGAGATCACTTCCTCGGCCGCAGGCACAGCCTTGCCGATTGCGCTACGCACGCGCTTGAGTACGACTTGCACGTCCCTGGGCTTCGAAGCGATATACTCGTTCACGGACTTAAAGTCTGTTTTGGCCATCGTAATTCTGTCATTCCCTTAAATATCCACGAGGCTCATTTTCGCACTACGTGCTGACGACACAATATCTGATGGTCCACGGGCCTCCCTCATCTTGTGTGCCTTTTTTGTGGCTATTCTTATTGGCCAACAACGATGACCGAAAACGTGCCAGGCACAGCGCGTCCTCGGCCGCCGCGCGGGTTTTCGGGCGTGGGAGCAGGGGCCGGGCCTACATCCGCGACAGGTAAATAGACCATGCCGGTTTTGCGGTCGAGGGCCATCGTTCTCGCGCCTGGCAGTGTCTTCGCATTCTCGACAAGCGAGTACTTATCTGGACTATCCTCATGAAAGATGCTGAGAGTGCCTTCACCACCTCCGGTGGATACATAGAGCAGGGCTTTTTTCGGGTCAAACTCCATCGCATCGACACCAGACCCGATCGGCTGAGTAGCGACGATGTTTCCTGTTCTGGCATCCACTACTGTCATGAGTCCGCTTCTGCAACCGATGAAAACGCGTTGATGAGCGCGGTCCATGTCCATACTGCTCGGCTGACCACATGGTGCCAGCGGCCACGTTTCCAGTATTTTTAGAGTTTGGGCATCGAGCTTTAATAACGTGCCGCGGTCTTGCATGTTGAGGAAGACGTGGCCCGCTTCGTCACCCGCCAGATGCTCTGTCCTGCCGCCCAAGTCCTCGGTCGTCGCCGCGATCTTTCCGGTCTTTGCATCGATTGCGGTGACGCGTTTGCTGCCGCGGTCCGCGCTGAAAACGCGCTGAGTCTTCGGATCGTAGATGATGCCGTTCGGATCATCTCCGACTCTGACTTTGTCAATAACAGCGAACGTCTTGAGATCAAAGATCGTCACAGAACCGGGGTCCGTAGCACTGATGAAACCGCGTCCTAATTGCCGGGCGACGGCTACACCATGCAAGCCTCGCTGATCAGGGATTTTCCCAACGATGGTGCCGGAATCCAGATCGAGTACCAGGACTTCGATGCCATGGGGAACATACAACCGTCGACCTTCGGTGTCAGCCGTTACGTAGTCCCAACCGGTATCGCCGGGAATCGAAATGCGCTTCACAATATGATATCCACCGGCAGCGGCGACTATTGATGTCAACGCGGAACACATCGCCAGACAGCGTCCAACTGAACGAAAGACTTTCAATATCCTCATGCGACTTCTCCTCGAGTGAGCTCGATGAATTCCGGCGGAACCGTGTTCGATCGGCCGCGCGGTCTTCGACAACAAGAACGTGCACCGTTGATCCGGCGCATATTCTATAGTAAGAAGGTAACGCTGGCCGATTGCGCCGCAAACCAGAACATCCGAGTTAGAAAAAACGTTAGGTGGCGTTGGGGTTCGCCGTTAACCGCCCTCCGGGGAAAATGACTCCTACAACAGATTGGGAGTCATCCGAATGCAGTCTAAAAATCCTCCGCACGACGCTTCAACAAGCGGACACCTCAATTCGACAAGCCGCCCAGGTATCGCGCGCGATGTAGTGGACACGATAGGCGCGTTGTGCCACCAATACCAGATCACAGCCCTTGATGATTTCATCGCAAGCTGCCGGTCCTTCGCGGAAGAAGAAGTCCTCAACATTGCGGTTCTCGGCCGGTTCAAAACGGGTAAGAGCAGTTTTCTGAACCGGCTCCTCGGAAGATCCGTCCTGCCCGTTGGCGTAATTCCAGTCACCGCAGTCGTCATTGAGATTCAATATGAATCTGTCACGATTGGCCTCACAGTGGCAGGAGATCGTCAACACCGCGTTATTTGCGCTGCAAACCGAACCCATGTGCCGTCTCGATAATCTGATTTCAACGCTTGAAAAGCTCCTGGACACGGCCGGCCAGGAGGCGGCGCGTATCCGCTCGGACCTGGAAAAACTGGAACGACTCCGGGGCTCAATTGGCTTGAGCACGTCTTGATCGCCGGTTGGCGGTGTCGTATATTGCGCCGTAGCGGTGGAGTTCGCTTAATGCTGCAACGCAGCCAATAACTCCTACAGTGGTGCTGTGGGAGTTCCCTTCCTGGTCTTTCGCAGCCGTTCCAATTTACAAGTCAGGAGATGATCGGCATGCAAGGAGTATGGTTCGTTGCGGCGCTTTGGCTGGCTCTGGCTTTGATTGCCACGATGTTGTCGATCTGGTTCCGGGTCGCCACCGCTCTTTCAGAGATCGTCGTCGGCACTGTGGCGCAGTTAATCATCGGCGCGCTTATCGGAACCCAGGCACTCGGGGTAACGGCGGAATGGATTACCTTTCTGGCCGGAACCGGCGCCATCGTTCTGACGTTTCTTGCCGGCGCCGAGTTGGATCCCAGTATCTTCGCCACGAAGTGGAAAGAGGCGCTGATCGTCGGCCTGATCGGTTTCTTCGGGCCTTTTTTTGGAGCCGCTGCTGTCGCGCGATATTTCCTGCGCTGGTCGGTATCCTCGAGTTGGTTGACCGGCATCGCCCTGTCGACCACATCGGTCGCGGTGGTATATGCCGTGATGCTCGAGCTCGGCTTCAACCGTACGAGCTTTGGCAAAGGAATATTGGCGGCGTGCTTTGTGAATGATCTGGGGACCGTCATTGCGCTTGGATTGATCTTCTCTCCATTCACCATGCGAACGCTGATATTCATCGTCACCAGCGTGGTGATCTTTATCGTGCTTCCGTTTCTCACACCCTGGTTTTTCGGCCGGTATGGAGGCCGCGTCTCGGAGCTCGAAGCCAAATACATTTTGTTATTGCTGTTCGGAATGGGCGGCCTGGCGGTGTGGGCGGGCAGCGAAGCCGTGCTGCCGGCTTACATCATCGGCATGATCCTGGCGGGCACCGTCGGGAAAGATCACATCCTGGTACGCAGGTTAAGAACATTGACATTCGGCCTGCTGACGCCGTTCTATTTCATTCGCGCCGGCTCGCTTGTATCGGTTCCGGCTCTCATTGCGGCGCCGATCGTTTTCGTAGCGCTTCTCCTTGCAAAAATGTCATCGAAGCTCATCGGTCTGATACCGGCGGTACGAGCGTTTAATTATCTAGGGCATGAGGGATTATATTACTCGCTGATGATGTCTACGGGTTTGACGTTCGGCACGATTTCGGCGTTGTTTGGCTTCAATCACGGAATCATCGACCAGGCGCAATACTCGCACCTGGTCGCGACGGTCATCGGAAGCGCAGTGGTGCCCACCGCGATCGCCAATGCGTTCTTCATGCCCAGACATCTTCTGCCCCAACCGGCTCAGTCTGTAGAATCGCCAACTGGGGAATCCGTCGCACCTGAAGTGACCGTTAAAGAAGCCCGATCGACCTAAGGGTGACTATGGAGGCACGTCTTTTTGGACAGATATCTGATGGTCTTACTCGGTGGCGGGACTGGGGCTTTGGCACGTTACGTCCTGGGCACCGCCATTGCGGCGCGTATTGGCGGGCGCTTTCCTCTGGGCACACTGGTGATCAACGTGAGCGGCTCGTTTTTGATCGGCTTGCTCATGACTCTGTTGACAGAGCGCCTGCAACCTCACCCCAATTGGCGGCTTCTTCTCGTCGTCGGATTCTTAGGCGGATACACTACATTCTCCACTTTCGAGTACGAGACGCTTCGTGCCGTTCAGGACGGCGGCAAATGGATCGGCCTGCTGAACGTGCTTGGGAGCGTCCTGCTGGGATATGTCGCAGTCTGGATCGGCGCGGCGATTGTGGGCCGACAATAGTGGGTAAGGAGTGTTGATGCTCAAGAAAGGCGTGGCGAAGAAAGTCACCATATACGTTAACGAGGATACCCAGTATCACCTCCAGCCGTTGTACGAAGCGATCCTTACGTACCTCATGCACAAGGGCGTTGCGGGCGCGACCGCAACCCGCGCCATGGCCGGTTTTGGCCCGCATCAGGTGATGCACACCACAAAAATCGAGGTCTTGACCGAGCATTTGCCTATTCGCATTGAGTTTGTTGAAGCCGCCGAGAAAGTGGAGGCCCTGTTGCCGACCCTGTATGACATGGTCAGCGACGGCTTGATTGAGATTCAGGATACGACCGTCGTGAAATCCGCGATGAAAGAACACCCGGCCGAGGCGAAGCGGCCGCACGATAAGAAACAAGGTAAAGCCAAACTGCTGCGAATTTATATGGGCGAGGCGGATCAATGGAATGGCGAACCGCTCTACGATGCCATCGTCAAACAGCTTCGGATGATGGATATTTCCGGAGCCACTGTGTATCGAGGCATTTTGGGTTACGGCGTGAAAGGCCACACTCACAAAGAACGATTTCTACACATGTCTCACGATCTGCCCGTCATGGTTGCGGTCGTCGATACCGCCGATAAACTGAATACGGCCATGGACACTATTGAATCGATGATGCAGGATGGTCTCATCGTCACTTCCGACGTCGAGATCGTTCGCCTGGTTCATGGTCCACCACCAACGGAGACTCCCGATGCAACCCAGCCGTCCCGCTAAAATACTCCGGCTCCATTTTTCGGAGCGGGACAAGTATCTCGGCAAGCCTCTGTACGAAGCGATCGTGCAAAAATGCCGCGAACTCTCGATTGCCGGCGCCACGGTATTCCGCGGCCTGGAAGGCTATGGCGAGTCCGCCGAAATTCACCGGCATCATCTTGTGGTCCACGATCAGCCGATTGTCGTCACGATTATCGACTCGGAGGAAAATATCCGGCGTCTTTTGCCCGTAATCGAAGAAATGATGGACACGGGACTGATTGCCATGTCGGATGTGCAGGTCGCGAGGATTGCCAAAACCGGAACTGAAGGACACTTATGAATAATAAATTCAGCTCGAAAATCACCCAGCCGAAATCGCAGGGAGCCTCGCAGGCGATGCTCTACGCGACGGGACTTTCCGACGACGACATGCAGAAGCCGCAGGTCGGCATTGCAAGCGTCTGGTATGAAGGCAATCCATGCAACATGCACCTGATGAACCTTGCAGAGAAAGTGAGAGAGGGCGTCAGAGCGGCCGGGCTCGTCGGCTTTCGGTTCAACACAGTCGGGGTGAGCGACGGCATCTCGATGGGCACGGACGGCATGAGCTTCTCGCTCCAGTCCCGCGATCTCATCGCCGATTCGATCGAGACCGTCATGAGCGCGCAATGGTACGACGCGAACATTTCCCTTCCGGGCTGCGACAAGAACATGCCGGGCTGCCTGATGGCCATGGGCAGGCTGAATCGCCCGTCGCTGATGGTGTATGGCGGGACCATCCGTGCAGGCAACCATAACGGGAACAAGGTCGATGTGATTTCGGCTTTCCAGACGTACGGCGAATACCTGGCCGGACGCATCGATGATAACGAACGGAGGCAGATTCTTCGCCAGGCTTGCCCGGGTGCGGGAGCGTGCGGAGGCATGTACACGGCAAACACCATGGCATCCGCCATCGAAGTGCTGGGCATGGCGCTGCCCTACAGCTCGTCGACGCCGGCGGAAGATCCATTGAAAGCCGAAGAGTGCTTCCGTGCGGGCGCGGCCATTCGAAATCTTCTCGAGCGCGATATCAAGCCGCGCGACATCATGACGCGTGAGGCGTTCGAAAACGCGATGGTGTTCATCACGTCGGTCGGAGGATCGACGAACGCCGTGCTGCACCTGATCGCCATGGCGCGCTCGGTGAACGTCACACTCACGCTGGACGACTTTCAACGCGTCAGCAATCGCGTCCCCCTGCTCGCGGATTTCAAGCCGAGCGGTTTTTATGTGATGGAAGATCTGCATCGAGTGGGTGGCGTTCCGGCCGTGATGAAAATGCTGCTGGAAGAAACGCTGCTGAATGGCGATTGCCTTACCGTGACGGGGAAGACCGTCCGCGAAAATCTCAAAGATCTGCCGGGGCTGACGCAGGGGCAGAAGATCGTCCATCCCATGTCGGATCCGATTAAGAAGACCGGTCACATCCAAATCCTCAAGGGCAACCTCGCGCCGGAAGGCTCGGTGGCGAAGATCACCGGCAAAGAAGGTCTTCGGTTCTCCGGACCGGCAAAGGTCTACGACTCCGAAGAAGACATGCTGCACGCGCTCGAGCGGAAGGAGATCCAGAAAGGAGACATCATCGTCATCCGGTATGAGGGACCGAAAGGTGGACCCGGAATGCCGGAAATGCTGACGCCGACATCAGCTGTGATGGGAGCCGGTCTTGGTAAAGATGTCGCGCTGATCACCGACGGACGGTTTTCGGGAGGATCCCATGGATTCATCGTGGGTCACATCACGCCCGAAGCGCAGGACGGCGGGCCCATTGCGCTGGTGCGCAACGGGGACCGCGTCACGATCGACGCGGAGAAGAACGAACTGAGCGTTGACCTCTCCGAAAAGGAACTCGCCACACGCCGCGCCACCTGGCGCATGCCGCCATACAAGGCGACGCGGGGGACCCTCGCCAAATACATTCGCCTTGTAAAAAACGCCAGTCTCGGCTGTGTGACGGACGAGTAAGACCATATGCCAATGGGCCAGTGCCCAGTTCCGAGTTCCTATATAGGAAACGGGAACTGGGAACTGGCCCATTGGCATATACTAAGGCTCCAAAAAACGTTTCTAAACAGGGAGGCCTATGAAGCTTCGTTACCTTGCATTCGTGCTCGTCCTGACATCGGTCGCTTGGGCGCAGGAAGGTCACAATCACGCGCGTGAAGTCCACGGTGTCCCCGGCGGTGTTCCGGAGTTTTGTGCTCAACCGACGGTGACGAGCGTGGCGCCCGGCGCGTGGTCCAATCCCGCGACCTGGTCTACCGGGAAAGTGCCTGGGGCTGGGGATCGAGTCGCTATTTCCCCTGGTCATGACGTTGTCTACGACTCAGCCAGCGACGCGAAACTCGCGTGTGTTGAGGTTCGCGGGCGCCTTCGCTTCCGCGCGGACGCGAATACGCGAATGAAAACAGCGAACGTGATGGTGATGGATGAAGGCTATCTCGAAGTGGGGTCAGCCGCCGCTCCGATCGCACCGAATGTTGCGGCTGAAATCATCATTTCGGACCAGAAGATCGATCGCCAGCTCGATCCGGCGGAGCTTGGTACGGGAATCGAGAGCCTCGGCAAAATCACGATGCACGGCGCGATGAAGTCGCCCACATTCGTGCGCCTGTCCGAAGAACCGCTGGCCGGCCAGACAACGCTGAAACTCGAGCAAAGCGTCAACGGCTGGAAAGCCGGTGACTCCATCGTCATTCCCGACACGCGCCAGCTGCGTGAAAGCGAACGGGGCAGCAATTACAAGGCGCAGGACGAAAAGATCGAGATTGCCTCGATCGCCGGAAACCAGGTCACACTGAAGACGCCCCTCAAGTTCGATCATAAAGGCGCGCGAAATGCCGAAGACAAACTCGAATTCCTGCCGCACATCGGGAATCTCAGCCGCAACGTGATCGTCCGTTCTGAAAATCCGGCCGGCACGCGCGGCCACATGATTTTCATGTCACGCGCCGAAATCGATCTGCGTTTCGTGGAAGTACGCGAGATGGGCCGAACGAAAATGGGGGTCCTGGATAACACGGAATTCGACGATCACGCGCAGGTCAAGCGCCTGGGCACGAATCAGATCGGGCGTTATGCGATTCACTTCCATCATTACTTCGGACCCAAGCAGACGCCGTCCGACGGCTACCAGTTCACGCTCATCGGCAACTCCGTCGACAGCACGCCGAAGTGGGGCGTAACCGTTCATAACAGTCACTACGGACTCGTTCAGGACAACGTCGTCTATAACACGCATGGCGCCGGCATCGTGACCGAGGACGGCTCAGAGAGTTACAACGTCTTCGATCACAACTTCGCGATGCGTTCGCAGGGCTCAGGCGATTTTGCGCCGCGCAGTGGATATAGCGGAGTGGGACCGGATCCTGGCGGAGAGGGCGGAGCGTTCTGGTTCCGCGGCCCGAACAATTACATCAGAAACAACGTGGCTGCAAACGCCGATGTGTTCGGGTTCCAGCTTGCGGCAGGAGCGCTTGACGACGTGCGCTTTCCTTCTTTCAAAGGCGCCGACATGGCCAGCAACCGTGAGACGAAAGCCGTCGACGCGACAGGTGAGAAAGTGCTGGAGTTCGTCAACAACGAAGCTTATGGCGCCATCCAGACGGGTGTCGCATTCGGATGGAATGGCGAGATCAAAAATTTCCGGGTCTGGAATCCGTCAACTCATGGCATCACCGCCACTCCAACGGATAAGCTCGTCGTCGATTCAATTACGATACGCGGCGACAAATCCCTCTTGACCGACGCGGAAGAAAGGCCGGCCGGCGTCTGGGTGGGAAACTACCTCGCAAAGAGCATCGCGATCCGGAATGCCGATATCCAGGGACTGCGGACAGGCATCGCGAGCCCGTTTTTCCATTCGGGACAGAGTATTGAGCCGGGTCGTGGCGATGGTTCAGTCACGATCGAAAACAGCTACTTCCGTGACTACTTCGGAGTGGTTGTCGCGACGACGTATCAGCCACCGGCGAGCCGCAAACCGGTGAAGATCGCTGTCGTTCGAAATTCCGTCTTCGAATCGCTCAACGTTCCGGCGAATCCGAGGACTCCTCCGGCGGCAATTTCGATGAACTACAACATGGCGCCGGATGATCGCGACCCTCGCGTCCCGATTCAGGTCTACGACTTCAATAAGAAGGCCGGGGACAATTTCAAGGTTTACTATTCGCTGCAGGCGCCGAAGAGCGTCGCGCCGTGCAACGAGTCGAGGCCCACGCTCGACGGGTGGGTTTGTAAATAGCGTCATATAAGGAAACCAAATGCCAATGGGTCACGTGTCAAATGCCAAATGTCATATAGATCCCGTTTTCCATATGACATTTGGCATTTGACACGTGACCCATTGGCATTTGGTCTTCGTGTCTTCCTGTCCTACTTCGCCAGCGGATCCGGTCTCACCTGGAACTTGATCGCCTTGCTCGTCGTTCCCTTTCCACCTTCCATGTGGAATGGAGCGCGCGTCGCATAGGTGCCCCAGATCGCCTTACCCTTCCAACCCTTGCTGGTGTCGTCGATGCGGCCGTCGAGTCCCTTCCCGTAGTAACCCATCGGGTACGGAATGCGGAACGTCACGAATTTGCCATC
>Ga0070707_100000533_pt1 | contig 38025 bp, 52 predicted proteins | sample KBSK5502metaG_FD_65468 | JGI IMG/M metagenome (GOLD analysis project Ga0070707, IMG submission 65468) | Corn, switchgrass and miscanthus rhizosphere microbial communities from Kellogg Biological Station, Michigan, USA - KBS K5-50-2 metaG | ecosystem: Host-associated > Plants > Roots >... | reverse complement strand
AGAGCGAGAGCGAGTGGGAGATGATGACGCTCTTCACTGCAGGACCCCGCTCGCTCTCGGCGCCAAGCGCTCGCCCACCCCAGTCAAGGGCGGTATCGCCCACGCGCCTGGCTGAAATGGGCATTTCAGCGTATCACCTCAGCCTCAAGCTCACAAGGATGCTTGATGAGCCTACGGCTCCCTCCTCCAAAAGGTTTGACAAGTAGACACATTGGTGCGCATCCCGTGGGCAGATCGCCTGATTTGGTTCTATTCCTGTGCTTGGACGAACTCCTTTATGTCTTGCACTCCGTCTACTGATCCCGTTGACGTTCCTTCATCAGGAGAATGCCTTCCCAGGCAGGGAGTTTTCCCTGGATACGGAGTTCTAAAAGTGCAAATGCTTTATAAAGAGGAAGGAAGTTTTCGAGAACCTGCTCGACAAAGTCATCTCCCGACAACTGGCTTTTTTTGGGATCAAAAAGCCGTGCTCTCCATGTCCGAGAAGCATGTTGGCCCTCTAGCCACGTCTGTAAGACAAGGATCTGAAAGAGTGCAGATAAACGAATATGCGAGCGGAGGAGCATCGTTTTCTTCCTTAAATCGGGGTCATCTCTGTTTTCCCCAGCAGGCCGAGTAGTACAATTTCGATCAAGGGCGTTAGCAATGTCATGAGCAATCGTGCTGGCGCTAGCGAGGTAGAGGTCGAGGTCGAGGGTGCTGACGCTGGCGCTGGCGAGGTCGAGGTCGAGGGCGCTGACGCTGACGCTGGCGCTGGCGAGGACATGGTCGCGGGCGCTGGCGCGGGCGCTGGCGCGGTAGAGGACGCGGGCGCTGGCGCGGGTATAGTCGAGGAAAGCAAGAAGTGCAGACATATGAAGAAGGAAGCGATCGTGCATATAGAGCGCCTGGATCTCGTTAGCAACGGAAAGATGAGGAGGTTTCCTCAGCCAGACAAATCCTCCTTCGACTGTCCAGAAACCCATTCCCTCTGTTTGTATCTCTCTTTCCTTCCCATCTCCTGCTTTCTCATCATGCTCGCCAGTATGTGGTAATCGGTAATGCCAGGCGCCCGGATCACGCTGGTTGAGCCACTGACAGAATGCAACGGCATCGGACCGTCGTACCCCTAACACAGGAGTTCGTCCTGTGTCTGGGGGAACAGCTCTGCCTCCCAGTGATCTGGCTGGCAGAAGGTGCCCTGTGCCCGCTGCTCATCAAGGAAAACCTGATACTCTGCACATGTCACCAGCGATGTATCCCTGTATACTGTCTCACTTAGAAGAATCATCTCACGCACGCGCCTGGTCAGTAGCACCTCGGCAACCAATCGCCACCGCTCGGGTTCCGCATCCTCCATGCACTGATCTAGCATTGCATCGAGTTGTGCTCTGACCGTCGGTTGGATTTCGAGTGCTTCCTGCTGACATTCCGAAGCTAGTGTTAGGGCGGAGATTGAAGGGGGATTTCCTGTCAAACAGGCAGCAATCAGCGCGGTTGCGTTGGACTGTGCACAATAGAGACGAATCGTTTCATGCCACCAGCTGTCTCCAACATGGGCCACAAGTACCTGCTCATCTTCCTTCCCCTTGCTAATATGAACTGCTGCACCCAGGCGACCATCTGCCGACGGCTCGCCGCATCTGCCACCTCGTCCAAGCCGTCTAAAAGGACGAGACATTTCCCCTGTGTTAGGTGGTGATCAATCCAGGATGAGGGAATTGACCAATGCCATTTCTTCTGTATATGGTTTTGCACTGCACCTACAATGGAGAGGTCAGGCTTCTCCTGAAGCATACTGGTATAATCGCGAAGAAAAAGTAGGAGAGGGAGCGTGTGTGTTCACCCGTGATTGCCAACATGGCCTTAGATGGCCTGGAGAGGAAATTACGAGAACACTTTCCCAAAGCCCATCGAGGAAGCAGCAAGGAGAAAGTGAACGTTGTCCGCTTCGCTGACGATTTCATGATCACCGGCAAGTCGAAAGAAGTCCTGGAATACACGGTGAAGCCCTTAGTGAAGCAATTCATGCAAGAGCGAGGGTTGGAACTCTCACCGGAGAAAACCCTCATCACCCATATCGAGGACGGCTTTGATTTTCTGGGACAGCATGTCCGCAAGTACAAAGGGAAACTCCTCATTAAACCCTCGCAAAAGAACGTGAAAGCGTTCTTAGAGCACATCCGAAAGCTCGTGAAGGAGGACAAGCAAGCGGTGGCCGGACATCTGATAGCACAGCTCAACCCGAAAATCTGAGGATGGGCCAACTACCACCACCACATCGTAAGCAAGGAAATCTTCAGCAAAGTGGACCACGCAATTTTCACGATGTTGTGGCAATGGGCCAAGCGGAGACATCCCAAGAAATCCCGCACCTGGATCAGGAAGAAATACTTCCATTCGATCGGGGGAGATAATTGGGTCTTCTCAGGCGAGGTGCTTGGACGAGATGGAGCATTTCATCCCATCCGACTCCTCAAGATGAGAAGTATCTCCATTGAAAGATATGCCAAGGTTCAGAGCGAAGCCAATCCCTATGACCCCGCATGGGAAATGTACTTTGAGAAACGTCTTGACGTGAAAACGGTACACAACCCGCGGGGAAGACGGAAGTTGCTGGCTCTCTGGGAACAGCAGCAAGGTCTTTGCCCACTCTGTTCTCGAAAGATCACCAAACTGACGGGATGGCATAGCCACCATATCGTGTGGCGCAGTCTCGGAGGTGGAAATGAGTGAGAGAACCAAGTGTTACTCCATCCTGAATGCCACGACAAACTTCATCGCCAAGGGTTAACCGTCTCGAAACCGCGTTCCGCAAGGGGCGTTAGAAAGGCTTGAGCGGCATGCGGGGAAACTCGCTCGTGCCGTTCTTAGAGGGCTTGAGGGTGGCAACGCCCTCCGGCTACTCGGCGGGCGGTTGGAGAAGGGCTGCGTTCCTGATACTACCTGGAAGGGTATCCTTACCAGGCAAGTCGAAACAGTAAGCGGTACCTCGCTGGCCGCCTACTTCATTCAAACGAGATAGCACCCGCGAGAAATGGTTTCATGCACCCAATCAGCCGGTCGTGGCCCAAAGCCAGATCAGCCGAGCGAAGCGAGAAGCCTCCTTCGAGGAAGTGCGGGCATTGCACCAACAAGGGCTGAGCATACGCACGATTGCCCGCTCTCTTGGCTTGAGACGCCAGCGCGTTCGCCACTATGTGCAGATGGAGAGCTTCCCAGAGGCGGCTCCACGCTCACGCTCCCCGGTCAAGAGCAAACTGGACCCGTTCGTGCCATATGTGCTCAAACGCTGGAACGAAGGGGAGTACAACGGCACCCAGCTATATCGAGAAATCCGAGACCAAGGCTACAGTGGATCACGTCCTCTAGTCGGTCTGCTGATTGCTGATCTGCGCCGTCTACTTCCTCCTCCCGAAGGCTCGCCTCGGGCCTGGATGCGCAAAGGAACTCCCACGGCCTATCCGACGGTGAACACTCCGAAACCGCCCGTTCGTACACCACCAAGGAGACAGCTCTCCCCACGGAAGGTCTCTTGGTGGTATATGCTCCCACGGGAGAAACTGACGGAGCGGCAACGGATCCAGTTGCTCCAGGTGTGCCAAGCTGGAACCGATCTGCACCTGGCCTATGAACTGACGCAGGATTTTATTGCCATGATCAAGGAGCGCAAGGTGTCCTGCTTGCAAGACTGGATGAACCGTGCAGAGCACAGTGGGGTTGCCGCCTTGAAAGGATTTGCCAGAGGCCTGCATCGGGACTATGCGGCAGTAGCAGCAGCGCTCTCCTCCCCTTGGAGCCAGGGGCAAGTGGAGGGGCAGATTTCGCGGCTCAAGCTGCTCAAACGCCAAATGTATGGGAGAGCAAAATTCGATTTGCTTCGTCGCCGTGTGCTTCAAGCCGCATAAAAGAGCTTCACTCATGTGTACTGGATGGGGGGGATCACCATGCGCGGGAAAAAGTTCGATTGCCGATATCCTGGCTGCAACCTATGGACTCTCTCTTTATCGGGCCGATGAGGCATACTTTCGGCATGAGAAGGTCGTGACACCGGAACAGCACCCCATTTTTTATAAGCTGAGAGGGCATTTCCTAACTCTGAAAATGAGAAGCACGATGTGAAAGAAAAAGGAACGAGGACGGTGCTTGACCGCAAGTATCTCTCAGGACGCACAAGGCTGACATGCTCTCTGTTATCTGCTCTGAAAGAAGCCGCGCCCTGCTGTGGACGCGGCTGTGATACGCGAAGTAGTCAGATACGGCTAGATAAAGGTGGTGAACACGTCTGTCCGGTTAGCGATATTCCCCGAGTTTGCCTGGACGAAGAACGGTTCGAACGTCTTACCAATATTGGTCAGACCCTCGTAGTCCCCAACGAAGAAGCCGCGCGCAAAGGGTGCCGTCAGCATGTCGAAGGAGCCAGCGATGTGCACCTCGTTGCCGAAGCTCGCGCCATGGTTGGTCGACGTCACCAACCAGTAATCGGTTGGCAGTGTCGTGGTTTGGGTGCTGAGGTTGCGGAAGTCGTAGAAGGTGACGCCGACAACCCCTGCTGAATTGACGCGTACCGATGGAGTGAACCCTGGTCGGTTCGCCGGCGTGTTCGTGTTGACCTGGATCGGAGTGCTCCAGCTCGCTCCCCCGTCGGTGGAGGTGGACAAGGCGACCTCATCGAACTGGCCGTTGGTGAAACGTGCATCCTGCCAGACAACGTAGAGTTGACCACTCGCGGGGTCAATCGCCGGTTCGGGAATGATATCGCCCGTCCGGATCGTCTGCCCAGTATTGGGGTCGGTCACGAAGACAGTGTCCAGTTCGGAGATGATCTGCGGCTGCGTCCAGGTGTTGCCGCCGTCGGTCGATTTCACGAAGGCAACATTGAACTGCCTGCCGGTGGGGTGCAGGATCAAGTCGAAGAAGTCGTAGAGCGTCCCCGTGCGGGGGTCGACCACGATCTGGTTGCCGATCGTCTGCGTGTTTTGCGAGGTCTGGACGATGTCAAGGGGGGTGCTCCAGCTCTGGCCACCGTCGGTGGTCTTCGAGAAAAATGCGTCTCCAGTAAAGGCCTTCGCGTGCGGGTTGTCATCTGGCTGGTCGGTCGGTGCGACGAGTGTGTCCCACACGGTGTACGCGGTCCCAGCTTTGACCGGGTCGGCAGTTGTGGAGTTCTTGTCAGTGCTGAACTGGCCTCCATTGGTCGTGAAGGCGACGAGTGTGACGAGATTACCCCAGGTCTTGCCACCGTCAGTCGAGGTGGCCGCAGCTACCGCGTTCTTGTTGTCAGTGCGGTCGAAGGAGATGGCGGATGCGTAGGCCGTGCCATCGGGCCCGAATGACACCCAGGGGTCGGACGCCCGCTGGTAGGATAGTCCGCCCGGCGCACATTGGCTGAAGGGCAGCGTGCTCTCGCTCCAGGTCTTGCCACCATCGAATGAGAACCCGGCGACCAGGCCACGAGCACCGCCGTTCGACCAGCGGTCCTGTTGCCACACGCCGACGATATTCTTGGCACTGGTCGGATTGACCGAGACGTAAGGCTCGACCTCGGCGTCGGGATAATTGGTCCCCGGCTGGCCAGCGATCGAACAGCTCGCGTAGGGGTCTGTGCTGGAGACGGTGACCAGTGTGACCGAGCTAGCGCGTGCCAGGGCACCACCGGTAGTGGCCACGACAGTCAGGACAACCAGAAATACCGTGAGAGGTGCGATCACCCTCACTTGCTTCAGGTGACTCATTGAAATCCTCCTACAAGTGAACTTTGTCCCGAAATGAACATTAATGTATGCCAGTTCATCAATAAAAGGCATACGGATAGCCATGCACATTATGGAGGGAATGGGAGAACTGGGGAAGAGCAAAGAGGTTACGATCTGGTTAAGATTGAGTTGTAATTTACTGGAGGACATTTCCTAACTAGCGAGGCCCTCCCAGTAGTGAGCGAGGACGCGCTTAGGCGAGCGAATGAGATCGGGACGGCCAGCCTGCTGAGCAGCCAGAGCAATAACAATGGTAGTGGTGTAGGTCAGTTTACCTTAGTTTTCTCAGTTAGGAAATGCCCTCAGCTGACACATTGCTCAAGTGAGGAGTTATGGATGCGTCCGGTGGAGCAGCAAGGAGTGGAGGAAATGACGCTCTACCGTGAAGAATTTCCTTTGATTCTTGAGGAATTGCTCGCTTTACCAAGATCGGAGCCTCATCTTGCAGAAGGGGCTGCACTTCTCCCTGCATGTGTGCTTCCTTTCCTTCTGGAGCCACAGCGAGCGATCTGGATCGTTCCGACTGCAGAGTTTCAACTGCACCATTATGGCGTCGAGCATGGGCAAAAGATGCGGTGAAAGACTGTACCAATCCAGAGCAAGCGTTGCAGAATTGGATGCAGCGCGATATTCGATTTGCCAAGTGGATCGAACAAGAGGCACTGCAACAGGGAATGCGCGTCCTTGTAGTAAACGGAACGTCCTCACTTGCTGAGAATACCTCCATTGTGGAGCAGCATTTCCAACTTGGTCAGTCAGAGTCTTGAAGGCTTCACAGAGAAAGAGGGCATGTTATCGGCCTTGACACAATGCTCGTTTCTCCCATAGAGACGTTTGATGGCTTCACGCAAAGTGCAACAGAGCCCGATGCGCCAGCTGCTCAAAAAATGCGTTGAAGCCCTGGCAACATGAGCAGCGGTGCATTCCCAACGTCGATGCGGACTATGTCGCTGCTATGGAGGACATGCTGGATCTGTATGCCCAACCGTATGATCCCATCGCCCCGTTGGTCTGTTTTGACGAAAAGCCGCTGGTGGTGCATGGGGAGATCCGCGAGCCCCTGCCGGTGAAACGAGGTTACCCGCAACGCTCCTACTGCGAGTACGAGCGCTTGGGGACGGCCAACCTGTTTGTATTCGTCGAGCTGCTGGCTGGTGGATGAGGTCTATCCCGAGGCGCGCGTGATCCGCCTGGTGATGGACAACCTCAACACGTGTACGGCGGCGAGTCTCTTATGAGGCGTTTCCTCCGGAGGAAGCGCAGTGCATCTGGCAGGACTGGAGGTGCATTATACGCCCAAACATGGCAGTTGGCTCAATATGGCCGAGATCGAGATCAGCATTTTTGAATGGGGCTGTCTGTCGAAGCGCGTCAAGAGCCTCGATCATCTATGGCAGCACATCGTGATGTTGGCGACCGAGCGCAATGCGCACCAGTGTCGCATCCATTGACGCTTTACCTGTGCTGGTATGTATCTGACTGTGCACGCCATGCTTGCTGAACGGCTGCGTTATCAGTGGAACAGGTCTGCTAAATCACTCCAAGGCGCAACAATGCCTGATGGGTCAACACACCCATGAAAGGGCTACTTTGCGGTCAGTGATACAAACAATTAGCGAACTTGCGAAACAAAGCTTTTTTATTGTCAATTGCAGGAGGTCTCAATGCGCCTTCTGATACTCACCATGCCAATAGGAAGCGCATCTGCTCATCCAAGGGTCCTGCATCCGGTATGAGCTTCCACCGCTCTAATTCTTGCTGGAGAGTGAAGTATACGCTTGGCGCACTTGTGAAGAAAAAGAGCAGCTATTTCCTAATGACTTGATTTCGATGTATGGGGACGCCCTGCATACAACCAAAGCGCAAGTGCCGCTTCAGGATCGCAGCGATAGTCGATTCGCGTTGCTGCTAGTGCCTCGTCTAATGCAAATGTCTGCACCAGTAGCTCTTCTCCATCCTCCAATTCCAACGGGTCCCACTCCAAATCATATGCTACAAACAGGTGTACCTTATGAGCAACATAGCCAGGATGGCTGTAGAAATCGAGAAGTTTCTCTAGTTTCCCTGGGCGATACCCAGTTTCTTCACGTAATTCCAACTCCGCTCGCTTCGCTATTCCTTCAGGTGTAGGATCATCTACCTTTCCCCCTGGGAGGGTAAGTTGCCAGGCTCCTGCCCCTAAGTCATACTCCTCGATAAGCAAAACATTCCGCTTTTGACCAACTGGAAGCACAAGCACACTTTCAGGCCGTTCAACAACATCTCGTACGATCTCATCACGATTTGGCAATTGCCACCGATATTGATTGACGGTCAACACCTCTCCCTGATACACGGTCTCTTTTGTTACGGCCGACTCCCGTCTAGGAACCCCATACATCATCTCGGAATCAGCTTGCAGTGAACCATATTGCTTAATCGTGTGTAGTCGGGTGTGGATATGAATAAATGGACGCCTCAACGATCTTGCATAGCTGGCTACATCGGCTGTTCCGCCTCTACCGCCTGCGGGATAGCCGTTCCACACGAGAATCAGGAGGTCACAGTGACCTACAATCCAGCGACCAGCCTCAAGGTATGCCTCATCTGAGCACACCTGTGCTGGCAATTGGTGTATCCTCCGACAGCGGGCAAGCAGATGGTGATACTCACTCAGCGCCTGTGCTGAAGTGAATATTTCCTCGTATCGGGCACACGGAATGGCCGCTTCAACGGGGATATCCAACTCTAGCGCAGTTTTGACACATAACTGATCTGCACCTGGTGCTAGTGCTGAATAGATGAGCGCCTCCTGGTTACTCGTCTGTGCCTGCTCTCGATATGTCGTGAGTATTTCACGCAGGCTCTGTGAGACAAATTCAATCGTTGCCTCATTGCCAAGTTGTTGATGTCCACTGAATCCAATACAAAATGTCGATTCGTTCATCGATCTGCCGCCTCTTTTCACTCGTTCACATGCTCCTAAGTATACTCCAATATTAGCTCTTGGTGGTAGAAAGGGTTCAGAGGTATTTTCTCGATTTTGATAGATGAAGAATGAAGCAATGTGGATTATACTAACACAAGGTGATATGATGAGTAAAACATATGTACAAATTCGTTTACAATGCAATACATGTGGAAGAGCGACAAGCATATGCAGGAAGCTTCACATCACGGCCAGGTTATAAAAGAATATAGGGATAAAGCTGGCATCACGCAAGAAGAGCTAGCGAGCCTCATTGGACGGAGTCGAAGGACGATTATTTCTATCGAGCAAATTGCTCGTATTAGCGATATGAAGATGCGCCGTACCCTGGCCTGGGCATTGCAAATTCCGCCACAGTTACTAGGCCTCCCAGAAATCACCCTCCCCAAATCGGTCATACGCCATCCGCTAGAGCCGCCTCCCGTTTCAGGAAGTAAGAACCTGAGTCGAGTGGTCTTTGAGACGTTCGACGAAAATTTACGCATGCGCCTGGACCTCTACTATCTTGGAAGTGCGCTTGGCGCTGATAGAAAGCTGAATGATCATATTGAACATCTCACAAAGCTCGCACAGAACAGTAGTCTGAAAGATCGTCGTTCACTTCTCCAACTTTTAAGTCATAACTATCAGCTGAAAGGTATGATTGCACGTGACCAACTGGACTATGTTACCGCTGAAGATTGCTTTAAACAGGCATCGCTCGTAGCACAGGAAGCCGAATGTGCTGAACTCCATGCGCTTTCAATGGCACGCCAGGCAACAGCAGATCTCTGGCAGAACCAACCTGATTCAGCGGCTCAACTCTATGAAACCGCCAGGGAAATATCGAAGCGTTCTCCGGCTGCGTTACGAGCTTATCTTGCTGCCGCTCATGCTGAGGCCCAGGGAACGTTAGGCGATGGAAGTTGTTTGGTATCGCTTACTGAGGCTCGTACGATGCTGAAACGTATCGATCCAGAAGACGATTATCTCCTGTTGTTTCATTCGACACGTTCCTCGGAGCAATCGGTACATGATGGGTGGCTGAACTGTCATACCTTGCTGGGAAAGCCAGAACTAGCCATTGAAAATTATGATCAGTTGTTGGAACAAAAGCTTGATCTCAGTATGACACGTATGGGAGCACGGCTCTCTATTCAGTATGCAGAAGCACTCTTCGCAGCGAAGGACATGAGCTGCTGTTTCTATGCAGTTGAGGGCTTGAAGCTGGTGCGAGCTGTTGGCTCTCGTCGCTTATACCAGCGTGCTAGCCAACTCGCCTCAAAACTAGCCGCGCTCGCTCCCTCTGACGAGCGTGTGAAAGAACTCCTTCGGGCACTAAATCATTGACCACAAACCAAGCAAGCAAGTGCAAATGATGTGCAAAGTGCAATTGTTGCGCAAATCCCCTATTTTCTCTCTTGCAACCCCCTAGAATCGACTATCATGTCACTGTAGCTCGTTGATCGCAAACAAGCTCACAGGAAATAATCAAGTTCCGTTGTGGTTGCTGTTACTAGTATCCTTAGCCGTTGCGTCAGTTGGTTCTTGTTTGGCCTTTGTTCGCGGCCCTTTGGGGCCGGACCTGTGGGGAGTCGCCAGGTAATGCTCTAGCGAGTCAGCGTACACGATCCATAAACGCTGACCAAAGCGACGACCTTCAAGCCTACCCTGCCTCAGGAGGTGAGTAATTTGGTTGAGACTCAAACCAGATAGCTGGCTAGCTTCTGCTGTTGAGAGTTCTCGTCTCGTTACAGTTTTCTCGGATTCCATACGCCCCAATGAATCTTAGGGTAGAAACACTATCATTAATTTGATTATAGCATACAGCCCTATGGTATGGGTAGCCACTTGACAATCATAGGGTATAGAACCTATAATTAGTTTTGTACACTATGATTTAGCTAAAAGGCGTCTGTAGATTGCGGCTACAGACACCTCTAGTGAACTCGGTATGCATGTGTGTTGGTGAAGTTTTCCAGGCGACGCCAACCCGCATGCCAGTTAGTCCGAGTCTGTCTTGATTATATCATGGCAGGCCGGACGTTGCACCTTCGCGTGCAAGGAGGCTTGCCGTGGTACAGCAACGGACTTTCTTTCAACGATTCGGACATCACGGTATTTGCGTCTTGCCTGCTGATGTCCTCTCCGATGATCCTCTCTTTGATCCAGACACGGGCGAGGACCTACCGAGCCTACGTGAGCAGATCAGTCTGGTGAATGGAATCTACCACCACCTTCTCTGCTATGCTCGTGTATTACGTGCATGTGGCGATGGTCTGTATTGGGCTGACGTAGCTGCTACTATCGATTTCGTGAATACCGAACGGGTCGTCCTCACGGAAGAGGACCTGTACTCAGCACTTCCCTATGATATCCGCGTGCAAGACACAATCAAAAAGAACCCCACATACATCCTCAAGCTGATGGAGATTCATGCACGTGAAGTGAGACCGTTGCAGCGAGTTGAGCCAGGAGCGACACTCGAACCTATACCTACACCGATCCTCTCGCTTGAACCACTTGCTCTTGTTGAAGTGAGCAATGATGCGCTGCAAGAGGCTATCGGGCCGGTGAATATGGATACCCTCAAGGATACCAAAAAGAACACTGTGGTAACTGTTGTAAGGCCCATCAGCTCATTCCGCATACAACAAGCCTTGCTCCGGGCGATCATTGACACGCTGATGGAGCAACTCTACCAGGCCAAGGATCATCTCTGTGCTCTTGCACTCAAAGCCCGATGTGCTACCATCGCCCTCTTGCAACGCTGGCACCGGCAGCATCGCCAGCGAGTCGTCAATGCTGTGTTTGATTGGTCCCAGGAGCGTCAAGCCATGGTGTGGCATCTCACCATCGGCGTTCCCATGCCTGTACAGGCGGCTGCATAAGTAGAGGTGTCGGCATGAAGCGATCTAACCAACCCAAACGAGTCCGGGGCTACCGCATTCACATCTTTCGCGGAGCCGCCTATCAACCGCCATCGTTCACAACCCCCACCATATGGCGAAAGAGCCCGCCGGTGTCGGAATGGCAACGAGTGATTGACGATCCGGCGACGCTGCAAGCCTGGATGATCCAGAGCGGACGGAAGATGCAACACTTTCAGTTTCGTCGCAAAGCTACAGGCTCATGCGCTCAAGGTTGATCATTGCCTCATATGCTCATGCTGCAAGGTAGACAGTGCTGAGCCTTGAGACGCAAGGTTCCGTTCATTCACATCACGTCCAAAAGGAGGAGACCACGTGGAAGCACCCGAGAACTTTATAGCGTATGACCCTGAACAGTTGAGATACACCCTGGTAGGAAGCAATGGACACGTCAGCACATGGCTGACTGCCGGAGATATCCTTGCACTTTCCATCGGTGGTCAGGACCAGCAGGCGCGTGTCGCATCTGGCGGCTACCGCAGCTGGTATTTCGTCACTGCCAATGGACATCGAGGACGCTTTGCCATCAGCATGAAAGCGCGACTGCTCACGCATACACCAGCACGAAAGCAGACTCTTCCACACACTACGTCGTTCGTTCACACTTGAACAGAATCAGGCACTACCCTCTATACAAAGGAGCAAGACCCATGTCCCTCTCACTACCTGCCTTGTCCGGTGACGTCTTGACCATTGAGCAACAATACCACCAGGACATAGCGCCGTTCCACCCGCAGTTCGCTTCACGCGAGCACTTGCATGCCTATGAACGCATGCTGGTTGCACGAGCACGTTGCGGGGACCAGCAGGCCCGTCATGAGATGATTCTTTCGTGCCAGCGCTGGATCAGCCTCTTCGCAGCCCGCTATGGCACCTATATACGTGCGCTCACCGCTTCTCCCCGCATCGAGTACCTTGACTTGATAGGAACAGCCAATGTCGTTCTCGCCGAGAAGCTCGACCAGGCGCTTGAAACCGATCATCCCTTTGCCTTCCTGCTGCGATCAGCGTACGGCAGCATACGCCACTATTGCAAACGCTTTGAGAGTATCATTCTTACCCCTCTGCAAGAGCAGCCCATCGACGCAGACAGTTTGGATGCGCCACGCTTCGACGGTGAGGAAGCCCTGTGGCCTGACATCCTGGCGGCTCCTTCGCCCTGGGAAGCAGACGTGCTAGAGCAATACGCTCCCCTCTATCAAGCCATTGAAGCGTTAGCTCCCCAGCAACGGGAAGTGATCACGCGCCTCTTTGGGGTAGGTGAACACGGACAAGAAACGCTCCAAGAAGTGGCAGCAGCGCTCTGTCATGACGCAAACAAGGTGGCCATGGTGGAGGGAAACAAGAGACGAGGCTTACAGGCGCTCTATGTCGCACTCCTGCCGGCCTACGCGCATGCCCTCCGACGAGCAGCGCAGACCCCTGCCCCTGTCCCAAAGATGGAGCTCTACCTCAAGGAAGAAGCTCACCGCCGCCTTGAAGCGGCTTACGCAGCCCTGCAAGCGCGTGGCGAAAACATCACGACCCAGGCGCTGCGCAGTGAAGCCAGAGTCGACGTGCGCAAGGCAAGTGTGTACCTTCGCTTTGTCCGAGGGGGAGATAGAAAAACGTTGGCCCAACGCCGGCAACAGCAACGCATCGACTAGGCCTATGCGACGTTGCAAGCCACTGGACAACCGATCTCGATTCGACGACTGGCACACGTGGCTCAGGTGGAAGACTACACCGTCCGCAAGTACCTGTGTGACAAGTGGTACACCCCTTCTCCACACCCACCAGGAGCACAAGGCCAGCGGGCCAATCAGTGCTTGAGGCAAGCGTGTGAAGCGATGCAGGCCACCGGAGAGAAGATTTCCGCGCATGGTTTGGCGCTCAGCAGGAACACGTAGGGAAGGAAACTCGCTCCTGCTGATGTGACACGAGCGCATTCCTCTGTGCAGCAACGCCAGAGGTGTAGCGATGCGGGAGACCCGTCTATCCAACAACGTCTCGATCAGGTCTATGCTGACGTGCAAGCCAGTGGACAACCCATCTCAAGCCAGCGCCTCAGCACCCTGGCTCAGGTAGACCGTTCCACGGTGAATGCGTACCTGTTACGACAGGTCACAGCCACCGCCAGCACCACTTTCGTCTCACCCTCTTCTGACTGACTCACCCTATCCGTGCATTCCGTAGCGCACCACCGCTACGAAATGCACTCCAAGGCAGTCTAGCGGCTGCACCACTAGTATACCAACCAACAACAAGGAGACGTCTCTATGCCGAAAACAGCCAAACGCATCACAGCCAACGCTGAACCCACTGCACCAACCCAACTGCTGACGACACAGCAAGTCATGACCTGGCTCAATGTGAGCCGGACCGAACTCTGGAAGATGATGTACCAGAAAGGACTCCCTCACATCAAGCTCGGAGATGGTCGCAATGCTGCCTTGCGCTTTGATGCACAGTCCATTGGTCAATGGCTCACGCAGTACAAGCGGCAGACCTGTGAATAGCACACAGGAGAAGGTCATGAAAGCAGCACCGCACGAGCGCATTGCCCGGCACCTGACGCTCATGGCTGAAGGGGTACAACATTTGACGGAGCATCTGGCGCGCTCCTCCGAGGAACTGGATAGCCAACACATACACGCTGATGCAGCACGAGAGGTTGCGCTTGAGGTGCTATGCGAGTTGCTGCCCCAGGAGCTACAGCCAACCATCAAGCGCCTGGTCGAACTGCGTCAAGCGATTTGGCATCGAGGAGTTGAATCTGAGGCAGGAGGGCAACGCCCATGAGCCACAAAACGAGGCGGGTACAAGGCTACCGCATTCACATCTTTCACGGAGTTGCCTATCAGCCGCCGTCCTTTACGACGCCCATCATGTGGCGTGAGAGCCCGCCCATAACTGAATGGCAACGAGTGATTACTGACCCGGCCACGGCACAGGCCCACATGATCCGCAGTGAGCGCAAGATGAGACAGTTTCAGTTCTGCGGAAACCATGACGCCTGAAGAGAGGAAAACGCTCAAGGTTGATCCTACCCATCGAGCATCTTGGCGAATTTTGTAACAACAAGTTACGAAATTCAGCCAATGCAGGGTGGGAAGCGGCTCGGCCTGTGAGCGCAGGCCCAAAGACAACGATGCGCGTCACCTGGAGCCAGCATTTCGACACAACGGCTCAGCAGACATGCATCTTTAGAAATGCCCATGGAGACATGATAGCACATCTCTTGGGCACTGTGAATACTCGTGAGTGGAGCATTGAATGAGTACACCCGAACAGCAAGAGACCCAGGCGATCCTAGCGTTGCAAGAACTCTTAGCGGGGAGGATTCCTCCTGCTGACATGACGACAGTGCTCACCGGCGAGGTCAAAGCCTGCGTTGAGGCCCTGATCGAGGCATTGCATGCTGATGGGGTCCAGGCCGTACGCAAAGCCTTTCTGGCGCTGGCCAAAGATCGCCCCTGGCTGATGCGTTTAGCGAGTCAGCAACCCCTGTGGCAAGCAGAGAAGACAGCCCAAGGGCCGGAGATCTTCCCCCTCAAGGCGCTCCTGCAAAAGGAGTTGCCGCCGGTGAAATGGGCCATCCCAGGTATCTTACCTGAAGGACTGACCTTGCTGTGTGGCAAGCCCAAGATGGGCAAATCGTGGTTAGTTCTCGGTTTCGCCCTGGGCATTGCCTGCGGCGGCTATGTGCTTGGTAAGGTCAAGGTCGAGCAAGGCCATGTCCTCTATCTGTCCCTGGAGGATAATGAACGGCGCTTGCAACGTCGAGCTAAGCAAGTGCTGCAAGACCTGCAGGTCACCCCGGACGCGCTCTATCTGACGCTCTCCTGGCCGCGCCTGGATCGTGGAGGTATTGAACATCTGGAAACCTGGCTCAAAGACCATCCTGATACGCGCCTGGTCATCGTGGACACCTGGACGAAGATCGCTCCACGGGTGCAGGGACAAAAGCGTACGCAGTATGAAGAGGACTACGACGCACTGACCCCGCTCAAAGAGATCGCTGACAAGTACAGTGTCAGTATCCTGGCTGTGACGCATCTACGGAAAATGGGGGCCAGTGACGTGCTGGACGAAATCAGCGGGACTACAGGTATGACCGGTGCGGTCGATGGGTTCCTGGTGCTCAAAAGAGAACGAGGGCAGCAGATGGCCACCTTGCATGTCATTGGACGCGACATCGAAGAGGAGCAAGCACTCGCCTTGACATTCGATCAAGTCACGGCAACCTGGACGCTGGAGGGCAAGGCAGATGAGGTGCAAATGAAGCATCTGACCAAAGAGCGCCAGGCGATCATCGACGTGTTGAAAGCGCACCCGCAAGGACTCTCTGCTCAAGCGGTTGCAGGGAAGCTGGGCAAGAACTTCAACACTGTGCGCACGATCCTCAGAAAAATGGTGTACGAGGGCATGATCACCTCCAAGCAAGGTCTCTATAGCTGTGAGGGCAACGAACTCTCTCACTCGGATGATTCAGAAGGTGAAAGCATCCGCGATACGCAAGCATGATGTGCTGATCATGGCAAGGAAGTCAGGTATGATAAGCGTAATCACTGTCACCAGTGTAATCACTATAGCCACAGTAATCAGTGTAGTCATTGCATCCCTCTTCGGTGATAGAATGCCGTCCCGCTCTACAGGCCCACTCGGCGTATTCCCTGCTCTTCCGTCAGAGGGAGAGTCACCTCTACTCCAGATGAGTAGAGGATTATAGTTCAGGTTCGCATGGGTATGCTGATTACATGATTACACTGACTATAGTGATTACACTGGTGACAGTGATTACACTCATCACACCTTTCCTCTAAATCTCACTCTACATGACTCCAAGTAGCTCCACCTGACTATCTATCACTCTCTCTTACTCTACTACTTATATTTTTTACTAACAAAAAGAGAGAAAGGGGGTATGAGTATGAGTTATGATCTGCTTGCCGAGGTAGAACAAGATACACGACTCAAGCGCACCTCAAGCAGTCGCGGGGGCCAGTACAACGGGCCGTGCCCCTGGTGTGGCGGCGTGGACCGCTTCCGGGTGCAACCCCACTATGGCCTGTATGGTTTCTTCGCCTGTAACCAGTGTGGGCGTTCGGGGACGGCCATTGACTACCTCATGCTGCAACGTGGCATGTCCAAGTACGAAGCTCTTGCCAAGATCGGATGGACGCCCAGGGATGGCAGTTCTCTCCAACTCGTGATCCCACGACACGCCCAGGCCAACCAGCCACACTGGGAGGAACCGCCGGAGCAATGGCAACACGCAGCAACGGCTTTTTACGAGGCATGCCAGCAGGTACTGTGGTCGGAACGTGGCAAAGGCGCCCTGAACTACTTACGAGGACGAGGCTTATCCGATGAGACGATCCGCAAAGCAGCATTCGGATATCACCCTGGTGCATGGCGTGCCCCTGCCAAGCAATGGGGACGGACGACTTGGCTGGCTCAGGGGATTGTCATTCCCTGGCTGCTGGAAGGTGGTATTTGGCGGCTGACCATCCGAGACGAGCGCATTGCAGCGGGCAACAGGCGCTATCTCCAGGTGCCTGGTGGTTCCAATGGCTTGTACCTGGCACAGAGTTTGCTGCTCAGACGTCCGGCGGTCGTACTGGTCGAGGGTGAATTTGATGCGCTTTCGATTGCCCAGGAGTGTGGTGATTTGGTCGCCGTGATCGCTACCGGCACCACGCACGGAAGTCATACCCCGCGTTGGATATCGCGCCTGGCGCGCCAGGAGCGAGTGCTCGTGGCCTTTGATGCCGAAGAAGACAAAGGGGATGCAGCTGCACAATGGTGGTTGGACCACATAGCCCATGCGGAACGGTTGCGTCCCCTGTGGAAAGATGCTAATCAGATGCTCCAGGATGGAGCCGACCTGCGCGAGTGGATAGCCGCCGCCTTAGCACATGCTCCGCTGCCGACTGACGCACCACCCAGAGAACCATGCAAGGAGCTGATCCAGGCGCAACCGGAGCAACCCCCTCGCCGGGTGTTCGCTCCCATCCCGTTTCCTGTCCAGCGTACACAGTGCCCGTTTGAGCGGATCGTGGTTGACCGCAAGGGGTATGTCAAAACGGCTCCCTGCCAGGGTAGGCCCCTTGCACATGGCTGGTGTGCAGAGCATCAAGAGGCCCAGGTACTTCTTGACCTGGGGGCAAGGCTGGGCTATCCACGTCTCCAACTCACCGAGTATCGCGCGGTTGGAGCCGGTCGCGCAAATTGGCAAGCCTACGCCTGTCGTGCCCCTGTCAGGTGGCTGCATCATGATTGCTCGTTCATCCGGCGACATTCCCCGGTGGGTGACGTTGAGCTGGATACAACCCGCCACTCTGTCGAAACACTGATGGGTCAGGCTCCCTCACGGGCAACCGGCAAGTGCAATACCTTCCTTCCTGCATTTCAGAGGAGATGAAAAAGAAATTGCGCTACAAGTTTGGTGTAATCCTGCTGCATGATGGAGTCGAGCGGTTCTACTGGCCAGGCGACATGGTGGATGTCCAGCTTGAGGAACTCTCGCCGATGAACAGCATGAACCGCCAGCTATGGCTCCGAGTAGACCATCAAGAAAAAGCCAAACCAAAGGGTGAGGGGAGAACAGTCATTCCATACATGAAATTATAGACGCAGTGAAAAGCATCGGGAGCCTTAGAAGTGGGCTCCCTTTTTCATGCCCTACGAAAGGAGGGGAGATAGACTGGATCGTGTTGTTTGATAGCAAGATACCTATGATTGCGCTCTGGATCATGGGTTTACTTGCATGTGCAGCGCTCGTCTATTTCGGGCGTTTTCGTTCAAAGCGTTAAGCTCGTGCAGAGCAAAAGGAGAAACATGCATGGACATCAATACCTGGATTGCCTTTGTCGTCAATAACTGGATGATCATCCTGGTGGTGTTTGTGGTCTTTGCCCTCGTAGGGTACGGATTGGGCAAACTCTTTTGGAAGTCGTAGTACAGTCATCCTATTGCGGCCTTTGCCCAGGCGATAGGCGACTCGACAAACCTTTGGAAAAGGAACGCAGCACATGAATTTGATCATCGTGATCATCCTGGTCCTGTGCGTCTGTGCATTCGTAGAGTACCAGTTTCGTAGTCGGCGGTTCAAGTAGAGCGGTCCTTGTTCGGATGAGAGGACCCATCATGAGAAGGAGTTGAGCCTCCTCTGCGCTAGCAGGCAGAGGAGGCTTTCTTGTTGAAAGGAGTTTCGCATGCTCTATAAGCCTCCCAAAGCGGGCATCTCCCCCTGGAAGAGATTGCTCCGCAAGTTGCTGTTTTGGTCAGCAGTCACTGTGTGCCTCTGGTTGCTTGCCTCAACCTGGCCCCACAATCCCGTTGCCTTGTTACTTCAGGCGTTCTTCAACGAGAACAGTACCAATCCACTGGTGCAGATCTTCTGCCCGCTGACCCATCTTGTGTGTAAATGAAGGAACGCTGCTGACCCATGACCAGACAAGCTTCACATAGACTCTGGAATAATGAGCCTCCACCTAACCTGGTCTGTCCGCCAGGCACCTCTCTCACCTTCGACGGGGAACGCTACACCTGTCAACCGCTGACCCAGCGGGGAGCCAGGAGCAGGGCTACGCGTGTGAGCATGGTTGTGGGCATCGTGCTGATTCTCTTCAGTATCGGCACCCTGTTCTACCTCGTGTTCGTCATGCCTCATCCATAACAGGTTCTCTTGCTGCACGGCCTCAGTACAGAAAGACGCAGCCCCTGTCCAGGTTCCTCAGCCGACAGGGGCCGCTCAACGGGAAGCACGCTCATGAAAAAACTCGGATTCTTTGTGGTTGTCGCATGCGTGGTGATCGTGGCCACCACGCAGAGGAGCACTCCTGCCAGCATACGGGGACCAACACTCTCCAAAGGCACTCCATCGCTCCATTCTACGCACCAACTGATCCGGATCAGTCAACTAGACTGCCAGCAGTACAACTCCGCAGCGGAGTGCAATGAATGGTCTGATTCCACCTGCTCCGCTGCAGCCATGACCGAGGTAGCCAACTACTACGATGGCCCTAGCCATTATCGCATTCACGATATCCTGGTTATCGAGTCCCGCATCGGAGAGATCACGCCGCAATTGGGGTTGTTGGAAGATGCCGGAATTGCCCGGACCATGGTCTTCTTTGGTTTCCATACTTCCTGGGGTTACAGTCGCACCCTCGACCAGAGCGTCCAGCTTGCCAACCAGGGCACTCCGGTGATTGTCAGCTTTCCCCCCTGGTTGTATGCCGGTGGGCACCTCGTCGTGGTGACGGGCGGAACTGGCGACGAGGTGTTGCTCGCGGATTCCTCGAGCTGGAATCGTCATGCCTTGTCTCGCCAGCAATTTCAGCACTGGTGGGCTGGCTTCTCAGCGGTAGTGATACCGCAAGGGAGGCAAGTATGAGGCGATTGCTCAAGCGCATTGGTCTGTTCCTGGTGCTGTTCGCGCTCATCAGATATGCAGTCACCACGCCTGGGGTGTTGCATACCCTAGGTACAGGTGCCTCACTGCTTGCCCAACAAGCGGAGGTTTCAGCACCTCATATAACACAGCCAGCAAGCTCGAGCGACGACAACGACAGTCTCGTAGGACCACCGACGATCAGTGCCGAGCGCATCAATGAGATCCTCGCAGCATACAGCTCGCCTGCCGCTGGCCTGGGTCAAGATGTATACAATCTGGGGGTGCACTATGGCATTGATCCCATCCACGTGCTTGCCATCTTTTTACACGAGAGCCGGATGGGAACGACCGGGGAGGCCACGAAAACGATGTCACCGGGCAATGAACGGTGTATTAAGGATAGGCCATGCGTTGATGGCGGCTATGCCCAAATGTCTAGCTGGCAAGATGGGTTTGTCCACCTGTTCTCCCTGCTCTCTGACGGCTATATCAAGGGACATGTCTCCAGCAAATGCCCTTGTACCACGGTCAGTCAGATCGTGCCCGTGTTTGCGCCGAGTTCTGATGGCAACAATGAACAAGCATATATCCATGAGTGGGTGAATGCCGTACATGCCTGGCATGCAGGGAAGATACAGGTATGAACACTTTTACGATCCAAAAGGAAGTACCCTATTCCTAAAAGCCGCTGATCAAGGGCTTTCGTGTTTTCGAGGAAGTGAAGCGTGAACAGTTTGTTGTTCGTAGCATTGTGCGTACTCGCCATCATGTTCGTCCTACACATGGGGATAGGGCTCAAAGAAGCCATGGCCAAACATGAGCGACGCAAACAAGCTCACAGCGAACGCTGTCAGGTTTGTCGACAGATGGTCTCCATTAATGCCGCCACCAGGCAGCATGTAATCTGGTGCTGTCCGTGTGGTGCTACCGCATACTACCAACCGTGGGAGGAGATCAAGCGCTCGTTCAACAGCGCTGCCCCTGGCAGCCTCATTACACGTACACACCTATCACATTGTAGACAAACAAAAGAGCGCAAGTTGAGAACCTGTGCTCTTTTGTTGCAAGGCAAAGGAGGGCTCCATGATCGATGACTACCCCCTCGATGCTACGAATTCAACGGATCACTACTTGCAGGAAATCGGGGCTACGCCAGTGCTGACTGTGGAAGAAGAACGATGGTTAGCACGCTGCATTCAGGTAGGCGATGAGGAAGCAAAACGGCACTTTATCGAGGCCAACTTGCGCCTGGTGGTGAGCATTGCCAAACGCTATCAAGGCCACGGGCTGGACTTGAACGACCTCATTCAAGAAGGCAATCTTGGCCTGATGCGTGCAGTTGAGCGCTTTGATGCCACCCGTGGCTACAAGTTCAGTACCTATGCCACCTGGTGGATTCGCCAGGCGATCACACGGGCTCTGATTGACAAGGCCCCAACCATTCGCTTGCCTGTCCACATGGATGAGACGATCCGGCGCGTTCAGAAAGGGGAAGCTGCACTCGCACAGCAGCTGCAGCGTGAACCGACGAGCCAGGAACTGGCTGACTACCTGGGGATGCGCCTGGAGCGCATCCATGCAATCAGTGCCGCCAGCCCTACAACGATCAGCCTCGACCTGCCTCTTGGCGAGGATGAAGGGGACACGCTGCTTGACCTGGTTGAAGACAAACGCGCTCAGTCGCTCGAAGAAACCGTGTCTGCTCGCATCAAGCAGCAGGAACTCCGCCGCCGCATCCAGGCAGCCCTGGTGCAACTCAAACCACAAGAGCAACGCGTGATTCAATTGCGGTATGGCTTAGATGGAACCAACGAGAGACGCACGCTCCTGCAGGTGGGCACCATCTTGGGGATCACGCGTGAACGGGTACGCCAGGTCGAAGCAAAAGCCCTTGAGAAACTCAGGCAGTGCACTGTGCTTACCCCACTCGAACACACGCCTCTGGAGTAGGAAAGCACGCACGTTTTTCCTGTGTCCAGTGCTTTACCAGGACCCCTTGACACCAGTGATATATAGAGTCATCCCTTGTTTAGGCTCATACACGCAGAAAGGAGTAAGCTACGATGGCATTCAAACCGGAAGAGATCCAGCGCTTGCAGACGATGGCCGATGAGATGGCAGGTCTCATCCAGGATACTGCGAACACCTCCAATGACGCTGCTGTTGTCTACGGCAAAATCGGGCGGGCCTGCGCTCGTGCTCTTGCTAATGATGCCGCCATTGCTGCACGGCTGGCCAAGCGCACCGAGAACGTGCTCAAGTTCCAGCAGGCGCGGCAAGCTCGCCAGCAACAGCGAGGCGGAGCGACCGCACAGCCACAAGCAGCGGCACAGCAACGTGCCTAACGTCCCTCGTTGTGCATCAAATGCTCATGCGAGGTGACATCACCTTTCATGAGCATTCGATGCTTTTCAACCGACATCATTCCCGGGCAAAAAATCAACGGCAAACAGCGAGCTGAAATCAGATAAAAAATCGTGGCCGAGTCCACTACCCAGACTGACCGTCTTCCCAGATGTAGCGCTCGCTTTTTTACCCGATTATTACCCGATTATTACCCGATTAAACCACAAACGCGAAGGCAATTTTTCGAGCAATTTGTAGCGCACATTTCAGAACAACATTCCGGGGGTACTCATGCATATTCCCAACCCGTTCAGAGGCCGTCAGCCTGGGAACAGTCCACCAGCGACACAACAGGCATCGGCGAACCAATCGTCGCCAGCGACGAACCAGCAACCGGACCCGACCACAGGGCCACTTGCCGGCACTGGCAGCCCAAGCCTCCAGCAAGTCCAGGGGAGCCAGCTCAACCTGGTCAACTACTCGCCGGAAGAGTTGATGCAGCATGTGGACCAGTCCCTGCACCGCGTTGCCTTTGGCTGGTCGTGGAACACCAGGTTGATGGAGAACTACAGCGAGGTGTGGGCACTGGCTGGCCCCCTCGTATTACTCCTGGGGACCATTGGCGAGGTGTTTTTAGTCCTCTGGCTCCGGCAGAAAACGCAGGACGTGCTGGCAGGCTTGTCAATCGTGGCAGTCGCCATGGTCCTGGAAGGCACCTTCCTGGCCACCTCCTACAAAGCCGCCACGATCCGCAACCGCGCTGAAAGGCGGCCAGGGGGACCAACAGACGGTGATAAGCGCAAGCTCCGCCGTCAATTCGGCTTCTGGGTGCCCCTGGCTCTGGGGGTGTGCGCGACCCAGGTGGTGTTTATTGCGGCACAGACCAAAGGCGATGGCATCGGGGTCTGGGGCATCTGGGTCTTCGCCATGCTGCGTGCGGTGTTTACCTTAGTCGCCGATGGGTATACCGCCTTCGCGCACGAGGAGAAACCCACGACCGGCGAGCGCGCCCTGGAAGAACAAGAGCAGAGGGCCAGGTTGACGAAACAATTCTTGCACCAGAAGAAGGAGGAAGTCACCATCGTCAACAGCGGCATCCTCGATTTGCGCCAGGCCCATACGGAAGCGGCCATCAAAGAGGACAAGCTGAAAACCCGGCTGGAAGTCGAGCAACTGCAAAACCAGGCCCAGGTGCAAACCCTGAAAACGCAGCAAGAGCAGGCCACTATGTTTACCCAACTCGGGAACAACATGATGCGTGCCCTGTTTGACCCAACGTTGCCGGACGACGAACGAGAAAAGCTGCTGGGAACCATGCAGGGATTCATGTCAGCCATGAAACAATTACCCGCGGCGCGCATCACCAAAATCGAAGAGGAGGATGACTAATGGCCGAGCGTCCCTACAGTCGCTACATGCGCGAGAAGACCTGGGCTGCCTTGTATAGCCAGCACATCAATGCGTGTTATGCCCTGGTGCCCTACAGCGCCACCAATAACAGCATTGCGGTAATCCGGTGCACGTCGCCCCGAGAGACGCAGAGCACCATGCGCGAACTGCTCAACCAGGCGGACGCATGTGCAGCCTTCTATGGGACCAAGCAAACGCCAGAGCATGCCCCAGCCATCATGCAAAAAGCACGGCACGCTGTCGTACTGGCCAGGAGTAGCGACTACTACCATTATCACCTGGCCGATCACCCCGATTTCAGGCTAGTGATCTGTGGGCTGCACGACAGCTATCTGCACCTGCCGGTGTGGGAGATGCGCACCAACCAGCAGTACACCGTTCGTGAAACTGCTGTGCCAATCGTAGCACCAGAATTTGACCGCATCCGCCGGACACAATTCGGACACACTATCCTGCTGGGAGCACTTGTCAACGGCGACAAAACGGCGCTCTCGTTCCTGGCAACCCTGCCTGCCAGGACGCAAAGCCGGATTCGCAAAGAGGTAGACGAGCTGCAAGAGACGCGCTATCGTGGCCGTCCTCTGGCGTTCCTGACGGAGGCTGAACGGCGGGAGATCGGCAGCAAGATCAGCGCAGGGCTGCGGCGCTATCACGAACACAAGCATCTAAAAGCCATCTAGTGGCACCAACCATAAAAACGGGCGACTCTGTTCTGCCATGACGTGCAATCCATGCAGAGGGGCCGCCTTACGAGTACACCCCCGTTCTGACAGTCTATCACGTTGGGATGGGGCTTTTCTATGTACAAAGGAGACACACATGACACAAAGCCTTGTCCCGCAGTCTACCTCCCCATTCGATACCATCAGACAATGGGAAGATGGGCACGAATATTGGAGTGCCAGAGACTTAGATTATGTGGAATTGCCACTCATCGCTCTTAAAATGGCAGAGGAGTTGAGCGTCAAGTCCACATAATGCAAGATATCTCGTCTCCACGCTCATTGTTCCGTCAACCACGTTCACGACGAAGCTGCCTCCCGTGCGGGCACACCCAGTGTACCACCCTGCGTCAAGGCCAAGCCCTGCGGGTGCTCCGCTTCGCTACGCAGCCTTGACGCAGGGTGGTGCGTGAAGCCCGGCCCGCACCGGAGGGGACGCGGTCGCGGCGCTGCGGCAGACGGCTGACAAGCACATAAGGGTTCAGCTCACGGTCGGCAGGAAAGTGACGTGGGGACCGATTCGGCGACTCCAGCTGAGCAGGCCACCTTTCCGCCCCCTTAGAGCCGGTCGTATGCCTTGCCCAAGGCCACTTGCAACTGTTTTTTGAGCTGCCGATTTTCTACTTCCAGTTCCTTGATGCGGCGGTCCTTGGCTAGGATAACCAGATCCTTACTGGCATCGGTTTTGCCAGGAGTTGGACGGGCTGCACGCTCTCGTACCCCCTGCTCCATTGCTTGCTGGCGGAGGGCCTCGATCCGCTCACGGAGGTCTGTCTGGCTGTACAGATAAGCTTTGCTGACCCCTGCCGCTCTCGCCACGGAATGGAAGGTGATCGTCTGCTGCTCGCGTAGAAGTTGGGCAATGGTCTCCTCCACACGCTTTCGCTTTTCTTCTCTGCGCCGATGCGCATGGGCAACCATCCCGGATGTGTTGCGTTCCCAGGTTTTCTCACGCATGGGGCTTCTCCTCTTGCCGCTGTTCCCATTCCTCCGGTGTGTATTCCCGTTCATGCTTCTCACTTTTTGCCACGATCTGTCCCTGCTTGAGTAGGGCAATGGCAGGCCGGACTCGTTCATCGAGATTCCTTTGATTGATCTCGATCCAGTAGGTGTTGCTGGCTTGTTTGCCAATCTCAATGCGCTCAAGCAATTGCTGCTCGTAGGCTTCCAGAGCAGGCAGATCCTCTGGGGTAAGCACATACGCTGGACAGTGAAAGCAGGGCAGCTCGGTGAATTTGCAGATCAGCTTTGGTGGCTTGACACAGTTCCCGACTGGGAGTTTCGTATTGTTCCGGTAGTCACGTACTCGCGCTGGATCAAAGGCTTGCTGCTCATTGAGCACGGTTAGCATCTTCTTCCCTGCTACATACTCCGGCCTCCCGTCATTGAACTGGACAATGCCATGCTGGAGCGTCTTTTCCCACTGCACGCGCATCGTCTCATCGAGGATCTTCGCATAGATGATCGTCATTTCCGGCGAGGCGTGTGCCATCCACTGTTGCACCATTGTGAGCGACATCCCATTGTTCACCAGCTCAATGCCCTTCGTATGCCTGAAAGCGTGGAGTCGGAAGTGAAAGATGTGGTCTTGGTCATCCTTGATTTGCTGCCTTTTTGCCAGCCGATTGAGTTCTTTGTAAATGCTCGTTCCATCTAGTGAGTCACCATATCGGAAGCGAGCGCTATTACGATGCCGCTTTGATGCAGGGAAGAGCCACTGCTTGGGATTTTCTTCAGAAGTGTAATGCTGCTTGATCCACTCCATTTGCGCGAGGACAACAGCAGCGACCTCTTTGGTGATGGGGATTTTGTGTCCCAGCACTCCCGTTTTCATAATGTCGCCGACCAACCAAAATTTCTCGGCCTCTTGTTCCAAACATGTGCTCAGCTTCAGGTACAACACATCAGAAATTCGCCAACCGCTTGCTCGTAGCAAGATGACAATGGGGATAATGGTTGAGGACAAATCCTGGATATGCGCATCCAATTGGTCAAGTACCTTCTGCGGAATGTATTTGACACGCCCTGATCCAGATTTGTCTCTCTTGGGGTAATGATGCGGCCAAATGATACAGGTGGTTGGCTCAGCAGGTTTGAGCGGGCTTTGAGAGCGTTCAAGGTAGTGGAGGAAATCTTCGACATAGAGCACGTGATGTGCAATATGCTGGGTGATATCTCTGAGCCCTCGCATACTTGCCTGTGACTTGAGTTCCAGGATGAAGGTGTCCATATCTTGTTTAGAAAGCCGCTGTAACGTGCTCGCATGAGGATACCGTATCGAGAAAAATGTGAGAAAATTCCTCAAACAGTACGTACACCGAATGAGGGTGCTGGTTGCTACGCCAGTAGCGATCTTGAATTTCATGAACTCCTTGACCACAGGGCGAAACGCCCCTGGTACGAGCTGAAAGTCAATGTGGTAATCGGTTCGGTGTGGTGCATAGCGCAGTCCAGGAATGTTGTGGGCATCCCACCGATCTTTCGCAAACTCCTCTTCCACTTGCCCCGCTACTGAGAGTGCTGCTGTTCCGTCGCTCAATTTCAGAGAGCTCGATTCCATAATTACCTTCCCCCTCCAGGCGGTGTTTTGAGGCGAACCTGCTCTTGTGTCTGTTCCCACGCTCTTCGGAGTGCTTCCTGCGAGGGATGCACATAGGTTTGATACGTCTGCTGGAAAAAAGCATGACCAGCTCGCACTTGCAGCAGTTCCGGAGGCCACCCCAGTTCAGCAAGCGTTGTCAGCATCGTGTGACGGAGCATGTGTGGAGTCACAGGGTGGATCCCTGTTTTTTGTCGCAAGCGGCGAAAGAGCGAATCCACATCCTCATACGTCATGGCCTGCCTCGCTCTCTCGCCGCTGAGTTTGAGAAAGAGATGATTTGTCTCAACATCGACGGTATGTGCCCGTCCTACATACGCAACAATCTCATCGATGAGATCAGAGGAAACATCGATGGTGCGTGGCGCATGGACAGTCTTGATTTCAGCCTCATTCTCCAACTCTCCACGATCACAAATATGAATCTGGTTTTCTGCCACATCCACATCCTCCACAAAGAGGGCAAGGACCTCGCCGATGCGAGCTGCCGATTCATACAGGAGCCAGATCAACAAACGATCACGCCGATTTGAACAGGCATCCAGGAGGGTTTGCACCTGGTCTTTCGTGAGAACCTTTGGCTGTCGCTGTTTCTCTCCCTTTTGCCTCAAAATGTTCTTTGTGACGGGAGACCCTTTGGTAATGTGGTGGAGAAAGGATTTGTAGCGGCGAGCACGAGCCGGAAGGGATGTGGTCGTCTTGTCTTTGATGTTGGTTGGGGTGTCTTCCATACGCCAATGATAGTCGTAAAACCCCCTCACTACCATCAGTGTATGATTAATGGTTCGATTGGAACGCGCCTGTGGAACGGGGTGAGCGGGAAGTACCTTGAGTGAACCAGAAGGGAGTTTGAGCCAGACGATAAATTGAGCTAAGTGATCTAGCGTGATCTGCTGCCAATCAAGTCCTTGTTGCATCAGGTATTGCCAATACAGCCGAAGCGCAGTCGCGTAGGATCGTATGGTATTGCGAGCAGCGCCGATGTGATCTAGATACTTTAAATACTGTACGATAGGTTCAACAAAGGTCCCATCATCGTCTATGACGACATAGCGCCTTTGTTGCTGCTGTGTTTCTATCTCGACAACTTGCATTACTCTCCTCTCATAGAACCTCCTGTTTCCCACAGGATGCGCAACGAGACATGCACTCGGCTGAAATACCTCGCGAACATGCTTCATGGCTAACTTCTTTTTGTGAGAGGCTTTCCCTGCCTCTGTAACTCCTTGCGAGATCACTCGTAATGAGAGTAAAGAAGAACAACGTGATAACACGGGAGGTTTTGCTATGTCTCAGCAACACGCGCAATTTGAAGACGAGTCTCGTGGTGAGCCGTCCGATCAGATTGGCAATGCTCCACGCTATGAGTTGCCGCCGTTGTCCTCTGACCAGGTCGAGACGCCTGATCAAAGACTCCAGGCCAGAAGCCTTGGCAGAGCTCAATCCAACTCCTCTGATCTTCGTGTCCGCACACGCTTTGTCCTGGCCCTGCTTTCGCTGATCTTTCTGTTTGTGCTGGTGATTGTTGTCATTGCCAACCCCTCGTTTGTGAGCTCCATCACGGTTTTCTTCGTCGTGCTGTTTGCTGTCCTGGCCGTCTTTCTGAATCTCATCTTTGCTTTCGGGGGAAATGCTTCTCCCCGGTCGGCGAACAAGCCAAAGGATTAAACGTGTCTGCAAAGCCCTTTTCTTTTTCTTTTGCATCTCATTGCGCAACCCGTGGGCATTGCGAGCCGAGCGCGGCAGATCTTTGGGATCAAAGCCCAGCAGGTGCATGTGGATACCACCTCGTTTTCGGTGAGTGGCCAGTACACCATGGCCAGCGAGGGAACTGTGCCTGAAGCAGGAGCAGAACAGACATCCAGTGAAGCCTCCGTGATCGCGATCACCTATGGCTATTCGCGCGACCATCGAGAGGACCTCAAACAGTGGATGATTGCCCTGGCCACGACTCACGATGGCGATGTGCCCCTGTTCTTACAGCCATTAGACGGTAATAGTAGTGACAAGGTCAGTTTGCTCGCAGCCATTACCACAATCCAGGCGCAATTGCGAGAGGCCAGTGCAGAGCCAGGTGTGTATGTGGCTGATAGCGGAGTCTACAGTGAGTCGAATATGCGGTACTTGAACGAAGCAGGAGTCAAATGGGTGAGTCGTGTTCCAGAGACCTCAAAAGAAGCCAAAGCGGTGTTGCAAGAAGGGTGTCAGCAGTGGCAAACAGCTGGGGATGGCAGCACGCAGTGGTACAGCCCAGTCATGAGCTTACCGCAAGGGACCGAACGCTGGCTCATCGTACGCACGCAAGCGAGCCAGCAGCGCGCGCAGGCGAGCGTGCAACGGCAAGTCACGACAGCCCAGGCCAGTTGGCAGCAAAAATGCTGGCATCTGTCGAATCGGCGCTTTGCGTGTGAAGCAGATGCACGAGCGGCTTTGGAGCGGGAGCTAAAAGGCAAACCAACCTGGTTGGAGGTGCGCAGTGACGTCGTGGCTCATCCCCGCCATGCAAGTAAGGGGCGTCCGCGCAAAGAGGCAAGCCCTACCGCGCATCAGTGGCAGATCGTAGCGACGGCCACTCTCGATCAACAACGGCTCGATGAGGAAGTGTCGCGCAAGGCCTGTTTCATTGTCGGGACTAACGAACTGAAGAGCGAGGTGCTCTCGGATCTAGCAGTGGTGACGACTTACAAAGAGCAAGGTGGAGTCGAACGCGGCTTTCGTTTTCTGAAAGACCCGCTGTTGCTGGCCTCTTCGGTGTTCGTCAAGAAGCCGGAGCGGATCATTGCCTTGAGTCTGATCATGGTCCTCTGCTTACTGGTCTATCGCCTAGCAGAATATCGGCTGCGGGCACGTCTGACGGAGACCAAGCAGACCATTCCCGACCAGGTACACAACCCAACAGCACATCCGACTATGCGGTGGGTCTTCCAATGCTTTGAAGGCATTGAGTTGCTCCATGTGCAGACGGCTGCCACTTCGCTCACCCTCGTCTTAGGTCTGCAAGCCGTCCATCGGCTGATTTTACAGCGCTTAGGGCCGCTCTACGAGCAGATCTACACGCCCTCTGGCTGAACCTGCGGAGTGGGGAAATGCGCAGAGACGACGAGAGACCGAGCAGATCTTTCAATATGGAGGACTTGTGATGGAGCAAGAGAGGACTACTCACTATCAGCCTGCCGTGGAGAGATTGCTTACCTATGGAGAAAGCGATCGTGTCAGACCGGATGACTGGCCTGATTATCGAGAGTTAGGCATTGGGCCTGAACACATCCCTGAGCTGATCCAGATGGCGACGGATGAGGACTTAAACCTGGCCGCTGCGGAGAGTACCGAGGTGTGGGCTCCGCTACATGCCTGGCGTGCACTGGGACAACTGCGTGCGGTAGAAGCCATTGAGCCACTGCTCGAGCTCTTCGATCGGCTCGAAGACGATGATTGGGTGCATGAGGAACTGCCCATCGTTTTTGGCCTGATTGGGCCTGCAGCCCTTCCCAAACTCGCAGCCTATCTTGCAGACCTCTCGCATACAGATTCTTCACGGATTAGCGCGATTAGCAGTATTGAACGGATTGGGAAGACATGGCCAGATGCCAGGGATGAGGCCCTTGCCATACTGGAAGAGCGGCTGGAACGGTTTGAGGAGAATGAGTCCGATGTGAATGCCTTTCTCGTCGAGGCTCTGGTGGAGTTGGGAGCGACAGAGGCAGCACCGCTCATTGAGCGGGCTTTTGCTGAGGGATATGTCGATCCGATGGTGATGGGGGATTGGGAGGATGTGCAGGTCGAGTTGGGGTTGAAGTCGGCCCAGGAGGTTGCCCCCAAGCAAAGAGGCGACTGGAGAGAAAGTCCTTTGCTCTCCCCTGAGGCTTCAGAACCATTCACTCCTGCTCCCTCTCAGGTGACTCATAAGCAGAAGGCTGCGCAGAAGAAAGCAAGGAGCAAGATAGCCAAGCTGTCGCGGAAGAAAAATAGAAAGCGATAGGAGGACGAACTTCAGTCTTTATTAAGTCTGAGGAGGAAGCTCTTCAATTCTGTAGTATTATCAATCAGCTCTCTATTATGGCTTCTCTGTACAAGGGTTATCGTAAAAAGTACAACGACAAACTGCGGAATGTGGGATGAATACTCCTTTGATTCTGATCTCTTCAGAGACATTTTGAAAGCGTCGATAGTATAGCATACGTGGTCGAAGAATACTTCTCCTCCCTTGCTTTCTTTTCCAGAGAACTTCCTGGTACCTGCCTGCGAGAATCGCTCTCGCAGACCGACATCGGCAGCCTACGAGAGCGAACATATCGGTCAACCGATACGCATGCGCTTTTCAGCGAGATCAGCGAGTGAGAGGGTTGACGGTCAGGGTGGAAGGAATTGATCGTCGCCAGAACGGGGCCGGGATTGTCCACATCCTCAAGTTCTATGGGTTCTACGAGGTTGTCTATGTCATTCCGTGGCTGGGCGCTTCTTTTGCAAAAAACTGTGGTACACCCAAACTGCATGGGTGCGCCACACGTTTTTGCACATGCCAACTCGAGGCATTTCACCACCTCTTCCCAAAAGATGGACTCATTCGTTCCTAATGATAGAACTGGTAGTGTGCCTGCACAAAGGCACCCATTTGGGAGAGCGAGGGCTAGGGGATCACTTGAGAGGTGAGAAAGGAAAACAGATCCCATGGACGGAAACTATTTTGATCAAATAGCACAAGAGATCATCAAACAAAAGCAACTCATGGATCAACTGGAAGCAGAGAATCGTGAACTGCGTCAGCGACTTGCTGACCTGCGTGCAGGACGAGGAATCTTTGTGGAGATTGCGGGAAGCCGTTTCGCCTTAAGAGACAGCGCATCCCCTCGTGATCACTTGGCCAGGACCTGGTGACACCGCCTGTTTTCTGTTTGCAAAAGGCTGTGATGCACCCAAACTGCATCGGCCTTTGACCACCTTACATTTTGCAAGGTCGTGGAATACTCGAATCAGTCCATCTCCCAGATTTCGGGACACGTTGTCTCACCACCTGCCTCGACCATGTTGCGGACGCCCGCAATATGGTCTGTAACTTTGTCGGCTCGGACAAAGTTGCTCCCCACTGTGCGAGGAATATCCCGATTTGAAATCGGAGCCAAAGCTGCGATATTGACCATTTGTCCACAGTTTATTGGCCCTTTATCCACAATTTCAAGGAGGTTATGCACATGCATATGCAACCAGGATCAAAAACCCTTGGTCTGTTGACCATGCGCGATCACACCACCCTGGTGTTTTCGTCCAGCACTGCCTGGCTCGACGAGCTGCAAGCAGGGGATCATTTGCTCTTGTATCCCCACTGGTATACCGTCAGCCAACAGGGCAGTTTGCAGGTGCTCGGCAACGCGTCCGTTCCCCTTCACAAGGTCGCACGCACCCCGGTAGGCGACTGGCAACTTGAGGTGGAAACGTTGCTTGATGCCCCGCTTGATCAGCGGCTACGGGCTCGGCAGGTCGATTTGACGTATATTGTGCTCTTTGACCCTTCCTGCTGGCGTGGCATGAGGATCTCCCCGCGTGCTTTCCGGCTGAGGCGTATGTGTACGTGAAGCCGTTTTTCTACAGTACCGACAAACAGGGCAGGCTTCAGGTGCTCTGCGCTTTCCCGGTGGATAGCATTCCCCCCACAAGAGTGGGCTAGTCGCTTCAAGCAGGTGACGGGGATCGCTGAGGATACCAAGGTCATTCCCCTGTCATCGGAGAGCGCGAATACAGAGAACATCGAAGCCCTGTGGAAGTCTTACAAGCCGTCACTGAATTGACTACCGTCTCTATACGCAGGCGGGAGGAGCATAGGGATTCAGCCTATGCCCGCCCCTGACCAACGCAACGCCCATCCGTCGCGCTGGCTACTGGCATTCTATCACATGCCTCTGGCCGCACATGTTGTTTTTGCTGGAGGTTCTTGTATGTCTACACAACCACACTCAGACGAGAAATTGCTTGTAGAGCAGGTGTTTCGGCAGTTGCTTCCTGAGCATCTCACCCCGCTTGTCAACCCACAAAAACGTGCCATTGCCTTCGTTTGGGGGCTTGACTCGCCTCAGAACAATCTTGAGGTGTTTGCCGCTTAAAGCGGTCGAGTCTCGCGCCCTCATGAAACTGCGCTTTTGGGCAGAACAAGGCAAGATGGTGATCCACTGAGCGAATCTTCTTGGCTTGGACATGGCTCTCTTTTAGAGGGATTGTACATTCAATCACGTTCATGCTTGTCCAATGGGAGGTTGCTCATAGCGCGTGAGAAGCACCATGGTGTTTTCTCTGCGTGGTCCAACACCCAGTGCCGTCGTTGCAAGAGCTCATCCCGGTTCAGAAGGTACCGAGAATCTCAGTAGATGCAGGTGTTTCCCTCCTTTTTCCTTTCAGCAGAGAAAGAGCATCTATCCCGTGTGGCTGCTTGCTTATGCAAAAGGGAGGTGCGTCGAAACGCTGAAGCGAACTCCTACGTGTTCTCCTGGTGAGCAGTGCCTCTATGCGACGGCAGGTCGCTTCATGGATGAATATGAAGAGCAAACGAAATCAGGGAAGTGATGAGTGGTAGTATGAGAGGGAGGACCACCGTTACTCCCACACGACCCAATGCACTGATCTCCAATGGCCACGTAGGGAAGGTATCGCGCACCAGGTCATAGCGTTGTTTGAGTGCTGCCAACTGGCGTGTCCCAGCAATGGCGCTACGTATGTCGTGCCCTACTGACAACAAGGACTGCGTGAGTGCTTGCTGAAACTCATCAACCAACGGCTGTAATGCCTCGTCGCGAGCCCTCACCATCACTCGATGAGGAAAGACCAACCAGCCGAGCAAAAGTGCCGGGGTCAGGATGACATACATAGCACCCAGCAGGAGCATTTCCGGGAAGGAGAGCCAGTGCAAGTTGCGCGAAAGCCATGTGGCGCTAAGGAGGAGTGCCTCCCAAAGCATAATGCCGATACTGATCCAGAGAAGACGCCCCAGGGCCCCAAGTCCACCAGAACCATCTGCATGCAACGGCTTGACCTGGAGAGTGAAGAGATAGAATAACCAGTTAGTAAAGACCAACGCCAGCAAAAGCCGTACAACGCTCATCCCTGTGGCATACATCAGGGGCAAATAAATGACAATCGCACTGACTCGCATCCAGTAGGGGACGGGGCTTGGGCTCCCAGGTTCTAGCAGAAGCAGCCGATAGAGTGCGTAGATGACAACAATTACCAGGATCGCCGCTGTCCACCAGCTCCTATCTACCCAGCTGACCAGTTGTTGCACAAAGGTTTCATATGTCTGTGCACCTGATTGATGCCTGCGATGCTCGCCAATCACCCCATTAGTCCTAAGTGTGTTGAAGAGGCCAGCGATGGAGGCAGGAACGAGCAAATAGATCAGGAAGAGGAAAGGAAAGAGCACAAAAGTCTGAAGCAGAACACTCAGCGTATTGTCAGGGACCCAGAACCGCACCTTGCTGGCCCACCACAGCCACCAGCAGAGAAAGACTCCTCCCGGGAGCAGCATCGCTCCCACTATAATCCAGAGATCGCGCAGGCGCAATTTGTCCTTGAGCAGGACAAGCAAGGGATCATGTTGATAGAACTGCTGAGCGGACAGGGGTGTGGTATTCGTCGGGCTTTCTGCGCCTTTTTGTTGGTCTACCATAGTAGTGTCCATCCTCCCGCTCCTGAGAAACTTGCTGTTTTTGTTAGCCGTTCCATGTTAGTGCTTGAGACTATTATAGTCTATGCTGTACACATCCGCTAAAGCACATGGTCTTTCGACACAAGAATCTGAACAAAGGTGCCTTATCCTGACCAAATCCAAGACACGCCTGAAGCGTGTGCGGCAGCACATGGTCTTCAGGCGGGTGTTTCTTTTGCAAGAGGTGAGAACAAGCAACACACGCCCTGGGAGTTGGAGCGATAACAGAGGCAAGGGAAGACGCTTTACAACAAAACGGTTCAGCTCCTTCCCTCGGGAAGGTCTGTTGTGCCCAGGAGTGCGCCTCTGAGGTCTGCCCTGTTGAGATTGGTCCGAGTCAGTGCGGCTCTGTTGAGATTGGCTCCTCTCAGATCGGTCTCGCTGAGGTTGGCTCCGTTGAGGTCGGTTTCGCTGAGATCTGCCATATAGAGATCTGCCCTGCTGAGATTGGCTCTAGCGAGGTTCGCTCTGGAGAGGTTCGCCCCGCTGAGGTTCGCCCCGCTGAGGTCGGCGTCGCTGAGCGTCGCCTTTCGCAGGTCTGCTTCACTCAGGTTGGCTCTCCTGAGGCCTGCCTGACTGAGATTGACTCCAGTGAGGGTGGCTCTCCTGAGGTTTGCCTGGCACAGGCGTGTGCCTCTGAGGTCTGCTCCGCTCAGCTTGGCCTCCTGAAGGTCTGCCTCGTTGAGGTCTGCCTTGTAGAGGAGTGCGCCTCTGAGGTCTGCTCCGCTCAGCTTGGCCCTGCAGAGGTGCACCCAGCAGAGGTCTGCTGTGATGAGCAGTGCCCCGCGCAGATCTGCCTCGTTGAGGTCTGCTGCGCTAAGCGTGACTCCGACAAGGCTCGCCTCCTGAAGGTTGACCCCCTTGAGGTTGACCCCGCTGAGGTTGATCCCGCTGAGGTTAGCTCCGCTGAAGTCGGCCCCACTGAAGGTAGCTCCGCTGAAATCGGCCCCACTGAGGTCGGCTTCCCTGAGATTGGTCCCACTCAGCCTGGCTCCGTAGAGGGTGGCTCCGTAGAGGTTGGCTCCGTAGAGGTTGGCCTTGCTCAGGTCTGCCCCGTTGAGCGCGGCCCCACTCAGGTTGGTTCCATAAAGGTTGGCTTCGTAGAGATTGGCTAGATTGAGGTTGGCTCTGCTCAAGTTGAATCCGCCCAGGGTAGCCCTGCTCAAGTTGGCTCCGCCCAAGTGAGGTTGTATCTCCAGGTGCCTGGTCCTCCACGTATTCCAGGCAGTTGAATCCTTTTTGAGAAGCTTGAGATGGCGGGGGTCTGCCATAGGGTTCATCCCCTCTCTGTCGCGAGGAGTGCATGGGGAAAGGTATCGGTGATGGTGTCCCCGCTGGCACTGGTTTTCCCTTCCTCGGCGTTCATACACCCTCTCTTCATGCTGGTCTAACTGCTTCAAAACCGTCTTACAAGCAGGTGTATACTTCTTCTGCGCTACAATCGAGTGGTGCTTCTCAGTGTTGCTTTGTATTGTAGCATACTCTGCAGGGATGTAATACGTCTTCTGCTCTACAATCGAGAGTTGCTCCTGAGCGGGTGTGGGTTACGCATCGGCGCTTCGCATAGCAAAAATGGGCGGATCGCAACGCGCAGCGCCAGCCTTGCGCGTAAACCCTCATCACCTCCGTGACGATCGATGACGTGTGTTGCGCATGAAAGCAATGAGCAGTCGAGAAACGCTTGTTGAGCACCAGCTGCACTGTTCCTTCCACTTGAACCAGGAAGTCTGATACCGGGGGAGATCGTGCCCACTAGCTCATCGCTTTGCGCTTCCCCACAAAGTGACAGCTTGCCCGAAATGTACGGGCAAGCTTCTATTTGTTTAGAACCTGCCATCCCCTGGCCGTGTGAGACGCAATGTGCGTAGGAGTCACTTTCGCTGTTTCAAGCGCCATGAGCCTGGGTGTCAGAGAGGAGCATGAAAATGGGCTAGAATAGAACAGGCGGCAGGAGTCGAGATCGTTGGGATTTGGTACATCAAGTCCGTGTTTCAAGCTGATCCGGGCGCGTCCAGCAGAGCTGAATGTCACCATGGGCAACCCCATGAGTACGAGCAGGAAACGTGTCGTTCCTTCTGCGCCTCTCGCCGCCGACCCTGCGTTGTCCCCTGCTAGTATAGCAGAAAGGAAGGTTCAATCGCAATGAGTCTGACGGTCTTGTACAGGGCTTTTCGCAAGTCGCTTTCTTCCCCCCCACACCGGAGAAAAGGGGGGAATGGTGAAAAACCGAATTGCCGCAAAGCGTGGAACCGATACCCGGTCACGTGGTACAAGTTGTTCCCTCACCAGTTGCCGTGGCAGTGGTTCCGTCGAGTGACCAGGCAACGCTCCCTCTATTGACGCTGACCTGAACTACGGATGGCTGGTATCCAGGTGAGAAGGTAGTGGGCTGGGCTCCATTCAACCAGGAAGGACTTAAGGAATTCTGGCTGCCCAATAGTATTGTAACAGCATAGGAGTTGTCATTCATAGAGCCAAACCTGGCGAGAAAGCCTTTTGATCCTTGCTTAATGATGCACTCGAAGATAGGAAGCACCGGACGCTGTTGTGGGCTTGTTGCTGCCGGGGATGGTTGGCCGGTTGGTTGAGGAGGAAGGGTGGGTTCCTGTGTAGAGGGAGGTAATAGCCCTGGCGCCAGTGATGGCCTGGGGGTAGGTGAAGAAGATAGTGTGGGTGATAGAGCATTGGTCGGCGTTAACAACTTCATCACACCCGTTGTAGGGGACAGAGTGACCGGTGCTCCCCCATGCACTCTAAACAGAGCAAGAGGCACTACTATAAATGTGCTTATAAGTATAACGACCAGGGCCACCAACATTACCGGCGAGAGCATACGCCTGGAACCTTTGCTTTGCTGCCTGGGACTCTGCTGCTTCTGACGAGCGTGCACACTTCTTGCCAGGGTGGCGAACACATTCCTTGCTCCCATGCCCTGTTTCTGGCTGCTTACGCGCTGTTCACTATCCTGAGATGGTACATGGCTGATTGGAGGAATTGGCCGGGTGTCTTCAGCCTCTACTTGCACTGGTGGAACCGGTGCGGGCGGTATGCTTGGAGTCTCCAGCGCGTTGAGGAATACCTGGATATCGTGGTGGCGTTCTGCTGGATCTTTTGCCAGCGCTTGTAAGATAGCCTGCTCGATACGAGGTGGGATGGCAGGATTGACCTGGCTCGGCGGTAGAGGCTGCGCGCTTTTATGCTTCTGGAGCAAGGTAGTACGAGCTGAACCGGAGAAAGGGACGTTCCCCGTGAGTAGTTCGTAG
>Ga0070707_100000532_pt1 | contig 38027 bp, 62 predicted proteins | sample KBSK5502metaG_FD_65468 | JGI IMG/M metagenome (GOLD analysis project Ga0070707, IMG submission 65468) | Corn, switchgrass and miscanthus rhizosphere microbial communities from Kellogg Biological Station, Michigan, USA - KBS K5-50-2 metaG | ecosystem: Host-associated > Plants > Roots >... | reverse complement strand
CGCGAGACCCGGGTCCGTGCCCTGTTCAACGATTGGATCGACCGGTGCCGGACGGGCGCGTGGGAGGGGTGGCGCGCCACGCCCCTGCCCGAGCTCACCGAGGGTTACCCCAGCCGAGACCCCTCGTTGGCCCTGGCCCTGCACCGTGAGGGTCTCCGAACCCCCGTCGAGCGAGTCTGACCAGCCCAAATGAGAAAACGTTGCCCAAACGGCTGAGGAGTAGCCCCTTACGTGGACGACGAGCTGATCATTGCGAGTATGGTGGTGCACGCCATCAACTCCCTGCCCGATCCGAGTCCGGATAGTTCACCGTGCTGTACCCACGATTGCGCGCCGTGCGAGGCGCTGGCCGTCCTGCACAGCACGGGCAGGCTCAGCGACGCGGTTCGGCCGTACGTGGTCAGTAGCAGCTCCGATCCAGCCGATCCGGGTTGGGATTGGTGGCGCGGGAATGTTGAGAAGGGTGGCGTGGTCTGGGCCTGGCTGGCCGCTAGGCTTTGTGACCCGCAAACCTGCGAGAGCGCTTCAGGTGACCGCTGACGACCCAGGGTTCGACCCGGACGATATGTTGCCGCTGCACGAGTTTCCCGAACCGTGGTGCGAACTTTGTGGCCCGCCGTGCGAGCGCCAGCCGGGCGACGTCTGGTGCACGTACTGCCGACGAGAGATGGGGAGGAACCCTAAGGCTCCCCCCTTGTGCTGACGGTGTGACGCGTGTGTCAATAGACACATGGACGTAGTTGACGTGGTTTGCTATCTGGTCGCAATCGTGCTATTTCTGCTGACCGGATTCCGGGTGGTGGCAGCCACCCGGGTGGAGTTGGTCGCCCTGGGGTTGGCCGCCGCGTTCCTTCCCTTGTTTTTGCATGCGGCCCAGGCGTTCAACTAGTGTATAGGCAGGCTTCGAAGGTCATCGGCTCGATCCGATCGACCTTGGCCACCGCCGCAAGCTGCAGACGGCGGGTGGAGCCGTCCCGCTCCAGGATGGTGACGTGCGTGTCGTCCCAGCCCATCACCTTTCCGCGTCGCGAGTCGCCAGTTACCATCTCGATCCGAACCCACAGGTTCTGTCGCATCAAGACCACCCCAGCAGACGCAGCATGCCGTAGACGGCGGCGCTTGTTAGGACGAAAACCAGGACGATGGACCAGTCGATCTTGTTCATTTTCGGGGTTCCTTTCCCGTTTGGTGTTTCTAAACTCAAGTTTACCGTCTGGTTGTCCTGGAGGAAACTATCGCCACGGCCATGGTTGCCTAACCGTGTTAGTAGCCGTCCGGCGGGTCGTAGTCCACGACCGGACGCGGGTCGACGCCCGAGGTGGATCCGGCCGACACCCACATCACCGAGCCCGAGGTCGGGTCGCCCAGGGCCACCGGCACCCCGCTTTGCTCCAGCTCCTCGGTGAAAGCGTGTGCTTCTGCTTCGGTGGCGAATTCCATCGTCACCGTGCGCTTGGGGTCCAGCGACATGATGGGGTTCCTTTCCTCTGTGGTGGGGGGGTGGGGCTCCCGGCCGTCTCGGGGGAGCGAGACGGCCGGGAGGTTAGGGGGGGGGAGGGCGGAGCAGGTGGCGCGCTAGTCGCTGACCCTGGCGTTGGGGGCCAGCTCGGAGACCAACGAGTCGACCAGGCTGAGGATCTGGTCCGAGACGCTGCTGTCCTGAACGTCTAGGTCGGTGTCCTCCTGCACCAGCTCGAAGAGGCGACCGGACAGCCACTCGTACGCGGCGTCCCATTCGGTTTCGGACGACAGGTCCACGTCAGCGGCGTTGTCGCTGAGGGTGGCTGCTACGGCTACCCAAATCGGGTGCTCGGGGGTCGGCACCCCGGTCTCCTCGAACGCCGGTCCGTCGTACTGCTTGTCGGTGTACCGGAGGCTCTTGTTGATTTCCACTGGGGGGTTCCTTTCCCGTTTCCCGTCTTGCTTTCTAACCCCAGTTTACCGTGAGGTTGCCCGGGAGACAACTATCTCCCGAGCCATAGTTTCCTAACCCCTGGGGATGGAGACCACTGCGTACAGGTCCGGTTGGAATAGGCCCAGTTCGGCGGCCACCTGCTCGGCGGTCTTGTCGGCCGGAATCGGCACCGGCGCGGTGTCGCTGCTGGTCAGGTCCAGCACGGCTCGAACCAGCTCGGGCTCTTGGCTGTCCAGGTCGTCGGCCAACGCGTCTGCCATGGCCTGCTGGCAGTCGGTGCAGCCGCGAAGGTGGTCCGTCCAGATCTCTTCGCCGAACGCCCCCTCTTCTGCCACGCTCTGGAAACAGCCGATCTGCTGGTTCGGCTTGGGCAGCGTGAGCTCGTTGCCGTTGGCCGGGAGTCCGGCCTCGACCAGTTTGGCCAGCACGCTGGTGCTGAGGGCGTCTTCCGGTTCGTTGGCCGCGAACCGTCTGGCTGAGTGAACCAGCTCGGTAAGCCAGGTGTGCTCGTCCGGCGTCAGGCTGAGATTCCTCATCGGGGGGGTCCTTCCTGTCGTCCTCGTTCGTCATCGGCGTCTCCTCCCTCTCGCTACCCCACCAGCCAACCACGCTGTTGTCTCTGTGTCAACCCACCTGGCCGGGACCCGGCCAGGTGGGGGGTTAACCCAAACGAGACAACTACCCCCGGCGTCATATCTGACTTACCTTTTTTAGGCCGCTGCGCGGGCCAGGCAGGTGGCGCGCCCCAAACACGCCGAACCCCCCGGGCCCTTGCGGGCTGGGGGGTTCGCGGCGACCGCGTGTCAGATTCGGGCGAAGACCTTGGTCTCCTTGACGGCGCCGGAGCGGTTCTGGTAGGTGAAGACGGCCCGACCGGAGACCTTGTCCCGGGAGACGGTGCCCTCGTAGGTCCAGCGGCCGACCTTAGCGGTCACGGTAACGGGCTTGGGGGCAACGGTAGCGTCCTGCTTGGCGGCCTTGGCGGCCTTGGCGGCCTCGCGACGGGCCTTGGCCTCCTGGCGCTTGGTCCAACGATCCAGCGCCTTGGCGATGACCTCGGTCAGCTTCAGCTCCAGCTCCAGCTCGCCACCGGCCAGCCGGACGGCGTGGCGCGCCTGCCCGGCGGTCAGCTTCTGCTCGATCACCAGGTCGGCCAGGCGCGAGACCAGCCGAGCGTCGTGGCCCTGGCTGAAGATGTTCCAGGTGGCGCCGGGGCAGGTGGCGGAGCAACGGCAGGCGACGCGACCTTCGCTGTCCCGCTCGATGATGGTACCGGCGAGGCGGATGTTGGCGGCGGTGGCGATCTCGGTGCTTTCGACCTGAAGGGCGGTGGCGGTCATTTCGGGGTTCCTTTCCCGTTTCGCTTCGGGGGCCTTTCCCCCTCTTGCTTAATTCCATTCTACTACGTGGTTGACCCAAAGACAATATCTCGACCGCCATACATTGCTAACCCCCGCCCGGTCGCCCGGGGGGTTTGGTAAACATTTTCTCGGTTGGGTCAGCGGCTGGCGTCTCCGGAACCCTCGCCCGATCCGCCGCGTGCTTTCTTGTCGTTTTGCTGCCTCGCCTTGTCCGCAGCGGTTGCTTCCTCGTACGCCTGCCGCGCCTTTTCCAGGTTGGGGTCTTCCTTTTTGCCCACGATGGTCTCCTTCTCTTGGGGGTCAGGCGGCGGGCACGCCGGGGACGACCACGCGCGTACCAGCTGCCAGATCGAGCACCAAGGTCTCCCCCTCGGCCAGCTTGGCAGCCTGGTTGGCGGGCAATCGCTGAACCAGCAGGTGGCCAGCCTTGACCAATTGGATCTTGCCCAGGTTCGCGCCGGGGAACGCCAGCGCCAACGCTGCCTGCGACTCTAGCACGAGCACCACGGGCTCGGACCGGTTTCCCAGTACGCGCTGAATCAACACGTCCCAAGGTCCGGGCGTGTACCCGTCGACCTGGCTGTCGGCCATGCAGTCGCACAGCTCGGCCTTTTCGTCGACCATCCCCCGAATCAGATCGTAGACTGCTCGCAGTCCGTTGTTGGGCTTGGGCGCAGGGGCGTCGCGGTAGGCCTTGCGCAGGTCGGCCAACAGCTCGTCACTCATCGGGGGTAGTATCGAGTCGATCATCTGTCTCCTCCTTTGGCTCGTCTGCCCACGGCCCCACGGCCGTGGACTGTCCTGCAATCACCGCTGCCACCTGCTCGGTGGAGAACCGGTGGTGGCCGCCCGGGGTTTTGAACGACACCAGTTTGCCCGACACGGCCCATCTGGCCACGGTTTTGGGCCCCACTCCCAGCCGGGTGGCTACCTCGATCGGGGTCAGTGGCTGAGTGAAATCCCATCCCCGGATCACGTAGCGGGGACGGTAATTGGTCTGGTCTTCAGTCATGGGGCTTTCTTCGTCGGGGTCGGGGGTGAGGCGGTGGCCAGCCTAGCAATACTCGCACACGTTCGTCAGCGGCATCTGGGTGAAGCAGGTCGGGCAGGACGTGCCTGCCCTGTTTTCTTCTTTGGCCGGATAGCACAGTTCGCACGGCGATTTGAAGCACTCTCGACAATGACAGCGTACGGGGCTGTGCTCGGTCGAGTCGGTTATGCACAGCTCGTGCTGTCCCATTTGGCAAAGATGGCAGACGATCGGTTCGCCGTTTGGTGTCTTGTGTCGCGGTGTGATCACTAGGCGGTCGGGCGGGATCATCGTCAGTTGCCATCCTCTTCTCGGGTCGGACGGTTCGGCTATTAAAGCAGTTCGGTTGTCTCCTGGTCAATGTGCGCATTGGACCCATGCGTACTGGGTGCGTCCAGATTCTTGGCGCAATGGATCGCTGCCACTTGCATGCCGCCGATCTGGTGCCGGTGGAGTAGCAAATCGCGCACCACGCGATAGACTAGGGCCGATTCGGCGATTACTTCGCCTGCCCCACCCGTGCTGGGCGCGTCTACCTCGACCTGGTATTCTCGTTTCCCGCCGTTCATGGTGCGGAACACGGAGAATTCGGCCCACAGGTCTTTGGCTGCCTCCTGGGTGATCGGTTGCTCGGTCCGGAACGTGATCACGGTCTTCACGGATGGGGGTCCTTTCTGACTAGATCGCCTGGTTGAACGCGTGCAGCCCCTGGAACAATGCGACCATCCCGGCAACGGTCAGTACGAACACGATGCAACCCAGGCCGCTGCCGCTGGTGTCCTCGTCCTCTCCGGTCTGGGCTCGGGCCGCAGCGGTGGCGCGCCCCTGGTCGTCCAAGCGCTTATGCATCAGGCCCAGCACGCCGCCGGTCAACAACAGCACGAATCCTACTCCGGCCTCCGCCAACGCGGCCCAGGCGTTCACGAGCTGATCCAGGTCTTGTGCAGAAGCAGTATATTGGCGCCGACCAGCCGCACCTGGGTGCCGTCGGGGAAGGTGTCCAGCGCGTCGTGTAGCAACCCGGTAGCGTCGCTGACCAGGTCGCCCAGCGTGTAGCCCTCGGCCTTGCTCTCGCGCCAGGTCACTCGGTGCGGTTCGCTGTAGTGGCTGGGTTTGGGCTGGAAGACCCGGTTGTCGAAATCGACGGCCAGCATCGCTTGTTGCTTGGCGGTGATGGGTTCGTCGGAGGTGAACAACAAGGTCACCTCGGCTGATTTCCTGGCGTGCTGGTCGTCGTCGGTCATTTGGTTGCTCCCTGGTCCGGGTAGGGGGTTGGCGGGGGGCGGGCGGCGGGCGTCAGTACGGGAGCGGGTTGCCCCTGGGCGTGCGCAGGTCCAGGGGGTTCGGTCGACGGGTCGGCTTGGGCCTGCGGATCTTGATCTGTCCGGCCATCGTGCGGGCTCCTGCTCGGTCGGGGGGGTGTCTCGCTGTTATCAGTAGATCACGCTCTTGTCTCGGTGTCAATGCCACTGGTCGCTGTTGTTGATTTCGGGCGTCAGGGCAGTGGTGCGGGTGCTGTGGGGAGTCGCGTGGTTGGCCGGGTCGTTGGTGGCGTGAAAGCTGTAGGGAGGGCGGTAGCCGTGCTTGGCCTGCCAGGCAATGGCTTCCGGTACGTCCTGAAACACGGCCACCTCTCTTAGCTCTCTGATGCCATGGTCGGGTGCCGTCTTGCGGCGCTGGGCCGTCCACCAGGGCGAATTCACCGGCAGATAGACGATCTCGTGCGCTTTGAGAAGCGCCACCGCCTCAGCGGTGGGCGTGTAGAAGATCATGGTCAGGTCGGCCGGTGCGCCGACAGCGCGCGGAAACATCACCCAGGGCGGTTGGCCCTGCTGCGCTCTGGCCGCGATCCAATGCAGCACGATCGAGTCGTCCACGGTGAACAGTGTGGTTTCGGTGGACCGGTACCAGCGCTGGGGGATCTTCGCGATCCGGTCGGCCAGCTTGGCGGCGAGAGTGGCGCGCCCTCCGGCTGTGTACAGTTCGCGCTCGGCCTCCTGCTCGCTGAGCGCGCCGGACGCGACCATCGAGACCAGACGGCTGACCATCCGCGCGTCGTGTCCGGGGGCGAACGACCGGGCGGTCTGGGCGTCGCAGACGGGGTTGCATTTGCAGGGGTGGGTTTTGTTGGCCATCGGGGTTCCTTTCCCGTTGGGCGTTGTCTCGCTGGAAATCCCATTACATCACGTTGATTGCCAGCGAGACAACTTACTGCTGGGGTAACGTCTCTATTACCGCGCTAGCGCGCTGTCGATTGGAGGGTTGGGGCGGGGAGGGTCGTCCTGTGGGCTCACCGGAAAGTCTTTTCTCGGTCGATGGGGCCTGTCCTCACCAGGGTCCAGGTCTTCGGTACCCAAACTGGGGGGACGGGCTGTATGGTCCAACGGCCTTTTGAGGCCGTGGCCCAGTAGCCCGCTAGCGGTTTGTTCATCGGTGGGTCCCTTCTCTCGGGGTGGGGGCTTAGCTGAAGCGGCGGAAGACGTCGCTGGCGGTCCAGTCGTTTAGCACCAGGTGCAGCGCGCAACCGGTTTCGGTGCCGGTGTGATATTGGTGGTTCGGATTGATCGATCCGCAGATCTGCTCGATCCACTTCTGCTCGTTGTTCATCGGCATGGCCGCGATGAGCGCGCGGGCAGCCTTGCGGGTCGGGCCGTTCTTGGGGAAGTTCAGGAGCTGGGCGGCCAGCTTGTCGGCCAGCTTGTCGCGGTCCTGGAAGCGCAGGTACTCGATGGCCTCGGTGCTGGTGACCTTGTTCTCGCGGATGGCCTGGCGCGCCTGGCTGATCAGCCTGGCATCGTGCCCGGGGCGGAACCGCTGCAGGTAGGTCTTGGTGTCCAGCTCGGTGTCTGCGCCGCACCCGCACGGGCATTGGTCGCCGAGGCCGAAACCGATGGCCAGCTCGACCTTCCTAGCCGTCTCGTCGGTCCACCGCATTTTCTGGCTTCCTCTCTCCCTCGCTGGCCTTACATATCAATCGTATCACGTGGTTGACTTTTTGGCAACCCCCATCTCAGGTATGAGCTTGGCCATAGTTGACACCGTGTCATCCCATCTGCTAGTGTAGGCACTTCTCGGCGGCTGGTACCGGCCGTCGTCCCACCGAGAGGAGAGGAACCCCCCAGTGGAGAAGACCATTGGCCTGGCCGTGCTGGCCAGCCGGGTGCATGACGACCCACCGCGCATCGACATCGATCGGCTGATCCGCGTCTGGGACCACATCGAGGCGCAGCTTGCCGAGCACGCGGTATACCTGGGTGTGAGTATGCGATCCAACCGGTACTCGGAGAGGTTCGACGGCTGGAATCAGCACAACTGGCGTTCGATCGTCTCGGTCGACACCGAGCGCTGCCACACCGCGATGTGCCTGGCCGGGTGGACCACGCAGTTGGACGCCATCGATCGGGGCGACCCGACCGGCGGATGGCTGTTCGACGAGGCCATGATCGTGCGGGTGTTCGGCGACAAGGCGCAGCCGGACGACGCGTCGAAGCACGCGATCGACGCTTACCGGGACTCGCTCCGGCCGGTGGCGGACGACCCCGCCGGACACATCGGCACGGTCTATACCGGAGCCCCGTGGGACGAGACGACGACTCCGGCGGTCGGCGTGGAGGTGCGTGCGCGGCGATTGCTGGGCCTGACCGAGCACGAGGCCGATGAGCTGTTCGCGGGCGGCAACAACCTGATCACCCTGCGCGGTCTGGTCAGCTCGCTGATCGCTGAGGAGAAGACCCGTCGGCGCGCGGTCGAGCTGTTGGCGCGGCTGCGTTCGGAGCAGGCGGTCATCGACGAGGCCAACGGCAGTCAGGAGGACACGCGGTGACCGGCGTTACCGATCTCCGATCGCTGGAGCTGTGGGTGGAGGCCAACCCGCCGCGCATCAACATCGAGATGTTGTCTCGGGTGTGGGACGCGGTCGAGGCCAGCATCGCTGACTGGCTGATCCAGACACGTGGCGCGCTCCGGTACTCGCGCGACGAGACTGAGCTCGATGGCTGGGGCCAGGGGGAGTGGCGTGTTCTGCAGATGGTCGACGGTGAATCCCGCTGCCAGACCACGCTGTGCCTGGCCGGGTGGACGGTCGAGACCGACATCGCTGACCGGCGGGCCAGAGGCGACGACGAAAAGGGCTGGCTGATCGACGAGTCCACCGCCACCGAGCTGCTGCTTCTCCCGCAGTTCCCCGAGTCAGGTAAGCTGATTCCGGCGGGAATCTGGGTGACCGACCTGTACCATCTGAGCAACCTGACCGCTCTGCTGCGAGCTCGGCCGGACGATTACGCAGAAAACGAGGCTCATCACGTCATCGACATCGACGGGGTTCCGGTGGTGAACGCCGGGAACCGGGCACGGCGGCTGCTGGGTCTGACCGGTAATGAGGCCACCGATCTATTCGCGGCGGACAACGACCTGGAGACCCTGCGCGGAAAGGTCTACTCGATGGTCGCCGAGGAGAAGGCGCGGCGAAGGGCAGCGAACCTGCTCGGGGAACTGTCCGCCAAATCGGAGGAGAACTGAGCATGAGGCTGCACAAAGGAGAACTGAGCATGAGGATGCGCAACTCCACCCGTCGCCAGGAAGACCTGGCGGAGGAGACCCTCCGCGCCAGCGCTCCGGTCGTGATTCCGGCCGAGGTGCTGGTGGACCGGGTGCTGGAGAACATCGACTGTTGTCTGGCCGAGGTTCAGGCAGGCGACGACGAGGCCAAGGTCCAGGCTGCGTTCGAGGAGCTACGGCAGCGCGTGGAGATCGGGGAGATCAACTACAGCGAGCTGCTGGACGCGGGGACGCTGCTCAAGGCTCAGTACGCCCACACCCAGTACGTACAGATGGAGCGGTGCTGCTACTGCGGGTGCCCGTGGCACGAGGAAAGCTGATGGAAAAAGCTTTCACTCTGCTGGTTCTGGCGCTCTCCATCGGATCGGCCTCGTTCATGGTCACCACGGCCAAGATCAGCCAGCCCGTCCGGGTCTGGGTGGTGCGCAAGGGCCTGGCCGGTAAGCGCGAGGGCAACGGCGCGTTCTGGCGGTGGCTGGGCGAGTTGCTGGCCTGCCCGTTCTGCACGGCCACCTGGCTGGCGTTCGGCGCGGTTACCATCTACCGGCCGTGGGCGGTGCAGGTTCCCAGCCTGGGCTCGGCCACCTGGGTCGCGCGACCGGTGGACTTCCTGGTCACCTCGTTCGCGCTGACCGCCCTGGCGATGCCTGTGGTCTGGGCGATCAAGCACGCGCTGGCCCCGGTAGGTGCGCCTGCCGAGCTGCCGTCGGCCAGGGTCAACCGAGAGTCCATGGAGCGGTTGGCTCAGCGACGTCGGGTGCCGGACACCGACGGCGATCCCACACTTATCGGGCGTAGGCCGCCCAGCCCGCGCGAGGTGTGGGAGAGCGAGCCCAGGCCCGAACCGATCGATGAGTACGCGCGGCGGTTGCGAGAGAGTGGCGAGCCGCCGCAGCCTCAAGGGGCGCCTGACGCCACCATGGTGGACGGTCATCCGGCCATTCGCAGACAGTTGCACTTTCCGGAGAACCGCCCGCCAGAGCCGAACCCGACCGACGAGACCACCGTGATGCCCCGCACCAACGGTGACCCTGCGTCTTAGTCGGTCGTTGGGGACTCCCGCCCTTTAGCCTTTCCTGTCCAAGGTCCCCCCTTTTCGGAAGGGCCTGGAGGGCGGGAGTTCTTTTCCTCAGTCGGTAATCGTCCTATGGCCCGGCGGATAGTTTCCTTGGAGGCAATCACGCGGTAGACTGGTGTTAGCACCACCCCCCAGACGACAAAAGGAGTTCCGGAGATGGCTTACCGAGGGACCACTAAGCACAACCGCCAGGCGCGGCATGAGGTGTTTCGTGAGGTCATCATCGAGGACCCGAACGGGGAGACCGCCGCGTACTACCGCAAGCGGCTGCAGGACGAGGGCGGAGACCTTTCCGGGCTGCCTGAGCCGGGCGCCGTGGCGGCCACCGCCGATGTCCCTGAGCCGGAGGTTCGGGCCAGCCGAGGCGGTGGCCAGCAGGCGACCGCAGGTCGCCCCGAGCCCAAGCCCACCCCCGGCGAGCTGCGGTTCATCGAGCGGCTACTGGAGGAGCGCGAGCTGGTTCACCACCTGAACGGCGTAAACCTGAACGAGGTGCTGTTGGGCAAGTATCGTGACGGCACCCTCTCCAAGCGCCAGGCGCGCGAGCTGGGCGATTGGCTCAAGGGCTGCCCCCGCAAGGGTCAGCGGGTCGAGTCGGAGACGGTGGCGCGTCCCGCCGAGCAGACCCTGGCCAGCGCCAACCCGCGCATTGTTGCGCGCGGGCTGCTGAAGCTGGCCAAGGACGAGAGCTACGACGCTGAGACCCGCGCGCTATTCGATGAAGCCGCGAACCGGATCATTGCCCGCGAGGCCGAGCAGGTGGCGCGCCAGCAGGCGATCCGGGGAGCAGCAGCCGGGGAGCAGCAGTCGACACGCGGCCCGCGTGAGCGAGTCACCGAGGACGGTATGTACGCTCGCACGGTGGATGGCGAGCGGGTGTTCTACAAGGTCCAGATCGCCAAGCAGAGCAGCGGTCGGCTGTACGCCAAGGTGCTGGTCCAGGACGAATACGCGGCCAGCGGTTGGAGCTTCGAGTACCGCAAGGGCGCCATCTACGACCTGACCCCCGCCGACAAGCTCAGCCTGGAGGAGGCTAAGCAGTTTGGTCAGCTCTACGGGGTGTGCTGCGTCTGCGCCGCCGAACTGACCGACGAGCAGTCGATCGCCGAAGGTATCGGTCCGGTCTGCGGAAAGCGGTGGGGCTGATGGCAAGAGGATACCGACCGGACTACCGGGCCCACCAGGCGCTGCCGGTGGGCTCGTGGGAAGAGCGTCCGCCGGAACCGTTGCGTCAAGCGTGGTCGGTGCGGACGTTGTGCGGGTACCCGCTGTTTCATCGGGTTAGCTACGGTCTCACCCTGGAGGACTACGACGCGTGTTCCGATTGCCTGATGATGATCGGGCTGAACCAGGAGTTAACCAGCCAGTGGAGAGAGGGACCCCCGAGATGACGGCTGATCAGGTCCGTTACCGCATCGTGCGGGAGCCGAACGAGCGTATCATGAAGACGGTGCAGAGCTGGGACCCCGCGTTCCGATACTGGTCGTATGAGGAGTCCTGTTTCACCGCCTGGGGGGCCAGGCGATTGGTCCGTAAGCTCCAGCAGATTCGCGACCAGGGGATCACAGAGCAAGTACTGTGGGAGGAGAAGGCCGAATGAGGCGAGACGACACCGGGTTGGCGGACGAGGTGCCCGTCTACCTGCGTCTGGTGGCCGACGCTCTGTTTGCTGGGCTGCTTCAGCTGGGGTACTCCGAAACCACGCTGGAGGATTGTGGTGTGATGGCCAAGCGGTTGGACGAGCGAGGGCTGCTGAGGGGAGAGACCAATGGCCGGGGTTGAGTCGTTGCTGGAGGGCCACTCGTGGCCCGAACACACCAAACTTCGCCAAGTCCAGGCGCGCAGCCAGGCAGCCGGAGAGTTTATCGACTGGTTGAGCGGTGAAGGCATTTTCTTGGCCAGAGAGGACCGGGAACCCGACCGAATCGTCCACTGCCCAGAGTCGCTGATGGATCTGCTGGCCAGATGGCTGGATATCGACCGGAACCGGTTGGAGCAGGAGAAATCCCGAATGCTGGAGCTCCTCCGCCAGCCCGAGCAGGGGGAGACGCCCGAGTGACCAATATCCAACCGACTGATCAGCAGCCGCTTGTGCTGGTCTACCAGAACGAGTACGACGTGCGCGCTGTCCGGTCGTTCAAGAACGCGGCTGATGTCCCGGCTGACGAGAGCATTCCCCCGGAACCGGAGAAGCTGTACGACGACGCAGCGTGTTTGTCCTGGCTGGAGGACGGCGTCATCATCTCTGTGCCGTTCCACCGCGTGATCCAGATCCGGCAACTGGCGTCGGCGTTGTTCGACTAAAAAAGAGCTTTTCCTGGACGACCCAAGTGAGCCGGACGGCCTCGCGGCTGGCGTCTCAGTCGCGACGGCTCTGGGGTCGGAACAGGAGGCAGGGGGCCTTGCGCCTAGGGGGAGTGAGGCCCCCTGCCTCCGCAAAGACAGATAGCCCGACCAGAGGAGACAAAAGGATGAACGGAAACGGGAACTCGGCCAGGGAATGGCCGTTGTCGGGTGGCGAGAAAAAGAAGCCGGGCGGCTGCCGCAGGCAGGCGGTACCGCTGCTGCTAATGCTGGGCCTGATCGGTCTGGCTATCGGAGCGGTGGCGCGCCACGCCGCCAAGGGAGGAAACTGATGGGGTTGTTCAATCGGGGCAAGGGAACCAGCGCACCCGAACCGGCCGCGTTCGAGCCGGACGTGCTGCCCGCCTACATGACCCGGAGCAACGATGTCCAGGTCACAGAGTCTCGTGGCCGGGTCAGCCTGCAGAAGGCAGCCGGGATCAGCCTGGCCAAACGGCCGGTGCTGTCGGCCCACAAGTTCGCCGTGTACGTGGTTGGTGACCTGTCTCCGTCGATGGACGGGTACCTGCGGGACGGCAGTTTCGACTACCTGACCGACGCGATTATGGCGCTGGTCCGGGAGGGCAACTGGGACGCCGACGGCGTCATCCCGCTGATCGGCTACTCGATCAAGGCCACCAGCGTCCTGGAGATCGACGGCGACAGCACTGGAGCAGGCAGCGACCTGCGTCAGCTCGGCATCAACGAACATATCGGTGGCGGCACCGTCTACGTGTCGGGCATCCGCCGCTTCTGGGACCACTACCGAAGCAGCGCAGACTACGGCAAGTACCCGGCGCTGGTGTTCCTGCAGAGCGACGGCCAGGACAGCAACCCGGCCGCCACCGCCAAACTGCTGACCGAGCTGAGCTCGGAACCGATCCACTTCGTGCTGGTCTACTACGGCGGCGTGGACCAGGGCGGCCAGCCGCCGCGCGACAACGCGTCCAGCATGCGCGAGCTGGACCAGGGCGGCAGCATGCCGGGCCGCAAGACCGACAACGTCAGTCTGTTCATCGCTGGTCCCGAGCCCAAGCGGGTCACTCCGGCCGAGCTGCTGGACGGGCTGCTGGAGGGTCCGGCCGCGTGGCTGCGCCAGGCACCGGTGGACGGGGTACGCATCCCGTGAGGACGCCTGGCGAGCTGGTGGCGGACGCCCTGCAGGCGCTGGCGCCGGTTAGGGAGGGCATCACCAACGACGAGGCCAGCGAATTGGCGGAGCGGGTCCTGCACGCGCTCACCGCTGAGGACTACAACATCGTGCCGGTGTCGCCCGAGCGCGAACCAGGGATGCCTGTCCGGCGCCCGGCGGGGGCCCGGCTGGACGACCTGATCCTGGCCCTGCAGATCCTGCGCCCCTATTTCCGTGGCATCAACCCGACCATATGCAGCCACGACATGCTGTCGGTGGCGGTCGACCCAGACCGGGTGTCGGAACGGGAAAAGGAGCTTCTCGACGGGTTGGGCTTCATGCCTGGCGAGCACGGCACGTTCATCTCCTACCAATTCGGTAGCGCATAGGCAGGTGGCGCGCCTCAGCCATGATTGACAGCCAGACACATCCTGTGGTTGGCTACGTGATCTGGGTCAGCGGTCTTGGTGTCTGGGGAGGCCGCTGACCCGGGTTCGCTTCGGAGGCAGGAGGAAGGAAAGCTCGTGGAGAAGAAGATCAAGCACCTGGTGTTGGTGCTGGACCGGTCGGGCAGTATGGCCACGATCGTGCAGGACGCCGAGGGAGGTGTGGCCAGCCTGCTGGCGGACCAGCGCAAGGCCGACGCCGAGAGCGAATGGCAGACGATCGTCACGCTGGTGCAGTTCGACGACCAGATCGAGCTACTTACCTCGCGGGAACCGGTGGAGCGGGTCAGCTGGCGGTGCAAGCCGCGCGGCATGACCGCGCTGTTGGACGCGGTCGGCACAACGGTGGCGGGCGTGCTGAGCACCGACGAGACTGAGGAATTGGCTCCGGTGCCCGAGCAGACGGTGCTAGTGATCGTCACCGACGGGATGGAGAACGCGTCCACCGAGTACAACACCGAGCGGACTAAGGAGGTTATGGACCGGGCCACCAAGGCTGGGTGGACCACAATCTTCCTGGGTGCCAATCAGGACGCCTGGGCGTTCAGCGACGGAATTGGCATCGATCGCAGGTTCAGCGCGCAGTACGCGGCCAGTCCGGAAGGAACCAGGTCGGCCTACGCGTCGGCCAGTGGCATGGTGGCCAACTCAGCACCGGGCGGTCGTGGCCGCAGCTTTACCGAGCAGGACCGGGAGGACGCCATGGACGAGGATTGATCGCGCCACGCGCGGACCGTCAGCGACTATCCGTCTCCCGCCTGCACGGCTCCGAATCCGGCCACCACTACCCAAATCGACACACCTCGCCTATTCCTGCCATTGTTTCCGCCCCACAACAGCCGACAAACCGATCCTTACCGTGGCCGTACTGACTCGATCCAGACCCCGGACTGACCAACCGATCGACCTCGCATCTTCCCTCCGCCCCTGCGCAGGCCACCGCCACACGACCGACAAGTCGGGTCTCCCAAGTCCTGCCCTCATCCGATGACAAACCTGTCCCCCATGATAGCCAACTTCTCCCCTCCTCCGACAACCCCTGGCAGCCCAAACCCGTTCAGACGACAAACCCCAACTATCCCGCCCATCCATGAGCGAACCTGACCTTGCCATTCCTAGACCGACGAGCCGTGACACCCACAGTTCAGACCCCAGCCGAGCTGACTAGGTCAACCCTGGGACTATCCCACGCCTCTCCTTTAACTGACTTACCACCGCTGTTCCCCACCGGCCTTCCAGAGACGAACCAGCTCTTTCCCGCTTCTCCCTGCCACACGCCGACAAACCCGATCTGCTCCATCCCTAACACTCCCCGACAAGCCAATAGCCGAGTCTTCCCACCTCGACCCCCGATCCTTACGCCAGCCAGCCCCCCTTGATCGAAAGGAACAGGTGCGCCAAAGTGCTGGATCGCGACCGTTTGGCCGTCTGGGCGTGTAATAGGATCATGGGCACGGTGGCCAGCTCCTGGCAGCGTGGGTTGTTCAATCTGTCGGTGATGTATCCGGTCCCCAGCGAGGAACTCAACGATGCCATCGAGTGCGTGTTGATCAGTGTGCTGGAGGCGATGGAGCAGGAGCAGATCGACGACGATTGTGAGCTGATTGCCGACATCAACGAGTTGGCACGGGTGTTCAGCGCGATGACCGGTCTCAGCGAATGAGCCAAACCGAGATGGGAGACGGCCAGGGGTGGCGCGCCTGCCACCGAGGGGCACGTTGCGCCGAGCGTTCGGTCCGGTACGAGGGCGACCGCCGGATCGTTGAGGGCCATATCAGTCCGTGGACGTTGTGCCGAACCGATCGTGCGATCCTGGAGGTGGTGATCGGTGAACTCCCCGGGTTGTTCAGATTGTTGGATCGAGCGCTTACCGAACCGGTGACCAGATCGCGCAGCGGACCAAAAGTTAGCGGTACGCCGGACCGGGGACTTCCCATTCGAATGGACGTTGAAGCACATCTGCGCGAGTTCTTGGCGACGCTGCAGGGGGTTGCCGACGAGCTGCCGGGTACGGTTGGATTGCCCGCTATGCGGAGAGCTACCACGCCCAGGCATCAGGTGGAGGCGATCTGCGAGCTGCTAGCGGTGCGAATGGACACGATGCTTGCGATCCCTGGGAGCGGTGGCGCGAACGCCACAGCGCTGATGGATCTGCACCGGCGCAGCCGGAACATGCTGGGCTTGAACCAACGTCGGACGGCCGTGCCGGGCGTGTGCCCAGACTGCGAACTTCGGACCCTGACCAGGGCTGAGGACGACCCCGAGTTGTGGGGAGGGATAATCTGCGGTAATTGTGGAAGGCCGGTAAACCGAACCGACTACGCGCAGCAGGTGGCCAATGCCGCCTCATCCGGCGCGGAGTCTGCTAAGGAAGGCACAAGCGATCATGACTACGGAGCCCCACAGTAACCGGTCCGACCGGGCCAACTCGATCAGTGTTCCGCTGGGCAGGAGCTGGAGCGCGCGAGCGATCGCCCTGGCAGTGGCGCTGTTCACGCTGTTGGCCGTTGGGCTATACATCAGCCAGCGCGCCCAGGCTGCCACGCCGGTGAAGGCGAATGCAGCGGTGGCCAGCAAGTCCGTCAAGAGGTCCAGCGCATACCGTTACGCGCTGACTCAGAAGGGCGATTGGTACCGGTACGGCGGCAACGGGCCGTCGAGCTGGGACTGCTCTGGCCTGGTGAAGTGGGCCTACAAGAGGGCCGGTGTCTCGCTGCCACGCGTGTCCTACAGCATGCTGCACAGCCACAAGCTGAGGCGCACCACCCGCCCGGTTAAGGGCGACCTGGCGTTCTTCAGTGGCGGTGGCCACGTCGAGTTCTACGTGTCGGGCAGCAGGACCAAGGGCGTGACGTTCGGTGCGCACCACTTCGGCACCCGAATCGGCTACCGCAAGTACAACAAGTACTACCACCCGACCGTGTTCATGACGCTCCGATAAGATCGGCGGACACCAGTGATCGTTCTGGCCAAGGCATGCCCGTGCGGTAGGCGAGAGTGCAATTGTCCCGGCGGTTGCTGGTGTCCGAAAGGCTTGTGTGACGCTTGCGGGGGGTAGCGTGGACAGCCACGTAAGAACCGGGCGCAGGGTGCCGGGCTGGTCGGGCACCAAGGGATTCCAGCTGCGCTTCCAGCGGAGGTAGGCAGCGGAGTTGCTTGCTACGCTGTTTCCGGTCGCTGCCTCCCTCAGGGGCGGAGAATAGGCATTTTTTTGGGCGGAAACAACAGGGCCCAACGACAGGCTGAAGAGGCCGCACGCCGGGCCCAGCGGCAGCGCGACCAAGCGCAGCAGCGCGCCAGGGCCGAGGAAGCCGCGCGAAAAGAGGCTGAGGCCGCTAAAAGACGAGCCAACTAGGAAGGTGAACCGCCCGTGGGCGGAAGCAACGTCTGCGTTCTGTGCGAGAAGACGATCGGCAGGTGCGGGTCCTGTGGCGGGGCCAAGTGCGGATGTAGCCACTCATGCTGACCTGGAGCAATCGTGAGAAAATGCAGCCACCGGCCGCCGCCTGGCGCTGACTGGAACAAATGGTGGGTTCGCGGCCAGTGCGAGTACGGCGGATGCGAGGAGTTCAACTGTCCCATCTGCGGTTGCTACACCGGGATGGGCTGGGGTCTGATGGATTGCCCGTGCGAGGACTGGATCGGGTATCACCAGATGCGCAGCAAACCGGCGGTAGCGGTCAAGCCGTCGGTGCGCGGCAGGAGCGTGGCCAGCCGCCAACGCTCACGCCGGAGACACTTGAAGGGGGGCCGATGACCAGACTGGTAGCGGGCGGATCGTTGGTGCTGATCGGCCTATGGGCGGTTCCCGAGGAAAAGCAGGCGGGCGTGTGTCTGCTGCTGTCCCTGGTGGTCGTGGTCGGGTTCCGATTGGCTCAGCGCTGGCGCGAGTGGAACATGCGGCGGAGATATTGGTGACCAAGGCCAAGTGCAAGTGCAAATGCGATCACCAGGGCGGGTGCTTGACCTGCGGGTGCACCTGTACGGGCGGTACCAAATGCCCGTGTTGCGGAGCCAAGGGGACGATGGTGCCGTGGGTCAAGTGAATATCGTGGTGCGGCTGGTGTTGACCAAGGCCGAATACGACGCGCTGTGGGAGGCCACACCACTGACGCCGCCCGGAACGGTGGCGGGCGTGGTCCGGGACAGGCTGGGGCTGGGATTCGAGCCATACGGGCGCGAGCGGCCGACGATCAGCGAGAATGAGTACCATGAGCGCAAGGGCGGATGAACAGGTGGCGCGCTACTACACGGTGACCGAGCGGTACGAGGAGGTCAAGCGCTTTGCACGTAAATCGGGACCGTGCGCGTTGTGCGGGAAACGGATGCGACGGCAGCACACGTTCACCATGACAATCAGCCCGTTCAACAGGAACACCGATGGCAGCGTGCGCACGCGGACCGAGATCGATGCGGCGTTGGCGGAGAAGGCCAAGGAATGGGAGGCCGAGCAGATGCGGTGCGGGGGGTGCGCTGAATGACGATTCGTGGCGTTGTTGTATTGAACTCGTGTCCATGTGGGCGTCAGACCTGTGATTGCTCGTGCAAAGACTTCCCAGGACCCAATTGCCCGAGCGGGTGCGAGTGCTGGGCTTGCATGTGAACGCGACCTGGTGGCTGTTGGTCTGCGGGGTGGTGCTGGTGCTGGTGGCTTGGGCGGTGCGCCGGTGGCTGCCGGAGCCGGAGCTGGAGGACGACGATGAGGTTCCAACGAGAGGACCGTGGTAATGGCGATGCCGCTGATCGATCCGTGGTCGAAATTTCTAGCTACGCCGCTCAGGCTGGTGGTCGTGGCGACCGGTAGCCGGGATTGGCGAACTCCACCCGAGCGATGTGGGGTGCTGGATTGGCCGAGTCGGTCGGTGGTGTTGTTGCACGGCGGTGCGATCGGTGCCGATCAGATGATGGCCGAGTACGCGGCCAAGCAGGGCTGGCAGGTGTTGCCAGCGTTTAAGCCGGACTACGAGAGCTATCCTGGCCGGGTGGCGCCAAAGATCCGGAACGGCCAGATGATCGCTGAAGCGGTTCGGCTGGGCCTGACCTACGATGTGCCGGTGCTTTGCCAGGCGCTGTGGCGCGACCACAGCGGCGGGACTGCGCACACGATCGGATTGGCCCGACAGCACGACCTGGGCGTGTCGGTGGTCTACGACTGCGATTGTCACGGGTTGATCGGAACGTGACACAGTGGCGCGCTGCGGCGATGACGTGCTGGCTTGGGCTGGGGCTTGGTCTTCGGGTGTTCTTGATGACGCTGGTTTCCTGCCTGGCTACCGTGGTACTGGTGCCAGCTGATTTTGGCGAATTGACCTTCAGACTGTTGCTGATGTTGCTAGGGCTGCTGTCTGGACCGGCACTGATCGATGCTATCTGGTCGGCCAATACGCCCGAGCCGTCCGAGCCGCCCATCTGAGTTTAAATTAACCCCCCACCCCCCACTACCGGATAGTATACGGGTAGTGGGGGGTTTCGCTGTGTGGGGGCTTGCACGGACGGGAAACCTGTGCAAAAATAAGCAATTAGGGTGGGAAATCTAGCCTTTTTTGTAGGTGGGATGGAGCTGGTCTCTGCAAAGGAGGCGGCTCGTCGACTGGGGAGATCCCCAGGGACTATATACTCATGGGGTACCCGGTATGGGGCCAGTAGGGTATCTGTCCCGGGTATAGGTGGTGTATCCCCCCGCACGTGGTGGGATTTTTTGGATCTGGCCCTGATAGATAGGGAGATCCGGCATAGACATAATGTGCCCCCCACCCCTGCAGATAGAGCACGTACGCGTCTAGGTTGTATGCACGTACACACGTGATGTGTGCGTGCACATGTGTGTTTGGATGTGTGAACTTGCCTGCACTTAAGCCCTGCATTGAATGTGGAGTTGCAAGTACACAGGCAAAGTGTGCTGTGCATAGACGCAAAAACACAGCAGCACGTGGCTTGACTGGCGAGCACGCACGCATTAGTCGCAAGTTCAAACAACTTGGCTTGCCATGTTGCGTATGTGGTGCGCATGGTTCAGTCAATAACCCGATTACAGCAGGTCACATCGTGCCGCGCAGTATGGGCGGCACCAATGATCCTAGTAATTACCAGCCTGAGTGCCGCAGATGCAATTCGCGCAAGGGTGCAAGTATTTGGAACGCTCCAACTAGTCAAGGGGGATAGGAAAGGGGGGCTGGATGCCCTCGTCACTCCGAGTGAGGGGGAACGACCCCGATGCCCCTTCTTCGCAGTGCGTACAATGTATACGTGACTCTAGGACAACCACGTAGTAAGCGCTTTTCCGGACAGGAGACAAGTCAAATGGGCGAATCCGTCCCTAAGTTTAACCCAGCTCGGCGTAATGCTCGTGTAGGCCCGCTCAAGTTGCCCAAGGAAGGTCGCCAGGGACCCCCGCCCAAGTGGCCGCTGTCGGTTCCGATGACCGAATACGAGCAGCAGGCCTGGCGCGACCTGTGGAAGAAGCCTCAGGCTGTTGCCTGGGAACAGACGAATGTGGTCCGGGCCGTGGCGCGCTACTGCCGAATCATGGTGGCCGCCGAGCTGCCTGGCGCTAAGGTCACGCTGATGGCCGAAGCACGCCAGCTTGAAGACAAGCTGGGCCTGACCCCCAAGTCGATGCGACTGCTGCTCTGGGAAATCGTCGATGACGAGGTTGCCCAGGCCCGGCAGAATTCGGACGTTGACAACGCGCGCAACCGCATCCGAGCCGTTGGCTGATCCGTTCGTGGTCGACACGATCGCGCTATCGGTTGACTGCTCGGCCTGTCTGGCCAAACCCGGAGAGCGCTGCTACAGCGTTAGCAGCGACGAACCCCGGCCACGCCCGCACCGGTTGCGTAGCCTAGCGGCTATTCGGGAAATCCGACCGTGTCCACACTGCGAAGGGTTCGGGTGGGTCCCCCTTGGCTGAGAACGTTAACCCCTACCGGGAGAAGCTGCTGGGCGTCGGCTATATTCGCAGGCGTGGCGGCAGCCGGGTGACCCAGGGCAAGGACGAAAAGGGCCAACGCTACCAGGTCACCACCGACGAACTGGGCAATAAGGTTCGCGAGCGCCAGGACGGCCAGGACGTCCGGATCTCGGCTCCCCATCTACGTGCTGGAATTCAAGTAAACGAGGAGAGATAGCCCGATGGCAGTTAGTGGCTCCGGCCTGTTCTGCGCCACGTTCGTCGACGTGCTGGACGCCACCCAGCTTGCGATCGACCTCAGTCTCACCACCAACAAGTGGGCGCTGTTCACCAACAGCATCGCGCCCAACTACACCACCGACACCGCATACGGCGTCGCCCCCTACAACGCAAACGAAATCTCGGGCACTGGCTACACCTCGGGCGGGGCAGTGGTGGCCAGCCCTACGCTGACCGCGTCCGGCGGTATCATGACCTTTGACCAGGCCGATACCAGTTGGTCCAGCTCAACCATTACCAACGCTCGTGCCGCGTTGCTGTACGCTGACGCGCTGGCGGGAAACAACGCCATCTGCCTGGTCGATTTTGGTGCTGATTACAGCACCAGCAACGGCACCTTCCAGATCACCTGGAACGCCAGCGGCGTGTTCACTATCGACCTGGTTCCTTAATTATCTGGTAAGGAGACCCGATGGTTCGATTGCGCGACGTACTGATGCTCGCCTGGACCGGCGATTGGTATGGCACCGACCCCGATCCGGACATGACGCTGGACCTGGCGGGCTTGATCGCCCTCACTGTGCCGACCGATTGGATGCCGGGAGAGGGCTGGCCCGAGGGCATCAGCTATATTCCGGTCAGCAGCGTGGCGGATTGGAACGCCAATCTGTCCGACGGCGGGAACGACCTGAACCGGGACAAAGCCGAGCAGATCGTCAACGACATGAACGGCACCGAGTAACCCCAGCGGAGGTAGAGCGGTGGCCGCCTCTCTGGTCCAGTCAAAGAAAGCGGCACAGAACACCGGCCTGGCCACAGTTACTGTGACCTGGGATTCGGCCGCCACGGCAGGGAACCTGCTGATCGTCATTGCGGCGGCCGATGACTATCGCACCGCAGGAGGAACCCCTAGCGGGTTCACCCAATCCACCGGCTGTGGCCAGCAAACATTTCTCGGCCACTACGTGTGGTGGAAGGTGGCGGCCGGTGGCGAGACCTCCACCAGCTATACCATCGGCAGCGCCAGCCCATCGTGTTGGATCACGATGGAATGGTCGGGGTTGACCGCCAGCCCATACGACACCAGTAACGGCCAGTTTGCGCAGAGTTCGGCCACTAGCTACACCACTCCAACGATCACGCCAACGTCTGGCGACCGGCTGCTTGTTGGCAGCATCGGTGGTTCGTTGAGCAGCGCGTTCACCGGCGGTGTGGCCTCCTGGACCAACTCGTTTGTTGAAACCGCTAACGCTGACATCACCACAGTGCTCGGCTCGGGCACGCGCGATTCGGCGGCAGCGGCTTCGCTGTCAGTCACCGCCAACGGCTCTACCGGCTACAGCACCGGCGCCACCTGGGACGGCGGTAACACGCCGCAGTCCCGCACCGGTATCATTATCGCGTTCAAGGTGACTAGCGGCGGCACCAACGCCACCGTTACCCCAGGTGCGATTGCCTGCGCCACCGCACTGCCGTCTGCAGTCGCCGACGATGTTCGGCCAGCAGCGGTGGCCAGCCTTACGGCCACTCCAGCCGCCAGTCTCTCCACCGGGGTAAATAAGACTGCTTCCCTGGTCGCGGCGGTAACTGCTACTCCGGCGGCAGCGCTTTCTGCTGGGTCCAACCGGACTCCGGCAGCTGTCGTGGGTGTTGCGGCCATTCCCGCCGCTAGCCTGTCGACCGGATCCAACCGGACTCCGGTCGCGGTGGTGGCCGCAGCCAGCTTGCCTGCCCCCGCGATCAGCACGGGCAGCACGATCAGCGTAACGGCAGTCGTCGCCGCGACTGCCACACCCGCAGCCGGGTTGTCTACCGGCACAACCCTGACGGCTGCAGCGACCGGGGCAACCACCTCCGTTCCGGTCGCTGCAGTCAGTCAGCTGGCGTTTCCTGCGCCCGGAGCGGTGGCCAGCCTGGTCGCCTTCCTGGCACCGGCCCTGTCCACAGGTTCAACGCCCGTTCCCTCGTCGGTAGCGTCTGTCTCCGCGCTACCGGCCTCCGGGCTGGCCACCGGCGTAAGTCTGCCGGTGTCGGGGCTGGCAGCGGTGGCCAGCCTGCCGACTTCTGCTGTATCCACCGGTTCGATCGTTCAGCCCGCTGTCGCTGCAACGACAGCGGCCATCCCTACCCCGGTGATCGGCAGCGTTACCCAAGCGGCTCCGGCCGTCACCGGCGCAGCAACTTCGATCGCTGCGCCAGCGGTCAGCACAGGTTCGGCGGCTACGCCCACAGCGGTGGCCAGCCTCGCCACCGCTCCGTCCGCCGCGCTGTCCACAGGTTCGGCCAAATCGGCGCAGCAGGTGGCCGGGCTGGCCGCTTTGTCCGCTGTTTCGGTTAGCACCGGATCGGTGGTGGCTCCAGCCACGGTCGCTGCGTCGACCCAGGTCGGGCCGGTTGCCATCGGCAGCGTTACGCAGGTGACCCCGGAGGCGCTGGCCAGCGCCAGCAGTCTGCCACTGCCAACGCTGTTCGCTGGGTCCTCTCCGGCCGCTCCGTTGGTCGTGGTGACCGCAGCGGTGGCCAGTCCCGCACTAGCCACCGAATCGGCAGTCTCCGCGTTTACCGTGGCTTCGGTCGTGGCGGTGCCGTCTGCGGGAGTGAGCACCGACGCGAACACCGTCGTGCACCCCACGACAGTGGCAGCAACGGGTGGCGCGCCACCTCCCGGAGTGTCCGGATCGGTGGTAGTGCTGGCGGCCACGGTGGCCAGCTCGGCAGCGTTGCCGACGACCGGACAGGCGACCGGATCCAGTCTATCGGTCTCTGTGGTTGCCGCTGCTGCGCAACTGCCAGCGCTAGGGGCAAGCGCAGGAGCCCAGGTTACGCCGATCACAGTAGTCTGCGGCGGGCAATTCCTGACGGGTTCGCTATCGGCAACGGCGGTCGTGTTCCCGCAGTTGATCCAAGCAGTGGCCTTGTTTGCGGCTACCGCGTTGGCGGTGGAAGCCGAGCCGCTGGGCGGGAGAGTGGCGCGCCCACACCTGATTGGTGCGCAAGTGTATCAGGGGCTGCCAGCAGTGGTATTGGATTGGCCGGTCAGGCTTTCTGGGCAGGTCGTCGAGGGAGGATAGCGGGATGCCGGACCGGCGGGATATCGTGCTCTACCAGGGGAATACTGAGACAATCGACCTGACCGTGCTCAAAGCGGATGGGTCGCCCCAAGATCTCACCGGCGGCACGGTTAATGTCTATTTTAAGACCGCTGCCAGCGTGGCCGACGGCTCCGCTACCAAATGGTCGACTAGCACCGGCGAAGTGGTAGTGTTGTCGGCGGTGGCGGGAACTGCTAGGCTTACCATTCCTGAGGCAAGCTTGGCAACGGCGGACACATTCTGGTGGCGGACGGACCTTGTTCTCAGCGGGGTAACCCGAACTGTCTGCTACGGATACGCCAAGGTAACTGATCTATGACTGAGCAGTCCACCCCTCCAGCTCCCACTGTTGGCCGGATCGTGCACTACGTCAGCTACGGCACGCCTGGGGGCGAGTACCCGAGCGTGTGCCGTGCTGCGGTGGTCACCGAGGTAAGCGGGCACGACAAGATCGGCGGTTCCACCTGGTACGTTGGTCTGGCTGTGCTGAACCCTGAGGGCATGTTTTTCAACCAGGGTGTCCGACAAGACGAGGACCGGGGTTATCGCGAGGGCGGTACCTGGCACTGGCCTGAACGGGACAGCGACTAGCCCGGCAGGCGTGGGGGCTCCAGATCGCCCATGATTTCGCCGTTGGTGGCAATCTGGGTCAGGTGACGTTGGTTCCATCGGTCGGTCCAGATCAGAACGATGGGACCAGGTTCATATCCGCCCGGCTTGAACGGATTGTTGTCCGCGTAGTCGAAGTGGGGCTCGTTGATCAGGTTGGCAGCGGTGGCGCGCTGCTCGGCCGACCGGACGTTGGCTATGGGCTCGGTCTTGTGATCTGGCCCGATTGGGATGTCCATGGGGGGATGGTATCACGCTGTTGTCTTATGGTCAATAGGGGAAGAGCAGGAAGGCGAGGGCATGCCGTGGCGCGGACCGAACGAGCCGGGTGAATTCCCGACGTTGGGATACGATGTTGGCGAGTGGATCGAGCAACACATCGTCATCCCGGACGGGTACATGCAGGGCCAGCCCTACAAGCTGACTGATGAGATGTGGAAGTTCCTGGTCCACTACTACCGGCTTTACCCTCACGCGGCGGCGTGGCCAGCCCCTGACTCGTTCCAATACTTTGGCGGTCAGTTGCGTCGCAGTCAGAAATGGGGCAAGGACCCGTTCGGCGCTGCGATCCTGTGGGCCGAAGCGCTGGGTCCGACCAAGTTCGACGGCTGGAACGCCAAGGGCGAGCCGATGGGCGCGCCCTACCCGACCCCCCTGATTGTCTGCTTGGGAACATCAGAGGACCAGACCGACAACACTTGGGTACCATTCTTGTCGATGGGCCGGAACGGTCCGTTGGCCAATATGATCGGGCTGGACATCGGCCAGACCCGGACAGTGCTGCCGGGCGGTGGCAAGATTGAACCGGTAACCACCAGCGCCAGGGCACGATTGGGCGCGCCGATGACGATGGCCACGATCACCGAGTCTCACCTGTTCACTCTGCAGGGTGGGTTCCGGAAAGTGGTAGACGCGGTCAAACGAAACATCGCGGGCATGGACGGCAGGTGGCTAGAGCTCACCAACGCGTGGGACCCGACCGAGGGCAGCGCGGCCCAGGTTACCGCCGAGACCGCCACCGACCGACAGTACATCGACACGGTGGAGCCCAAGCGTGTCGAAGTGATCGCTGACGACGAGGAGCTTTATCGCGAGTTGCTCCGCCAATACGGCGACAGCGCGCGCGAACGCGGTGGCTGGGTCAACATTCGCGGCCGAATCTTTCACGAGGTGCGCAACGAGTCGCACCTTGAGGCCGACCGCAGGCGATTTTTCTTGAACGAGATCGTGGTCGGCCAGAGCGCGTTCGTTCCGCCCGAGCGCTGGGCGTTCTTGGCAGACCACAACGACGACGACATTCTGGCGCCCAAGGAAGAGATCGCGCTGGGTTTTGACGGTTCTAAGCGGCTGGACGCCACGGCGCTGATCGCTGAGCGCCGGAGCGATCGCAAGCTGTTCGTGATCCGGGTGTGGGAGCGGCCGGACGACGCTGGGCCCGACTGGAAGATTCCGGGTGCTGAGGTGGACGCGGTGGTCCGCGAGACCTTTGGCGCCTACAAGGTTGGCGCGCTGTTTGCCGACCCGTTCCGCTGGCAGGACTATTTGGACACCTGGTCGGGTGAGTGGCCGGGCCGGATCCTGGAGTTTGCCACCAACCAGGAGCAGCGGATGGACAAGGCGATTGAGCGGTTCACCTCGGCGGCTGCGGACCACCAGATCCGGCACGACGATCATCCGACGCTCACCCGGCACGTCACCAACTGCGTGCTAGTAAAGGGCGTGCGACGCAAGGCTAGGCCTGGTGAAGAGGGCGGCATCCAGACGCACTACATGAAGATGGCCAAGCGCGGCGACGGGCTGTTGATCGACGCAGCGGTTGCCGCTGTGCTGGCGCACGAGGCGATGGCGCACGCTATCGAGCAGAAAGAGTTTGATAAGCTTACTGACGCCGAGCCCTGGGTGGTCAGTATCTGAGGGAGGAACCCCCGTGGTGGTCCTGGACGGCACGCTGGACCAGGTGTCGAGGAAATCCCGAGAATACGACCTGCGCCGAGCAATGGCGTTCTTTGCCATGCTGATCCCGTTCGTGGTCGGCTGGCTGGCCCACAAGATCATTATCGTTTTGTGGGTCACGGTGGCCTGGCTGTGGGCGGCAGCCGTGGTCGGCTGGCACGCGGCGGACAGCTCGACCGATCGACGATAGCGGAGGGGGGCGACCATGGGATTTCTGGAGCGAGTCCGGGAGACTCGCGACGGAATGAGTCAGCCGGGCAGGCGCGTGGCGCGCCCCGACGGCGCCGAGAAGCGGCTTGGACTGTCGCAGCTGGCCGAGATGTTCTCGTTCCAGGGCGTCGGATACGGCGTATACCTGGGTGGTGGCGAGCGGGACCGGGAGAAAGACACTACGTCTTTCACCCACTACGTCCAGGCGTACTATAAGGATAACGGTGTTATCTTCGCCGTGATCCTGGCCCGGATCCTGTTGTTCACTGAGGCCCGGTTCCAATGGCAGAAGCTACGCAACGGCAGGCCCGGTGACCTGTTCGGCACCACTGAGCTTAACCTGCTGGAAAACCCGTGGCCCAGCGGAACCACCGGCGAGCTGCTGGCCCGGATGGAGCAAGACGTAAGCTTGCACGGCAATTTTTACGCGGTGCGGGAGAACAACCGGATTCGTCGGCTGCGGCCGGACTGGGTCGAGATCGTGCTGGACGCGCCTCCCACCGAGGCGGTTTCCAGCAACATCGTTGGGTACAAGTACCGGCCGGGTGGCGAACAGGGCACCAATCGGGCTCAGATCTACCTTCCCAACGAGGTCGCGCATTGGTCACCGATCCCGGACCCTCTGGCGCAATACCGGGGTATGAGCTGGTTGACGCCAGTGCTGCGCGAGCTGGACTCGGACCGGGCCGCCAATGAACACAAGCTGAAGTTCTTTGAGAACGCGGCTACGCCCAACCTGGCCGTGTCGTTCTCCGAAAGCATTACCAAGGACCAGTTCAATGCGTTCATGAAGGCGATGAACGCGTCGCACCAGGGCAGCCAGAACGCTTACAAGACGCTATACCTGGGCGGCGGTGCGGACGTCAAGGTCATCGGCGCCAATATGGAGCAGATGGACTTTAAGGCCACCCAGGGCGGTGGCGAGACCCGCATCTGTGCAGCCGGTGGCGTGCCACCGATCATCGTCGGCCTGTCCGAAGGCCTGCAATCGGCCACCTACAGCAACTACGGCATGGCGCGCCGCAAGTTCGGCGACCATTGGGCGCGTCCGCAGTGGCGCAGCGCCTGCGCTGCGCTGTCCACGCTGGTCCGGGTGCCCAGCTCGGCCCGGCTGTGGTACGACGACCGCGACATCGCGTTCCTGCGTGAGGACCAGAAGGATGTTGCGGCGATCCAGACGCAGCAGGCCAGCACGATGAAGCAGCTGATCGATGCCGGATACAAGCCTGACTCGATCACAGCTGCTATTGTTAATGAGGACTGGACCCTGCTGGAGCACACCGGTTTGTTCTCGGTGCAGCTCCAGGCGCCAGGCGCGGGAGTAGCGCCCAAGGCCCAGCCGGGTCCAGCCGAGCTGGAGAAACCAAAGCCGAGCGGGGCGTCGGGCGACGGTGGCGCGCCACCCGCCGCCGACAAGCCAAAGGCTGGACAGCCCGAGTCAACCCAACCTTCGTCCGACAAAACTGACCCTGTCGCACCTGCCCAGCAGCAAAACTCGGTGGCGCAGCTCGCTAGTGAAGTCGGTGAGCTGCGCACGCTGCTGCAGGAGGTGTTGGCCGACCCAAGGCGAGCCCTCCTAGCGCGTAGGCTGCTGGGGGAGACCGCGCGCACCTGGGACGAGAAGGATCATCCTCGTGGCCCCGATGGGAAATTCGGGGACCTGATCGACGAGGAAGACCAATCGCACATCCCGGGGGTGAGCGCGTCGGATCTGGAGCTGTTGTCCGCGTACTCGGGCGACGGTGAAAGCGACGATGTAAACCCGTGGCTGCGTGGTATGCAACCCGAGTACGCGGACCCGGACGACCCGGACGACGTGGCGCGCATACAGGCCACGGTGGATGCCATGGATCGGGTGTTCAATACCGCCAGTCTGGCGGAGGACACTACGGTCTACCGGGTGGCTCCGCTGGGTGAGGTCAAGGTGGGCGACCGGATCACCGACCGGGCGTTCATGTCTTGGACTAGTAAAAAGGGCGTGGTGAACCGATACGCCGGATCCGGTGGCGACAGTGTGGTGATTAAAGCCGATCTCCCCAAGGGAGCTAAGGCGATCCGGTACAACGATTACAACCGCCATGTTGGCGCGCCCGGAGAGGTGATCCTGCCGCGCGGCACGACGGTGCGCGTCACCGACGTCACCGACGGGGTGGCATCGGTGGTGATCGAATGACCAAGGTGGCCCAAGCCGAGCGCAACCGGTTGATGTGGCGTCCTGGAGAGTTTGAGGTCCAGAGCGGTGGCCAGCCCGCCGCCACTGTGGGTCGCGCGATTGCCGACGCCGTCCGGTCCTGGGAGGATAAGGAACACCCTCGGGGACCGGACGGCAAGTTCATCCGGCAGCCAGACGACGTGATCTGGGACGGCGCTGACGCAGGCGTTCGTGCAGCCGACTGGGACGAGGATGAGCACCCCCGGCGCCCGGACGGGAAATTCGGGGACCTGCCGGACGGCGTGAAGTTGGCGCCGGACGGACCGATGATCCAGGTACACGCCGACGGCGAGCACAAGGGGTCGATCTATCCAGCGAACCTGCTCGGTGGCGAGTCCAACGACTGGAACAGTGCGCCGAACGGTATTGGTGTGTCCAAAACGTTCAAAACCCAGCAGGAGGCGGTCCACCACCTGGTGGGGCCTAAGGATGAACCGGCGTCCGAGCCCGAGGTGGACCACGGTCCGCCGGTACCGGACATTGATTTGGCGACCAAGATGGGCGAGGAGCCTGCCGACGTTCAGCCTCTGTCGGGCGGCGTATCGGCGCTGTCGGTGTCGTTGGCAACATATCCTGACGGCAGCCGGGCGGTGGCCAAGCAGATGACCACGCCTGACGAGATCGACGCGGAGGTATTGTCGGCCAAGGTGGGTAAGGCCATCGGAGCACCGGTGCCGGACGTGATTGAGGCTCCTGGCCGCGAAGATGGGATGTACGGCGTGTGGATGACGCACATCCCTGGCCAGGTTGGATTCAAGCTGATGATGTCCGATCACGTTGCTGCAATGGAGGCACAGGCCACCCCCGAGGGGAAGCGGCTGGGCCTTCTGGATGTGTTGGTGAACAACCGGGACCGAAACGACGGAAACTGGATCGCGTCTGACAGTGGTGTGCCGGTCGGGATCGACCACAGTCTGTCTTCGTTCGAATCCCAGCGGATCGACGAATTTGGTAACGCACTGCCGGACGGGATGGCCCAGATGTCCAGTTTCGCGTTGGGGGTCTGGACGGTAGGTAGTGGTCGTTGGCGAAAGAATGACCTGACGCCTGAGGAAGTCAGCCAGCTTCGGGACGGACTGCAGGGTCTCAAGAGTGAATTTGACGATCGGGATCGCGGGGCGTGGCACGCCGCCATGATGGCGCGATTCGAGTCGATTGCCAAGCACGCTAAGGGGGCCCAGCAGTGACCGTTCTCGGTGTGTTTACCTCGTTGGACCGAAAGAAGCTAGGCGAGGTCTCCAGCCGTCCCGACGGGACCCTGGTCGGCGAATCCCGTACGGTCAGCATGGTCAGTAGCACCATGAACGCCAGGGGGATGCTGGACCTGGCCGAGCTGGACGGCTGGAGCAATGGTTACCTGACTTACGGGGTAGAGCGCGAAGGCGGTGGCGCGCTGCGGTCTGGCGGTTTTAACGAGGTCGAGCACCCGCGCGACCCGCAGGGTAAGTTCGTTAAGGTGGGATCGCTGCACCGGTTCCCTGGGCTGGCCAAACTGACGCAGCCCGCGTCCAAGCAGTACCAATCGTCGGCGCCGACGTCGGAGCTGACCGACGCCGACCGTGCGGTGGTCAAGAACTACGCCTGGGGCGGTTCAGATTTCGAGCGGATGAACGGTGCGCTGCGTGGCGATCCTGAGGCTGAAATCCCCGAGGAGATGGCCAAAGGCATCCACGCCCTGACCGACGCGATTTCACGGTACTATCTGAAAAAGCCGACGACCCTGTATCGGGGTGTGCCGGATACGCCCGAAACTCGTGCCTGGCTGGGCAATCGCACCGGTGCCAAGATCACCGACCATGGGTTTATGTCGACCTCCACCGACAAGGAGGTAGCCGACCTGATGGCCGATCCCACCGGCAGCGGTGGCGGGTTTTTGCTGCACATCAAGGCGCCGACGGGCACCCAGGCGGTTACGATCAACGATACTTTCGACGCTGATGGCGGGTTTAACCAGCAAGAGGTGCTGCTACAGCGGGGAGCCCAGTTCAAGGTGGGCAAACGTACGGTCGTTGGCGGCGTGACTCACGTCGAGCTGTCTGTGCTCAACAACTCGTCCAAATACAAATAGCCGAGGGGGCAGCCCGTGATCGTCATGCGAGCGGGGGTTAAGGCCCCCGGAGCCAGCGGCGGGAAAAAGGGCGTCGATAACGGCGAGCTTAAGCACTATTGGACCAAGGATCCCGAGGGGTTGGCCAAATGGGCCAATCACGAGCATCCCTGGACCGAGCTGTATCATCACATTCTCAAGCACGTCAAGGGCGACCAGATCAAGGCAAAGCGCATAGCCTCGGCCTGGTACAAGGACGTGTTCGGCCACATGCCTAACCAGGAGAAAAAGGGCAAGCGTGTGGCGGCGGTAGAGACCGAGAGGCGCGCCACCGTGTCCGGCAAGCCCTGGTCCGGATTCACGGCCGCAGCCTACTCGCCCGAGCAGTGGCGCGCCGCGTGCCTGATCGACACCGGCCAGGGCGACCCAGACAATAAAGGTCGTTATAAGCTTCCGGTGCGCGAGCCAGGTGGCGCGCTAAACCGCAATGCATGTCATGCCGCTGCCAGTGTGCTGGGCGGTGGCCGAGGTGGCGTTAACGCGTCGCCCGAGCAGAAGAAATCGGCAGCCTCGACCCTGATCAGGCTGTATCGTAGCCAGCTGAACGAAGAACCACCGGAGAGCCTGAGCTCTCTGGCCGGACGGGGGGTCTCCATGAACGACAGCTACTGGGACATGATCGAGCGCGCCGGTGGCCCGCCTGCCTTCATCAAGGACAAGATGAAGAAGAAGGGCAGCGACACTGACAGCGACGGCGACCAGTCCAGCGACTCGGACACGGACGGCGACATGTCGATGGAAGAGTGCAAGGCCGCGTATAAGAAGGCGGTCAGCTCGGGCGACATGAAGACCGCCAATGCCATGAAGGCCAAGATCATGAAGATGGGGGCCTGACTGGTGTTCGAAAGCGAGTACTGGCGTTCGAAGTGGGAAGAGGTCAAGCACCCACGCGGTCCGGACGGTAAGTTCGACGATAAGGGCGGCGGCGGAGGCGGTAAGGGTGGGGGGCTGGGGCTGTCCCCCGGCGAAGACAGCATGCTGTCCGACATTCTTAACGGAGTGCAGGACAACCCGCTTTACGAAGAAGACGTCAAGATGGCTGCCAGCATCCAGGACAAGCTGTCCAAAGGCCAGCCGCTGAATGACAAAGAACACGGGTTTCTGTCCGATGAGATCGAAAAGATCAAGGACAACCCTCTCCACGACGATGAGCCTGGAACGGCTGGCGGTCTCGGCGGTAAACTATCCGGCAGCCGCAAGCCCGAGCTGACCAAGGCTCAGCAGAAGAAGCTCGACAAGCTAAATGAGAACATCGACGGCTATGAAAAGCTGGCTAAAGAGCACAAGGCCAGGGCCGACAAAGCCCGCAAAGAGGGCAAAGAGGACGAGGCTGAAGGCTGGGACCGCGCGGCTAAAGAGGTAGAGACGTCGCGGGAGCGGTTCAAGGCGCAGGCTGCCAAGATCAAGGGCGAGAAGTACACGCCGAAAAAAATCGCCCCGACGGCCAAGCAGGCTGAGGAGAACAAGCCCAAGCCCAAGGGCGGGGGCGTCGAGATTAATGACGCTCAGGCGAAGCGACTGGGTTTCTTTATCAACGACGACCGGGGCAATCCTGCTGCAGCCAAGGCGGCTAAGAATCTTAAAGCCGGGAAGCTGGATAAAGAGGACGTTGCCTATCTAAACGATAGGCTCCAGGACGCTGTCAACTCTTCATGGTCGGACCCGGCGTTTCCCAAATCTTCCCTGACCGCTTTGGCTAAGTCGGTAAAGAAGGCGCACGAGTCCAGTCGGTCGGCTGGTCAGTCTTTGTCCGATGAGGAGCGGGCAGGCTGGGACGAGAAGTCTCACCCCCGTGGGCCTAACGGAAAATTCGCCGGGGTCGGTCCTTCTGGTCCGGACGAGCCCAAGCACAGCGGTGGTGGGGACAAGCTGAAGCCAGATAGCTTCAGCCCTGGCGGAGACAAGCCAAAGCACGAGGGCCCTGGTGGGGACAGTATGGTCGAGGTTCGACCGTCTGGACCGGCCAAGCCGTCGGGGGACAACGCCAAGGTGGAAGAGCATTTGGACACCGCTGCCAAGGCGATGAAAGATGGGAACCACGTAAAAGCGGTCAACGCGTTGACCGCCGCGATGGGGCAGGCCAAGGACAAGCAGCTAAAAGCCAAGATCAAACAGCAGCGGGACGTACTGGCCAAGAAACTGATGGGCCGAGACAGCGGTATTGACGGCGAGGATCGAGCCAAGTACGGGGAGGGCCCTGGCGGATCGCAGAAGGGCCCGTCTCTGAAGGCGCTTAAAGCTCAGCTGGTTAAGGCCAAGGAGGACGGTGACCAGGACATGATCGACGCCCTAGAGGAAAAGATCGCCAAATTCTCGCGGGCAGATCTGTCCACCGCCCAAGCGGTGGCGCGTCACCTTCCTGTGGTCCGATCTGCCTCGTTTGCCCCGACGCTGCTGGCAGCCGGGATGGACCCGGAGGAGACCGCGCAGACGGTGGCGGGCGGCGGTACGTTCATCCGCGCCAGCTACCGGGCGGATCGGATGACCGAGGATTCTCCGGTCATGACGCTCCGGTTCTCGGTGTTCAACAACTGGTATGAGATCAACTCCGCCCGTGAGGGCAGGTTCTTGGAGCGGGTAGCTCCGGGAGCCTTCACCAAGACCATCGAGGAGCGCGGTGGTCAGGTCAAGGTTCTGTTCAACCACGGCAAGGGCGCCATGGTGGGCGAGCAGGTCCTCGGCAAGGTCCTCAAGCTGGAAGAGCGAGCCGATGGGGCCCATGCCGAGGTGGAGTTGTTGGACACCTCGTACAACCGGGATCTGATCCCGGGGTTGCGCGCCGGAGTCTATGGGTCGTCGTTCATGTTTAACGTGATGGACGACCAGTGGGACGATATTCCCAAGCGCAGCGCGTCTAACCCTGACGCGCTGCCTGAGCGAACCGTTACTGCGTTGCGGCTGATGGAATTTGGCCCGGTAACTTGGCCAGCCAACCCGGCTGCTACCGCAGGGCTGCGAAGCAACACCGACACCTACTGCGACGCTGTCCGGGCGGAGAACCCGGACGGTTATCGCGCTCTTATAGAGCAGTTTGAAGAGTTCCGGTCCGCCGTTCCCCTGGTGGGGGGCGTTGGACCGGGCTTGGACGAGCTGCCGGATGAAGATATCAGCACCTCGGAACGATCGGCCGACGATCCTGATGGAGATGTCACCGAAAACGATGAGGCCGCTAGTCGCACCAACGCGCCGGACTCCAGCGAGCGAGACCACGCGGAAGGACAACCAACCAATTCACCGGAGACGCGTCGCGCGCGTCTCGAATTCGCGGGAGTGATTTAAAGAATGGGAACTGAAAGCGAGGTGCGGGCAGCGCTCGAATGGATCGACGCTTGCCTGATCGAGCTGGACGCCAACGCGATCGGTCGGGCACTGTCGCCCGAGGACCAGGAGCGGTTTGACGAGGGTCTGGAGGAGCGGCGTCGGCTGGCCACGGAGCTCCAGGCGATCGAGACTCGCAAGGCTGCCATCGCTGAGCTGGCTGCCAACCGGGGCAATGTCGAGACTGGCGACGCCACCGAGGGCACCAGGCGGTCCGCCGAGTTCATGCAGCGGGTCGATCCGTTCGACGGTGGCGATGTTCGCTCCATGGCGCGACACGAGGCCCGCGACAAGGCCCTGAAGACGCTGGACGACGACGCGCTTACGCGCCACCTGTCGGACCCGCAACGCGAGCAGGTCGAGCGCACTCTCCGGCGTCGGACTGTGGATACGGACGGTACGCAGGTGGCGCGCCGTCTGCTGCTCACCGAGCGCGAGGAATACCGGTCGGCTTTTGTCAAGCTGGTCACTCGGACTCAGCCGATTCTTTCGGCGGACGAGGCGCGCGCCGTTGAGGCGTTCGACGAGTTCCGTGCGGCTAGCATCGGCACCGACGCGGCCGGTGGCTATGGTGTTCCGGTCTACATCGACCCTACCATCATTCTCACCGCGCAGGGCTCGCCCAACGACATCCTGAACATCGCGCGGGTCGAGACGATCACCAACGACGAGTGGAAGGGTGTCACCTCCGCTGGTGTCACCTGGTCGTTCGATGCGGAAGCCGCCGAAGTTTCCGACGACGCACCGACCCTCGCTCAGCCGGTCGTTACGACCTACAAGGCCCAGGGCTTCATTCCCTACTCGATTGAAGTCGGGATGGACTACCCGAACTTCGCCCAGGAGATGTCTACGCTTCTGGATGAGGGCTACCGGGAGCTGCTGGCGCAGAAGCTCACCATCGGTTCTGGCACCGGTGAGCCCTGGGGTATTGTCGCAGCGCTGGACGCCAACACCAACGTCGAGGTTACGCCGACTACCGACGGCGCGTTTGCTGCCGTCGACGTGTACAAGCTGTGGGACTCGCTCCCCATCAAGTACCGTCGGAAGAACCCCGTGTGGATGTCGTCCACCGACGTGATGAACGAGGTCCGAACCTTCGGCTCCACCGGCGCCGGTGGCTCGAACTTCAGCGTTAACATCACGCAGGAGTCGATTCCGCGTCTGTTCGGCAAGCCGTACTACGAGAACGACTTCATGGACGACTTCACCGGCACGACCGGTGCGGCCAACATGATGGTCGTTGGCGACTTCAGCAACTACCTGGTCGCCCAGCGTGCGGGTATGAACGTTGAGCTCGTTCCGCACCTCCTGCACACCTCGAACAACCGGCCTTCTGGCCAGCGGGGCTGGTACGCCTGGGCGCGTGTCGGTGCGGACAGCATCAACGATCTGGCGTTCAGGTTGCTACAGAATCAGTAGGGGTGCTGTACCCTAAGCCTGATATGGGTACAATAGCGGGCATGACGGGTACAGTGTGCTTGCGGTGCGGGGGGCCTGTAGCCCCCCGCACCGACGGGCGGGAGAAGAAGTACTGCTCCCCCCACTGCCAGAAACTGGCGGTTATGCAGCGGTATCCGTCCGCGCGCTGGTGTTCCAAGCAGTGCGCGAATCGACACTGGGGCCGAGTTCGTGCTCGTAAACGAGGGGCTGTCCCGCAGAGCCCGTATTCAGACCGGGAGATCTTCGAGCGCGACTCTTGGACTTGTCACATCTGCCTAGAGCCCGTCGATCCGCTAGTCCCCAGAACCGAACCCAGGGGGGCCACCATCGATCACGTGCATCCCATCGCGTTGGGCGGACACGACGTGCCGGAGAACGTGGCTGCTGCACACCGAGAGTGCAACATTGACAAGATGATCAGCGTAATCGATAGAGATGATCTAGGGGACAGCATGAGCAGGTGGCGCGCCTGGAGCTGATACTTTTTGAGTAATTCGCCTGACGATTACCAGCGTGGGGTGGACGCTGGTATCATCGAGACCAGGCTGGCTGGCCACGATAAGCACTTTGCCGCGATCAACGGCAGTCTGGCCAGGCTGGCCGATGAAATGCACGAGTTGACGTTGGCTGTTCAACGATTAGGGGATCAGGCGGTTTCTCGCGATGCCACGGTGATCACCACCGCAGCGGCGCTAAAGGACGCTGAAGAAGCCCGTCGAACAAAGAGTGAACAGAGTTGGACGCCATTTGCACGATTGGCGGTGGTGATCTCCGCGTTGGTGGCCTTAATCGGCATCGTGCTGGCCATCTACGCCAATGCGCGCTAGGCCGACAGCATCTGCTCGGCCAGCGTGGTCAGCAGAGCAACGCCGTAGCTGATGCCGTTCTCGGGGGTGAAGACCCGTTCGCCCAGGACCTTGAACGAACTCCCGGTGGGGTTTCCCCTGACATGGCGTAGAACGGCAGTTCCCTTGGGGTGTTCGACCGGCTGGCCCACCGCGTCCGCCAGCCAGAGGGTTACTCGCACGCGCTCGCTGTGTGGCCCCGCAGTGCGAACCTCCCAGATCTCGGCGGAAGCCGACAGGTAGGCTACTTCGCGGGGGACGGTGGACCTGGTGGCCATTTGGGGGTTCCTTTCCCTCGTTCGTGCTGGAAATTCCATCGTATCACGTATTTGTCTCATTGTCAATACCGGCCGTGCTGGCAGCGGCGGTACCGGATGGGGTAAAGTTGTGACGGTGTGAATCTCTCCCGGGGAGAGAGGGGAGTGGAGACATCGAGCTTGATCTGGGCGACGTGATCGCCTCGTTCAGCTTGCGCGTTAAAGGCATGCGCAGGCCCGATTTTGTGTGGAAGATCGGATGGCCGATCGACACCGTGTCCCAAGACCGACAGCGCAAGCCCCAAATGCGCGCCACCTACGGAAAGGCTGATCTGATCATGGACCTGCAGGCTGACAAGAAAGTCCCGCTGTCGCTCCAGTGGACCGACGAGGTGGGCAACCCCACCGGGACTCCGGCCGGAGCCACGGCTACCTATTCGGTCGACGACACCAATGTTATCAACCTTACCGATAACGGTGATGGTACCGCTGTCGCTGCGGCTACCGGAACGCTGGGTACGGCTACCGTGCACGTCGATGTGGTCGATGGCGATGTTACGCTGGCTGGCGATCTGCAGCTTGTGGTAGTGGCCGGTATGGCCGAGCGAGTCGAGGTCGTGGCTGGAGACCCCGAGGAAGTTACTCCCGACGCCTAACGGCTTCTCCTGGCGTGGCTACCTGTCCTCACCGGGGGGCGGAGAAGATTGGTAGCCACGCCAGGAGTTTCTCTGGACTAGGCCTCCTGTTTGCCCTGCGGATGGTCACCCAGCGTCAGCTTAGCGTACTCGGCAGCGGCGTCGCTCTGGTCCTCACCCTTAGTATCGGCGGTCTGGATTCCCTGGTTAGGGTTATCGGTCGGCCGATCAGTTTGGTCCTTAACCTTAGTCATAGCGCCATTCTACCCTTCGGTGATTTAGTCAAACAGGTCGGGGTAGGGGCGGTATGCCCGGGTAGGGGCAGCTAACCGGCGTGGGACGTCGGATAAGGAATGGG
>Ga0070707_100000531_pt1 | contig 38031 bp, 35 predicted proteins | sample KBSK5502metaG_FD_65468 | JGI IMG/M metagenome (GOLD analysis project Ga0070707, IMG submission 65468) | Corn, switchgrass and miscanthus rhizosphere microbial communities from Kellogg Biological Station, Michigan, USA - KBS K5-50-2 metaG | ecosystem: Host-associated > Plants > Roots >... | reverse complement strand
GAGGTCACCCGCGTCGCGCGCGAGGTCGGCACCGAGGGCAAGCTCGGCGGCCAGGCCGACGTGAAGGGTGTGGCCGGTATATGGAAGGACCTGACCGACAACGTGAACTTCATGGCAGGCAACCTGACGAGCCAGGTCCGCAACATCGCCGAGGTCACCACCGCGGTTCAGCAGGGCGACCTCTCGAAGAAGATCACCGTCGACGTCCAAGGCGAGATCCTGGGGCTCAAGAACACCGTCAACACGATGGTTGACCAGCTCAACGCATTCGCCAACGAGGTCACACGCGTGGCGCGCGAGGTCGGCACCGAAGGCCGCCTGGGTGGTCAGGCCGACGTCGAGGGCGTGGGCGGCGTCTGGAAAGACCTGACCGACAACGTGAACATCATGGCCGGCAACCTCACGAGCCAGGTCCGCAACATCGCCGAGGTCACCACCGCCGTCCAGCAGGGCGACCTCTCGAAGAAGATCACGGTCGACGTTCGCGGCGAGATCCTCGAGCTCAAGCAGACCATCAACACGATGGTCGACCAGCTGAACGCCTTCGCCAAAGAGGTCACGCGTGTTGCGCGCGAAGTGGGTACAGATGGAAAGCTCGGCGGCCAGGCCAACGTGGAAGGTGCCGCCGGGATCTGGAAGGACCTCACCGACAACGTGAACACCATGGCAAGCAACCTCACCGACCAGGTGCGAGGCATCGCTCGCGTGGTCACCGCCGTGGCGAATGGAAACCTGAAGGGCAAGCTGACCCTCGAGGCAAAGGGCGAGATCGCCGAGCTCGCCGACACCATCAACAGCATGACCGACACCCTGGCGGTCTTCGCCCAGCAGGTCACCACCGTGGCCCGCGAGGTGGGTGCCGAAGGAACACTGGGCGGTCAGGCGAACGTGCCAGGCGCCGCCGGCACCTGGCGCGACCTGACCGACAACGTGAACCAGCTGTCCGCGACCTTGACCACCCAGGTGCGGGCCATCGCGGAGGTGGCCACCGCGGTGACGAAGGGCGACCTCACCCGGTCCATCCGCGTCGACGCGAAGGGCGAGGTGGCAAACCTCAAGGACAACATCAACGAGATGATCGGCAACCTTCGCGACACAACCGAGAAGAACACCGAGCAGGACTGGCTGAAGACCAACCTGACGCGCTTCACCCGCATGCTGCAGGGCCAGCGCGACCTGATGACCGTCTCCAAGATGATCCTGTCCGAGCTGGCGCCTCTCGTCCACGCCGAGCATGGGGTGTTCTACGGCATGGTGGACGCAAACGGAACGGCGGCTCACCTCGCCCTGCAGGCGGGCTACGCGTACAAGCCGCGCAAGAACGTGCCGATGGAGTTCAACCTCGGCGAGGGCCTGGTCGGCCAATGCGCGCTCGAGAAGAAGCGAATCGTCATCAAGCACGTGCCGAGGGATTACATCAAGATCAACTCGGCCCTGGGCGAGTCAGTGCCGGCAAACATCGTGGTGCTGCCGGTTCTTTTCGAGGGCGAGGTGCGCGCCGTCATCGAGCTCGCGTCATTAGAGCCGTTCAGCCCCACCCACATCGACTTCCTGGACCAGCTCGCCGAGAGCATCGGCATCGTGCTCAACACGATTGAGGCGAACAGCAGGACCGAAGACCTGCTCACGCAATCGCAGTCTCTGGCCACCGAGCTGCAGAGCCAGCAGGACCAGCTCCAGCGCACGAACGAGGAGCTCGCGGCAAAAGCGCGGCAGCTGGCCGAGCAAAACGCCGAGATCGAGCAAAGACGGCTCGAGGTCGAGTCGTCGAAGGCGATGGTCGAGGAGAAAGCCGAGCAGCTGGCGCTGACGTCGCGCTACAAGTCGGAGTTCCTCGCCAACATGTCGCACGAGCTGCGCACGCCGCTGAACAGCCTGCTGATCCTCGCCCAGGAGCTGGCCGCCAACCCCGACCGCAACCTCCTGCCCAAGCAGATCGAGTACGCAACGATCATCCGCTCGTCTGGCACCGACCTGTTGAAGCTCATCAACGACATCCTCGACCTGTCCAAGATCGAGTCCGGCACGGTGGCGCTCGACATCGGCAACTGGCCGCTGACCGAGCTGAGGCCAATGCTCGAGCGGACGTTCCGCCACGTCGCCGAGGCGACCAAGCTCGCGTTCCAGATCGACCTCCGGCCCGGGCTGCCGGAGACGATCCCGACGGACCCTCAGCGCCTGCAGCAGATCCTGAACAACCTGCTGAGCAACGCATTCAAGTTCACAGAGAAGGGCAAGGTCGAATTCATCGCCGAGATGGCGACCAGCGGCTGGAGCCCTTCGAACCAGAATCTGAACCGGGCCTCGCAGGTGGTCGCGTTTCGGGTCGCCGACACCGGCATCGGCATCCCCTTCGACAAGCAGCAGTCGATCTTCGAGTCGTTCGCGCAGGCCGACGGCTCGACCAGCCGCAAGTACGGGGGCACGGGCCTGGGCCTTTCGATCTGCCGTGAGCTGACGCGCCTGCTTGGCGGAGAGATCCGGCTGCAAAGCGAGCCGGGTGCCGGCAGCATCTTCACCGTCTACCTGCCGCTGATCGCGCCCATCCCGCCGCGGCGGCAGGGCCCACACGACATGGCGGATAGCCGTTCCGGCAGTGTGGCCAAGCTTTCGCCAGAGCCCGTGTTGGTTACGGCCGGAGGCGGTGGTTCGTGGCAGGCCGAGGCCGCGGGGGCGGCCTACGGGGCGAACGGCGTGGAAGCGGTCCGCTCGCTGCTCGTGGTTGAAGACGACCCGATGCAGAGGCAGTACATCGCCGACCTCGTGGCTCCGCTGAACACCAGGACGACCGCGGTCACCAACGGCGACGAGGCGCTCGCCGTATTGCAGCGTGAGAAGTTCGATTGCGTGGTCCTGGACCTCGGCTTGCCCGGCATGAGTGGATGGCGCCTGATCGAGGAGCTGCAGGCCAGCCGGGCCCTCGGTTCGACGCCTCTCCTCGTCTACACGGCGAGGGACCTGACGCGCAAGGACGAGATCAAGCTCGGCAAAGCCGCCAGGAGCATCGTGATCAAGGACGCCCGGTCGCCCGAGCGCCTCCAGCAGGAAATCTCGGCCATCCTGAACGGGGCGGACGCGGAGGACCAGGCGGGTGTGGAACCGGGTTCCAACGGCGCCTACCCGGCAAGCAGCGGGCTGGCCGGCAAGAAAGTCCTGGTCGTCGACGACGACATCCGCAACATCTTTGCGCTCACGGCGATGCTCGAGCGACAGCAGATGGAGGTCGTCTCAGTCGACTCGGGTCAGGAAGCATTGGAGCTCTTGCAGCTCACCGACGATATCGACGTCGCCGTGGTGGACGTGATGATGCCAGAGATGGACGGCTACGTGACGATGTCTAAAATGCGAGAGCTCAAGTCCTTTGGCGATCGGCCGATCATCGCCCTGACCGCCAAGGCAATGAAAGGAGACCGCGAGAAATGCATCGAAGCGGGAGCATCCGACTACATCGCCAAGCCCGTCAACAACGCGCACTTGCTGTCCATGCTCAAGGCCTGGCTGGTGCAGTGAGGCGGAGTGAAGGGGCAGCACTCCGGATCGAGGGGGCGCGGGCAGATCTCGAGGAAATCGAGATCCAGCTCCTCCTCGAGGGCATACGCCTGTGTTACGGCTACGACTTTCGTGAGTACGCCCTAAGCCCGCTGCGTCGCGGCTTGATGGCGGCCATGGCGCGCGAAGGCGTGCGGACGGTGTCCGCCTACCAGGACCGGGTCCTCCACGACGCTGCCAGCATGCAGCGGCTCCTCGGCGCGGTCGGCGTCAACGTGACCGGCATGTTCCGCGACCCAGAGCTGATGCAGAGCGTCCGCGAAGAAGTGATCCCTCTGCTCCGCACGTACCCCTCGTCGCGGATCTGGGTCGCCGGCTGCGCGACGGGCGAAGAGGTCTACGCGCTTGCCGTGTTGCTCGAGGAGGCCGGCCTTCTCAAGCAGACCAGGATCTACGCCACCGACTTGAACGAAGACACACTCGCCGTGGCCCGATTGGGTTCGTATCCGCTCGAGCGGGTACGGCGCTACGAGGACGCATACGAGCGATCCGGCGGGCATGCGAGCCTGGCCGACCACTACTCGATCACCGGCCGGAGCGCGCGCTTCAATCGAAATCTCCAGGGCAGCATCACGTGGGCCCGTCACAGCCTGGTCACCGATGGATCGTTCAACGATTTCCATTTGATCGTGTGCGCCAACGTGCTGATTTATTTCCGGTCGTCGCTCCAGGAGCGTGCTCACCGGCTCATGTACGACAGCCTGATCCGAGGCGGATTCCTGGCCCTGGGCAAACGCGAGTCGCTTCTTTACTGTCATGATCGAGACCACTACGAGCAGGTGCGGGACGGTGTGAACCTGTTCCGCAAAATGCGATGGTGACCAAAGCGCGTCCGTTGGCCAACGAGAGCGAGCAGGCTGCAACACCTCTGAAGACGAAGGTCAACATCCTCGTGGTCGATGACGACGCCACCAAGCGCTTCGCCTTGCGAACGATCCTCGCGCCGCTCGACGAGAACGTTGTCGAAGCCTCGTCTGGGGCCGATGCCTTGCGACAGCTGCTGCGCAACGAATTCGCCGTGGTGCTGCTCGACGTGAGGATGCCGATCATGGACGGTTTCGAGACCGCCCAGCTGATCCGCCAGCGGCCCCGTTCGGAACTCACGCCCCTCATCTTCGTGACAGCGCTCGACCAGGCCGAGACCGACATGGGGCGCGGCTACAACCTGGGCGCCGTCGACTTCGTGTTCGCCCCGGTCGTCCCCGGCATCCTGCGCGCCAAGGTGACCGTGTTCGTGGAGCTGTATCGCGCGCAGCAGGAGCTTCGCCGGTATCGCACGCAGCTCGAGACGCTCGTCGAGGAGCGCACCATCGCGCTCACCGCGATCAACCGGGAGCTCGAGGCATTCAGCTACTCCGTCTCGCACGACCTTCGCGCGCCCCTCGTCTCGTTTGACGGGCTGAGTCAGACGCTGCTCGAGAAGTACGGCCAAGAGCTCGACGCAACCGCGACCGACTATCTGCAGCGCATGCGCGAGGCGAGCAAGCGCATGACGTCCGTGTTCGACGGCCTGCAGATGCTGTTCCGCCTGACCAGCGGCGAGATCCGGCGCGAGGAGATCGACGTCAGCGCGATGGAAGGACAGATCGTCGACGAGCTCCGCTCGGCCAATCCGGACCGCCCGGTCGACATCGACATCGCGCCAGGCATCACCGTCTCCGGCGACCAGCGGCTGGTGCGCATCCTCCTGACCAATCTCATCAACAATGCATGGAAGTTCACCGGCGGCAAGGAGCCGGCGAGGATCGTGATCGGCCGCGAGATGGTCGACGGCGACTCCCGGATCTTCGTCAAGGACAACGGCGTCGGCTTCGACATGATCGACTCCCACCGGCTTTTCGGCGCGTTCCAGCGCCTCCACAGCCAGAGCGAATTTCCTGGAGCCGGCATCGGCCTGGCCACCGCCCGACGGATCGTGAACCGCCATGGCGGCCGGATCTGGGCCGAGGGGGCGGTGGGAGAGGGCGCGACTTTCTACTTCGTCCTTTAGACCGTCGTTCCGCGTTCTACCAGTGAGATGCACGCCCGCCGTGCCTATTTTCGACGCGCCTCCGCGCCCGCCCACAGAGCGCGGGGCCGACTCTTCTCGGCGCTGTGGCTGGCATGCCTTGTGGTCGGGCTCGCTCTGCTGGCCGACTTTGGCTTCGGCATGTGGAACGGGGTTTCCGAACAGCAGCACCTGAACCAGGTCTGGAAGACGCAGGCCGGCGCGACGCGGGTGGCGCCGAAGGCGGTCGATCCGACCATGAAGCGTCCGGTGGATGGCGTCGACTTCGCGATTCGGGTGCCGAAGCTGGACTACTTCGCCGCGGTCAAAGAAGGAGTGGACAGAGGCGTGCTCTATTCGAGCCCCGGCCACTACCCGGCGACAAGGTGGCCGGGCGACCCGGGCACGGTCGGGGTGGCCGCCCACAACGTGTACTGGATCAACTTCCCGCAGCTCGCCAAGGGCGATGAGATCGACCTCGAGACCCGCTACGGCCTATATCGGTACACGGTGGTCGGCGCGGAGATCGTCAACCCGGACAACCGCAAGGCGCTCGTGACCGACGTCAACGGCTATCACCTCACGCTGACCACATGCTGGCCGCTGTGGGCCGGCGCCTTCGCGACGCAGCGTTACGTGATCCACGCCGACCAGGCGTGGCCGGTGCCGCTGCGCCCCGCTTACACCTAGATCGGGCTTAGCGCGCTTCGAGGTGCAGGTCGACCAGCGGCGCGCCCTCCTGGTGCCCGAGAACGACGATCGCCGTCCCTTCCGCGACCCAGATCGTCAGCGTGTTCGATTGGTTGATGAAGTTCTGATTGCCGCCGAGCTTCCCGTGCACGTAATTCGGGAGAGCGTCCGGGGCCTTGTCCTTCTTGCCGACCGAGCCGGCGATGGTCAGGTTGCTGTCGGTGAGCGGGATGCGGACTGAAACGCCGATCCCCACGCCGGCGTTGAACAGGCTCAGGACCAGGCCGAGCGTCACGACCACCAGGAAGCTGGCGCATCCGCACCCGCACGAACCCCCTCGACGCCACCGAGCGATGCGCCTGCTCTCGCCCATCCCTACAGGATTGTGCTCTAGCCGCCCGCGATGGCCCCGATGATGAGGAGGGGCTCGTTGCCCGACACGACTTCCGCGGGCAGCGGCGCATCGGGCGACTCGTCGGACAGGTCCTCCTCGCAGGCGAAGAACCTGACCATCGGACGGCGCTTCTTCGACACCTGATCGCGAACGGTGCCCAGCAGCGACGGGTGACTGGCCTCCAGGGCGTCGAGCACCGACCGCTGCGTGACGGGCCCTCGGACCTCCACCTCCACGACGCGACCGACCCCGGCGAGAATCTGGAGGTTCTTCGGCAGGATGACCTGGATCACGGCAGGGTCTGGACTTCGACCGAGCACACCGGCGGAAGATCACGCACGATCGCGTCCCAGCTGTCGCCGCTGTCGGCAGACGCATACACCTGCCCGCCGCTGGTGCCGAAGTAGATGCCAGACGGGTCGAGCTGATCGACCGCCATCGCGTCACGGAGCACGTTGACGTAACAGTCCTTCTGCGGAAGGCCATTGGTCAGCGCCTCCCAGTCGTTGCCGCCGGTGCGGCTGCGAAAGACGCGCAGTTTGCCGTCGGGCACGAAATGGTGTGAGTCGCTGGTGATCGGGACCACGTAGATCGTTTCGGGATCGTTGGCGTTGACGTCGATCACGAATCCGAAGTCGGTCGGCAGGTTGCCGCTTATCTCCTGCCAGCTCTCGCCGCCGTCGTCGCTGCGCATCACATCCCAGTGCTTCTGCATGAACAGGACATCGGGCCGCGATGGATGCATTGCGACGTGATGGACGCAGTGGCCGACCTCGGCGTCTGGGTCGGGCATCGTGTTGGAGTGCAAGCCTTTGTTGGCCGGCCGCCAGGTTTTGCCGGCATCGTCCGACCGGAAGACGCCGGCCGCTGAGATCGCGATCACGATCCGGCCTTTCTCGGCGGGGTCGAGCAGGATGGTATGCAGGCACAGGCCCCCCGCGCCGGGAGCCCAGCCCGACGCCGTCTGGTGGGTGCGCAGCGCTGGTAGCTCGCTCCAGGTCTGACCGGCGTCCGTGGAGGCGAACAGAGCCGCGTCCTCAGCGCCCGCGTAAAGCATGTCGGGATCCTTCAGGGACGGCTCCAGGTGCCAGACACGCTTGAACTCCCACGGATGCGGCGAGCCGTCGTACCAGGTGTGCGGTCCCGGCGTGCCTTCGTACAGGAACTGGTTGCCGCCGGTCTCCCACGTCTTGCCACCGTCGTTGGAACGCTGGAGCACCTGGCCGAACCAGCCGCTCGATTGCGACGCGTAGATGCGGTCGGGATCGGCGGGCGAGCCCTTCAGGTGGTAAATCTCCCAGCCGGCAAAGTGCGGCCCGTCGACCTCCCACCGCTTGCGCGCCGCGTCGGCGGTCAAGATGAACGCGCCCTTGCGCGTGCCGACGAGAACTCGAACGCTGCTCATGGCGTCACCCCTGCTGAGAAATGCGCTGCCTCATACCTGATACGACTGCGACCAACAGTAAAACTAATCGGCTCAGCTCCAGGGGGGCAAGGTGCTCCCGGGGAACGTGCGCGTGGGATGGATCTCGTAACGCAGGATTCCAGCCTTGACGGCGGGATCCTGCGAGTAGATCCGGTCGACGTCTTCCGGCGTCGCGGCGAAGATGCCCACGCCGGTGATGTCCGTGCCATCCGCCACGGGGCAGACGACGGCGAGCAGCCCCGCCGCGCGGAGCGCGAAGTTGCGTTTGCCGTGCCGCCAGATGGTTTTCGCGACTTCCGGGTCGCGATCTGGGCCCGGCGGCGAGAACCGTGGCCCCGCCGTGAGGATCACGATCGTGTACGGCAGGGCCCCCGCGAGCGACTCCTTGAGCATGTCGTCCGTGACCTCGGGAAGCGCGCCGTCGTCCGTGTATCTCACGTCTACTGGACGACTCCCTTTGAAAGTCCGACCAGGTGGCCCTGAGGGTCGACGAAGTAGGCGAACGTCAGGTTGTAGCTCGGAATCTCCGTAGGCGGCACAACCGTCTTGCCGCCGAGCTTTTCGGCCTTGGCCAGGTAGGCCTTGGGATCGTCCACCTCGACGAAGAAGGTGACGTGGCCCGTGCCGCCGTCCTGGCTCTTGCCGACGCCCCCGCCGATGCCTCCGTTGCCCGCCGCCACCAGGCCATAGTCCATGTCGCCGGTCGCGCCGTCGATCGTCCAGCCGAACAGGTCGGAGTAGAACCGCCGGAGCTTGTCGCCATCCTTGCCGACCACCTCGAACCAAACCACTGGATTTTTCATCTCAACGCCCTCCAACCACGTAATGTGACCGTATGGTCACGAGTAATATAGGTGACTAAGGAGGCACATGTCAATCAGCCCAGCGTGGGGCGCCGCATACAATCCCGGCGTGGCCGACGATCTGGCGTTTCGGGCGCTGAGCGACCCGACCCGCCGGCTCCTGCTCGACCGGTTGTTCGAGCGCGATGGGCGGACCCTGAACGAGCTCCATTCACAGGTCGAGGGCATGACCCGTTTCGGGGTCATGAAGCACCTGCGCATCCTCGAGGCGGCCGGGCTGGTCGTGACGAGGAAGGTTGGGCGGGAAAAGCTGCATTACCTGAACCCGGTGCCTGTGCAGCTGATCCACGACCGCTGGGTGAGCAAGTACACGCGGCCACGAGCGACCGCCCTGGCCGACCTGAAGGATGAACTGGAGAGAGGTGAAACGATGACCGAAGCGCCGAAGCAGGTCTACCAGGTGTTCATCAAAGCGAGCCCCGAGCAAATCTGGGAGTCGATCACCAAGCCGGAGTTCACGGCGCGCTACTTCTTCGGTTCACGGGTCCAGACCACAGGCGAGGCGGGCAGCCCCATCCGCCACTACGCGCCGGACGGCGAGGAGCTGTGGGGCGACGACATGGTCCTCGAGTCGGATCCGCCACGACGGCTCGTCCACACGTGGAGGTCGCTGTACAACTCCGAGCTCGCGGCGGAGCCCTCGAGCCGGGTCACGTGGGAGATCGAGCCGCAGCCTGGAGGGGTTTGCAAGCTGACCGTGATTCACGATCAGCTGGAGGAATCGCCCCAGACCGCGGCCAGCGTATCGGGCGGCTGGATGTTCGTCATCAGCGGGCTCAAGACGCTGCTCGAAACCGGGGAGCCGCTGGCTCAACGGAGCAGCGGGCCTTCCTAGCCGTCAGCGCTTGGCGGCGACGTCCTCGCGCAGGCGCTCGCCCATCGCTCTCAGGACCTTGAGCATGAGCTGATCGCTGGCCTTGATCGCGTCCCTGAACTGGGCGTGGCTCATGACGAAGAGGTGAGCGTCCGTCAGAGTCGTGACGGTGGCCGTCGCAAGGCCGCGGTCGAGCATGCTGATCTCGCCGAAAAAGTCGCCCGCATTCAGCAGCCTCCGTCGCTTGCCGTCGACCTTGACCTCGGCCGAACCTTCGAGAAGGACGTAAAAGGTGTCGCCGGCCCGGTCCTGGCGCGTGAGGGTCCTGCCGGCCGGCACGTCGACCTCGTCGCCCTCCCTTCCGATGAAGCCGAGCTCCCTCCTCGAAAGATGGGCAAAAAGCGGAACCCGGCTCAGTGCGTTGAGCTTGGGGTCTGCCATACCAAGCAGCATATTCTGCTTGCATGGTTAGGGCGTGCGCGGTCTGCGGTCTCCCCATTCCCGACGGCGCTCGTTACTGCCCCAACTGCGGCGCCGCGGCCGGATCGCTCGTCGAGACCGAGGAGCGCAAGGTGGTCACGGTCCTGTTCGCAGACCTCGTCGATTCGACCGGGCTCGCCCAGCGCTTCGACGCGGAGCGTTCGCGTGAGATGCTCGGTAGGTTTTTCGATGCGGTGTCCGATGAGCTGATCGCTCTCCGCGGTCGGCCGGAGAAATTCATTGGCGACGCCGTGATGGCCGTCTTCGGGCTGCCGCACGTGCACGAGGACGACGCGCTGCGTGCGGTCCGCGCGGGACTCGCGATCCGGGAGCGTGTCCGGCGACTGGGCGAGGAGCTCGGACTCGATCGACCGCTTCAGGTCCGCGTCGGGATCGAGTCGGGTGAGGCAGCGGTCGGTCGCTCGCCCACCGGGCAGCTTCTCGTCACCGGGCCGGTCGTCAATGCCGCGGCCCGGCTCCAGGCCGGGGCGCAGGTCGGTCAGGTCCTGGTTGGCGCCACCACCCAGCAGCTAACAGCCACCAACGTGGCTTACGGCAGGCGCCGGCGTATCCGAGCCAAAGGGTTCGACGTGCCTCTCGAGGCTTTCCCTGTCGAAGAGATCACAGCCCGCTCGGCTCGTCGCACGATTCCATTCGTCGGGCGAACGAGCGAGCAGGCGATCCTCGGCCAGAGCCTCGGCCTGGCCAGCACGAGCGGACGCCCGGTCCTGGTCACCATTCTCGGTGAGGCGGGGATCGGCAAGTCGCGCCTGGCGGACGAGCTGGCGGCGGGCGTCAGCGCGGCGGTCATGATCCTGCGTGGACAGTCGCGGTCGCAAACGGACACAGCGACTTTCTCCCCGGCGGCGGCCATCATCGCCGACGTCGCCGGTATCGGGGCGCGGGACGATCCCGAGACCATTCGTGCCCGGCTGCGCGAGCTGGCCGGTCGCACGGCCGGCGATGGCACCGTCGCGCGTACCGAGCAGCGTCTCGCCTTGCTCTTCGGGATTGGCGAGAGCGGGGACGAGACCGCGTTCGTGCACGAGGTGCAGGCCGGCTTCATCTCTGTGGTCGAGGGCCTGGCCCGCGACCACGCCGTGCTGGTGCTCTTCGAGGACGTGCAGAACCTGAAGGCGCCGATGCTGGACCTCATCGAACGCCTTGCCACGCGTGGGCAGAGTCCGCGCCGGGCGCTCATCGTCGCCCTCGCTCGAAGCGAGCTGCTCGAGCAGCGGCCAGCGTGGGGATCCGGCACCAGCAACTCGGTGCTGATCCGGCTCGACGCGCTCTCTCGCGACGAGTCGGTCCAGCTCGCCCGGCACGCCGGCGGCGGTCGCATCGGCGACGTCGAGGCCATGGAGATCGCGGAGCGGGCCGGCGGAAATCCGTACTTCATCATCGAGACGACAGGCATGCTGATGCCTTCAGGCATCGGAGCCGACGGCCAGGGCAGCCGCGCGGTGCCGCCGACTGTGCAGGCGGTGGTCAGCGCCAGGCTCGACGCGATGCCGCAACGGTTGCGCGAGCTGGCACGCCGGGCATCGGTCTTCAAGTACGGATTCGACTTGACCGAGCTCGTGGTCGTGGACAAGGACGCGAACGCCGACGAGCTCCAGGAGCTCGAGGACGCGGAGGTCATCGTGCGCGACCCGCGGCCCGGCGAACCGCAGCAGTGGCGCCTCCGCCATGCAACTTTGAAAGAGGTCATCTACGCGAGCCTGCCCAAGCGCGAACGCGTGCGGCTCCACGAGCTGGTGGCGGAGTACCTGCTCGCCCGAGGTCACCCGTCCGTTGCCGCCGACCACCTCGAGCTGGCTGCGTTCGCCGCCCTGGATCTCGACCCGAACGACCGGACGGTCGCCGACCGCGCCGTCGACGCGCTGCTCGTCACCGGCGACCGCGCGCGGCGACGCATGGAGAGCCGATCCGCGATCGACCGGTACGAGCGGGCGCTCGCCCTGGCCGGGCCCGAGGCGGGATGGAACGTGCGGGAGGCCAGGATCCTGGCCGGCATGGGTGAATCCCACTACTGGCTCGCCGAGTACCCCGCGGCATCGCTGGCCCTGAATCATGCGGTCGAGCTGGGCGAGGCATACCAGGACCCCTTCACCCTTGCCCTCGCGCTGCGCTTCCTGGGCGACATCGCGATCAACTTCGAAGCCGACGTCGACGAGGCGGAAAGACTCCTGAGCCGGTCCCTTCTCGCGGCCGAACAGCTTGGTGATTCGTGGGCGATCGTGCGGTCGCTGCTGTTCGCCGGCTGGGTGCCCTGGACCCGCGACCGTTTCGAAGAGGCCGAGGCAATCTGGCGGCGGGCCCTGGACGTCGTCGACCCGAAAGACCACTGGGCGCGCGTGAGGGCCCTGACCGCGCTGTCCATCAACCACACTGAGATGCACGACCTGTCAGGGGCGCTCCAGCTGATCGATGAAGCAAGCGCGCTGGCGGAGGAGACCGGCGATCAGTTCAGCGTCGCCAACACGTCGGTGCAAAAAGGCCGTGTGCTGGACGACCTGGGTCGCGCGGAGGAGGCCATCCCTTGGTTTGACCGTGGAGTCGCGATCTTCTCCGAGCTGGGAGCGCGATGGGAGATGGCAGACGCGAGAGCCGCCCGTGGCATTGCCAAACGCAACATCGGTAGCCTGGACGAGGCGGAAGCGGACCTGAGGTACGCGATCAGGATCGCCGAGGACATGGGCGACCGGCAGCTCCCGGCGTGGACGTGGCGCCACCTGGCCAAGGTCGCGGAACTTCGCGGGGACAAGGCCGCCGCCGAAGAGCTCCTGCAACGTTCCAAAGACGCGGAGTCGCGCGGCCCGCACTGATAAGCCGCCACCGCCGACTCCATGATGTAGGCTGTCTGGTGAGTCAATCAGGCATATGAGGGCTGTGCCAGGGCGCAATCAAGCGATCAGTCATGGTTTCCAAACCGACGATGCCGACTACGTGCAGACGGTAGGGTTTGGACCGACCAACGGCGAACACACAGGTGGCGCGAACTCACGCCGCCGCGTGGGTGGCCACAGCCTGATCAGGCGCCTGCTGGTCGGTGCAGCGGGCTCGGCGGCGAGTGCGTCCGGGCGGTGGCAAGGTTTGGCTTCAGCCTTGAACCGACATACGATCGAGGGCGGCCTGTCCCAGCTGGATTCTGAGGACCGACGCCTGATCACCCTCGCGTACCAGGAGGGTCGTACCAACCGCGAGATCGCAGTGATGCTGGGCATCTCTGTGAGCACCGTTGCCCGCCGCCTGTCAGCTGCCCTGGAGAGACTGGACAGATACGTCCACCGCGCCGGCGCCTGGATTTCGGCGGTCGTCCTGCTCGGCCTCGCCTACACGTACGGCCGATTCTCGGCCGCGGTTCGGTCGGGCAGCGCCGTCTGGTCTGGCAGCTGGCAAGAAGGCGGTACCTGGGCGGTCGCGGTGGGAAGCGTCACCACGGTCGCCATCGTGCTTATCGCCGCCAGCCCCGACCACCCTCAAACCGCGGGTCCAGCGTCGGGCGCTGCGCCGGCTCGGATGGGAGCTTCCATGTTGGGCCTGCCTCGAATCCTGCAGCCCATATCTGACCCCGGCATCGTCGCGTCGAGAGCTCCGCTTGCACCGCCTGGCCGGGTTGAGACGAAGGGCGGGGCTGGAACGCAGGATGACGGCGATCCGCAGGGATCCGGCTCCCGCGGGTCCCATGGCTGTGGCGGCAACCCGACCAGTGCTCCTCCCCCGGTGCCAGTAGGATCGCCGACATACCACCCGACTGGAGCTCCCGTGACACACCCGAGCGCCGGAGGTTGCCGCTAGAGAGGGACCGTCAGGACCTCCCCCAAGAGTCAGCCAGCTGCACCTAGGTACGAAAGTCCTTTATGCCTTGAGGGGCCGTTTCTAGACTCTGCCTAGGCCGTCGGCATGGGCGCTGTTGCCAACGCCAGACGGAGGGAGGAAAGGGAGCCCTACCGGCAGAATGCCGCCCAGATCCCAACACCCAGCAGGGCGCCAACAAGCACTTGTACCGGCCTTCGAACCATCGGGCCGTCCCCCTTGTGGGCGGGTCCGCAGGCGGCGCGGGCCAGCCTTGGCAGTTACCGGCGAAGGCGCCGGCGTAACGACGGCTAACTACGGGTCAGAAGAATCCTTGCGGCCGCCTAGCTACCACGCGTCGCCGTCGGCGGCAGGCACGGCGGGGCGATAGAACTTCTTCAGCGAGACCTGCTCCCCGTTCTTGAACCTGAGCCGGATCGCGCAGCTCAGCGTTTCTGCCGGCTCGACGCTGTCCAGCACGTGCTGGAGAAAGTGGTCGAGCTCGTTCATCAACCGCCGGGCGCCCTCGGCGCCCGCGTAATAGTCGTCCAAACGACCCTTCCTCCCGTAAAAGAACTCGAAGCCGCCCCTTTATGGGCGCCAGAGCCCTAAGCAGATTAGCGGTGCGGCTTGAGTGTTGCCATGGGACCTTTGTCCCTAAAACAGGCGGACATCCGTTCGCTTACCTACGCTGCCCGAACCCACGGCAATAGCACAACCGTCCTACAGGAGCAGGTGGCCGCGGTCGTTCAGCGTTCGGCGCACCTCGGCTCGGCGCTCGACAAAGCGCTGTACCTCGACCCTTCGTTCCGCAGAGACCTCAACGACAACCCTTCGCCGGTCGGTGGTCAGCCTTCGATCAGCTCGCCGCCGATCCGAGTCGCTGCGTCAACTGTGGGATCTCTTGTTCTCAATCGTCGTGGGCATGTGCGCCAACTCCTCTCGCATGTTGTCGCATTACTGAGACGAATGCGCTGCCTTGTGAAGCGGGGAAACGACCTCCGCCGGCACCTCGAGCGGAGATCGTCAGTCGATCCAGAACTCGGCGACGAATGCCGGTGGATGTGAAACGCCCAATCACCCGGCCCTGCTGCTCGAGACCGCTCCTGATGAAGCGGAATACGTCCTGCACTGTGACCACCTCTTCCTCCATCCCCGTGGAATTGCCTTTTTGACAATTCCATTGGGAGGCGCGACGATCAATTGTCTTTTCGTGGCTGGCCACGATGTTTAAGGGGGTGTCATATGCGACTGAGATGGATCCTTCGCTCTTTCGCGGTGGTCGCTGTGTTGGGTCTCACCGTGACTGTCACAAGTGCGGATGAGTCGAGCATGTCGATGCACGCCAAGCTGTCCGGTTTCAAGGAGGTCCCGCCAAAGCTAACCGCAGGCACGGGCACCTTCCAGGCCACGGTGACCGGCTCGACGCTGTCTTACCGACTGACCTTTTCGGGGCTCTCCAGTCCTGCGTGGATGGCCCACATCCACTTCGCGCAACCAGGCGTGAACGGAGGCATCTTCCTGTGGCTTTGTCAATCTGCCGCTAAACCGGCGCCGGCGCCGGTGGCTGCAAAGACGCCAACGTGCCCCGCCGGGGGCGGCACAGTCTCACGGTCGGACGTCACAGCTGCCGACATCCTCACTGTTGGCGACCAGAATGTGGTCGCGGGCGATTTTTCTGGGGCGCTGAGCATCATCCAAAGCGGCAACGCTTACGTGAACGTGCACACCGCCAACTTCGTCGGTGGGGAGATTCGTGGTCAGGTCAAGACCACCGAGGACTGAAAGGAGGAGATCGCGCGAGTATTCGTTGGAACCTTTCCGCTGCGACAACCAGACGGCTCCTCTACGAACGGGCTCGGAACCCAATTCACGGGCGACTAGAACACGCTGATCAGTGAAACAAGCACGCATGGTTCATCTGGGCCGATGCGAGCGCGGCGACTCCCTGTGCGGCGGTGGACGCATTCCGGGCGGGGACGGGTCCGCAGCCCAATGTTCCAGCGGATTGTGCGGGGACCTTCGGCAACACCGACATCCTGGTCGGTCGGATCAGCCTCTAAGAGACCACTCTCAGTTTCAGCCCGGAATGTCCGGGCTGAAACTGATCCGACTGCTACATCATCAGGTGGCGGCGGTCGTTGAGCTGGCGGCGTACCTCGGCGCGTCGTTCGAGAAAGCGCCGGCCCTCGACCCTGCGCTCCACCTCAACCTCGATGACCGTGCGCCGGCGATCGGAGATCGACCTCCGATCACCCTGCCGGCGGTCGGCGTCGCTGCGTCTGGACTGCGACCTCTTGTTCCCGACTGTTGTCGCCACGTGTGCCTCCTCCCTCTTCGTCTAGTTCCGAACTACTGCATCGACCGCGCGGATTCGTGAAACAGGGAAATGATCTCCGTCGGGATCTCGAGCCCGAGGTCCTCGAGCCGGTCAAGGACGCGCGGGCGAATGCCACTCGAGGCAAAGCGCCCGATCACCCGGCCCTGGTCGTCCACGCCGCTCCTGATGAACCGGAAGACATCCTGCATCGTGATCACGTCTTCCTCCATGCCGGTAACCTCGCTGATCTGGACCACTTTGCGGCTGCCATCACGCAGCCGCTCCAGGTGCACGATCACGTTGATCGCGCTCGTGATCTGGGCCCGAATGGCGCGCACCGGGAGGTCATATCCCGCCATGAGCACTAGCGTTTCGATCCTGGACAGCGCGTCGCGGGGCTTGTTGGCGTGAATGCTGGTCATCGATCCGTCGTGGCCGGTGTTCATCGCCTGGAGCATGTCGAGCGCCTCCGGTCCACGGACCTCGCCCACGACCAGGCGGTCGGGCCGCATGCGCAGCGACGAAATCACCAGGTCGCGGATGCTGATCTCCTTGCCGTCTGGTCCGGAGGGACGGGACTCGAGCCGCGCGACATGGCGCTGCCGGAGCTGCAGCTCGGCCGCGTCTTCGATGGTGACGATTCGCTCGTCATCCGGCAGGTAGCCGGAAAGCACGTTCAACAACGTCGTCTTGCCGCTGCCAGTCCCACCGCTGATCACCACGTTGGAGCGCGCAAGGACGCAGGCCTTCAAGAAACCGAAAGCGCTCTCGCTGCAGCTTCCGAGCCGGATCAGATCCTCCATGGTCAGCGGGCCACGCACGAACTTGCGGATGTTGAGCAGCGGGCCATCGACCGCTACCGGCGGAATCGCCACGTGTACGCGGGATCCATCGGATAGCCGCGCGTCCGCCAAGGGAGTCTCTGTGCTGATCCGGCGGCCGACCGCCTCAACGATGTGGCGGATGACCGCCATCAGCTCGTCGTCGCTCTCGAAACTGATCGGCGTCAGCAGGATCTTGCCGTCGACCTCGACGTAGATATCGTGAGCGCCCATGACCATGATCTCGGTCACACGCGGGTTGGACATCAGGACTCCCAGCGGACCCAGGCGCGAGTAGTCGTGGGTCGCGAGTCGGGGCTGGGTGCTCATTGCGTCAGCCTCACGGTCGGAGCCCAGGCCCGAAGCGATGGGTCGGCCGTGATCGCCAGGTTCTCGCTGCCGAGAACCGTTGCGGTATAGGCGATCAGGCCGCCGGCGATCGTCGCCCGGACTCTGCTTGTGCCGTTCAGTGTGATGTCGGCCGCAGGGATGTAGAAGATGCCGATGAAGCTCGTGAAGTCGTGGCCGTTGACCTTGTTGGCGCACGTATTTGGGAAACTGGACTGCTCCGGGCCGGGTTCAAACATGACTATCCGCCCGTACTGATAGCCGCTGAACACGTAAATGTCACCCCCGCCGTTCATCGTCACGCAGCCTCCAGACGGCAGGTAGAGGAGGACTGCACCAGGATTCACCGATGCCTGGCTGCACACGACGTTGGCGCCGGTTGCCGGATCGACGCACTGGTTCTCGTTGGCCAAATCGCCACGCGGCGGCGTGCCCGCGGGCGGATCCGCGTTCGGCAGGCCGCCGGCGAGTGGCGGGTTTTCCTGATCGGGTGGTGCTGCGGCACCGGAGGGCCAGCCGGCAGGGAAGCTGCTGCTGTTGATGACCACCGACCCGTTGACGGTATTCTGAAGTCGGGTCAGGTACGCCAGCCCGCTGCATGATCCGTTCTGCGCCAGGTAGACGTTGAGATACTGGGCGCCCGCCACAGCGGCGTCAACCGTCACCTTGATGTTGGTGCTGCTGCCGAGAGTCACCGTCTTGCACATCGAGGGCGCGCTCTCGCGGATGAAGCACGATGGCGTGGCGACCGGCGTGCCGCTGCACGTGTATGGCTCCCAACGCACGGACGTCACCTCAACGGACCAGGTGCCGGCGGCGAGGTTGTTGGTGTTGCCCACCGCCGCCAACGAGAAAGAGCCGCCGCAGTTGACGCCGTCGGCGTCCCAGAACTGGGGCAACGCGCGGAATGACACCAACGACCCACTTGGAATCGTTCCCACGACATCTTGCCTGTTGATGCTCAAGTGGGTATCCGTGGCGGCCGCGGCGGATGAGAGTTGGAAGGTCTGGCCTCCAACGCTGATGAGCGTCGCGGTCGGAACAGCAGCCGGCATCGAAGCAACATTGATCTGCTGCACCCTGGATCCGCTCAGGTCACCGTTGAGCGTTGTGGTGGTAGCTTGCCCAGCCGCATAGACATTCGCCTCGTCTGGTGGGCGAAGCTCGTTGCTCACCAGTCCGCCTTGTTGGGTGTATCCCGCACTGAAGTTGTAGACGCCCGTCTCGAGGAAGTAACAACCGGCTCCACCGACCAGATGTGGATCGGCCGCGTAGGTCCCGGGACATTCGCCGTCGCAGCCGGGCGAGTTCCAGTTCGGACGGGCGCCGTTCAAGGGCGGCATCGCGTAACCGGGATCCGGCATGTTCCACCCGTTGACCTGCGATCCGCTCACCGACCAGGGCGCCTGCAGGAACGGAGGGGCTGGATTCGAGCACACACCGACCACATTCCCGGTAACCGCGCCGCTCGAAGCTCCCCCGCCGCTGATGTTCCCGTTCGACCATATGTCGCCGACCAGGGTGGCCGTTCCGCTTCCGCCGAACGTCAGGGAGCCGCTGCATGACTGACTCAGCGTCTGGATGGCGGCGCCATTGGCCCCGGTCTTCCGGGCGAGAGCAGTCGCGGTGGCGCCGATGAGCATCGTCGAGCCGGCTCCCAACGCCTGCATCATCGTGACGCCCACGCGATGCGAGGCGGTGGCATTGAAGGTCACGCCCGCGATCGAATGGTCGACCGCCGACAGGGTGAGGTTCTGATTCGTCTGGTCGGCGTACGAGCATGAGAGGGTGAGAGCGGTTGACGTGCACGATGGGCTGGTATACAGGCGCTCGTTGGTGGCGAATACATCGCGACCGGCCAGCTCCGCGAGGCCGACGTCATGGCTGGTCATGTAGTTGTAAGCGGCCGCGAGCGATGCCGCGTCGACGGAGGCCTGCATGTGACGGCGGTCTAGATAGGCCCGGCCGCCATCGATCGCCAGTCCCACGAATCCAAACAGAACCACGAGGAGCAGGCCGACGAGGACGATCGCCTGGCCACGCTGCGCTTGCGAGCGATCCTTGGCCAAACTCAGTACTCCGTCTTGTATGTGGCCGACGCGCTGATGACGATGTGGTTGGCGGTCACCTGCTGGATGAGGGGTGTGAACGGCACGAAGTTGTAGCGAATCGTCACTTGCAGGGGAGCGTGGTCGTGGGCGGGGTTGGTCGCGCTGCATGTTCCGTTCGAGATGGCCCACATCTGTCCACCCGGAGCGTTTTCGAGCGCCGGGCCCAACGACTCGATCGCGTTTGGGGCGTCGGGCTCCGTGATGTAGATCCATCCCTGGTTGGCGGGCGGGGTGGCGGTTGTGATCGGGCCGTTGGGGCACGGGTTCGCCAGTGAGACGTCCACCGCATGCTGCTTGACCGCGGTCTCGACGTCGTTGTTGGTTGGCAGCAGCGCGGACGCGCGGATCGCGGTCCGAGCCCCTTCGTTTACGGCCTGGTTGATGGTGGCGTAGACGTAGATGACCCTGCCGAAGTCCACGACGCCAAAGATCAGAAGCAGCAGAACCGGCGCCACGATCGCAAACTCGGCGATCGCCTGAGAGCGCTGATCGTTGCGGAACGGAAGGCGCACGTCAGTAGCCGCCGATGACCATGTGGGTGTTGGCGACGATGTGGAGCGAGGTGCCGACCACATTAGGCATGAATCCGCCGGCGAATCCATAGCTCATGACCAGGATCACGTTCACGTCCTGGCCCTTGAACGAGTTGTCGATGGGTGCGGTCGCCAGGTCCAGGCCCGGCGTGTTCGCGTAGCAGATGAACAGCAGTGGCTGGTTGGTGTCCAGAGGATATGTCGCATCCAGGTAAGGCGGGTTGTAGGTCGCATTCCCGTCTACGGGTGTGGGGCACGTCGTCGTCGGGTTCTGCAGGATTGACGAAGGCAGGTGATATTTGTTCAGGTTGCAATCCACGGATTGCTTGATGCCCGGGTTTGGATTCGGATCCCCTGTCGGGTTTCCGCCAGCTTCGTAAGGGCAGGGGTCCTGCGCCCACCCGTCGGTGTCGTAGAGGCTCGGGTTCAGACCCGGCGATGCACTTCCGGCCGGGGGCGGCACAAACCAGCTGGCCTGCCTTGCCGCTTCACGTGTTGAACCGGTCAGGCCGACGTCGAAATAGAACACGCGCCCGAGGTCGATCAGACCAAACAACAAAAGGAAGAGAACGATCGCCGACGCTCCGAACTCGACCGCGGACTGTCCTCGCTGCGAATTCCGCACCTAGCCACCCCGGAGAAATCGCATGGCGAGGAGCGCGGCCGGCCCGAGGAGGATGACCCACAGGGTCGGAAAGATGCATCCCAGCATCGGGAGCAGCATCTTCAGCGAAGCTCGCGCGCCACGTTCTTGCGCCGTGACCAGGCGCTTCATTCGCATCTCGTCCGACTGGATGCGGAGAATGCGGCTCACGCCGGATCCCAGCTGCTCCGACTGGATGATGGCCTGAACGAAATGGTTCAGCTCCTCGACACCCGTGCGCTGGCCCATCTCATTCAGGGCATCCAGTCGCGACCTGCCGAGCCGGATCTCCTGCATCACCCGGCCGAACTCCTCCGACAGGGCGTGGTCGTACTTCTCGACAACTCGCTCGAGAGCGGCCTCGAAGGTGAGGCCCGCCTCGACGCACACGACAAGCACATCGATCACGTCGGGCAGGTCCGCCTGGATATCCGCGCGGCGTCTCATCAGCTTGCTGCGCAGCCAGAAGATCGGTCCGTACAGACCGACGACAGCTCCAATCGCGGCGAAGATCGCGAGGGCCAGCGGATTGTGCATCAGCGTCCCGATCGCGATCCCCAACAAGGAGAGGGCCGCGGTCAAGGCATAGCGCAGGACGATGAAGTCGCCTGCTGCCATGCCGCCGGGCCGGCCGGCCACGTGCAGCTTGAGACTGATCTCCTGCCGCGCCTTCACGGGCGTCATCTGCTCGATGAGGTGGCCGAGCCGCTTGAGAGCGGGCCGGATGACGCGATCCCTAAAGGATTGCCTAAGCTCGATCTCGGCCAGCGTCAGGGGCAGTCCTTTCTCGTAGATGCGCAGGCGGCCTTCGACCAGGTCGGCGTTGGTCGGCGGCTGCGGCGTGAAGCTCCACACGGTCGCGAAGACGCCAAACGCGGCCAGCATTCCGAGGAGGGTCGCGACGTAAAGTGCAGCCACTCCTAGACCCTGAAGTTGGTGATCCGGCGGACGAAAACGTTGCCGATTAAAATCGACACCCCGGCGAGGACGAGAAGCACGCGCCCGGCCGGCTCGGTGAACATCACCCGGAAATAGCTGGGAGTGATGATGTTGAGCACTCCGGCGACGATGAAAGGCAGGAGCGTGATGATCCATCCGGAAGCCCGCATCTGAGCCGTCATCGCGCCGATCTGAGACTTGATCTGGATTCGCTGCCGGATCGTGTGCGAGATGCCGTCGAGGATGCGCGCGAGGTTGCCGCCAACCGACGACTGGATGCCGATCGCAGTCACGATCAGGTCAAGGTCCTCGCTGCCGACCCGACGAACCATGTTGGCCAGCGCGACCGGCGTAGCGCTCCCAAGCTTCATCTCGCGGATCACGCGCGCCAGCTCGTCCGAAATTGGCGGCGAAGCGTTGTTGGCGACGGCCTCGATCGCCTGGGGCAGTGACAACCCGGCTTTCATCGCGTTGGAGAGCAGGCTCACCGTGTCGGCAAGCCGAGCGTTGAACGCCTTGAGCCTTCGCCGCTGGCGCCACTTCACGTAGCGCATTGGAATCAGATACGCGAGAACCCCGGCAAGCACGAACTGGGGCGCCAGGCCGAATCGCCACAGCGCCAGCAGGGCGCCGGCTGCGAGGAAGCCGACCTGGATCATCACGAACTCCGACGTGCGCAGCTTGATGTCGGCTCGAGCGAGCTGCTCGGCGATTGTCAGACCGCCGTTCAAGCGTTGCTGCCGGTTCGAACGGTCGGCCAGGGCCTGGAACGGGACGTTGATCCGATCGCGCAGCGAAGCAGGCCGTGGAGAGGGAACTTCCCAGGTTGGTCTGTCCTGCCGGGCTGATTGCGCGGCAGGAATGGCGACGGCGATCGCGGCGAGCAGCACGCCCGCGGCGGCGATCAGCGCCAACACGAAGGTGCCGGTCATCTCAGCCCCGCACCAACACGCTGAGCGCCGCCGGCTCAAACACGTTGGGGGACAGCGTCTCGCCACGCTCGGCGAAGTGGTCGAGGTGAATCGACAGGTTGCCGGTCGCGGTGTACACGCCGACCGCGTTGCCCTCGGCGTCGACGCCAGACTGCTTGAACTCAAATAGCTCCTGGAGCTGCGTCTCGCCGTTAACGAGTCCCGTGATCTCGGCGATGCTGACGATCTTGCGCGCACCCCCGCGCACTCGCTCGACCTGGACCACGATGTCGATAGCCGATGCGATCTGCTTCTGGATCGCCCGCGCCGGCAGATCGGCACCGCCCATGAGCACCATGGTCTCCACGCGCCCGAAGGCGTCGTACGGGCTGTTGGCATGGACCGTGCTCATCGAGCCCTCGTGCCCGGTGTTCATGGCCTGGAGCATGTCGAGTGCCTCACCTCCGCGACACTCGCCGACGATGATGCGGTCGGGCCGCATGCGCAAAGCGTTGCGGACGAGCTCGCGGATCTCGATCGCGCCTTTGCCCTCGATGTTGGGCGGCCGTGACTCCAGCCGAATGACATGTTTTTGCCGCAGCTGCAGCTCGGCCGAGTCCTCAACGGTGACGATTCGCTCCTCTGATTGAATGAAGCTCGACAGGATGTTGAGCAGGGTCGTCTTGCCCGAGGACGTGCCCCCAGAGACCAGGATGCTGAGGTGGCTTCGGACCGCGGCGCGAAGGAACTCCATCATCGCGGGGCTGGCGCTGCCGATCGTGAGCAGGTCGTCGGGGCGAAGCTTGTCGCGGGAAAACTTGCGGATCGTCATGCATGGGCCGTCCAGGGCAAGCGGAGGCAGGACGACGTTCACGCGGGAGCCATCGCGAAGCCTCGCGTCGCACATCGGCGAGCTTTCATCGACCCTCCGGCCGACCGTGCTGACGATGCGATCGATCACCTGCCTGAGCTGGCCGGCGCTCTCGAAGACGATCGGGCTCAAGGAGACGCGACCCGCGCGCTCGACGTAAATCTGGTGCGGGTGGTTGATCATGATCTCGGTGATCGCCGGGTCCTCCAGCAAGGCCTGGAGCGGCCCCAGCCCGAGAACCTCGTCCAGAAGCGCGTCCACGAGGTGGACGTAGTCGAGACGGTTGAGCGTGAGGCCCGCCGTCTTGACGTGCTCCTCGGCCAGGCTGGTGATTCGAGAACGCACCCCCTCGCGGTCGGTGATGTCGATCTCGTCGGCGTGCCTCTCGACCAGCAGGGCGTGGATGGCGGCCTTCGCCGCGGCCACAGTGCTCGGCAGGCGGGCCGATTTCGGGGCAGCTTCGACCGCCGGCGGCGGGGCGACGGCCTTCGGTTCCTCGCGCGTACCCTCGATCACGCTCAAGGCCGTGTCGCCGGGCGCTGGATCCCCGGCCTCAGAGCGCCGGCGCGCTTCGAGCCTGTCTTTAAGCGCCACCGGCGGAAACCTTCACCATCATCTGGTCCTGAGCCGATAGAGCGCCTGCTCGGCCGCCTTGCGGACCCGGGCGTTGCGATCGATGTGGAGGTACTTGAGATCGTTCTTGGCGGAGTGCGCATGGAGCGCACCCAGCGCCTTCGCGGCCGACATCCTGACCTTCCAGTCGCGGTCGGCGAGAGCCCTGGTGATGACCGGGACCGCGGTCCCTGAGCCGATCCAGCCCAGCGCACGGCAGCTGATCACGCGCTCGCGGCGGCTGCCGCGCTCCATCAGACGCATCAAGGGGCCGACCGCGGTCTGCCGCCGCCGGAGGCCGGCTGCGATCGCCAGCGCGGGCCGAACCGCGGGGCGCTGTGGCTCAGCCAGCGCCACCTCGACGAAGAGATCGGGCGCGGCGCGCGCGAGCTCCGCGACGAGCCTGCGGTTGAGTCCCCTTCGCTGGATCGCGAGGACCAGGGCGGTTGCGCTGCGTGCTCCACCGATCTTGCCGAGCGCCCGCGCGGCAGCGTCCGAAACCGCGCGGTCGCGGGACTCGAGGAGAGCGGCCACCCACGTCACCGCCTCGGTCAGTCGGAGGGCGCCGGCCACCCGCGCGCTGTTGGCACGCTGCTGGGGACTTTTCGCGCCCAGCCGTTCGACAACGCGGTCAGCAGTTCCCGAGCTCTTGAACGCGAACACAAGACGCTGTACTGGCATGCTCTCCATCGGGAGTCGGCTGGTGATCTCCTCGATGATCTCACCCACATCCACGCCGGACTGGTCGAGGTCGATCGACAACGAGGTGCTCTTGCCGGCCGCCACCGCCTGGAGCTGGCGGCGAAGCGCGGAGCGCCGGATGCCCGCCTGGGCCTGATGGATCACCGCAACCGGCGAACGTGAAGGCATCAGCCGGCCTCCCCAACCCCGGCGGGCACGCCTTCACTCTCGACATGCGCTTCAGCCGGCTTGTGGCGGGGCCGACCATGTTTCGAATCGAGCAGGGCGGCGATCGCCTCGCAGCCTTTGGCCATCTCGCTGCGCGGATTGGTCAGGCTCAAGATCGCGCCGTCCACGGCCGCCTGCTCGGGGCGCGATCCGTCGAAGGCGATCTCGATGTCGACCTCGCGCTTCAGAGTTCGCTCGACGGCGGTCTTGGTCACCGCCGGCTTGAAGGAGCGATTGTTGAGCACCACCGACAGGCGATCGTGCGGTGTGCCCAGCTGAACCAGGATGTCGATCGCGTCCGCCGCGCTCTTGACCGCGGAAAGCTCCGGGGCGGTGACGACGACGACGTGCTGCGTCAGGTCGAACAGCGCCAGCGTCGAGTCGGTGATGGTGACGCCCAGGTCGACGACGACGTAAGTGAAGCTCTTGCGCAGAACACTGATGGCTTTGGTGATCAGCTCGGGCGTGACCTCGTCCGCCTCTTCCGGACGCAGCGCGCCAGGGAGGATCATGGGGCCGCCCGGGTGATACAGGACCGCGCTGAGCAGCACCTCCTCGAACGACTCCTGCGGCACCGACGACACGCGGGCGAGACAGCTCGTGGGCACCAGGCCGGCGAGCAAGGCGGAATGCGAGTACGGAAAATCGAGGTCGAGCAGCAAGACCTCGCCCGGGTAGCGGCGGGCAAAGGCGCCCACCAGGTTCAGCGAGATGCATGTGCCCCCAGATCCGCCTTTGGGCGAGTAGACGCCGACCACGGTTGCTTCCTGAAGCAGGAGTCCCCAGGTGGCCTGCACGCTCGTGTCGGCAAATGTCCGGAAGCGCTGGTCGGCGACCTGGCGAAGCTCATCCAGGGCAGGATTGTCCCGGCCGGCAAGCGTGGTGTGGAGCACCTGCCGGTCGATCGCCAGCAGGTAGCAGTCTGTCTGGGCGTAGACCGAGGCCTGTTGGGGCCGGTTCATCAAGGCGGCGCCCTCGCCGAAGAAGTCGCCTTCCGACAGGAGCGCCACAGTCACGATTCCGGGCGGCTTCTCGATGACCATGCGACAGCGCCCTCGCTCGATGACGAAGATCGTGTCTCCGGGTTCGCCCTGGAACACGACCATGTCTCCGGCCGAGACCTTGATCCTGCGCAACCGCCGGGCCAGGGCCCTCAGCAGCGCTTCGGGAAGGCTGAAAAAGACTGGTGCGCTCTCCAGGACGGCGAGCCTGGAAACCATGTCGTGAAATGAAGGCCATGGGCGGTCGGGCCGCTTGACCGCTGCCTCTCGAGGCTCAGATGCGGCGAGGACTGGCCGGCCGGGCCCAGGCGTGTCCCATCCTCCGTTCGGCACACGTGGCCTCATCGGCACGAATCTCTCCGCGGCCGGATCATCGCCCTAGAACCCCCAGCGGCTCTGGACCTGTCCGGGCCCGATGGTTCCGGGGGCGGTCGTTGATGGACATGAGGGGTCGGCCGGCGCCAGGTCCTTCGCGTAGTCGTGGTAGGACTGGAGCGCGTACTTGAGGGTGGCGTTGCTCAGGAGCCAGTCCATGTACTGCGCATCGCAAAGGCTCAGCAGCACCGTGATGCTGCTGGACACGCCCTGGGATTGGCCCTGCCTCGGCACGACGGATTGTGGTCCCACCCGGAGCACGTAGAGGTTTGTGAACACGGTTCGGGTGACCTGGCGGGGGTTGACGGGCGAGAACAGCTGCGTGTTGACCGTCGCGATCACATCGATGTAGTCGCCTTGGGCTATGAAGCCGGCCACGCCCTGCTGTTCGCTGGTGGGAAGGGTCAAAGCGATGTAGCCCTTGGGAATCGGCAAGAAGGACGAGTACGTCAGCTGGTCCGGGTTGGAGGAGACGACATTGCCCGTGATCGGTTGGCCCTTGTAGATCGAGACCAGTGCCGAGAATCCCGTGAGGTCGGCGGCGCGGAGAAAAGCGTGCGGTGGAACTGCGGTTTGAGGCATCAGGCTGGTCGTGAGCATGTCCGCGGTGATCGGCTCGCGCGCGTCTATATCTTGTGCGGCGACCACGACCCTGATCTGGGTGCCGGTCTGAGAGCGGCTGGCGAATAGCAGCCCGAACGCCAACATGACCAGGAAGGCGAGCAAGGCCAGCCCGACGCCGAGGATGAAAAGCGGGGTTCGGATGTTGGTGGTCGAAGCCGGCCGGGTCTGCCCGATCGCTGCCATTTCTATGACTTCTCCAGTGGTGGCACTGAGGCCACCCAACGCTTGCCATCCCAGTGATCACCGGGCTCGGTGGGAGCCTCCGGCCCGATCACGAAGTAGTGAACTTTTCTGAGGACGAGGGTTCCCGCCACCAGATCGTGGAGCGCTTGCTTCCGAGGTGTGACCGCGGCCAGGATCCAGCCGGCGCCGCAGACCAGCCACGACACCGACTTGAGCGCGTTGCGGAAGACCGCCCGTCCGAAGCTGATCGGGTCGCCATGCAGGTCAGCCACGTATAGGCCCAGCGCGACCTTGCCCAGCGTGCCGCGTGCCGGCGAGCTCTCCAGGACCGCGAAGTACGCCCAGGTGATCGCAATCGCAACCGGGACGACGTTCGCCACCGCGTCGAGGTTGTCCGGCGCCAGCACGTGCACCGTCGAATAAAGGGCAAGCTCAACGCCCGTGAGCAGCGCCCCGTCGATCAGGTAGGCGAGCAGGCGCCGCAAGAAGCCCGCATACATGATGTCGGTCTTCGCGACGGGCGGAGAGGAGATGGCTGGGGAAGGCTGCATCATTTTGTCACCGCACTTATCGGCGTGTGCTTGGCGTGCAGGGGCGCCCGGAACAAGTCAGCGCTCCCACGCCAAAACGAAAACGGACGCGACAGCACTTGCCGGCGTGCAATCACCTCCCACCTCTCCTTTGCGGGTTTGCGCCCACGTTATTAAGGAATGGCTCCGACGACAAGGGGACATTTGTCCCTATCAACGGCACTCTCCGGCGGGCTAGGACGAAAGTCCCATTGAGCCGCCCCCCATTGGCGGTTACGGTCGGGGCGCAGGTTTTTCCGGCAAGCCTGGCTGGGATGAGGGCGATCCGTTCGGCTTGGGAACGGGGTCCGCCTTGCCGGAGGCGGGCCCCCTTCCTACTCCTGAGACGCCTCAGGCGACGACGAGCCCCGCCCGCATCGCGTGCATCACCGCGTCGGTCCTGTTGGTCGCTCCCAGCTTGTTGAACACCCGGCTCAGGTGATTGCGGACCGTCTTTTCGCTGATTCCAAGTTGTCTCGCGATCTGCTTGTTGGAAAGCCCTGCCGCTACCTGTTTGAGGACGTGCAGCTCGCGGTGTGAGAGTTTGGCGCGGACTCGCTTGAGCGTCGCGGCTCCCGCCGGGGCAATGCTGAGAATGCGGTCCACGATGTCCTCAAAGCTGACGTCCTTGTCGACGAAACCCGCCGCGCCGCTCGCGACCGCTTCCCCGACCATTGCCTTGTCGGCATAGGCGCTGAGCACCAACACGTGGACTCCGGGCAGATCCCGTGCCAGTCTCCTGGTGGCCTCGACGCCCGTGACCTTCGGCATCTGAAGGTCCATCAGCACGACGTTGGGGTTGCTCACAAGCGCCTGGTCGATGGCCTCTTCCCCGTCTCGGGCCTGACCGACCACCTCAATCCGCGAATCGGACGAGAGCATGCGAACCAACCCCGTGCGAAAGAGCGTCTGATCGTCTGCGACCAGGACCCTCACCGGATAGGTCGGCACTCTCATCGGATTCGCTCCAGAGGCACGCGGATCTCGACCCTCGTGCCGCCCGCCTCCCTCGAATGGACGCTAAAGGTTCCGCCCAGGATCACTGCGCGTTCCCGCATTCCGACCAACCCAAATCCATACGGTGAGTCATCGATGCCGGCGCCATCGTCCAGCACAACGACTAACGCCCGATCGTTGGCATCCACATCGAGAATCAAGTCGATCCGGTTGGCGCGCCCGTGCCGCAATGCGTTGGCCACAGCTTGCTGTGCGATGCGCAGAAGGTTGAATGCCGCCCAGCCGTTGATCTGGCGTGGCCAGCGCGACGAAACCTGCAGGTTCAGGTCACGGCCTGGCGGTACTGGAATGTCGCTCTTGAGCGCCTGGATCAGGTTGATCCTGAGATCGTTCCGCTCGCGAAGATCAACCATCATCTCGCGTGCGTGGCGCAGCACCTGCCGCGCAGTTTCTTCGAGGGCGATCAGGTCCGCCGTGATGTCACGACCGCCGTGCGCTTCGGTTCTCAGGCTTCGGATTTCGAGCACCAGACCGATCAGCGGCTGGGCAACCTGGTCGTGGACCTCACGCGCCAGGTGTAGCTGGACTTCTTCGGCGGTGGGGACATCGGCAGGCAAGAGGGCGTGACTCGACGCATCGTCAACAACCTGCGAAATCCCAAGGGCCACGCGCCTCCCTCCACCCTGGCTCTCTCAAAAGACCGGAAGCGGGCCGGTTTTTCTCCCGAGAGATTCCAAGTGTACCCGCTAAAGGTTTGGTGCGCTTAATGACTTTGCGAAGACCTTCTTAAGAACACTGTGCATTTCGACTGCACGGTCCGGAACCGCTTTGTTTTGCCGGGTGTATTACGCCCGTGAAGCCCTCCAGGCGCTGGAAGATCGGCGGCGCCGTGACCATCGTGGCCGTGCTCGGGGTGGCCGGAGCGATCACCCTCCTCTATCACGGGCGTCCGCCGCCGCTCGGCCTCGCCCAGGCCGGCACCCGCACCGCAGCGAGCTCACCGAGGCCCGACGATCCACTGACGCTTGCCTGCCGTCCGCCAGCCGTCCCCAACAACACAGGGTCGGGCGTCACGGGCCTCTGGGTCATCCAGCCCGGGTCTCTCGCGGGGTATCGCGCGCATGAGAAGTTTGCCGAGCTGACCTCTCCGCACGAGGCGGTGGCGCGGACGGACAGGACGAGCGGATGGATCCTGGTCGCCTCAGCCGGCGACGCGATTCAGATCGAGACCGGATGCATCGCGGTGGATGTCCGGACCTTGACAAGCGTCGATGAGTTGCCCGGCTTGAACACCGGTGATCGGGACAAGTCCGCGCGCGACTTTCTGGGCGCCGGCTCGCATCCGTTCGTCGTGTTTCTGCCGTATCCCGCGAGCCTGACCGTCGACCTGGCGTCGACCGCGGTTCAGCACGTGCGGATCCGTGGCGACCTTCAGGTGAGGGGCGTGACCAGACCAGCGGAGTTTGGGCTGGATGCCCGGCTCCAGCACAACCAGCTGGCGGTGGCGGGAAGCACGACCGTGGCGGTGGGAGATTTCGGCGTGGAGGTGCCGCAGGAGGTCGGCGGTTTCGTCCAGGTGGACCCCGGCATCACGCTCGAGGTGTCGCTGATCCTGCTCAAGCCGTAAATCTCATTTCGCCGCACCCGACGTATAAGGTTGCGATGACTTGAGTCTCAGAATTTATTACCCGATCGGGTATGGACTTCCGCCCGATCGGGCACCGTCTTCAACGAGGCAAACGGCGATAACTGACTGACTGAACACCGACATCGAGCTCGCTCACCTCGCGACGTTGGAACGCCTCAACAGGATGGTCATGGCGTTTGCTTCGATGATGCGGCACGAAACGCGCACCGCCCTTGTCGGCATCCAGGGCCTCAGCGAGCTGATCCGCGACGGCGGCCTGTCGGAGGACGAGATCAAGACCTGCGCCGACGAGATCTTCGGTGCTGCGCAGAAGATCGATGCCCTGATCGGTCAGATGTTCGACCTGAATCGCCTGGAATCGGGTCAGACGGCCTTTCGCACGACGCGCATCGACGTGAACAGCATGGTCGGCGACGTCGTCCTTCGTACGCCGGCGGCCACTCGTCAACTCTCGATCGGGCTCGAGCAATCTTCTGTGGCGCTCTACGTGAGTGGTGATCCGGACCGGCTCCGCCAGGCGATGCAGAACCTCCTCGGATTCATCACTGGGACGGCGACGACCGGCGGACACATCTCGGTGGCCACGGCGCCAGACGAGCACCTCGTCGTCGTCAGCATCGGCTCCAGCACGTTGAAGATCGCGCAATTCGACGACTGGCTCTATGGCCGTTACGACCGCTACGAGGAAAGGCCCAGCGCGATCATCGGCGCCGGCCTGGACCTTGCGATCGCACGGACGATCATCGAGCTCCACGGCGGGCGTATCGAGGTGATCACCACACCACGCGGGGGGTCTGAGTTCCGTCTCGTCATGCCGGCGGCGTGACAGCTCCGGGTGCGAGAACGGGAACATCGGGCGGCTGGCTGACCCGCTCACGCGGCCGGATCGCGACCAGGGCGATCAGCCCCGCGGCACCCACGACGCCGGTCGCGACGAGGAACATCGTCCGGGGCCCCAGCGCCCCATAGATAAGCCCACCGCCCACCGACCCGGCAATCGGAGCGAGGCCGAACAGGACCGACTTCATCAGAGCCTGGCCGGTCGCTCGGAGATGTGAGGGCGCCAGGTCGTTGGCCATCATGACGGCGGCCACCAAGGTGAGGGCGAATGCGACGCCTACTACCAGCTTCAGCGCCGCGGCCACCAGTGCATCGGACGTGAAAGCCCATAAGACGAAGGTCACGAGATAGATGCCGCACCCAATTGCGAACAGCGCTCGGTGGCTGATCCTCCTGGTCAGGACGTGGGTGTAGCCCATGGTTGGAATCTCGGTGACGGCCTGGGCAGCGGCGGCCGCGCCGATCAGGAGCGCACCGCCGCCCAGGACGCTGATACGCAGGACCAGGAAGTTTTGCGTCGCGGCCAGCGACGCGCCGAGGAGTAGACAGCTGAGGAGGAACGTCAACAACGCGACAGGAACAGCCCGAACCTTCATGGTGGCGGGAGCCGGCTCCGCGGACTGCGTCGCACCCGAAGGTTTGAAGGCGTACCACACCCACAGCCCGACGAGCGCCGACAGCGGTGCGTAGACGAAGGGGATCAACTGGAGTCCGGCGGCCTGGAACAGCGCCCCCGACCCGACCGCCGACGCTGCCCAGCCGGCGCTCATCCGCAGCCTGATCCGGGCGTAGTCCGTGCGACGGGCGACCCGCAGCCTACGCAGAGCGATCGGGTCGAGCAGCATGAATGGAGATCGGGCCAGGGATAGGGCGACGATGACGACGGCCACGCTCGCGGCGCCTCCGGCGACCGGGAGGAGCAGGGCGACGGCGGCCGCGGCGGCGCTCGCGATGACCACCATGCGTTCGGGGCTGAATCGGCGGTCGGCAAGGTAAGCCCACCCGAGGCCCATGGCAAGCGAGGCCGACGCGGCCACGGCGAGCACCAGGCCGATCCACGCCGGGTTGAGGCCGCGCTCGAAGAGGTAGAGGGGGATGTAGGGCAGAAGCGTGCCGTCCGCGACGCCCATCAGGACGTACGCCCAGTTGAGGCCGCGAATCTGGACGGTGGGGTCGACGGGCGATTCCATGGGACTGGCATAGGTTGCCAAATCAGCGGGCGGTGGTGGCGCGGTTAGCGACTCCTTTTGGGACAACCATCCGCCACGCGTCAAGAACGAGCTCGCGCATCTCTTTATTGTCGAGCGCGGCCAGCCGCGCCAGCACCCAGTTGTAGCGAAGGTCCGACTTCGTGGGATGCATGAACTTGTCCGGGGAGCCGCCGATCAGCCATTCCCTTTCTTCCTTGGGGAAAGCGAAACCCATGATCGTCTCGTCGCGCGAGAAGGAGAGATAGACGATTCGGCCGACGCGAAACTTGACCCGCCCTCCGACGAGCACCTCGTAGCTCCGCGGCAGCTTCTCAGCGATCGCGCGTACATCGTGGATCGTGACCATTTCGCCTATTCCTACGACACCTGGGTAGAAATCGTCCACAGGCGTCTAGAAAGTTAGCGGAGTTCAGATCGAGGGTACGCCAAGGTGCGCCGCGGCCAGGGTTAATCGACGCTGCCAGCCGGCACCACCCATTCGCATCTTTGGCCGGTCACGGCAGAGATACGGTCGAAGTCAGCCTCGTAATGCAACACGACCAAGCCTGCGTCCTCAGCAGCTGCTGCTACCAGCAGGTCGGGGATCTTCCGACCCGACTGACTTCGGCCAGCTAGCAGACGTTGTACCTGGCGCGCTCGCTTCACATGACGCGCTTCAGTTTCAACGAGGCTGAATGCCTCCAACGCCCTTTGGAAGCCGTCCCATTCCCGAAGATTTCGCGCCAGATAGCCGACCTCGAGGTCGGAGATTCCGGCACGTCCCAGCCGTCCAGTGGCTGCCAAGGGCTCGACTACTGATCGCACGCTCGCCGCTCCCAGACGCGTAAGGACGCTCGTGTCTACGAGGTGCGTCAGCGCCATGCGCGCTCACGGTCCTGAAGGTTGGCGCGAACGAGGACGTCGATCGAGCGGGAGACCTCCTTCTTTCGTCCTTGGCTAACCTGACGCAAGGCTTCGTTCACGGTGTCCTTGATAGTCTCGGTGCCAAGTCGAGCTCGGGCAGCGCCGAGCGCCTCATCGTCAATATCGACAAGATGTTTGCTCATCGCTTGCTAGTATATATCAACCGGAAGGCGTATATATTGAGCCCGAACCTAGAAGATCTTGTCCCAATCGAATGAGCTGACGCGCCATCGCGCGTCCGCGATCGCCAATGCTCAATGGCCTCCCGGTTGTTGTTTGTCGCGCCCACTCATTTCGCCGGGACAGCCCTAGGGTCAGAGCTTGGTCGGCTCGCCAGCCGGGATGAAGATCGAGAAATGCTCGAAGCACGCCTCTTTGACAGGATAGTTAAGGCAGTCGACGTTCTCGCGAATGAACGCCTCGCCGGCAAGCAACGTCTGGAAGCCGGCGGCGATCTCCCGAACGAGCGCCGACGGTTCGTCGAATCGCAGGAAGTGACAGACAAAGACGCGGCGGTAGGCGCTTGCCATGTCAGCGAGCCGAGCGGTCGAGCGCGCGAAGTGCTCGAGGTTGGAGTCTTCGAGCTGCGCGTAGATCGGCCCGGTGTTGATGGTGTCGCCGCCGAAGAGCAGGCCGTTGGCCTCGTCGAGTAGGCAGATGCAGTCAGGCGAGTGGCCCGGGGTATGCAGCACTTGCAGCTTGCGACCACCGAGCTCGAGCACATCACCCTCGTCAAGTAGCCGAGTGGGGATGGTAGGCACGACCCTGTAACCATCGGGGTCGAATCCCTCCGGCAGCTCGCGAATCATTCGCTCCGCTGTCAGCAGGTGAAAATAAAGGTCGTCGGCCTCGCGATACGGACCCCACGCTTCAAGGAGCCGTTTGGTGTAGGCCATGTAACCTTCGGCCAACTCCGGCGAGGATGGCTTCGAGACAAGAGCCGCGCCGATGCGATGGATCGCAAACTCGCTGAAATACCGATTTCCGCCGGTGTGGTCGAAGTGGTAGTGAGAGTTCACGACTAGGAGCTTGCGAGGCGTGATCTCCTCGGCGACTTTGCGGATGTTGGCCACGCCGAGGCCAGTGTCGAAGAGCACAGCGCTCGTGGATCCCTCGATGAGCCACGAATTCACGTGGCCCGGCTCAGAGACTAGGTAAACGCCCGGCTCAAGCTTGCTGACCTCGAACCACGCGGTTCGAAATGGGCTCACGCCAGCGGCGTGTTCAGTGGCCGGGCGCGTCATTGCGGGGCCCGGCTCACCGCCGGAGTTAGGGGTTTTGCCGCGACCTGGGCTCTGGCGACTAGGTAATAAAGGACGCCGGTCACGATCAGACCGGCGAACAGGCTGAGGTCGGCGCCGCCGAGGGCCCCGGTTGCGATGGGGCTCTGCCAGAGGGTGGAGTTGGCGAAGGCAAGAGCGGCCAGCACGCCCACCACATAAACGCCGAGCGCAGGCCAGTTGACGCCGTTCGCGTACCAGTACGGCCCGCGGCCCCACGTGTGCAGTGCGGCGGCGTCGTAGCGTCCGCCGCGGACCACCCAATCCACCAGCAGGATGGCGCCCCACGGACAAAGAAGGATGAGGGTGAGTGACAACCATTGCGCGTAAAGCGCCATGAAGTTGTAGACAAATACTGCGAGGAAGGTAAGGACGGTCGCGATGGCGCCGACCATGCAAACCGCGATCCAGCGTCTCACCTGGATGCGCAGGGCGAGTAGTCCAAGGCCGGCGGTGTAGAGGTTGAGCACGTTGTTGGCGGTTGCGCCCCAGATGACGACCAGCAGGAACGGAACCAGGTACCAGCCGGGCAAGATCTTGGGTAGGTTGTCGATCGGGTTGGACATGTCGACGAGTGTGGCCAGGACCACGCCGACAAATCCGGCCAGAAGAGACGAGACGAGCATCCCCAGGAAGGCCCAGAGGACCACCTGTTGCGGCCTGGTATCGCGGCTGAAATAGCGAGAGTAGTCGGACGCGTAGTTGATCCACGAGATAGGTCCGGCAAAGACCACTGAAAGCCCAAGCAGCCATGTGCCGAGCGCGGTGCTGCCGGCCTGCTGGCCGCCGGCGTAGCCCCAGTCGACCTTCGGCAGCGCAAAGACCAGCAGCCCAGCGATCAGGACGACGGAAACGATGAAGAAGACTCGTTCTGAGGCGATCACCGTGGCGTGGCCGAATAGCGCGATTGCCACCTGGCCGAGCAGAACGATGATGATCGCAGCGATTTTGATGGCTGTTCCGCTTCCCAGGCCCGCAACCGACGAGAGCTCGACCAGAGCGAAGACTGCCAGGACGGAGTTCACGGCCACCCATCCGGACGCCGAAAGCCAGCTCAACAGCGCGACGGGATAGTTTCCGTTAAGCCCGAATGCCGCGCGGGTGTTGACGATGGTCGCAGTCCCTGTTCTAGGTCCGAAGATGCTGCAGAGGCCGAGTACGACCGACCCAGCAAAACCCCCGATCGCGACGGCGAGAAGCGCCTGCCACAAGCCAAGCCCGAAGAGGACCGTCAACGCCGCTGTTGTGAGGATGATGTAGTTGAAGTTCCCGCCCATCCACGTCCAGAACAGCTCGCGCGGATGGCCATGAGCGTGCTCGGGCGGGATCGGGTCGAGGCCGTGGATCTCGATCCCGAAGATGGGATCAGCTTCTCTGGCGTCTATCGCATGATCGCTCACCTGGTTCTTGCCTCCCTTCAGGAAGACCCGGAGGCGAGACACGGCGACCTTTTCCATGCACGGCACGCCCGGTTCGCTCTCGCCATCGAGTGTCTCCTCGCCGCGGGTTGACCAAGGCGAAGTCTCCCGGGCTTTTCTCCCGCCGTGTGGCACGCAGAGCGTGCTCGCTACTCTTGGACCAGACCCGGCGCGAACAGCCGTCGGAACCCTAGTAGTGTCTTCGGTTCACGCGATTTCTAACATCTACTAGGACCGCAGTCAATGCCCGGTTCGTCGTGAGCGTCCGGACCACGGAAAATTGGCGGGGATGAATGGGAATCGAACCCACCCAGGACGCCTCAACAGCGCCCCGCAAACAGTTTTGCAGACCGCGGGTCGTGCGTGCGGACCATCCACTGACATCCGCCGAAGCTCGAAATATCCCCACAGACGTTCCCTAAACGTCCGGCGTAGTGCGTCGCCGTCCATCAACTTAGCAGTCATGTTGGCTGTCAGTCGGAGGTTGCTGTTGGCATCGGACGTGAGGCCAGCAATCTTGTCGACGAGCATGTGATCGCCGTGATCCCGCAGGGTGGCACGGTTCTTTTGGCAGGCGTCGCGCTCATCGAGGGCGAGCAGCATCGGGAAACCGCGGCGGCGCTTTGGGAATCATTCGAGCGTCGCGCTCAGAGGTCAGCTAAGTGCTCAACGTCCAGATGCTGATGGACAGCAAAGTGCTCACCGCCAGCGTCCGGGCCAATTCCGTAGAAGGCAGATAACCCGGCGACAAAGTCAAAGCGCAGCGCTGGTACTAATACCGATGCTAAGACTCGGTTCCCGCGTAACTCTTCATCCTAAGGTTCAGGGTTCGACTCCCTGGGGGAGCGCCACCATGCTGTGTTTCTGTGTGCGTGGAATTCGCCATGTTGCGACTCGGCTTAACGCAAGGCGTCACCGTCCATGGGTCTGCCAGCTTGTTTGACAGTTGATCTGTAACACGCCTTGAAATGGGTGACACGCTGTGACTCGGAAAGTCAATGCTTACGGAGGTGGCGACGATGATTACTTTTCGGTGGAGAAGTTGGTTGGGGGCCTCAGTCGCCCTGTTTCTGCTGTATGGGGCTGCCAACGTGCTGGCCGCTCTGGTAGTCCCGACGACGCTTATCCAAGGGGGCGCGGGCGCAACCGCCGTGGTCCTCGACCCTGATTCTGATGCTTATCTGGCCGGCGGAAAGCAAATCATCAATGCGCTACGACACGACAATCCAAAGCTCGACACGCTTTTGGTCAGTTCAATGGTGAGCATGTGCTCGCAGATGATGGCCTTTGCCATCGTCGCGATCCTCGTCACCTGGTTTGCGATCCGGCAAGGACAGACCTGGGGCCTGTGGGCAGTCACCGCAGCGGCACTGGCTCAGGTTCCGTACTACGTAGCAATCACCACCATGTACGCAGCTCAGGGAGCCCCCATCGGTGGCGGGGTCGCGGGGCTATTTCCTTTCTACGTTTGGCCCTTGATCGCGCTTGCCCTCGGTCTTGTGGGGATGCGGCGGATGCACCTCTCACGTGCGGGCTGACTGGATGCCGATGGGCGCAGATCCTAACCGACCGCTGCTCGTGACTTTCATCGGCGGTGGCGCCGGCTTGTGGTCAGTCGAGCGGATGACCACCATCCGAGGCGGAGGCCTGCTTCCCGTGGACAGGGTCGAAGTGACCGAGGGCTCAGATAGTCCAGCTCACGGGACGTGGACGCTGCGAGGCACGATCGAAGGCGACCATTACGTTCTCGATGCCGAGCGCCATGCTCTAGCGGCGCGCCAAGCGCCATTGGGGAGACCGAGTGCGAGCTCCGCCGCGATGATTCCCATCCGCAAGCGCGCGGAATGGTGGGCGCTGCCCCATCACGAGCGGCGCGCCATCTTCGAAGAGCGCTCGCACCACATCGCTAGCACGCTTGCTTACCTACCTAGGATCGCCCGCCGCCTCCACCACGGCCGCGACCTCGGCGAGCCCTTCGACTTCATCACGTGGTTCGAGTTCAC
>Ga0070707_100000529_pt1 | contig 38052 bp, 25 predicted proteins | sample KBSK5502metaG_FD_65468 | JGI IMG/M metagenome (GOLD analysis project Ga0070707, IMG submission 65468) | Corn, switchgrass and miscanthus rhizosphere microbial communities from Kellogg Biological Station, Michigan, USA - KBS K5-50-2 metaG | ecosystem: Host-associated > Plants > Roots >... | reverse complement strand
TCCTGAAAGGAACAGACGCGAAATGAAGTCACGAAGATACCAGAAGTTTGCTTGTTGTCGATATCGGAAGTTCCCGCGCTCAGTACTACAAATGCGAGGTGCAAATATGTCCGCGAAGGATCACAATGAAACGCTGGCTATGTTATACGCTGCGGTAGCCGCATTTTACACTTGCGGCATCGTTGCGGCGCCTTGGATCATTGAGAAGAACTTTAGGAGACTGGAACAGATACCAACTGCGATACTAGTGTGTGGAGCAGTCTCACTCATAGCCCTTCTGTTCTGGTCGGCTGCGATTCATATGCACCGACGCAAATCTATCGGCCGAACGTTAGCGCTTATCGCGGCCCCGATCACGATGTTCGCATTTTGGCCTGTAGGTATATACGCTTGGTGGTTCATGCATAGTTACGGCGGGAAGGCACTCTACGGAATTGAAGACGATTCTTAACGGCGCAAGATTCCGTAGCGAATCGAATGCTATCAAGCCAGCCGGTACATAACACTTTGGCCTGCAGCTTCGAAGTGCAAATAATGGCAAAAAAGAAAAGGCTCTGGAAAGCCAAGTCGGCACCCAGAGCCAAAACTTTGTGACTTAGTTGTGACAGGCCTTAGCGACTCAATCAGCTAAGGCCTGCCTTTACATCAGCTACATTACTAGAAATGGCTCCCCACAGTGGACACTCTTCGCAACCTTTTCGTGGTGCCAACGGTAGAAATGCTCGACATCTTCCAACTGATGCGTGATGTAGTTCTGTAGAACTGAACTATTCGATGAAGTTCAGGAGTCAAGAATAGAGAAAAGCGCGCGGTACACTCGCGCTTTGGTAGGAACGACCATGAAGCGATATGCAAGACAAGACCGATTGGAATCTGAAAAGCAAATGAACACCAAGTCAGTCCTGAATGCACCTTTGGAACATTTCTCATTCACGATTAAAAGTCCTTATTGAAGAGGTGCGCTCACGCGCACCCTCTCCGATAAATCTGCCTTTCAGCGTAGGTGAACGGAATGGAGTGTTCGTTGTCCGGTTCAAACACGATTGGCTCGTGAGCGCTAGTGTGTCTGTAAACCACTGAAAGTGAGTTGTGCCGAGGGCGGGAGTAGAACCCGCACCGTCAGGCAGACTGTTTCTTTTCGTTCGCCTCAGTTCTGATTAGTGATGGTGCCCTAGACTTAGCGCCTACGGTGTAGCTAGTCGTTGTTCCGCTTTTCTTCGTTCGCGCATTTCCAGCAACACCCTCTTAAGAGAGCTATGGCAAACAAAAGGCCATTAAGGACACCGAGAAGAGCCAGCATCAATAGCGAGCCCAAGCTCCTGAAGCCCAGCAAGACGATGATTCCGAGAACCAGATCGGCAACACTGATACCCAGAATCAAGGCGCACAGGAAGTCGCAGACTGAAGGTTTACAGCGCCAGTACCAATAACAAGCGACGGCCAGAATTAGAACGACGCCTGCAGCTGCCAGCGGACCTGACCAAATTAGCGGCGCGAGCGCGATGAGCACAAGCAAGGGTGCTAGAACTAACGGAATCAGCCATTTTATTTTGTGACCGCACTTAGGCAGGCGACCGGTGCCATCTGGAGACGCCACGATCTGATCCGGATCACCGCCAAGCCCGCTCACGCGATCACCAATCTGGTCGAGATAGCGAACGAAAACGGGGTACCAGCGGTTATCAGGTGGAATGGCCTCAGCGATCCATCGCAGCACCGACAGCAGTCGCTCTTCGCGCTCGAGAAGCACTGCTTTGGTTCGCACGGGAATGGTGAGTTGGAATGCTCCCAGGACGTTCCGCCATTCGATCTTGGACGGTCCAACCGTTCCGGCTACAGTCAGCTCAATCACGGGCGGACCTGAGCCAAAGGCGTTGGTCACTTGTCGCACGACAACATCAAAGACCTGGCCCCTTCGAACCGTTGCGGGTAGGTCGACGGACAACAGACCGGCGTAGTTGATTCCCGCGCCGGGTGGAATAGGAATATATGTTATGCCGCCTGTCGGGCATCGCAGCGTATGGTCGTCGACGCGCGTGAGCCGATGCGTTGTGTACATGCTGTTGGCCATCGCCAGAACGTCGGCAACACTTGCTGCGGGCAAATAGATCGTTGCTACACTGCCAGTAGGAGTGTTTCCCCAATCGATCATAAGCTCGTCGGGCGTTTGGCTCGGCGGCAGTCCGCTTGGCGTCGGTCGAATGTCAAATGTGTCCAACGCTATCCGCGAGCCGTCGACTCCGGGATTTGGGATGTCGGCCCATGCCAGATTGCGCTGCGCGAGCTTGTCCCAATCATACGGGGTCTTGCCCGTCGGAATTGGCACGAGATCGAACGCGATTTCTGCAACGAAACACTGATGCGGATTGCGAAGAATTGCCTGCTGAATAGTTAGCGGTGGGTTCATGGGGTCGTTGAAAGGACCGTCAACATTCATCGCCGGTACATGAACTGGAAGCACGTTGTTCGGAGTCACGCCATCAACTTTGAACGGCTGATTGATGTCCAACCAGCAGCCGAAGAAATGATCGACCTCTGGTCCGCCTATGGCGGTAATATTTTGGACGTTATAAGGGTCGTCAGTTTGCTGGTCCATGCTCACCACTGTTGAGTCAATGCGTGGAGTCGCGAAGCAAGGAATCGTCACGTATTCCGACCCGCGGATGCCGGCTAGCGGAATCGGGTGACCACTGGGATTGCTCGGCGCCCTCTTGTACGAGGTGTTAGGGTCAAAGGTCGTGTCGGTGCTCTGAGCCTGAAACAACCGAAAGAAAACGCGCACATTTGTGGCGCCGATTAGGCCGATGTAGTGCACTTTCGCCAGGCCAAAGTTAAAGACCCTGGGGCCCAGGCCAAATGGTCCTTCTCTCGGATAAACAAACAAGTTCTCTGCTTCCTCAACCGGGAGATCATTTTCGAAGGTTTGGCCGCCGGCAGTACCCAGCCCTGCTGTCAAGGCGGCCATCACCTGCTGGATGAAACCTGGAGCAGCCGAGGCGTCGCTCCCCATCGTCACACCAAATTTCGTTTCGCCAGCCCTCACTGAAAACACGCGCAGATCGATGCTCAGCCACCCTGGGTCTCCGTGGAGGATAAAAGGATTGGGCTGTTTGATTAGTTCGATCTGGGCGGAAGCTGAGAGGCCGGCGATGCCGACATTCAGCGTTAAGAACTCGGTTGGCGCCGCGAAAGTAAACGCCGTGTCAATCGGTCCAAAGTCGATGTTGTAATGGAACGTAAAGCGCTGTATCTCGGGTCCGTAACCACCGGTTGCTGACGTGTTGCCGGTACAATTGATTGTTGTGCCGCTCGTTGGCGACGGGACATTCAGAGTCGTACTTGACCCGGTGATGCCGAGTTGCGCTGCGGTGAACCCATCGACCACGACCCGAAAAGCATCCGGAACAACGGGCCCGCCGGGTTGCCCACGCCGCGCATCGATTTCGTCCTGGCCGAATGTGCTGCGTTCAATGATGAAAGCGCACCTCTTCACCGGCACAATGTCAGTCCAGAGTTCTTGGATGCCGGTGCGCGTGTCGGTCCACACCGGGTAGAAACCTTGATAACTCGCGTCGAGGCCAAAGTAGTCGCCGATGAAAGTGACGTTGGGGTCGCCGTGGGCCAAAGGAGCATCCAAGGCCGGATTCCACGGTTGGTCAGTTACCGTAAAGGCGTTGAACGTGAGTCCGCCGTCAAGCGACTGAGCCAGGATTACGTCGATGAGCGGAGTAGTGGGCTTTGGCCCAAACTCGTAGAACGCGCATCCGATAACGCCATTGGGATGGGTGACGATCTGGGGATGGAAGTGATGGAGGTTGGCGGGTAGCGCCCCGGTCAGCAGCGGCTGTCCTGAGGGACCGGTAATCCAGCTGGCGCCGCCGTTATTCGAAAGCGCGTAAAAGATGCGGGACACACCACCTTGGAAGCCGGCCCATGCCACCACTATCGTTTGTCCAAAGACGCAGGCCGTGGGAACGGTGAGCACGCGAAAGGTCTCGCCAGGAAACTGCGGACCGAACCCCCCCAAAGTAGCCGCGCCTGTGGCCGGAGATACCACCGGCTGAAAGCTATCGCCTCCGTCCGTAGACACAATCATATTGATCTGGCTTCCAGATATCCAAACGATGTAGATATGGCCGTTGGCGGCGACATTGATCTCGGGCGAGAAAGAGCCGTTGACAAGGACGGTGCCCACGGGAGTGACTACGGTGCCTGCACCGACCCACGTGGCGCCGTGGTCCTTGGTGCGCGCGAAGCGCATGGCGGACCCGTCGTCCCATACGGCATAGACCTGCCCGCCGAAAGGACTGGCGCGGTTGCTATCGCCAGCGGCCCATTGCTTGTCGTCGTTGGGATTACTGGTATGGATCAATTGCGGTGGCCCCCAGGTTCGGCCGCCGTCAGTGGACTTGTAGACTGCAATTCCAACTGTCAGAGACCTGGGGTGGGGAGGCGGCTCCTTCAAAGGAAGCGCAACCAAAAACACGTTTCCGGAATCGTCCCAAGCGAGGGCAGGATCCGAAATGCCAAACCAGCCCGTGGGGGTTATGTCCAGTTCTGTGGAATCGGCCCAAGTCTGACCACCATCGGCGGAGTAGGCCGTTGCCAACGTAAAGTCGTAGTTCGTAATGTTTATGAACTTCTTCGAGCCGGCTACGATCTGCTGCGGATTATTTGGGTTGATGACGACGCTGCTCTCGCTCCGCGCATTGTTCAGATTCGCGTCGTGAGTAATCTGGATGTTGGACATGGTGGCCTATCCTCCGTTTCCTTACAGATAGAATGCGCCAAGCAATCGGCTACACCGAAGTCCTTCTTTGACTGATCGATGTTTATGAGATTTCCGATTATTGGGAGTCATCCTCGCACAAGCTCCGAAAAACTCGTCGCGATACAAGGCGCTTGAGATTTTGTTCAGCGCTTCCTCAGAGATCAAGGCTTCTTTGAGGAGCAGCGACGTCACTAGGAACCCGAAGGCTGGTTCCTCCATGGGAAGGATAAAGACGAAATCACGAGTATGTAGGGCATTGGGATGCTACTCCCCACCAAAATCACTGTCAAGCATTGTTCAGAACTTATCCAGTTCTTCAACTGTAACTTCGAGTGGCCCGGTTGGTTGCGGCAGACCGGGCCTCGCAGCCTGATCTCATGAAACGGTCAATCAGGGATCGCTTGCAGCACATGGTCGTCTTGGCTAAGCCTCGGTTCGGTTCTTCCCGCTGATGCCTCGAACGCAGTAAGTCCAGTCAGAAGGTTAGCCAACAACTCACAGCAGGCAAGAGTTCGGCGTCGGAGAATTTCGCTGTTCCGAACGGTCCCGTCGCACGCGGTGCCTCAGCGGGGAATCCTTGAACACATTCAACCTGAGTGGCTAAGCCACTCAGCAAGAGGAATTTTCGGAGATACCTTCCACAATTCATCTCCGGATTCCTCCATCATTTCATTTACAAACTCAAACAGTTCGGAGAGTTCCCGTTCTGGCTTGCGAGCTTCTCTTAATTGATCCAGCGGCGGCCACATCTCGTTAGAATCGAAATAAGAAACAATGTAGCTAGCCGCGAAATACTCTTCGAAAGTATCGTGCGCGAAACGCCAGCGCCGTTCCCTACGCAATAGTCCGGATGCCTCCAACTGGTTAAGCAGGTCAAGCTCGTCATCGACGGGCAAATGGTAAAGACGGCGCAGCAAGTTTGCGAGACCTTCTTTCGTTTCATGCTCTTCCTTTTTCTCACTAATGCAATCCATAAGACGTTCGTGTGGCAAGCCAACTCCTCTCCTACCGGCATCGATTAGTAAATAGAATGCAAGCGTTTCCAGGGCCTTTTTCCAACCCGACCACAAATTATCCGTTCTATCCTGACTAGTCTTTAATAGTTTCCTGAAATAGCGTTCATAAATTTGGCTTCGAGTGGAACTAAGGATTCGATCTTCGCTCGCCGCTATTATCATCGAGAACAAAAGAGCATCGATCGGTTTGTCAGCGAAGGATTTGAGCTGCTCCAGCACTAGGTTCTTGGACCGGTCTCCTAAACTATACTCGTTAAGCAGATCACGAATGGTAGTAGAGTCAAGTGGCTGCAAGTCAAAAGTGCTCACGCCAGCCGGAGTGAGGTCAAGCCTGCGAGTCGAGATAACAAAGCGACACGTGCGATAATCGGCGTTTTTGCCGGTCCGCACAATTTCTTCCAGACTCTCCTGCTTGTCTGCTATGACTTCAGAGACGCCATCGAATAAGACGAGAAACCGGCCTGATTGCAATTGACTCTCGATGACTTCCTCGTTGACGGCTACACCGTCCCTTTCACGAAGTGTGTCGGCAATAGCTTTTGTAAGCTTTTCAGAATAGTAGTCCGCGGGAACCAGCAAAGGTACAAACCCCTTTAAGGGAGACGGCAAGCCCTTTTCAACCGCAAGATAGGTTAGTCGATTGAGAACCGTACTCTTCCCTGCCCCTCCGTTACCTAAGATTAGTACCGGTCGCTGTGGCTGGACGGCCTGCGCGATGCGTTCAAGCAACGGACTGCGCGCGGTTTGAAGCCTAACCGTCGAGCCCTTTGGATCTTTTGCCGGAAGGTCGAAGTAGTCTCTTGAAGTCTGGCTAACTCCAGGAAGTTCAGATAGTCGGTGATTGTATCCAATAAACAATGCCCATCGACTAAGTCCTGGAGTTGCGAGCAAAGGTTTTGCGGCCAGAGAGAGCAAGAGATTTCGAGAAAAGAGAGCGCTACCGCGTCGCCGCGCAAGCAGAAGTAACGATGACATGGCAACCAGATACGTCGCCAGCGGAGTACCGACAGTCGTCAAAACCCAGAACCAAGGTTTCTTATAATTGTTTTCGTATAACTCGATAACGCTCCGCAAGAGTCTCGTCGGACTATAAGGTTGCTTGTACGTTGAAGGCAGCTCGCGGTAATCATCGAAGCGATTATTACTATGAAGAAAGGAAACTCTTCTCGGGGGATCTGCGTCACCCGGTGCAAACGGACCCTCACTTCCAATCGGCAAGCCGACCAAAAGCTCATAGTCCGGGCCCTTTATGTGCAAAACGTTATCGATCCGAACTTCGTTAGCCAGTGGTGGCCCAAAGTCTTTCAACAGCTTCTCCTGAAGGTACAACGTTCCGATACCGCCTAAAATCCCTACACGCCCATAACGAACTCTTTCGTACACCATCGAAGAATAGAGCACTCTCTCTTCCGGATCTATGCCTTCCAAAAGCCCTTGGAGCAACGTATCGTTAACATTCGGCAGTGCACCAGGCGTCAAGATTGAGTTCGGTGTTGGTAACTTACGGAAGGTACCTGTTTGCCCGAAGAAGAGAATAGCTTCTCGATCAGTTACGTTATAAGCCACATATCCAGTCGCGAAGTTCTGAAACCAAACGGTCACGAAGTTTATGTCGGTGGGAGAACCATACTCCTTTATGAGGGAGACATGGTTCGCCTTCCAATGCTCATACATGTTGACTGCAAGCTGTTTGTCTGGGGCTTCCCTGGTGAAAGAATATAGGAGGAAGCCAGCTACCAGTCCGATTAGTAGCAGTATCGCGAGAATAATAATAGTGAGCCTTCGAAACTTCATGTAGGAATGCTTCTTACAAGGGACTCTGCTGAAGACTACCGGAAACTACGCGAGCGGGAAAGAATTGCAATTGCCCGCAAATGAGTGGCGCTTGAGAGTAATTCTATTCCTGAAACGAACCTGAACCAATATTCGAGCAGGGGCCATTCTCGCGGAGAACGCACCGCGTGCGAACAAGCCGGCGAAGAAATAGAACTTGATCTTGGCTCTTGACGAAACTCTTAATACCGTGCGGCATTCATTGTGTGCAGGATTCGCCTATGATTACAGACACTAGAGACAATTAAGTCAAAGGAATTGATATGTCGCCTGAAGGGTCCTTAGCCCTAAACCGGAAACTATACTTGAAGTGCCCACTGAGAGCGTAGCTCTCTGCGGGTTCACTCAATCGGGTGGCTCTGATCGAGTGGCACTGAGATAACTTTGCATGGCGCTACACCACAAAACAGGAGTCAACCCGAATGGTTTTTTCGGTCAACCAGTTGACAGCGCGAGGTACTTGCGATGGGAACACCGGCTTGCCGTTCCATTTTCGATCCGTTGCCGCATGTGCGTGACCATTCTCCTGCCTCACTAGAAATTCTTAAGGCCCTGTAAATGGATGAGGTTGCAAGGGGGTCATTCAAAGAAGCCAAATTGAAATCAGTCCCGTAAGGTGCCTATTGACCGGATCGTTGCCGCAGTACAGATTCCCAGCGTCAGACTCGTCAGGTGATTTTGAAAGTCATGGGAGTAACTTCATCGCTTGATGAAAGTTGTCATGGTTGGAATGAAGACCGGATGAGCCCTCCATACCGCGAATTCACCGTGGGCTGCGTCTACTGCAACCTTCTCTTTCGTCTGCTCCGCGGTATCGAACGGGCGCACGCAGCGGCTCGTCTCTTGTCTGCTTTATTGCTGCTGGACGATGTTTACGGTCTGGCTCACCCTTAGTCCGATTGGGCTCACGAGTGTCAATTTGCCCTTTCCGGCCCGCATCTCCTCAGGATCGCGGTTAACCCTTAGCTTCGTGGCGCTTTCAAAGACCACGTACGGTCCCCCGTCCTGTGGTGCGACGGATGGGATCTGGCGCAATTGGCCACCTTCTGGCGTCCACTCAGCCGTTATTCCAGTCACGAAACTCTTTCCAGTTATCACCAGACTTGCCGGCACATCCGCAGCCCCAGCCGGAGGCGGTTGAGCGGGAATAAATGTGGCAACGGGATCGATGCTCATGGGGTCAATCGGAAACTTCACTTCTGCCGCCTGGCTATCACTGTTCACCAGCGTGAGAATATGGCTGCCATCCAGATAACCACTCGTGCGCGCGTCGTTGAGGCTGACGTTCACTTCCGTGCAGAAACCTGCTTGTTGCGGATCGGCTATACCGTTGACCCAAAACATGTCTCCCCGGAGGGGTTTGCCATCAATCTTTACGGTCGCCTTAAGCTCAAGATTTTCGCCCTTTAGGTTTAACGTCAATATGGGTGGCATGAAGCCAGCTGGCGCATTAGCGGGTGCCACATCGGCAACGGGAGAGATCGAGAGCGCCTTGATTACTGGGCCTGGTTTGCGAACCAGTTTACCGCCGAGGTAGCCCGCCGAACTGACACCCATGAGGTATAGAAAATTATCAGGCAGCGTGGGCAGTTCCGCCAGTTTGGCCGGATCGTTGCGCACTACGAGATAGACATACCCCATGCATCCGACAATGGTCCAGATAAAGAACTGAAAACGATCGCCTGCCACCACTCCGCCGGTACTGATGAAGTCCGCCATGGAGGGCCCGATGGGTCCCGCGCCTTTGCTGCCCCTGTTGACGGTAATTGCCGCCGCAGCCACCGTCGTCCCTGCGGCTACGAAAAACAGTTGCGGTATGTTTTGTGGGACACCGGGGAAAGTCGAGAAGTCGCCCTGGATCAGCGTTCGGCAGAGGAAAAGGTAGATGTAGGCATAGACAATAACAGCGGTCCAAGCCAGCACTTGCAACTTTGATAGGCTATAGCTGTTGGTTTCACGATCCAGGAAGAGCGACGTCAAAGTGTTGAGTTTTTGACCGTCAATAGTCGAGCTGCCGAGACCCTTTCTCAAGAGACCTACAAACAGAACGGCGAGGGCACCAAAGACCGCAGCAGCGGCGATCGCCACCCATTGCGGAGTAGCTGCGGCGAAGGTTACCGAAACCGGTGGATCTGACGCGTTGTTTCCTACGTGTACGCGAATTTGGATTGGTCCGTAATAGCTGCTAGGATAAAAGCCGCGCACTTTGAGTCTGGCAGGGCTTATGACTTCAACGCTTGTCAGACAAAACGTTGGACTCGCGCCCGCGTTCTTCGCCGAGGCACACAAGGGTACGAGTCCCTGGTTTAATACTTCGATGACATTGTCCTGTGGCAGTCTTGCAAAGTTCTTGCCGGCTATCTCGAAATCGAATCCTTTGCCAACGGGATAATTTGTCAATGGATATATGGCATCGACCCGCACGGGAGAGCCACTATCGGGCTGTACTGTCAACGACCCGGAGACAGGAACGTCCTTGTTATCTATCACGACACAGAGTGGGTATGACTTGGCAGCCGTATTCGAGGGAACCAAGAATAAGAGGGTTTGGTCGTCTTTCACTTGTGTTTCGGCCGGTATTCCGGTGCTGCAGATCTTTTCATCGCCTCTTTTCAAGAAAACCTGAGCACCCTTCAGCGGGAAGTGGTCGGCGTGAAGAATGACGTGCTGTCCAGCCGTGATTTCTGAAGGCTCAAGAGCGGAAGAAATGCCAGGTCGATTCTCGGGTGCGCTTGGAGCATTATTTGGTGTATTCCTTTTCGCTTGTCTCTTTTTTTTTGCCTTAAGGGTCTGAGGTGACGCAGCCAACGTCGCGTCTGCGGCCACCATTGCAGAAACACTCAGGGCGCCAACGACAACTGCTATAAGGGCCAGTTCTTGTCTCACCTGTGATTCCTCCAATAGATCAAAGGCATTACCCAAGAATCCGCTTCAGCAAAGACTGCGTGAACACAAGCAAAGGATTCGCAAAGTTGTATTCAGGGTGTCAATGAGTTTCCTGCAAATCCGAAAAGTAAGTCACCCCGCATCGCTGTGGGGCAATTACCCGCTGACGGCCAGCTGCCATTACCTGCGCAGAAGACCTGAACTAGGGCTTAACCTTAAAAAAAATCGTGTCCAGATCGAAAGTGATTCCGATATTGCCTCGCACCTTGCTCTCCTTGATCAATTCGGTGCGATTGGAAAAGGTTACCGAGAGCGGAATCTTCACGCCGCTGCCCTTCACCGGGATCGTAAGTTTGAACTGTCCGATCCCGATGTTGCCCTTTTTCGCGGTCGTCGGAGTTGTGCCCGTGGTTGTGATGTCGGAAAAGAGGTGTTGGTATTTTCCTGACATGGTGAAGACAAAGGGTCCGGTCTTGGCGATATCACCGAGAGGAACATCGAGCTGGCCCGACATTTGGAAATCGCGCGCGAGTCCCCTGGCGCCTGTGGGCTTCTTAGCGAACGTTGAGAACGAAGCATTGGTAGTAAGGTCGGCTCGTCCGTTAAAGGCGCTGAACTCTCCGATGAGATTGAAATTCGAATAGTTCGGCTGGTTACCGGGACGATTGTTCGTGTACTCGAAGGTGACGATGGGCCCGTTGGCAACTTCTTCGAGAAGACGACCGCGATCTTCCAAGTAGGATTTTGCACTTCGTTCGAAATCGGCAATTACTTTCTTTGCGGTTGGCGACAACTGAACGGTTCGGAGATTATCGAGCTGGGCTCTGACTACCTTATCAACCTGATCAGCGGGCGCCGCCACAATTGCGTCCTGCGCGGCCGCAAGCCATTTCATCAAGTTTGGGTCCGATACGAGACCTGGCGCTGCGTTCTTGCCCGGAAGGAAAAAGAGAGCGGCAAAGGCCGTAAGATCCTGGGTCATGGCCTGACCCTGCACGCTTATCAGATTGGACCATTTCTGGGTGTAGGATGAATTCCTTGGATCACGCTTATTATAGATATCAAAGCGAAACGAGTAGGCTGACAATTGTTGCCCGCTAGCCGTAAAAGTGCCAGGTTGCTGACCCCTGCTGGTGTCAAAGCTAACCGCAAACGAAGCGCGCCTCAGAAAGCGAGTAGTAGGATCGTCATCGTCATAGCTCTTGAAGAATCCGTTATCACCTAACGCCTTGATCAAACCAACCCAATTTCCTCGGAACGTCAATGTTGTGCCGTTTACTTCCTTCTGAAGAGCACCATTTTCGACTGCAAGACCGATAATAGAAGGAACGCTGGCCTTGGTAAGGAGAGACGTTGAACCAGAGCTGGCACTAGTCGAGCCAACCTGCTTATCGACGCGCGCCTCTTCGATCTTTGTGACATAAGCATCGTGCGGGGTCATGGCTAACGCTAATGCAAGGGCGAACGTGTCGCTATTCGTTAGCGGACTAAACGTATCTCGGACGCTATTATTAGCGTTGGCGGCACCGCTGTTCTTGATTACTATGATATCGGCAACAAGCTGCTTAAGTTTTGCGTCGAACTGCTTTTGAATTGGCTGGTCCGGCTGTTGAGAATAAATTGTTAAGGCGCTAAACAACACGACCCCAACCAGCAGCAGGCCTCTAGCGTTTGATCGTTTCATGATGTGGGTCCTTTCCAGCTGAGATTAAGGATTGGGTTTCTTCGAGTCAGTGTCTGTGGCCTCGCCTATTCAATACTCAGGCGGTACACAATTGTCTTGAACGCTTCGCCATCTGCCTGATTCCGCGGAAAAACGGAAACGTCGCCGCCAGCACTCCCCGTAGTTTGAACTGCGAAACTGCCACCTTTATCGGCAACGTAGTGAACAGTCATACCCATAAAACCGGAGTTCTGAACGGGAAAGACGCAAGGTTCGTTCTTGGGTTTAGTCCCGGGGAAAGCGGTTCCATTCAGGCTGTAGTTGATGAACTCCGCCAAACCTATGGACTTCACCACCAAGAGCGTAATCACTTCATGCTCTGAGACTATTAAGTCGAGTGGATTGCCGTCTCTCATTTTCATAACTTCATCTCCTTACAACGGATTTGGGATCGTCAGAATAGACGCAAGACGCGATCGAAGAGACTTCCTTGCGACCATTACGAGTTGTTGACTTCGCATCCATCGCGTCTTCACTCCCTAGTGGCAGATGGCCCAAAAACATTTCATCCTCGATTGGAATTTTTCCGTAGGTCGCTTGGGCGCAGTTTCGTAGGGCAGAAGTCAACCTAACAGGACTGGGATAGCCCGCCGGGGTTCGGGGTTAGGTGAATTAGTTTGGCTGGGAAGTGGATTTGAAGAATGATCGCTCACACTCAATGAAGAGCGACGAGCAAGATCGATTTGTCTACTTCTGCTTTGATGCGATTCGAAATGCGTAATCGTTGACGGGCTCAGCGCCGGTTGGGGCAATACCGCTCAGGAGCACGGTGTAATCACCGGGCGGAAAATGGCGAGCAGGAAACTCAAGTGCCACCAGTTTGCCGGCGCGCGACGAGCGTGGCTTTAATCCGGCTTGCCGAAGAATCTCGGCGCCCTGGGCTGTCTTAATCACGGCGCGATAGCTCGCATAATCGACGGTCTCGAGTCCGAGTTCGAGCTTTATCTTCGAAACCCCCGGCGAAACGACTAGTTCGTGGCCCTCGCCACCGCGCGTCAGGCCGGGAAATACAAAGAGCGTCGCTACGGCGGCTGGCCGTTGCGAGTTAGGTTGTTCGCCCTGAGTCAGCGCCCGTTCAAGCTCTTCAATCAGCTTTCGATCCTGCTCTCGTTGTTCCCTCGCACGCAGCAGTTCAGCATTATGCTGATCGGTCGCTGATTGTTGTTCGGCAGAGCGTCTTTCCAGCGCCTGTCTCTGTTGCTCAAGCGTCGATCGTTCGATGGCAAGCTGTTGGGAATCGCGGCGTAGCTTTACCCAGCCGGCAAACAGCGCTCCGCCGCCAAGCAGTAGTAAGATCAAGCACACGCCAAGCGCAAAGCCGAATGCCGGCTGCGGCCTGAACGCAGGTCCAAAAAAACGTCTCCACCAGGGGACGTGATCTGCTTCGACATCAGACAGATCAATCGAAGCATCCGCTGCAGCAGGTTGCTGCTGAGGCGTAGACGTAACTTCCTTAGCCAGCAGTCTGGCGAAGTGCAATCGCTCGACCAGCCGGGACGAGTTCAACAATCCCTTCTCGAGGAGTTTCCGCTCCCCCTCGGAAAGCTGGTTGCGAACGTAGGCATCGATCAGTTCTTCCTCGGCGATCTCAAGCTCTTCAAACTCTTGATCATCCCCCGGCAGACCATTCGCGCCTTTGTTTGTCGGTACTGTCAACCCCATTCAGTTCCTAATAGAAGTGACCGCTAGTCCGTTACATTTCTCCTCAGGCAGGCTGTCCGAGACACTCTTTGATGCACCTTTCCAGACTGACCCTGATTCTATGGACCCGAATTCTTAGCGCGTTTACGGGAATTCTCAGCCTGTCAGCCAACTGTTTCCGGAGATCGATCTTTGCCCGCCTATCCTCTCGATAATAGCTCAGGACCAGTTCCCGATTTTCCGCCGTTAAGCTGTTAAGGCAATTGTCGAAGCAGCGCCGGCGGCGCTCCTGCTCCGTATCTTCCAACAAGGGCTCGCAATTAGCCGTGGGCGCTTTTTCCAAGTCTATCTCTGCGTGGGCAGGTTCCTTCAGGCCCTCCATAAAAACCAGGTACGCGGTCCGATACATATAGCCGGTCAGATTGTCGATTTGCTCACCCTCGTCAATTCTCCTGGCAACTCGGTTGATCGTCTCGTCCGCACGCGTTTCAGCAGAATCAATCTGGCGCGATTGGAAGTACCGGACAAGTTTGATCCTAATGGCTTCGTACTCTCTGCCTGCTTCTTCGCGATCGGCCGACAGTTTTGCGAGCAGCTTATCGAAAGCTTCCTGCGTCAGAATCCATTGGCCACGAGTCCTTCGCCGTGAGCCGGACCGATCATCTCGATCAGTTTTGCGGGGTTCTGAATCCATGGATGCCATGAGGACACATAGCTTGCCGAATTCTGTGGCTGACAACCGCGGATTATAGTCCAGTTATAATGTTTAGCGTCGAGGAATTACTTCCACTCGCCCTGCAGTACAAAACCGACCCAGTAATAAGGTGAATGCCAGCGCTTCTGTAGCGATATCCGGAGCTGCGCAACGCGAAGCGCGGCAGCCGGCTTAAGTCCGTTGGTAAGCATCTGTTTGTAAAGCTCCGCCATCAAAGTTGCGGTCGCTGCATCGTCAACTTTCCACAGACTGGCAACCACACGCGGGGCTCCGGCATACATAAAACCGCGAGTTAAAGCGATTAGTCCTTCGCCCTTGATCTCTTTGCCGATCCCAGTCTCGCAAGCGCTAAGTACTATAAGCTCAGCAGGCAAATTGAGATTATAGATGTCGTGAAGGCTTAGATATCCATCCTGCGGCTGGCCCTTCTCATCAACCAATGAAAGCACTATTCCGGAAAGCTCTGGATGGGTGAAGTTGACCACGCCGTGAGTGGCGAAATGAATCATGCGATACTTCGCCAACTCCGGGCTCATGGCAGTTGCGCGATTCGCTTCGAAATTGAGCGCTTCCTTAGCGTCTCCCTTTGGCGCGAACTTGGTGATCGCGTCAGCTTCTTCGCGCGAGGAAGGCAGTGGCGGGAATCGAGTGATTCCCAGATCCTCGAGCGCGCGAGTAAGATCCCGCTTACGACCGCGATTGGCTTCGACTGGCTTTCGCGAGAGCCCACCGTCCTCTTTGGACTGAGCCTCGGTTTTTCGCTCTGCGTCCAATTGCGCACTTGCCGCCCGCACTCGAGGGTCGTCTTTATCAAAGACCGGATTCGCCAGTACTGCGACCGCGTGCGGCGCCGGTTTGCGGTTCTTCAGTTCAGCTCGCTGCAAGGCCAGCACAGAGGCTGAAGGCTCATAGACAATCTCGTGGTCGTCGATTAATCTCCGCCCAGCGTTAGTCGCTGAGGTGAGAGAACTCTTTGCTGTCGCCGAGGCCGCGATTTCGACGTTGGTGTCTTTCGGTGCCGGCAGCGCCTCGAAGGACACAAGTTGCAAAGCTCCGTCGGCTACGATAACTAGACGCTTCCCCATCAGCGGCGCGACTGGATCGATCACCATTTTGCTGAGCGCGGCAGAGGCTTCAGCGTAGTCAGCATCTGCTTGACCGATCCGGCGCTGCCATTGATTAGGACTCTCACTCTTCACTTCGCGATTGCGTTCAGTGAGAGATTCTGTAAGGCGCCGAGCGATGGTCTCAATCTCCTTTCGCGGCGGCAATTCGAATCCGTTAATCGAATCCGGCGTCACCGCCCAGACGTAACTACGCTTCTCACCGAGCGAGTATTCGAGCAGGAGAGTGTCTTCATCGAGGGATTGTTTCTGAACTTCAGGAAGCGTCAACGGCTTGGTCTGAGTAAGCTGAGCATATTTTGGATTTTTGATCCGAAGATCATCTTTTGCGTCGTCATATTTTCTGGTGAGGTTGATTAAGTCCTTCGTCAGGGCCGCGACTTCGGAGTCCTTGTGTTTGCTGGCGAGCAACTGGATCCGCGCTTCAGACTTGGCCTGAATTCTTCTCTCGATTCCTCGTAAGTTTTGATTGCTTTCCTCGAGGATACTGCTCCCAGCTTCACTCAAAGTGTCAATCATGCTACGCGACCGCGACCTTTCGCTTGTCTGGAACGCGATAGCCAGCTGCTGCGCCGAGTGACTCTGTTGGTAGAGTCTCATATTAAGATCTATTTGGAGTTCGTAGTAGTTTTGTTTGGTGGCAAAGTATGAAGTTCGAAGTTGCTCACTTGACACGTTAACTCTTAGATCTTCGACTATCTCCATCGCTTCGTCACTTACCTTAACAGCTTCGGGAAGATTGCCGCGCTCAAGCTCAACCTTCGCAATTCCCCTGAGCGATGAAGCCAGCCCGAGCCGATCTTCAAGACTTCGCCAAATGGGAATTGCTTGCTCAAAACTCTTAAGTGCAGCCTGCTGGTCTCCGACCAGGTAATATGCGTCTCCCATTTTGTCGAGGGTGACGGATTCTCCTCTACGATCTCCAACCTTTCTTCTCAAGTCCAAAGCATCGCCATAGTATTCAATAGCCTTCTGCAAATTACGCTGCGCAGCCATGGCTGTGCCAAGGGCTGTTAATGTTGAGGCCCGCGAACGTGGTTCTGCGGGATGCATATCGGCCTCCACGTTGAGCGCCTCGTTGTAACTTCGTAGCCCGTCGTCGATCTTATCGAAAGAAAAATCAAGCTGACCGATGCGAGTGAGGACATTCGCCGTGAGTCTCTTATTCTTCACGACGTTGCGCAAAAGAGTTAGTGCCTGATTGTAATTTTGTAACGCCATTTCTGAATCGCCGAGCGTATCGTACAAAGTGCCGAGGTTAATTAGTGTTATCGCCTCTCCGCTTCGGTTACCGGCGTCACGGTAACGCCCGAGCGCTTCTTCATACTCGTTCTTGGCATCCTGCCATTCTCCTAATTCGTCATGAACCTTGGCGACATTGTTGAGCCCATCGGGAATTTTTTGTCGATTGTTCAGGTCCTTCCAGAGTTTCAGTGCTCCCTCGTAATAGTTCAGTGCGAGCTGTGGATCGCCCAGGGAGTCGTAAATCCCGCCAATGTTATTATTGAGATTGATCTCGCTCGCTTGTTGGTGTTCGCTCTTTCTGATCTGCAACGATTTCATGTAATCTTCCAACGCTTCCTGCATATCGCCAGTGCTGGCCAGAGCGACACCTCTGTTGTTGTAAGAACTCGCGAGGCCACGGTTGTCATGGTGAGCTTCAAAGAGGTGCTGCGCCTGATCGAACAGCCCTAGCGCCTTTTGTACGTCGCTGCTGATAAAGATGACTCCCTCGTCGTTCAATATGCCGGCGCTGAGACGCCAATCCTGTTCCGATGCACGATTTCTGGAAGCGTTGAGGCCACTTTCAAAGCTCTCTACTGCCTTATCAAAATCGCCTAGTTGCTTGTAATTTGCCCCCAGGCGATAGTAGGTCATGGTTTCCCCATGCGCATCGTTAACTGCCTGCCAGTCCGCGAGAGAGTCCTTGTAGATTTCGATCGCCTTTTGCCGCGACTGAGCAAGGGACATTTTCTGCTTCTGGAGGTCTTCTTCTTTGGGATCGCTAAAGTGTTCTGCTTCCATGAACCGTCGTTCAGCCGCGACGCGTTTCAGGTCCAATGGAGTTGACTGGCGCAACTCGGTCACACTCACAACATAATGTCCTGGGTTCGCCCAACTCTCAGTCGAGCGTACCTCCAATCGGTACTCTCCTGTAGCCAGCGCGACCAGCGAGATCTCTTCGGGCCCGAGCGTATTATTCGGGCTGTCCATCTCTCCGACGAGCTTGCGATCCGGATCAAACAGTGCGAGGGTGACGTTAATGCCGTTCTGCTCGACGGTGAAGTGCGCGAACTGGTCCTGCTCGATGAGGAGTCGGTAGGTGTGAACGTCGCCCCCGTTCATTTCTTTGCTCAAGGACTGGCCCTGGACGAGCAGCTGAACCTTATCCTGTGGAGAGCGGACGCTTATTTTGTTATTGCAAGATTTTGAAGTATGCGAAAGGCCCGGCCGTGCCTTCTTTAATGCGAGGACATCTCCAGAGATCAACAGAATCGACAGGCTGAGTGCGCTGAATGGGGATAGAAACCGATGAATGCGAAGAATTGGACGAAGCGACAGACGCTGCGGAAATCCCACCATAGTTCTCCAGATCTCTCGACACGAAAATGTCGCAAGCAGGGAATTTGCCCGCATCTTAACATCTGGCGATGAAAGCGCAAGCTTTAGTTCCGGTGTCTGAAATATCGTTGACTGTTCTCCAAGAAGCGTGGCAAACACCCAATCTCCGACTCGACGCCGAGGTGAAAATCGTCAAGCAGGGATCGGCTGATTCGAATGGCCGGGGATCAGATGTTCGGTCGCGCGTCTACCTCTGGGACTTGAACGAGTTGCCAAAGCCAGTGCAAAAGCGGAAGTCGTCGAGATTCCTTCGACGACTCCGTGTTCTGGAAAGAACCCCTATGGGTGGGTGAGTACGAAAAAGTCCGCGCGGTTTCGCCACGATCTCTTAGGCGATGCGCGCTTCGGACCAAAGCCATTATGGGTTCTTAGTGGCCACCCAGGTAGCTTCATCCTGCCCCGCCAGCAACGCTTCGTCTTTTCGCTTCGGGGTCTCTGCGGGCCCAGGGACAGCGATGGCCCGAACGATTTTGACCCCAACAATTTTCGTGATCCCATTCGCAGCCGGATTCCAAATTGCCACTCCTCTGTAGTGCAGGGTGACGCCCGCTGTCAGCTGCTGATCAAATCGCACCAAATAGCGCGCATCGGGCGCCTCCTGAAGATCAATCTTGACCGTTTTGCCGGTAATGGGCATCAGCCCGATCGTTGGATTCCCGTGCGTACTAGTCCCGTCGGCTACTCCGTCATCCTTCATCCCCGTCAGATCAAAGTCACCATCAATATCGTCACTCAGAACTGCGGGCTCGATATTACGCGGTTTCGGACCTGTCTGCGATTTCCAATTCGTTGCCAACTCATGTGGTACTGGCATTTTGCGACCCTCCATTTCTGTTTTTGAAATTGTCAAATCTCAACTACGACCCGAACCCGCCCCACTGGTTCTCTGCCGGGAAGCGAAGTTCAAGGTTAACTAAACAATAGTGGTTCAACTCTCAAAATCATTTCCATCGTAGAAGTTGCCGGGACCAGTCCCGTAGAGCGTGGCCAGCTCCAATGCAGTTTGACGGAGGGGTATCAGTGTCCTTCCGACACTTCGAACGAGGAATACAAATTGAGCACGCGCGAACAAGACTGAGCCGTCACTTGCGAAAGATACGTCTCCAATAGTCGGATAAGTCAGCCGTTCGATTTGTGGTAAGCGAAATTCCCCCAACTCGCGCAACATGAACTCTCGAGCTTCCTGCCAGGTTTTCCACTCAACCACATCCAGACGGAGAATTGCTTCTTTATCAGCGACGCTACACCACAGCGATTGAACTGCGTTGACTGCGCCGACGAACTTGGGCCGTTGGACTGGCAACCTGAGTACCCATTGCGACAGTAACTCGTGCTTAAGGAATTGGTCATAGCCCAATGAACCCTGCTTGCCAGGAGCGAGATCTTTCCAACTTGCGTAGTCATGGCGGATCTTCAAGAACTCCAGCCGAGCATCATCGGGGGGCTTACAGTCTCCAAAAACGCTGTAACCGATCTTTCGGCAACCAAGCGTGTCGGGTTTCAGAAAAACCAAAGTCGCGCTCAAACGAAATCGATAATTCTTTTCATGTGCGCTGCCAAAAGGGATATTCTTTGGCAGAAGGGCAACAAAGGGTGTCGCTTCAGGCCGATCGTCTCCGTCGAGCTGTAGGCAAGCATCGAAGACTCGGCCCTGATCCGTAACGTTGCCGTACCAGGCCACTTCATGGCCGAAGAATTCGAAGAGGGGGCTAGCTTGTGTAGCTCCAATCAACTTAATCTGGTTAGTATGAAACGCGTCCGGTCCCAGTTCGAGTTGTCTTAGATCGCATCCCACGAGATTCGCAAAACTAGATACCGCGCTTGCACAATCAGAGCAATTCACGATTTTCCCCATGCCAAGACCACCACGCACCAGATCCAGAAATTGAGTGCAGTTGAAGTTGGGGCATGAGTAGGACGACAGTCCGTCGTATGTAACGCCGTGCAGTCCAAGGTCATTCACTGCGCGCGTCACCAGCGTCGCGGCTTCATCGACATCCGTGGCCGAAGCTGCCCAGTCGCATGCGACTTCCAGCGCCTCGGCCCAGGGCAGTTGAGTATTAGTCTCAGCGAATGGCTCCTGTTGCCAGGGACACTTGGGGATTTCCAGCACGACGTAAACTCTGTGTCGGGTCAGCGCGAAGTCGGTCCACTGATCGCCTGAATTGGCGCGAAACTGCCAGCGCCATTCAGTCGTGCTAACGCTCACACCCCGGCTCCAAAGCCTTACGTTTTGCAGTTCGAATTCCTCGAAGCCGGTCTTGCCCTCAGAGTTAAAATCGATCTCACGCTCCTTAACCTGGCCCAGGACATTACCGAACGGCGCTAATCTGTCGGAAAGGATCGCGCGCAAAAGAAAATCGAACAGGCCCAAACCAAAAGCTTGACGACGTTGTGCGCGTGCCTCGACGGCCCGCACCTGCAATGTCTTACCAGCAGCCTCAGTCGAACTGAACTGCGCCTTGATCGTGATGGTTTTTCCCCGTGTCTCTCGAATCGCATAAGCCGTCGGAGAATCCACCGGCCTTATGCTGACACCCCGGCGCCATTCCGGCCTTTCTACGAATTCTGTTTCATTCCTTCGGATATTGAACGCGTCCCTCGTCGCCGAGTCAGGATCGTGATTGAATTTGATTGCTTCCAGTCTCACGTCCATATCGTTGAACTCCGCGTCGCGTCTAAACAATTTCCGATGGCCGACAGATTAAGAGGCAGGAGAAAACGCTGCCGAATGCTTCTAGATTAGACTTTCCGCAAACCAAATCAGTCTGAAGTTGGACTCACCTTGAGCGGACGCTGTCGTATCCGCAAAGGATCTAGCCGAGCATCATGGGCTCAAACTGCCGGGCTCGATGAGAGCAGCTTGCGCGCCATGGGGAAACTGTCTTAGCTGACGCGCGGATTATAGCCCCGCCTTGATCGCTGTCAATTTCAAAAGTGACACCTGACTCGCGCTTCCACTTGTTACATGTAATTTCCGAGGAAGCATTGCCGGCAGTCAAAATTGCGTGACAGAAGGCGATGGCCACGAATCCCCTTATTCCAAATAGACGTGAGCCACACTTAGAGTGATTGGGAAAGGCAAAACATTTCGCTAAACGCAAGGAAGGTCGGTTCTATGAGATGGCTAAAGGACTTGGCAACGCTTCTTTTGCACCTGTGCCGATCACTGCGCAAGACACCTGCCCATTTAGCGTTTTAAGTCAAAACAACCTCCGCAAGTCGCTTCGGCGAAGTTTGATCTTTCACGCTGTGTCGGTCTCTCCAGGCGAGCTACGCGATGTCAGAAAAAGCCGAAAACCAAAAGGCTTCGCTCAGATTCGAAAGGAAAAACGTTCCGCGGGAGAATTCTGGGGATACGACGTTTGGATCCGCCAACCAGACGGATCTAGGAGACGCTACCGGGAATTTACTTTCGCCACCAAGCTGAGGCTACTCATGCCTCAAGCCTTAGCATCTCTCAGAACGACCGGCTGGAAAACGCGCTATGGAGTGAGAATTGTCTCAACAGAGGGGTTCACCCCAGAACTATTGTGACTTAGTTGTGACAGGCCTTGCCCACTGAATAGGCTAAGGCCTGTCTCTACATCAGCTACGTGCCGAGAATTGGCTCCCCACACTGGACACTCTTCGCAACTTTTTTCTCATGCCAACTGCGGAAATCCTCAACGTCTTTCAAACGATGCGAGACCTCGTGTTGTAGAAAATCAATGACTCGACCCTGCGGTTATGAAACCTGCAACCTAACAGTGCGCCTGTTACGTTGTGACCACATTTACAACATTTACCGCGGATCGCAGCCTGTTACTCTTGCGCCTGTATGCACCTTTTACCGCCTGTTTCGGTTTAAGACCGTCGCACTTTTCCACGCAGTGGACACTCTTCGCAACCTTTTCATGGTAATAACATCACGCTAAGATCCGCTATCCGAGCAAAAGCAAAAAATGATCCAAGCGGCGTTGTGGCTATCGAGGGCGTGGGGTTTGTTGAGCCTGAGATGTTGATGGCTGTGGAACTCTCACAAAGACTATCGGTTCAGCGGCAATAATGCCTTTTCCTTGTTGCACTGTAATCGATTGGTTGGGCTTGATATCCATCACGGTCTCTTTCTGGCCCCCAGGCCAAATAACCTCCAAACTAAGCGTCAGTCCCGTTTCAGGTTTACCTAGTCCAAACGTCAGTGGTAGCTCGCTCTGGGAACAGTAGCTCGAGCCTGTCTTGACCATGCCGGAAAGATTCGCACCCTTGGAAGTCTTCACCCTCAGTTTGGCGCCAATCCCATCGCGGTTAGATTTGGTGCCGATTATCTTAACACGTAGCACATCGTTCTGGTTTGCGTTCTCATTACGCAACAGGCGCGCTGCCCCGTTGTTAGTAGTAATCAGCAGATCAAGATCGCCATCATTGTCGAAATCGCCGTAAGCAGCGCCGCGGCCGACAATCGCTCGTTGCAACGCACGTCCGAGCTTCGCCGTCACCTCTTCAAATTTCTTTTTGCCCATGTTGTGAAAGAGAAGTGGTGGCTGCTCGTATTTGACGTTCGGCTGCACTGCACTAATGTCGTCCAAGACATGGCCATTGACGGCAAAAATATCGAGGAGACCATCAAGGTCGTAGTCAAAGAAAAAGCAGGCGAAGGTCAGCGACTGCACGGATATCGCACCGATTCCGGACTTGTTGGCTTCGTCGGTAAAGAAGCCAGATCCGTCGTTGTGGTACAGGGCCATTCTCTCGTTCGTGAAGTTGCCGATCACGACGCTCTGCCAACCTGAGCCGTCATAGTCGGCTGCGTCGACGCCCATACCTGCACGCGCAGTTCCAGCTTCGCTGAATGCAACGCCTGCTGCGAGGGCGGCGTCGGTGAAAGTGCCGTTGTGGTTATTGCGATAAAGCTTATTCGGCTCGGTGTCGTTAGCAACGAAAAGATCCAGCCAGCCGTCGTTGTCGAAATCCAGCAAAGCGACACCTAATGATTTATCGGTTGGATCGTTAAGCCCGGCGCGCTGTGTGACGTTTTCGAAGGTGCCGTTGCCGCGATTGTGATACAGGGTCGCACTCTGCCCTTTATAGGATTGCGGCGTACAGTAGGACTTATTCTTGCCGTCGAGCGTGCAAAACTGATCGGTTGCTGCCGACCATTCGACGTAATTGCATACGAAGAGATCGAGCCAGCCGTCATTATCATAATCGAACCAGACGGCACTGGTGGAAAAGCCGGGATCTCCGACACCTGCCTTGGTCGTAACGTCGACAAACTTGCCACCGCCAGTGTTGTGGAAGAGGTGATTGGGGCCCACGCAGGTTACGTAGATATCCTCATTACCGTCATTATCGTAATCGGCGACAGCGACTCCGATGCCATACATTTCAACCGCGAGTCCAGACTGCCGTGTGACATCGGTGAAGGTCCCATCTTTGTTGTTGTGATAAAGAGCAAGAAAGGATTTCCCATTTTTGTGTTCCGGCCAATCCGAGGAGTTGACGAGCAGGATGTCTTGCCAACCATCATTATCGTAGTCTAGAAAAGCGCAGCCGGCGCCCATGGTCTCAGGCAGATACTTCTTTCCAAAGGCTCCGCTGTTGTGTTTGAAGTGTATGCCGGCCTGGGCGGTCACATCGGTGAACTCAATCGGGCCAGATGGGCGAATTGGGGTGGAAGACGGCGAAGGTGTCATAGCCGCTTCGCTCGGCTGGACCGCAGCTGGCGCATTTGAGGACGGCTCTTTGCAACCTGAGAGCACGATGGCAAGACTAAGCAACAGGCAGTAAATGACCCAGTTTCGTTGCGTCAATTCAGTTTTCTCCTTGAACCAGAAAGCTATTGAGTGGTTGGCGGATTTCTTCTCGGTCGGCACGCTGTATTTATCGCGATAGGGGTGAAGGCTACGATCAGGAAAAATTAGAGGTCCAGATTGACCGTTCGTTTGTGCCTTAATGTCCATACTAAGAAGATCTCAGCGGCCGGCAGGTTTGCTCAGGGACGCTTCACGCACGATCTCACTAGATTTGGAAGTGTGATCGCAGCGCGCCAATATATCACCGACTCGGCCCTCGGAAACCCTCAGTTTGCGGGGTGGAATCGCCCGTCTGTCTGATGCTTCCATCGCCGCCCAAAAAGGATGAACGAACAGTATTGACAATCTTTCGCTAAAGGTATACAAGAACTCTAGCAACCAAAGCTATGCCAATTGGCAAAGCTCGAACTAGCTCGCACCCTGTGTTGAGAGTTGACATCCTCTCTCGCGTCGTGCTTTTCAGGGCCTCACGAGGCTCCGGCCACACGAGGCTCCTCAGACAAGTTGGAGGTAAGTATGCGCATACGAAAGCGTGACGAAGACTTATCGTCTAACCGAAGACTTCCCGAATTGCTGAAGGGCCAAGTCTCAAACCAAAACACAAACCAATTCATTGAACTCCTGTCGTTCACCAGTAGAGTTGGGTCGACCTGCGATCTCGGCGTACAAAGCGTTGAGTTGACTCCGGGCGCCAGCTCCTGTTGTGGGAGCGGCTGCTGTTGCTCCTCCTGCTGCTGCTGGTAATCTTCGTTCTAGTCGAGCCCTCAAATGGGAGGTCTGTCTAGTACTGTAATGTTGAGAGGTGACGCGATGAATAAGCCGCAATTGGTCAGAAGTTTGATCCTTGCCGTGATAACACTCGCTCTCGGAGGGATCTCGATAAGCGCACAATCACTAAGAGCCACGGAAGTACGAAGCATCAAAGCTCAGGCGGCGACGCCGGTCGCTGTATCTTTCTATGCGGTGACTCAGGAATTCGAGGGCTCGTTTGAGAGCATCGGCGCCAATTTGACCGAGTTCCGAAAGAACTTCGACGCACAGAAGATCAGGACAGCCGCCAACCCTACGCCTATCGTCATTTATTACGAATCGCCTGAAGGAAAGTCCTCGTTTAGATATGCCGTTGGGTTAAAACTGGCGAAGGCCGTAGAGGTGAAGGCGCCGCTGAAGGGCGAGAAGATGTCTTTTCCGCGGGCAGTGCGTCATACCCACGTCGGACCACCCGAGCAATTGGGAGAGGTGCACGCCACGATACGGAAGGCCCTGCCAAAGAAGGGCAGGGCCATGGCGCAGCCAGACACTAAGTTTCCTGTGGTGGTGGAAATTCCTGACGATCCGGCCAAGGTCAGTAAGGCCCGGTTCAGGGAAACAATGATCGTGCCGATCGAATAAAATGATTGTCCCAATCAAATAGAATAGGCTGGCGAATATAGTAGTCATCCTCCAGCGAGGGGAGGAGTTCGCGAGGGTTTTTTCCGCGGCTGCGCGGCAGGTTTCCGCCGATGGCTCTCGACGTATATTTAACTAATGCCTGCAATCTTCGGTGCAAGTTCTGCTTCAACCTGGATCGGGAGGATGCTCCGCGCATTCCTCTGAATGACATCCAGGCGATTCTAGAATCCGCTTACGCGCTACACAACCGCTACGTCTCGATTACGGGTGGAGAGCCTTTCCTTTATAAGGAGATATTCGAGGTTCTCGACTTTGCTCATGACTTGGGATACTGGATTAGCATCCTGTCGCACGGCGGACTGTTAGATCAAGCTCGGATAGATCGCTTAAAGAAGTATTGGCGGGCGCGAATCCGTATCAGTTTGGATGGTCCCAACCGGGAGAGTCATGACCTGTTGCGCGGCGATGGAACCTTCGACAATACAATTTCGAAGATCGACCTGTTGGTCAAGAGCGGTGTCAATGTAGGCATTGGAGTTACCGTAAGCGAGAACAACCTCGGTGCGGTTGAGGATATACTCAACTTGTGCATCGACAAGGGAATCGCCTTCGTGCGTTGCGTTCCAGTCGCGCGCGTCAAGAAAGGAAAGGCGGCACACGTAACTTCGTCGCTCCACGAAGAGTTGCTCGAAACCGTTATTGGCTTCACGATCAAGAACAAGGATTACGTCGACTTGCCGCAGCCTGACAACGCCCGAGGTCCTGTTTCTATTGACGCCCTCACGACGCGCCGCTGCATGGCAGGCAAGAACTTCTTCGGGATCACGCCGGATAAAAAGATTGTCCCGTGCCCTCTGATTGCCGACCACCCGGACATTCCGACCGTGTACTTCGAGAATAAGAACAGCTTCGTGCAAATCGGCCGGCGCATGGATTCGCTTTTCGCGGATATGAAGGATCGGCTTGGCGGCATCTGCGGCACCTGCGACTTTCGCGAGGTCTGCTACGGGGGTTGCCTGGCCGAGAAAATCTCGTTCGACCGTCCGCTCAGCGACGAACAGCCCGTCTGCACCAAACTAATCCTGGAGCGGATCCAGGGACGGTTCGAACAGTCGGATATCGACCATATCGTCCGCTCATGGGTCTGGCAGATTCAGAATTCCCTTGAATCGAGCACGACGCACGCATGTATGCGTCAGGCTCCCTACTGGAACTTGAACTTCAAGGTTCACGACCGCTGGAGCGAAAGCGCCTTGAGATTCAGCTAGTGATTAAAGGGAACCGTGCCGAGAAGACGGAAGACAAATATCGAAGTTGAGTCGACGCGGCAAAGGAAGACGACGATGACCGTCGCCAACTTCCTGGAGCGCGAACTCCCAACAATCTCAGACATCGTCACGTTCTGTAACAACCTGCCGATGTCGCCCTACGCCGATACCACGGTCGTTAAATCACCGGAAGCTGTTTTCCGAGGTTTGGTTCTGTCGCAGAATCGGCTCCTGGCCGAGGAGTATCTGCTGAACTTTCGCCGCAGTGAGGCGGATCTGGGCGTGGTGATCGGGGTCAACAACTATACCCTCCCGATGGCGGTGGGCGCGCTCGCAAACCGCGATCTGGAGGAGGACGTGGATGAGTTGATCCCGTTGCCTGCTTACAAGAACGTCAAGGCTCCTATCGGCGCGGTCATTCGGAGCAGGCGCAGTGTGCGCCACTATTCAGGAAAAAAAATCTCCCTGCAAGATCTATCGACGCTCCTCTTCCATGCAGGCGGCATTACGGGACAACTTCGGACGGAGAACGCCCCAGAGACTGTCGCCCTCGGCAAGAGCGATCATGTTGATCTACGCGCGGCTGCCTCTGCGGGCGCGCTGTACGCAATCGATCTTTTCTTATTGGCGCTGAACGTTGAAGGACTCGCTTCGGGCGCCTATCGTTACTTGCCGAAGCAGAATTCCCTCAAGCCAATCAAAGATGCGGGCTCCCTCCCTAATGTGAACTCGCTCGCACAGTTCGGCGAGATCGAGGTTGAGAAAGCCGGGTTCATGCTCGGCTTTGTCTACAATCTCTTCGAGAACGCGCGCAAATACGGCGATGTGGGTCTCGCCTTCGCCTTCAGCGAAGCCGGGGCGATGGCTGCTCACATTCATTTGCTGTGTACGGCTCTCGGCTTCGGATCATGCGACGTTGGAAGCTTCTCAAAGAACCGGTTCGAGCGGCTGTTCGACGCGGACGGTATTTCGCGGCATATGCTGCAACTGACAGTTGTCGGAGGATAGGAGGAAGATTTTTGGAGCCAATGGAGAAAGGTCCGCGGATCTATGCGCTCAAAGAAGGAGTGCGTGTCTTTCGGAGCGGTGATGAGATCCGCTTTCGCAAGGGTGTGTGGAGCTACACTGAGGCGGTGGTGCGTTTGGCCGGGCAGGAAGAGCGAGTGGTTCGTTTCTTCAACGCAGTCTACGAGGCTCTGGTGCGCGCTCACGAAGCTAACCCGGAAGTGATCGGCAGCGAAGTGGGCGCGAACGCCGAACAGATTGCCTCCTATTGCGGGCTGCTGGAGAATCTAAAGCGGCAACAGTTCCTTTACGATAACGATCAGAGAGATGTCGCGCGCACGGTTGGAGCCTTGCTGGGCGGGAGTCTCAGCGGCTTCGCCGAGGGCGTCGGCATCCTGCGTCCCGTTCTCTTTCTCACCGACAGTGACTACATCCGAGAGGCAGCAAAAACCTTGAGCAAGGAGATCGGCCTCGCCCTCGATTTCCTCGATGATGAAACCATTCAAACGCTGGCTACAGCGGACCTGACGACTCGGATAGACGCCGTCAAACACAAAGAGACCGAGGCGAGCCTGGAGAAGGTTTTTCGTCCCTATGCTTGCGTCCTCGGATGCGTTGCGGGCCCCAACATATCAATGTTGAGAAATCTCAACCGTTTGTTAATCGCAACGGAAAAGCCACTGATCCTGGGGCTGATCGACGGTCCCTTCATTAGCGTGTTGGGGACTCTCGCCATCGAAACAGGGTGCTTCGAATGTTACGAGCAACGCATGTTGGCGCGGCTTGAGGACACGGTAGTCTACCATCGCTTCGTGGAGTCGACCGCCAAAGGGGCAAATACTACCGGGCCGTGGTTCTCGGCACAGATGCATATGCTCATGGCCGCCGTTATCTCTGAGGGCCTCATCTATTCAGGCCTTGGCTTGATGCGCCTCGCCGGCCGGATCGTCAACATCTATCTTCCGCTGCTCGAGATCCAAGTTCAGGACCTGCTCCGCGTACCATACTGTCCAGCTTGCGGCTTCATCTCTAAGGCCCAGATGAACGAAGCATATACGTCTACCACCCGTTTGGTAACCGAGATGCTCACCAATATCGAGCTGGAGGGCTAGCCGTGAACACTAGGTGCAACCTCGGACTTACCTTCTACCCATTCGCCTCTCACCTGGTCGAAGACATAATCAAGCCAATGTGCTCCGAGCATGGTGGCATCGCCCAGAGCCTGCTTATGAGCCCGATCAGGTATCCCAAAGGTCTCGACATTAAGTCAGTGATAGCGCAGATGCCCGGCTACCACCGAGTCCTTCTAGATCCGCAGTTGAAGATGCAGTATCACTTGAGCGGCTATGGGAATTTCTACGAGGAGGCAATAATCCGGCTGGTCGGGGAGGCAATCGAGCGGTACTCCCTGTTGATGGCTCCCCATACGCTCTCCGACAGGATTTATTTTGCTTCCTACGACGAAGTTGCGCAGCGTGGGCGCGTCGTGCCGTTCGAATATCTTTGCCCGTTCAGCGATGCGAATTACGAGAAGATAAACAGAGGAAAATATCATGGTTTGCGTCGTCTAAAACCGAGCGACACCGTGGGCTGGATAAAGTGTCCCTCCCTGTTTGAGCCTCTTAGCGAGATCGCGGTTCCCGCACAATTACTGTTCGTGGGTTACAAGGTGAATCTAGAACACGGCGAGGTTGCGTTTTGTCCCGGATTCTCCACCGGCACGGCGGCGCACACGTCGGTTGCAAAAGCTCTGCAGAACGCCCTGCTGGAATCTATCGAGATCGACGGGTTGATGCTCCACTGGTATACCGACCTCACCGCGCCGGAAGTTGCCATCGATGACCTCACAGTCGCTGGCCTGGTTCCGAAGCTTCTCGCTACAAACTCTCGATACGAGGTGTTGCCGCTCGACATGCGCGTGTTAGACAGCGTTGACGCTCATGTCCTAGGAGTGGTCCTCATAAACAAGCGGGGGGAGCGCCCGTTTGTCATCTTTGGCGGGCAAGGGCATCTCGACCCCGTGCGCGCCTGCTACCGGGCCATAATGGAAGCCATCGCCGTCTCCTTCCTGGGCGCCTTTGGTCCACTTTACCTTCCGAAGGAGTACTTCGCATCTACATCAGACTCCAGCTACACGGATTTAGATCGAAACGTTGCTTTCTTTGCCGCGCCGGAAGACGTGGCAAGGAAGATGGAAGTTATTCGCAAGCTTGTCGGCGGGCGAAAAATTCTGTCGGGCATGAGGAATTACAGCACGGAGGATGTCGCGGCCGATACCGCCCGTCTGATCCGGCAGCTTTCCTCCGTGAGCGAATACGGGGTCTATCTCGACGTAACGCCCCCGGAAACGCTCGACCGGGGGTGGAAAGTGATGCGCGTCTTTCTTCCCGAACTGATAACTATGTGCGTGCCCGGCGCCCCATACAGCGAGCACCCGCGCTTTAAGAAATATGGAGGCATTCGAAATGATCTCCCCCATCCCTTACCTTGATTGCGTTATCCTGGCGGCCGCTGTTTACCCTTCCGGATTCAGCTATTCCCTCTTCAGAAGCTGGAAGGGCACGCCGCACGAGGTCTCAAGCGCCTTCCTTTTTGTGCTCGCGTTACCGTTCGTGTGTGTCATCGTTGCGCTCGCGGCTGTTTATCCTCAGGTTTTTACCTTTCGTGGCGCCAGCGTGCCAATGTTTGCCGTCGCCGTTCTTCTTGCTCCCGCTGCTCTGCTGATTGAATATTGTGTCCACGCGATCGAGTCGTACCGATTGACGGGCAGGTTTCCGCGTGCGATCGCGGTGCAGCGCTTTTGGCTGAGTGGGCTTTCACCAACAGACTACCTTCTGCTCATGCTTGTAGTCATCGGGGAAGAGATCTTCTATCGAGGGTTTTGGTTCGCTATCCTTCAGGGGTCGTTCAGTTTCCCATCGTGGCTCGCCGTCGGGGTTAGCTCGCTTGCCTATGGCGTTAATCACCTCGCCTTTGGGCGGACTACTGTAATTTCGAAAACTGCGGTCGGTATTCTGTTCAGTTCTCTCTACCTGTTTGGGGGCAAGAGCCTGTGGTTGCCAATCGTGAGTCATGGATTGCAGAACGTCACTCTATTAATGCTGGCGAAAGAGCGGCATGCATAACGCGGTAGTGGTTAGCGGATTTCTGGTCTCGGCGACCTTCGTCTCGCTCATTTGGGGCAGAGCGCTCTGGTACCTCGATGAGCGTTCGCAGGCCTTCCGACGATGGGCCTTTGTCGCCATGGGATACACCTCCCGTATGTTGGGAGAGGTTCGGTCTGGGCTTCTAAGCTTCATCTATTACGGCTTCGGGTTGGTGGCCGCATCTCTATTCCTTATAGTCTTTGGCCTCCGGACCTCGACACTGATTTCATTCTCGGTTGCTCATCTGGGCCTAGCCGTCCTGGGCGCAATTGGCGAAATTTCTCTCACCAGCCTGCTTGTCGATCTTACTTGCCGAGCTACAGGCCAGGGCGGCCCGGAGCAGTTTGTTGAGGTGCGGGAGATCCCTTGGATCAAGGGTCTCTTGCAGCTTCCGCCGAGCGTTGTGCCCTTTGCTGCAGCATTGGGTGGCATCGTGGAGGAGGTATTTTTCCGTGGCGTGCTACTGCGTATCCTGACCGACAAGCTGCTGGTCGCCCCACTAGCCGCAGTGGCGATCACGGGAGCGCTGTTCTGCGTCCAGCAGTTGATCCAGATTCGTACGGCGTTTCAGGCCATGGTTATTTGTTGTAGCTGCGTGGCGATCTCCTTTGTCGGCGGGCTGTTGGTCGTGCTCACCGGGAGCTTGGTGCCAGCGGTCCTGTCGCATGCGTCGTTCGTGGTCTTCTTTATGCCGCAAGGAAATGATGATTCGGTCGGCTTCAGCAGCTCCGTAGCGAAGGGGAGGGCGCGGTGATCATCGAGGTCGACAATCTTTCGAAGACTTACGGCGCCACCACGGCACTAAAGGGCGTCAACCTTGGAATCCAGGCTGGACAAGTGATTGGACTACTTGGGCCTAACGGCGCGGGAAAAACTACACTCGTGGAGACGCTCGAAGGGCTGCGCAGCCCAACCTCAGGCAAGGTGTCGGTTCTCGGCTTCGACCCTATTCGGCAGGCCCGGGCACTCAGAGATAGGATCGGCGTGCAGTTGCAGTCAACGGCCGTACCAGAGGAGTTGACCCCACTCGAAACGCTAAGGCTGTTCGCGGCTTTCTTCAGCAGGTCACTAGATCCTGCGGAGGTTCTCGAACGCATGGGGCTTGAAAAGAAAACTAAGCTCCACAACAGGACCCTTTCCGGCGGTCAGCAGCGTAGGCTAGCGATCGCAATGGCGCTGATCAATGATCCGGAGCTAATCATTCTGGACGAACCGACGAGCGGCCTCGACCCGATTGCCAGGCAGGAGATTCATTCCTACATCGCTGACCTTAAGATGATGAAGCGCACGGTGCTGTTGAGCACTCACTACATCGAGGAAGCCGAAAAGCTGTGCGATAGAGTGATATTGCTTCGCACTGGCGAATTAGTGGCGGATGGCAGTCCCTTTGAACTAATCTCCAGAGCCACCGGCGCCGCGTCACTCTCCATTGTGATTGAGGGTGACTTCGATCCGGCGCCGCTTCTTCGCGCAGGAGCGTCGGCCGAGGAAAGCGAGGGTCCTCGACGCGCATTCGCGGCCCCTAATCCAAAGGCCGCCATCGTGGCAATGGGAGAGTTACTACAGAAGTCGAACGCGACCGTGGTCGAGATGAGAATGAAGCGACCCAACCTCGAGGACGTTTACCTCAGTCTTATGGGAGAAACGACGTCCGAGCGCGAGGAGGATGCATGAGTCAACTCCGCGGTCTACCGGCACTGGCCTGGGCTTACTTGCTCGAGACGTGGAGGAGCAAGCCGGCCATCTTCTGGAATCTTGTCTTTCCGGTGTTCACTCTCGTCGGCTTTTCATACATCTTTGGCGGTGGGCAGGCAGCAGGGGTGGCTCGTATCGTCCCCGGGATCATGACCATCAACTTGCTTGCGGCTTCTTTTTTTGGCGTCTCGCTGCACATGGTCAGTCTGCGAGAGAAGGAACTCTACCGGCGCTTTTCGGTCACTCCTCTTACTTCGCTCACGGTTGTCCTGGCACATTCCGTTACCGCTCTGGTAAACATCGTCGTCTCGGCAGCGTTGCAGCTTACCGTAGCCAAAGCATGGTTCCACATCGAGATTCGCGGGCCGATTGCGGGGCTGGCTTTCGCCTTGTTGGTCGCGGCATTCGCTTTCATTCCGCTTGGCCTGATGGTCGGAAGCATCGCCAAGGACATGAGAACGGCTCCGGCTATCAGCAACCTGCTCTTCTTCCCTCTGACGTTCCTGTCAGGGGCGGCAATGCCGCTCTATTTCATGCCCGCTTGGATCCAGCGATTAGCGACGTTTTTGCCGGCTACTTACGTCGTTGAACTCCTGCAGGGTCCCATCCTTCGAGGAACCGCGCTCAAGGGCGCCGGGCTTCCGGTCGGAGTGCTCGTCCTGACCGGCATATTGGGATTCGCGTTCAACGCTATGCTCTTTCGATGGGAAAGCCAGCAGCCGATTAACCTCCGCGGCTTGGCTCTGGCTACGGCTAGCTTGGCCGTCGTCTACGGGGCGGCCTTTCTCCACGGAACCACTCTAGAGTCGGCGCGCCAGCCCGAAGAGCAACCGTCTCCGGCCACAAGGAAGCTGGGCGCGGGCGCTCGAATCCTTACGGGAATGACGATCCTCGATGGAACGGGACGCCGGATCGAGCATGGGCGAGTCATCCTCGAAGGCGATCGGATCGTCGATGTCGGCCCAGCGAACGGCAGCTTGCCCAAGGGAGTGCCAGTTATCGATCTTTCGGGCCTCTATATGATCCCTGGACTCATCGACTCTCACATCCACCTGGGAGGCTCGGGAGGCGGCTCGGTCACCCCGGAGGAGTTCATGCCGTCGCGAACCGTCCACGACACACAGGTCTATCTGGCGCTAGGGATCACGTCGTTCGTATCTCTGACCGACCTCGTCGACGACATGAAACGTCTTCGTTCTGAAGAAGCTGCGGGTAACATGCGAATGCCGCGTGTCCTTTTTTCGGGACCCGGCATCACCGCTCCTGGCGGCCACCCCGCTAAGCTCTTCTCCTTTTTCCCAGGGTTTGCCGAATACATGACCCGTCAGGTCAACACGCCCGAAGCGGCTGAACAGGCGGTGAGTGAGTTGGCGGGAATGCGCGTCAACATCGTCAAGCTCTTCCTTGAAGAGGGCTGGGCCGGCCAATCATTCCCGGTCTTGCCGGAGCCGGCGCTACGGGCCGGTATCAGCAGGGCCAACCAGCTCGGTCTGCTGACAACAGTCCATGTGGATAACGACCGTCACGCACGGCTTGCGATCGACGCTGGAGCGCGTGGCATGGAACACGTACCGCCCGATCTCAGCGATGAGACTATTAGAGAAATGGTGGCGAAAGGAGTCACTCTTACGCCCACCATGGTGGCGTCTGAGGGAATTGCGAATGCGATGAACGGAATTCCGATCAGCGATCCACTCGCTCTACAATGGGTTCAGCCTTCGGTCCTGGCATCGCTTCAATCGCCCGACTCATGGATCGCGAAGATGCGCCAGTCGACCGATGCTGGCAACTATTTTGCGAGTCGTTATGAGCGGTGCCGTGACGCGCTTCGACGCGCTGTCGTCGGCGGCGTACCCATAATCGCCGGGAGCGATGCCGGGAACGCCGGCTCATTCCATGGCCCAGGGTTGATTCGTGAGATGGAGTTACTGGTGGAGGCCGGCGGCATGACGCCAGACGCGGCAATCATCGCGGCAACAGGAGCCGCCGCCAAGCGCTTGGGGACCGCCGAGATTGGGCGGATTGCGCCGGGCGCCTATGCCGATTTCGTTATCTTGCTCTCAGACCCTTCCAGGGACATTCATGCAATTCGAGGTGTCCGTTGGGTCTACTTCGGAGGCCAGCCCCTTGAGCGCGAAACTCTCTTAACAACCAGTCCGGGAAATTGGAAGCCTCTTCTCACGTGGCCCTCGGCCCCGCCGAAGGGCCAGAAGTGAGGGTTCTACGAAGGTAGATTGTGGAAGGTAACGCATAACGCGGGTCTTCATGGAATTCAACGTGTTTGTCTCCACTTGGACGTGGTGGTTGGCAAGGTATGAATCAGACTTTTGAGTTTTTTCCGTGATTGGGTTGCCAGTGTTCGCAGGGCCGCGTTTCGCACAGCCTCACGACGCTACGCATTTTACCGACACTTACTAACATTTACCGCGGACCGCGGCCACCTATTCTTGTGCTTGTAGGCGCCTATTACCGCCTGTTCCTGTTTACGACCCACAGAGTACGCTTCCATCGTAGAAACACAAAAATATCTGAAATTCATGCCTCAATCGATTGACCTCGCTGCAAGCGTCTCCACCCGACTGGCCGATCTCGCTAACGTCGATAACGGCCACAAAAGGAAAGGCCCTGGAAAAGCCAGGTCGGCATCCAGAGTCAAAATTTTGTGACTTAGTTGTGACAGGCCTTGCCGACTCAATCAGCTAAGGCCTGTCTTTACAGCAGCTACATTATTAGAATTGGCTCCCCACACTGGACACTCTTCGCAACTTTTTCTTGCTGCCGACTGCGGAAATGCTCACCTTCTTTCAAATGATGCGTGACCGTCGTGTTATAGAAAGTCAATGATTCGAACTTAGGGTTATGAATGCAGGCTTACCCGTTGATCCAATTCCTTCCAATTTGGTAACTAATGATCTTATTGCGGGTTGCGGCTGCAAGGAGTGAATCTCTTAGATCGCATTTCGCGCTATAAGCGCCTATTCCTGTCCCATCTTTCCCCCACAAGCCTGGACCCGGGCTCCTATAGTCATGTGGTCATACAGATGGCTGTCTTTTTTGCTGGTTGCATCTCCGTCGTTTTAGCCTGACAGTACCGCCGAGCTTACAGAGCCTTTTCTGAAAACTGGTCGGCTTTACGAGCCCCTCTACGTGCACAACTGCGCCCGTCAACTGCTTATCAGCTTTCGGTTGCAGCGCCGATCGCCAAGCCCTGATTCCTGGTAATTATCATTGACTTCAAATTAGTACAGGAATATCCTTTGGGCCACTTCGCAAGAACGGGCACTAGAATTGAGTTTCCGCCTAACTCGAAACACGAACCTGGAACTTAAGATTTTTCAACGGGCTGGTTCTCAGAGCCTGCGACCATCCGCCGCACCCCTCTCGCTCCAGCTTCGACATAGGAGTTGCCAAAGTGCAAAGCCATCCCACTAAGAACCGACTTCCCGCTGCGGAAAAGAAACATACTCACGTCGCTGCCAAAGCCGGCGATGCTCTGAAAAGACAACCATTCTCCGCGTTTCTAATCGAGATCGACTTTAAGCACCTGGCTTTCGTGGGGCGATGCGGACAGTGTTTTGGCTTTGGAGCCGCTTCAGCAGAAGAAGGTCTCGCGCATGGGTTCCTAGCTAGCAAGGATATGCCAGTGACCGAAAAGTTCGAAATAGGAGTCCTCACTAGTCGATTGGGCCCATTAGAGCGGGACGGATCTTTCTCGATACAAGTCCCCGAAAGCGATCATTACCTGATTACGGTTTGGAATAGGGGATATCAAAGACTCCAGTTGATCGAACTAAAGCCCGACTCGGTTGGCGATATCCACAAAGTTCCCTTTTTTCCCGGAATGGCGGTTGAAAGCCCTATGAACAATCGGAGCGGATCCCCTAACGGCTATGCTTCATTAAAGGGAAAGGCGGTTTCGCATAGCAGATGGCGTATGTGAAATAGAAGATACATGGTTGGGAGCAAATCAACCCCGCGGAGAAGGATAACTCCGAGAGAGTTCTTGCAAAGGCAACGACAATTAGTTTCACAGGCTGCCATTCTTCTCGGCTGGACTAGAGAAGCCATCTTAAATAGGAGGACTCATGCCAGGACCATACATCCATATGAGCGCCATGCGAGCCGCGGCCGAAGCATTAACTCGTACTCCATACGTTCCCGCCACCAGCGATCGGATCAATACAAAGTGGACTGGCAGAGACACGCTGGAACTTGGCCGGCTTATGAAGGAGCACCCCAACTTCGCGAGCCTCGGCGCCATCGGGCCAGATCTGTTCTTCTTCTTGCCGGATTTCCGCGACCAAGGCAAGATCGAGCTTTCCTCGATTCTCGTAGTCGTGCTTCGATTCCTCGAAGGGCTCTACAAGACGCTCGATCCATACATCTCCAAGTACGAAAAATATCTCGGCCCTATTGGCGAGGACACAGGCGAAGAAATAAGCAGGCTGACCGGCGGTCTTTCGGAATCCGTCGGCGCCATTGCCGGTGAGTTAAGCGGAATCCTCGTTGCTGCGTTGGAAGACTTTGTTACGCAGCAAGGCGACATCTTCGAGTTTTTCTCGTTGGGGCACAACAAGGGCTGGGATGAGCAGGCGTTTCTTTGGTCCGATATGCTGCACTACCGCCGGACCGGTCATTTCGGACGAGCCCTATGGACCGGCGCCAACAAAATTAACGATCCTATAGCAGCGGAACAGACCCGAGCTTATGCTCTTGGCTATCTCACTCATCTGGCCACTGACGTAACCGGACACGCCTTCGTTAACTCCATTGCAGGCGGTCCTTTCCGGTTGCATTGGCAAAGGCACCATCTGGTCGAGAACCACATGGATGCCTTCTGGTATCTGGCCGATCCTTTGAAGCCCGGCAGCGGGAACCAGTATCCTCAGTTGACCGAATCGGCTCTTTACTATGATATAGCTTTCTCTGACTCTGGTGATCCAGTACAGCGACCTCCCTATCCGACTGGAAATACGCTTCGCGAGAACTACATACGACGCAGATTGCTCGATCTCGACTCCGCGATTCCCGAAGGGCACCCGCTACCCAGTCTCCTGATCGAAACCATGACCGAGATCTTTTACAAGGGTGATAAGCATCCCGCAATCCTGCGCGATAACGACGGTAAACCCTCTGATCAGTTGATACGGGACACTTATGATCTGCTTTTCCGCTTCCTAAAACTTACTACGCTCGACGGCTTCAATCACGAGCCCCCGGACTTGCCCAAGGTTTGGCCTAACTTGGATTTTCCGGTCTTCAGTGATCCGCATGAGGACGCGCCAGGAAGTGATGGCGGAGGCGGGCGGCCATCACGGCAGTTGGTGGGATGACTTCATCGATTTTGTGTTGTCAGTCATCAAGGTAATTCTCTATGTTTTGGAGGTCGCCCTCTGGTTGGCTACGCTCCCATGGGCCCT